>Ga0164294_10000058_pt1 | contig 111578 bp, 91 predicted proteins | sample GEODES005metaG_FD_111479 | JGI IMG/M metagenome (GOLD analysis project Ga0164294, IMG submission 111479) | Oligotrophic lake water microbial communities from Sparkling Lake, Wisconsin, USA - GEODES005 metaG | ecosystem: Environmental > Aquatic > Freshwater > Lake | place: USA: Sparkling Lake... | reverse complement strand
TTCGCCACCGTATGCTTTCGCACAGTTCAGGCTGATCGCAGCAGTCAGAGTGGTTTTACCATGGTCAACGTGACCGATGGTGCCGACGTTAACGTGCGGCTTGTTACGTTCAAACTTGGCCTTTGCCATGAGAGTCTCCCTCGTCCACGTCGGATGGAACATCCAGACAATTAAACACGTCTATACACGTCGTTTAGACACGTGCGGCGCACCCGCGCCAACTACCCGCCAACAAAACAACAAGCAGGCACTTGGCCCGCCTGTCATGTCTGTTTGCGCTTACATTTACATCAACTCTGCAAAACACAAGGCAGGATATTCCATTTTAATGAAATCACACTTTCCTTGGGCACCACATATATGGAGCTCTTATCCAGATTTGAACTGGAGACCTCTCCCTTACCAAGGGAGTGCTCTACCACTGAGCTATAAGAGCAAAACTTAACGGCCGGACCGTATCATGGAGCGGGAGACGAGGTTCGAACTCGCGACATTCAGCTTGGAAGGCTGACGCTCTACCAACTGAGCTACTCCCGCACAACTGGTACCTACCACAAGCGTCACGCAAATAACCGCGCAACATTTACAACACAGCAAATATGGTGGTGAGGGAAGGATTCGAACCTTCGAAGCTTTCGCGTCAGAGTTACAGTCTGATCCCTTTGACCGCTCGGGAACCTCACCAAATACAACCAGCTTAACGCTAATTGTTACACCTCAAATACTTGCTGATATTTTAGCCCACCACCTAAGTGGTGCCGGCACCAAGAATCGAACTCGGGACCTACTGATTACAAGTCAGTTGCTCTACCAACTGAGCTATACCGGCTTACGTCAACATCAACAAGTGCATCAAAGCGGCGTGCATTGTAACAGAGACTTGCCACATGGCAAGCCCGTTTTTTCAAAAAAACTAAAAAACCAATCCGTTTGCCGATAATTCGACCGCCTTGATCACGGCGCGCGCTTTAATGAGGGTTTCGTTCCACTCACTGGCAGGCACAGAGTCCGCAACGACGCCAGCACCGGCTTGCACATGCACCTGACCACCCGCGATCACGGCTGTACGAATGGCGATCGCCATGTCCATCTCGCCATGCCAGCCGAGGTAGCCCACAGCTCCACCAAAGACACCGCGCTTGACCGGCTCAAGCTCATCGATGATCTCCATGGCACGTATCTTGGGAGCGCCCGACAGCGTGCCCGCCGGGAAGGTCGCCTTAAAGACATCCAGTGCATCCAGCTCAGGTCGCACTTTGCCCTCGACATTGGAGACGATATGCATCACGTGCGAGTATTTCTCGATCACCATCTGCTCGGTGACACGCACTTTGCCGATCTGGCTCACCCGACCCACGTCGTTGCGCCCCAGATCGATCAGCATCAGATGCTCGGCAATCTCTTTGCCATCGGCCAAGAGGTCTGCTTCAAGCGCCGCCTCCTCCTCCGGGGTCTTACCGCGTGGACGCGTACCTGCCAGCGGACGCACTGTCACGGTATCACCTTCGAGGCGCGTGAGGATCTCCGGCGAGGAGCCGACGAGATGGAAAGCCTTGCTCTCCCCCGCCTTATCCGCCAGCGTCTCACCATCGACGAGGAACATATAGGGCGACGGGTTGAGGTGTCGCAGCGCACGATAGACCGACAAGGGGTCACCATCAAACGGACTACTCATACGCTGGCTCGGCACCACCTGCATGACATCGCCCGCCTTGATGTATTCCTGAATGCGTGTGACATCGGTCTTAAATTTCTCATCACCGCTATGCGAGACAAAGACCGGTGCGGTATGAGGCACAGCCTTAAGCGACACCGGTAGCGCCAGCGCCGCCTCGACTGCCTGCAGGCGAGCCTGCGCCTCAGTATAGGCATTCGGCTCACGGCTATCGGCATGTGTGATGATCGACAGCGTATCGCGCAGATTATCGAAGACCACCACGGTATCTGACACCATAAACCAGAAGTCCGGCAGACCGATCGGATCAGCCTCAGGCACATGCGACAGACGTGGCTCGATATAGCGCACCGTGTCATAGCCAAAATAACCGACCAAGCCGCCGGTAAACTTTGGCAGTGCAGGCACTTCGTTTGCGGGCGGGACCTGAAATGCCGATTGGAAGTCACGGATAAAAGCGAACGGATCGGTCGTCTGCACCGACTCCTGCGCCCCATCGGCATGCTGGATCTGGATCACACCACCACGACACTGAAATACGGTGCCATTGCCCAGCCCCACGATGGAGTAACGCCCCCAGCGCTCGCCGCCATGCACCGACTCAAACAGATAGCGGGCGCGATGCGCAGGCTCAGCCTGTGCGCGCAGACGCGCAAACACCGAGACCGGCGTGTCGGTATCGGCGAGACGTTGGGAAAATACAGGGATATAGCGATAGCCCGCCTGAACCAGGCGCTCAAACTCGGTCATATTCATCATGTCACTCATCTTCAATCAGGATTGGAAAACACACATCGCCAGTTGCTCGCAGATTTGCTCTGGAGCGGGTCAAAATTAGCGACGCCAACGAAATCCTGCAGGATGGATCATGATACTTGCTCTACATAAAGTGGTCATTGCAGTGAAAGGCAATCGAACCCCATTCAAGGGTCACGTAAAAAAATCAGCAGAAGGACCTATGGGCCTGTGCTCTTGGCGATCAATCTATATCAATCCCGCCAGTGAATCAAGCAGTAAATCCGGCGCACAGTCCGCGATCGGCTCACCATGATTGTAGCCATAGCCCAGCGCGATACAGCGCAATCCCGCAGCATGCGCCGCCTCGACGTCATTGCGCGAATCGCCAACCATCACCGCCTCGGCAGGCGTCAGATCGTAGTACGACAGTGCATGCAGTAGCGGTGCCGGATGCGGTTTGCGATGCTCAAGCGTATCGCCGCCGAGGACGAGCGAAAAATCATCCAGCAGATTGAGTGCCGCAAGCAGCTTGACCGCAGGCTGATAGGGTTTATTGGTGATACAGGCCAGATAGAGGTGATGCGACTTACACCAGGCAAGAAACTCCACCACGCCGGGATAGATGATGCTATCAACGCAAACCTCGGCCTGATAGTGCTGCATGAAGTGCTGCAGCAGTTCATCGTGACGATCAAGACCGATGCCGCGTGCTTCACGCACACACTGGATCAGGCGGCTTGCACCGCGCCCGACCCACATGCGCACCTGTGCATCGCTCACTGGCTCAAGGCCCAAATCATAGAGGGCAAAGTTGACGGCGCGCAGGATGTCTGCAGCCGAGTCGATCAGCGTACCATCCAGATCAAGAAACACCGCCTTGATCCCGGACCAGCCCGCAAGAGATACCCCGACCGGGGCCTGAGGGAGGTTATTTTTCTTAGACTTGGGCATCTTGCTTTCCTTCCAACCGTGCAGCACCTGAGCATAACACAGTCCTCACCCTCTGCAAGACGCCCGCATCGGATAGCAAACCAAACCCACCTCAGCCATAGAAGCCGATTAAGGCTTCTTCGGCGTCACGGCAGGCTGAGCGGGTGGTGTTGGATCAGCAGCAGCGGGTGCCTGAGCAAATGGCTGCTCGGGCGTATGATCGCCACGACCCAGATCCGCCGACATCGCATGCGCCAAGGCCGGATTGATGACAGCGGAGGATTTGGAGAACATCTGATTGGCCGACGGCGGTAGGTGGGTCAACTGGCCTTTGGGGTCCAATTGCAGTTGCAGCGAGCGAATGTCTTCGTAGCGATCCTGACTGATGGTATCGATGTTCTGCCCATCACGCAGGATCGTCGGCTGCAGGAAGATCAAAAGGTTATTTTTGGTGAAACTACTCGAGCGCGAACGAAACAGCCCGCCGATCAGGGGAATCCGCCCCAGACCTGGCACCTGATCCAGCTCTTGGTTATTGTCATCCTGCATCATGCCGCCCAGCACGATGGTCTGCTGGTCATCCGCCAGCACGGTGGTCTTGACTGAGCGTTTGTTGGTCACGAGGTCCGCCGTGGTCGCACCAATAGTATTGGTCGGGGCAATCGAGGAGACTTCCTGCTCGACTTCGAGGCGCAGCGTGCCGCCCTCGCCGATATGCGGAATAACCTTGAGTGTCACACCAACGTCTTTGCGCTCGATGGTGGTAAACGGCGTAGTCGTGCCTGCCGAGGTGGTGGTGGTCGAGCCGGTAATAAACGGTACGTTCTGACCGACCACCATTTCGGCTTTGACATTATCCAACGCCATGACCGACGGCACCGAAATCAGATTGGACCCGGTGGTTGAACTCAAGGCATTCAGCACCGCACCATAAAAGCTGGTCTGACCACTGCTGTTGGTTTTACTGGTACCTAGGCCCACCAGCGCACCAGCAGGGAGCGAGAGGGACGAATAGCTCTTGCTTGCGACAGCAGCGGCAATATTGGCAACACTGGCACCACCATTAGTGAAATTGACTACGCCAATGCCGCTTGAAGCATTGCCCAGCGCCCACTGCACACCGAGTTGCTGCACGTTGCTACCCGACACTTCGACGATGGCCGCCTGAATTAGCACCTGGGCACGGCGCACATCCAGCTGTTGAATAATGCTGGAAATATCTCGCATCATCGATGGATCCGCCTTGACCACGATCGAATTCAGCTCTTCATTGGCAATGATATTGACACCATTGGCACTAAAGACACTGGAGGAACTGTCGGTCGTATTACTACCGAAACTGGACGAACTCCCCGAGCCGGTCGCACTACCCGTGCCCGATGAGCCAGAGGAACTGCTGAGGCTATTTGAGCTACTGCTTGAGCTGCCAAAACCTGAGGAAGAGGAAGCACTACGGCTACCACTGCTGCCCGACTTACCTGAAATCAGCCCTTGCAGCATATCAGCCATGGTTTTGGCACTGGCATTTCTCAGGTGAAACACACGCATGTTATTAAGCGTACTGCTTGGCGCGACATCGAGCTGTGCGACCAGATTCTTGATCCGGGTACGCGCACGGTCGTCACCCTTAATCAGCAGACGATTGCTGCGGCTATCAGCAATAATGCGCAGACGCGAGCCACGCACTTCTTTATTGGTCGAGGTGGCCGTCAGGGATTCGATCTGATTGATGATGTCATCGACGCTGGTTTCTTTGAGCTGGATGACGTCTAACTGATCTTGGCCGGTACCATCCAGACTGCGCACCATCTCAGCCAACTGATCGATGCTCTGCGCCCGATCAGAGACAATCAGCGCATTGGTACCCGGCACGGCTGCCAGATGGGCAAACTGCGACAACAGCGGACGCAAAGCCGGCACCAGATCATTTGGATTGGTATTTTCAAGCCAGATAACGCGGGTCACAACATTATCACCACGCACCTTGGCTCGCAGATCAAACGGTACACCCGACTGCTTGGCATTGACGTCCGGTACCAGCTTAATGGTATTGCCCGACGGGATCGCCACCACGCCATTGACGTTCAGCACACCCTCAAACAGCTGATAAACCTGATCTTTATCCAGCGCTTTGTTCGAGATCACGGTCACAGTGCCCTTGACGCGTGGATCTACCGCAAAGTTCTTACCTGTAATGTCAGCGACTTCGGAGACGAAGGCATTGATATCCGCGTTCAAGAGGTTAATCTTCCAAGTCTGCGCCCATGCAGGCAGAGCAAGCGTGGTCAAGAGCGGCACAGCAAGCCAAAGCGCCGGACGCCCTGTGCGTCGGGACCGGGCGAGCCCTGCTGAATTTACCGCGTCATGCTTTCTGGATGTCTTCATAGTACTCACAACAACCTTTCCATTCTGTCATCAAACCACGCATCCATCCCACCGCGACAGACCCGCCTGTTTCTCTCGTTGTACTTATGCCACTGATCATTACACCATCGACCACAGCGTATCACCACACCAATCCACCCAAACCTTCACAGTCCATCAGAACGACTGCTGCACCGTCAATGTCTGGCTGCCACGCTGAATCTGCACCTGCGCATTATGACCCTGTTGCATTTGCTGCATCAGCTGCGCATCGTTGGTCGGATTGCCGACCGGCTGCCCGTTGACTGACAGGATCTTGTCACCCACCTTGAGCCCAAACTGAGACAGCAGATTGGGCGGTGCACTGCCCGAAACCTCATAGCCACGACCATCCCCGCTCGACTGCAAACCCATTTGAGCAACATAGCCGGTCGGATTATCCCTCATCTGCCGTACGGCATCATTCAGTGCATTTTGCCGACCTGCCGCACCACCAAAGCGCGGATCAGGCGTGCGCAGCGGACTGCCATTGACCATGCCATTCACGACACCACCAGCCATACCATTGACCACACCCGCCTGAGCGCCGGGGTGCCCAGCCGGCGGATTACCGCCCCCGATGAGCGATGGCTGGTCAAATTTCAGCTGCTGGGTCGAGCCATCATTACGCTGCAAGGTGACGACATTCCAGTTGACTGAGGCCAGTTGATAGCCGGTATTATCGATCTGCTGTCCAACGCGGTAACGCGCCGAGGCATTATTCACGTTAATCACGGCAGCAGACAGACTATCCGGCTGCGCCATAAAGATCCCCTCCAGACGCATCGGCAAATCCGCCTGCGCGGTCTGTGGTGAGGCATTGTTTTCAGCAAAATAATTAAAGCCAGTGATATTTGGCGTGCTGGGTGCACCACTCCCCAGTGGCACCGAACGTGCGAACGGTGACGCAGGCGGATTCAAGATCATCCAGAAGACACTGGCAATCTGCCAGCACAACCAGACGATCAGTATAAAGAAAACCCATGGCGCCAGTCGCTCAACACGATCCAGCAGTGGGGCTGCCTGCCCCCATTTTCCGAGACGCCGCACCATCACAGACTCCCTACCGACGACAATGGCTGTCTTGATGACACGACTGCCGTATCCAGCCCAGCCTGCCCATGGTAGCTCGCGACATTCTGCAGCAAGCGCTGTGTCAGTTGCACATCCAGCATCATCTGCGGCTGGCCTGCCGCTTGTGGTGACAGATAAAGATCCGCCATGCGTTCTTTTTGCTCATTGGTCAGCGCCAGATGAAGGCGGTCTTTATCGGTACTTAAGGTGCCCAAGAGCAGCGGCAGATTGGCGCGCTCCATGTGCCCGGCATTCGGATAAGCCAACAATCCCCCACCCCAACTTAAAGCCCCGCCCACATCCGCAAAGCCCTGCGTATCCTGCAAGGTGAATGCCACATCGTGAAAGACCACCGGACTTGCAGGCCACTGCCACGGCATCACGGCACGCAGGGTCTCAGGATCGATCCGCCCACGCAGGCCATCCACCTGAATACGATGCCGCCCGTAGGTCACGACACCGTCCAGATGCGCATCCCCAGCCGTCAACTCAACAGACGCACTGGCGCGAAAAAGCAACAGCATCCAGGGCCGCACCTGCCACGTCACCACACCCTGCACATTCTGATAATGCCAATCACCCTGACCATGCCAGATATTGCCACTGACATTATCCAGATAAGGGTGATTTGGCGCGATACGCGCCAGAATCCATGCCGCAGGCAACTGCAGCAAAACAAAGACAACCACGAGAATGCATGCAAAGACCAGCCAGCGCCAACCGGGTGTGTCTTTCCTGTTGACCTGAGCAGCTAAAGACACCAACGATTCATCCCTATACGAAGCAACATGTAATTGACCAATTATGCGTAATATTTATGACAAACAAAATCCCTGATGTGCAATAGATGATCCAAGACAACACACATCCGCATCCATCTGATCTTGATCCAAGGTTATACCGGACTTGCAGGCATAAAAAAACACCCGCAGACGAGTGTTTCCGATTTAATCACAAGATCACCCATGTTTATGCACGAAACATGTGATTTGATCTGATGAATATTCATAAGCAGCAGATTGGGTAAACAGAAACGTCAGCACAATATCAGCACACATATACACTCAATCCCGTGCAATCCGCCATTTGCTAACCGGCGTGACACTTGGCCAGTTTACAGCGCAAAACCTGAATCCTGACGCACAATCGGGCGTGCCCCATGTAAGCACACAAACACCATCAGTCGGCATATGTTCAATCAAGAAACATACGCCGGCACATCGATCTGCATGGAGCACCCAGACAGACCACCGATCAGATCAGGAAATCTTCCTTATTGGCACCGGCATTGATCTTGGCGGCCAGCCAGCGTGGTGGCTTACCACGACCCGTCCAGGTATCAGCCGGGTTATCCGGATTGCGATAACGTGCCTCTACCGGACGACGCAGTGCCGGCGCTTTTCGTGTACGCGCACGGCCCGCCTGAATCAGCGCATCCAGACTCATACCGACACCTGCCGCAATCGCCTCGATCTGATTATATGCATCTTTAATTGCATCGCTTTGCTTGGTCTCAACCAGACTGCGCGCCTGATTAATCACACGCTCCAGCTCAGCAACAGACAGCTCACTTAAGTCTGCATTCATAACAGCCCCGTCCCTTATCACACCTAAAAATAATATATCGCCCCACCGACTGTGAAATCACCTGATAAACATATCATATCGATATCAATAACTCAGACTCTCTCACCGTTTGCGTGCAATATACATCGATTTATTTTGATTTCATCCGCCATCAAAACCGCAATCTATAGCAGATCGACTGACGTTTTCATCTTTATTTGTTATGAGATAAGCACTTACGCACTTTCCTCATTAAAAACAAACTGTATTCTATCCAAATGGCGATAAAACGCAACAGGGATTATGCGTTCATTATGCCATATTATGAATATCTTTTCTTGATCAAAACGGCAAATCGTCGTCGAGAATTTTCGACGAATATCCCGTATCCGGGGTGTTATTCTGAGCAGCGGGTGTATTATAGGTCGCAGGACGTGCATTATTCTGTGGGGCAGAATACGATTCATAATCTGAACCACCTGATGCACCCCCGCCCTGACCACGACTATCCAGCATCTGCATGGAGTCACCCCGAATTTCAGTGCTATATCGCTCCACACCGTCTTTATCAGTCCATTTACGGGTACGCAGGCTGCCTTCAATATAGACCTTACTGCCTTTTTTCAAATATTGCTGGGCAATTTCACCCAGACGATTATTCAGCACGATACGATGCCATTCGGTTTCTTCACGAGGCTCACCGGTTGCTTTATCTTTCCAGCTTTCACTGGTCGCAATCGAAAACTGCGTGACCGAGCCGCCACTGGGAAAGGTCTTAGTTTCCGGGTCACGACCCAATGTTCCGACCAGTATTACTTTGTTTACGCCGCGCATAATCTTCCCGTCCCGCTTACAATTTTTAAGTGCATAGACTCTAAACCACTTCGTGCAAAAACACCATATTGATGCTGTTGCACCCCCCAACTCCAACGCGCATTTACCGCACTGAAATGATACAGCCTCACAAACCATACGGATAAAAAGTGTGATAAATATCACGATTAGAAAACATGCCTGAATTCAATCGATCATGCCAAGGTACATCCACAAGATGCACCGGCAACAGCTATTGACCTCACCCATGGGCGACACATGGGTGCAACAATCTCCGCTACACGCAGGATACTCTTTTCCTTAAGCCTGCTTTGCGCCACAATAGACAGGTTTTCTATTTCACCAACTAAAATTTTTCTGTACGATAGTGTATCACTTTTTCTATACATCCACAGACGGAATTGCGTCCTACTGACGCCCCCAGTCTGACGAGCCCTTCTGATGCGCCCGCTGCACCTGCGCTCAGACCAGCGCCACCCGACGCGACACCAGCGAGTCTACATTATCATGAGCCAAAGCTTTATTCGTATTCGCGGCGCACGCACGCATAATCTAAAAAACGTCTCGCTCGACATCCCGCGCGACAAATTCGTGGTCATCACCGGCCTGTCGGGTTCGGGCAAGTCCTCCCTCGCCTTCGATACCCTCTACGCCGAAGGCCAGCGCCGCTATGTCGAGAGTCTGTCTGCCTATGCGCGCCAGTTCCTGTCGCAGATGGACAAACCCGAAGTCGATAGCATCGAAGGGCTGTCGCCTGCCATCGCCATCGAGCAGAAGTCCACCAGCCACAACCCGCGCTCAACCGTCGGCACCATCACTGAGATCTACGACTACCTGCGTCTACTGTACGCCCGCGTCGGTACGCCCTACTGCCCCGAGCATGATCTGCCGATGGTGGCGCAGACAGTGAGCCAGATGGTCGATACCGTCAAAGCCCTGCCTGAGGGCACCGCACTGATGCTCATGGCCCCCGTCGTGCGTGACCGTAAGGGCGAGCATGCGCTGCTGTTTGAGCAACTGCGCGCACAGGGCTTCGTACGTGCCCGCGTCGATGGCGTGCTGGTCGATCTCGACGATGTGCATGATCTCGACAAGAAGAAAAAGCACACCATCGAAGTGGTGATCGACCGCTTCAAGGTCCGTGATGATCTGGGCAATCGCCTCGCCGAGTCGTTTGAGACCACTTTGCGTCTGGGTGATGGTCTCGCCCTGCTGTCGTGGATGGATGAGAGCCAGCCCGATCAGACCTTCTCAGCCCGTCACTCCTGCCCGGTCTGTGATCGTGCCGTCGGCGACCTTGAGCCCAGACTCTTCTCCTTTAACAACCCCGCTGGTGCCTGCCCAGTCTGTGATGGTTTGGGCCAGCGCAGCCATTTCTCAGCCGAGAAACTCATCAGCAATGGCGAGCTGTCCCTCAATCAAGGCGCCATCCGCGGCTGGGACAAGCAGCGGCCTTACTACTTTAATATGCTGTCGACTGTCGCCCGCCATTATGCCATCGATCTGGATACGCCATGGCAGAGCCTGTCCGCAGCACAGCAGGCCATCCTGCTCAGTGGCTCTGGGCGCGAGAAGATCGACTTCCACTACACCGACGAGCGCGGACGCGACCAGAAGCGCACCATGGTCTTTGAAGGCGTACTGCCTTACCTTGAGCGCCGTTACCGCGAGACCGAGAGCAACCTTGTACGCGATGAGCTGGCACAGTATCTGTCCAATGCCGCCTGCGATGCCTGTCATGGCTCACGTCTGAACGAGATCGCCCGTCACGTCAAAGTTGCCGACGTCACCCTGCCCGAAATCGTGGTCAAATCCATCGGTGCCGCCGAAAGCTACTATCAGGGCCTTGCACTGCCCGGTGCCAAAGGCGAGATCGCCGACAAGATCTTTAAAGAGATCCGTGAGCGCCTGCAGTTCCTCGTCAGCGTAGGGCTGAACTACCTCAGCCTCTCCCGCTCCGCCGACACCCTCTCTGGTGGTGAAGCCCAACGCATCCGCCTCGCCTCTCAGATCGGTGCGGGCCTGATGGGCGTGATGTATGTGCTGGACGAGCCCTCCATCGGCCTGCATCAGCGCGACAACGACCGCCTGCTCTCGACCCTCATCCGTCTGCGCGATCTGGGCAATACGGTGCTGGTGGTCGAGCACGACGAAGACGCCATCCGCGCCGCCGACCACGTGATCGATATCGGTCCCGGTGCCGGTATCCATGGCGGCGAGATCATCGCCGAAGGGACGGTTGCAGATATCGTCGCACACAGCGACTCGCTGACCGGACAATACTTGTCGGGCAAACAGAAGATTATTGTGCCGAAAGAACGTCATACACCCGACCCCGACAAGATGATCACCTTAAGCGGTGCGACTGGGCATAACCTGCAAAATGTCACCCTCAAGCTGCCGATCGGCCTCTTTACCTGCGTCACAGGTGTCTCGGGCTCGGGTAAATCCACCCTGATCAACCGCACGCTGCTGCCGCTGGCTTCGACCCAGCTTAATGGTGCCACCACCCTCACCGCCGAGAAGTTCGATACGCTGGACGGCCTACAGCATCTGGATAAAGTCGTCGATATCGACCAGAGTCCGATTGGTCGTACCCCACGCAGTAATCCGGCCACCTATACCGGCCTGTTTACCCCGATCCGCGAGCTGATGGCGCAGACCCCCGAAGCCAAGGCACGCGGCTATCAGCCGGGACGTTTCTCCTTTAACGTCAAAGGCGGTCGCTGTGAAGCCTGTGAAGGCGATGGCGTGCTCAAGGTCGCCATGCACTTCCTGCCCGACATGTACGTGCCCTGCGATGTCTGTCATGGCAAGCGCTACAACCGCGAAACGCTCGAAGTCAGCTACAAAGGCCGCAATATTAGCGACATCCTTGAGATGACCGTTGAGGATGCGCTGGACTTCTTTAATGCCATCCCGACCATCCACCGCAAGCTTGAGACCCTGATGCAGGTGGGCCTCGGCTATATCCATCTGGGTCAGGCGGCGACCACGCTGTCGGGTGGTGAGGCGCAGCGCGTCAAGCTGGCACGTGAGCTTGCCAAACGCGATACTGGTCAGACCCTGTATATCCTGGATGAACCGACCACGGGTCTGCATTTCCACGACATCGCCAAACTCTTGGAAATCCTCCATCACCTGCGTGACAAGGGTAATACCATCGTCGTGATCGAGCACAATCTCGACGTAATCAAGACCGCCGATTGGCTGGTGGACTTAGGTCCTGAAGGCGGCTCAGGCGGTGGTCAGATCGTTGCGGAAGGCACACCGGAGTCTGTGGTCAAAGTCAAGTCCTCCTTTACCGGGCAATTCCTCAAACCTTTGCTGAAACAAAAATAAGGCATACTGAACCGCAGATAGACCACGATACGTAAAAAAGGAGCCCCCATGCAAATCCAAGCTTGGCAAAACTTTAACCTGGAAGATGGGGTCAACTCCTTGGTCAGTTTGGCGCTGGCCTTTGTCTTGGGGGCGCTGATCGGCTATGAGCGACAGTATCGCCAGCGCACGGCGGGCTTACGCACTAACACGCTGGTTGCGGTCGCCGCGGCCTCCTTCGTCGATCTCGGGCAGCATCTCACGGGCAATCCCGGTGCTGCGCAGGTGACGGCTTATGTAGTATCGGGCGTTGGCTTCCTCGGTGCCGGGACGATCATGAAAGAAGGACTCAACGTGCGCGGACTCAATACCGCCGCGACCCTCTGGGGCTCGGCTGCTGTGGGTGCCTGTGCCGGTGCGGATCTGGTCTTTAATGCCGTGCTGGCCGCGCTGTTTGTGCTTGCAGCCAATACCCTGATGCGCCCGGTAGTCAACTCGATCAACCGTATCCCGATCAATGAAGAAACCAGCGAAGTCACCTATCAGTTGCATGTCATCGTCGGCAACGACGAACAGCGCCATGCCATGGAGACACTGGAGCATCTGCTCGATCATGCCCAGTATCCGCTGGCACATCTGAACGTCGAATCCTTCAATGACGATGACGTGCAGATCACCGCCACCCTGCTCGCGACCTCTGCCGAGTCTGACGCGCTGGACCAGATCACCAACCGCCTGACCACCCGCCCTTATGTCAAGCAAGCCTTCTGGAATCTGAGTACCACGGAATAACGGAGTAACCGTTAATTAAATACTGCATCACCTCCCTGTGAGGACAGGTCTGTGCGGATCAGTCGCTTTGCTGCAATATGGAGAATGAAAAATGCAAGGGTCCTGCCTGTGCGGCGAAATCGTCTTTGAGATCGATGAGCCGATCCCGAATGTCTACCTGTGTCACTGCTCGCTGTGTCGCAAGGCCACCGGTGCCTCAAGCAATACCGCACTCATCATCCCGGCTAGCCAATTCCGCTGGATCAAGGGCGAGGATGCGATTCAGCGCTTTGAACTCGCATCAGGTTACGGGAATGAATTCTGCCGTCACTGCGGCTCTCCTGTGCCCGGTGCGGCGAAGCAGGAGGCATCTTACTGGGTCCCTGCGGGGTTACTCGATGGACGACCCAACATCAAAGTCGCTCGCCATATCTATGTTGGCTCTAAAGCACCATGGGATGAGATCGGTGGCGATGCCCCGCAGTATGAAACCCGACCACCAGAGGCGTAAGCCCAATCTGACTCTGCTTTGCGCTTGATTTAAACCAGCAGATCAGACCAAACATAAAAGAAAGCCCTCATGTTCGAGGGCTTTCTTGATCCTGCATTCAGAATCGCCTCAATCACTGCACATAGAGACTGAAGATCACTGTCTTGGTCGGATCAGAAACCAGCGTTGCCTTTAGCTGTACCGTCACAGGCGTACTCAAGGCTGGGAACGTCGGGACCACTTGAATCGTCGTTGGCGTTGTCGAAATATTCAAAGTCACACCACTATAATTCACCGGATTGTTCGTACCTGAAAGCGTAATCTGACTGGTTCCCGTAATCGCCGTCCAAGTCACCGGATTGTTAGCGGTCAGGGTGAAAGGTGCACTGGATGTCGATGACAGACTCATCGCACCATTTTCACCGGGTGTGTAGTAAACAAAGGGCAGTGGCTGGCTACCGCCGCTCGCCTGTAAATTGCCGGTGATCAGCAGCGGCGCATTGGCCAGATTGCCAGCGCTCGTCAATTGCGTCGTAAACCCTGTGTTGTAAACCCCAGTCTCTGCCGGGCTGTAGGTATAGGTCGCGGTGCATTTGACCGGCATACCGGTCACGACATCCGTCCAGCAGGTTTCATTTTCGTTCGCCATCTGACTCACAGAACCCGACGTCGCAGTGGTAGCAACCGTGATCTGCGATTTGACGGTATTGAATGTGCCAGCAGGTACCGTGATCGGCTCATAGGACACGATCTGGCTGGTGGTCTTGAGGGTTGCCGATATCGCTGACCCCGGGCAGGTATACGTCATCGTCTGCGCGTTATTCTGCCCTACGATCCACGGGAAAGGCATATCGTTACGTGATGGCGTATACGTGCATTGACCATTAGTGATGATGGATAGTCCCTTATCCAACAAAGTACTGCCAATCTGGTCACTGGATGCGGCATCAAATGAATTGAGATAAAACTGCCCACTGGCACTGATCAACGCCACTTGCTTGACCAATGTCCCACTCTCCGTAGACCCGTCACTCATCGTATCCGTTTCGGCATAGGTATAGGTATCGCCCGACTTGGGAGACTGTGGCGTAAACGACTGCGAAGGCGTCGGTGCAGGAGTTGGGGCCGACGTCGGGGTCGCTCCCCCACCGCCTCCGCCACAAGCAGCCAGCATTAAAGAAGACAGCATCACCACACCCAGTTTTTGATTCATTACTTGTATGCCCTTTAAAAATTCGTAATCACCTAATGACCAATGCAACGACGACGGTCATATCCTCATTGCATCCATCTTAAAAACAGGCTCGCCTCGAACTGAGACAGCCTTCTCACTCAGGCGACATTTACTACAGAAACTTTACCAGATGTCAAACAAACTCCATCATGAAAGTAATTTTTTCATATATTTGTCATCAAATTTCACTTACAACACACACTTTGTATATGACCATGCGAGACTTCTCCATACCCAATGTCGCCACCGCCCGGACTAGCCGTCTGACACGATCATCTGGCACATAAAAAATCTCGCTCCGACTGAGAGATTCTCTTTTAAACCTGAAGTTTCATCCACTAAACCGCCTCATCTCTGACCGCATGCAGGTGGATGATTGACATACATCACTTGCATCACAGATTTTGCTCGACTCAACGCGCAAGAATGGCGACAATAACGGCCTATTTTTTTAAAGTAGTGCATTACTTTAAAGCGCAGCTTTATTGCAGCACTCAGAACCTAGATAGCCGATAGCCCTATGTTATACGCCTCGACCCGTGGACACGCCACCGCACAGCAATTCTCCGAAATCCTCTTGGGCGGCCTTGCGCCCGATGGCGGCCTGTACCTGCCGCAAAGCTACCCACAGGTCACCGGCGACGAGCTGAACGCCTGGCGTAAGCTCTCCTATGCGGAGCTGGCCTTTGCGGTCCTGAGTAAATTTGCCACCGACATCCCGGCAGATGACCTAAAGGCGCTGGTGGACAAGACCTACACCGCCGACGTCTATCGCAATGCCCGTCCGGATGAAGACGCGCGCGACATCACCCCGCTACGTGTGCTCGAAGACAAAGACGGTCGCACACTGATCCTGCAAGCGCTGTCTAACGGCCCGACGCTGGCCTTTAAAGACATGGCAATGCAGCTCTTGGGCAATCTGTTTGAATACACGCTCAACCAGCAGCACGATGAGCTAAATATCTTCGGTGCAACCTCCGGCGATACCGGTAGTGCCGCCGAATACGCCATGCGCGGCAAACGCGGCATCCGTGTCTTTATGCTGTCACCCTATCAGAAGATGAGTGCCTTCCAGACTGCGCAGATGTTCAGCCTGCAAGACCCCAACATCTACAACATCGCGGTCAAAGGTGTGTTTGACGACTGTCAGGACATGGTTAAAGCCGTATCCAACGACCTCGACTACAAGACCCGTCAGAAGATCGGCACCGTCAATTCGATCAACTGGGCGCGGGTCGTGGCACAGGTGGTCTACTATTTCCGTGGCTACCTCGCAGCGACGACATCGAACGATCAGAAAGTCTCGTTCACCGTGCCGTCGGGCAACTTCGGCAATATTTGCGCCGGTCATATCGCGCGCATGATGGGTCTGCCGATTGCCAAGCTCGTGGTTGCGACCAATGAGAACGACGTGCTGGACGAATTCTTCCGCACCGGTATCTATCGCGTGCGCAAATCCGCCGAGACCTGGCACACCACCAGTCCTTCGATGGACATCTCTAAAGCCTCTAACTTCGAGCGTTTCATCCACGACTTGTTAGATGGCGATACCGCGCGCGTCGCGGCACTGTTTAAGAAAGTCGATACTCATGGCGGTTTTGATCTGTCGGGTCATCCCGGTAGCGACGGCGATGAATTTAAAAAAGTCGCGCAGTATGGTTTCCAGTCAGGCAAATCAGTCCACGCCGACCGCCTGAACACCATCCGTCAGGTACAAGCCAACTACGGCATCGTCATCGACACCCATACCGCAGACGGTGTGAAGGTCGCGCTTGAGCGTATCGAAGCCGGTATCCCGATGATCGTGCTTGAGACGGCACTGGCGGCTAAGTTTAACGAAACCATTCAGGAAGCCTTGGGCCATGACGCGGCGCGTCCGGCAGGCTTTGAAGACATCGAGAGCCTGCCACAGCGCTCGACCGTCATGACCACCGACATTGAAGCCATGAAAGCCTTTATCGCTGAGCGTACCGGTCTGTAATATCCACGCAAGACTCATAAAAAACCTCGCATGATGCGAGGTTTTTTAATGGATAAAATCAGGCATTGTTAGCCAGATGATCGGTCACATGCGGCAGCAGGGTTGCAATACCTTGTTGCACTTCATCAGGGGTGATACCGACTTTGGCGGCAATTGCCGAAATCTGCTCGGTGCTCATGATGGCATTCACGGTATTCGGGTCAGACAGAGCCGAACCAAACGACGCCGCCAGATTCTGCGCACCGCCCTGCTGCTGGATGGCATCAACCACATGCGGCAAGAGTGCGGTCAGCACGGGGGAATTCTGACCACCCAGCAACTGACTCAGCTCGCCCGACAGATTTTGTCCACCCAAGAGGCTACCAACGATTCCACCCAGACCACCTTGCTGCCCTTCTACACCTTGCAGCACTTCACCGACCAATCCGTCGAACAATCCCATAATGTTTTCCTATCATTGCAGAGTCAATAAAAACCAGTGTCATCAATTCAAACCAGCATCAGCGTGCCGTCTGCCATGAGACTATACATAAGCGACGCAGGACGCAAATGACAGAATGTAGGAAACTGTATACAGACGTTAAATAGAGACGGTTAAAGCACAGGGATCAAGGAGGCATTGCGTAGACGCATGAGCACAGCTTGATATCCGTTCAGATCTCATAGTATTCGGTCAGATTCATCGTCGGAATGCGTAGTAGATCATTGGCGGTCAGTGGCGAGCGCATCATCTGCGCCAGCGTATACTGATCCAGATACTGAAAAAACGCCTCCAGCGCCCGATCCAGCGCAGGCTTAAGCAGACAGTGATTGAGCAAGACACAGGGCTGACTGTAGCAATCAACCAGTTGATTCTGATTCTGGGCGTGGTTCTCAAGCGTACGCACCACTTGACCGACCTGAAACGCCGACGTCGGATGAGCCAGACTGACCCCACCGCCTTTACCGCGCATAGTACGAATCCAGCCTTGTTTACCCATGAAGTGCACCACCTTGACCAGATGATGCTCGGATGCCGCCAACTCCTGTGCCATCGCAGCAATCGTAAACGGCACCTCACGCGCAGGTTGACTCAAATACATGAGCACCCGCAAGCCCAAGTCTGTAAATCGGTTGAGTTGCATCGTGTGGTCCGCTTCCGCCTATCCAGTGATCTGAGCCGTAGAATACGCGAAACCGGCACGCGATACCAAACTCTGTTGGTAAAGCATGCCGTTTAACCGAAATAACCCCGTATCTGCTCAGGCTACAGCACTTGCAAGCGGCATACCACCTGTGGAAAAGACCTCCAGATGGATCTGCGCTTCCGGTATCCCCTGTGCACGCAACGACTCATATTGCGCACTCATAAATGGCTTGGGGCCGCAGATATAGTAATCGGCATCAGCGGGCAACCACGACGCAGGCAGTTGCTCGACTTCCAGCCGCCCCTGCTGAATGGTCGCAGGCGACGTAGCCTCAGACGATGACTGCTCATAGTAGAACAGACTGCGTAGCCGTGGATGTTTCGCAGCCAATGACTCGACATGCGCACGCATGGCATGCACCGCCTCATCGCGGCAGGCATGGATGAAGTGCACAGGTTGCGGCATGTCGAGCGCCGCCAGATGATTGAGCATGGCAACCAGTGGGGTCATGCCAACACCACCACTGATCAGCACATTAGGTTTGTCTGCCGATTGCAGCACAAAGTTGCCCGTTGGCATGGTCAGCTCGACCTCATCGCCGACTCTCAAGGTATGCAGGGTATGCGATACCCATCCGGCAACCTGATCCGCCTTGGCCGCTTCATGCTTGACCGAAATGCGGTAATGACCGCTCGACGCTGCATCCGACAGGCTGTACTGGCGCGGCTGCTTGAGGCCAAGCTCCGGCACCCAGACCCTCACTGACACATACTGGCCCGGCTCATAGCTGGCGATGGGCTCACCATCAACCGGCTCCAGATAAAACGACGTGATTTCCTGACTCTCCTGTACCAGTCTGGCGATACGGAAGCGCCGCCAACCCAGCCAACTCCCCTGCATCGCAGCCTGCCGCTCATATAGCGTGCGCTCGGCAGCAATCAGCATCTCCGCCAGTTGCCCGTAGGCCGCAGCCCACGCCTGCACCAGATCCGAGTCCATCGTGACATCCAGTACCTCACAGATCGACGCCAAGAGATTCTCCCCGACGATGGCATAGTCGGGAGCCTGAATATTCAAACTTACATGCTTGTGCGCGATCAGATCCAGCGCCGGCGACAATACCTCTGGGTGCTCGATATGCTCGGCATAGGCCAGTACAGCCGAAGCCAGCGCTTGGGCCTGCGCCCCACTGCGCTGATGACCGAGATTAAAGACGGATTTCAGCTCTGGATGCTGCGTCAGCATGCGGTGATAAAAATGCTGTGTCAGGGTCACACCATGCTCACGCAGGATGGGAACGGAGGATTGAATCAACTGGATTTGCTGGTGTGTCAGCATAGCGGCCTCCTGATCGGATGGTAGAAATGTGGTTTCACACATAAGATGTATTAAAAATACATATTATATAGGATCACTGTCAATGCCGATGAACAGGAGTCTGATGCAGATCAAATGAGAAATATAAAATCGTCAAAAACGAGCGCAAGAATGTGATGCGTTTTTGCTTTTCGCAGGCTGGCTTCACGCCACTGTTCGAGCCTGTGATGACCTGCTGGTAAAAAAGCTTGCGTGAAATTGGCCAGTCCACCCTGAAGTCTGCGGCAGTCCAAACCCGATATAAAAACGCAGTTAAACCTATGAATAGATTTAATCAACTAGACAGCAGAAAAATGAAATCAGATCGACAGATATTGCAGGAAGTTTGAAAGAAATAATCTAAGGCCACTAGCTCAGGCCATCAGCCCCAATAGCGCGCCAACACCACCAGTTCACGCCACACCATCGGCGTCACCTGATCGCGGAATACCGTCCAATGCTGAAGCCTCCCCTCACGCGGCTGCAAAGACAGCGTCACGGCCCAACCATAAGCACGTACCTGCGCGAGCCGCCCCTCAAAGGCCTCCGCTACCACGCCCTGCTGGTGACGAAAACCCATCCGCCAGTGCCAGACATCATATGATAGACACGTCACCTCGAGCAGACGCTGCTGCGGACGGGTCAACTGCCACGTCAGTACCAGACCACTCAGCATGATGGTCGCCGCCGCCAGCCAGTACGGCATCTGCCATGTCCCGGCAGCACCGCACAAGAGCGTAAGCAACGCAAGAAACATCCCACCCTGCCAATAGCGCGCCAAATGGCTGGATTGCAGTGTAGTCGCGACAGGCATTATGGCGTCCGCAGAGACTTGAGGCGCTGGATGATCCCGATCAGCTCGGCAGGAGGCGCCGTTACATCCATAAACCAGTCCAAAAGATCCGGATCTTCCTGATCGATCAGCACGGCAAAGTCGGCCTTCTCAGCAGCATCGGCCTTTAGGAAATGCTCGCGTACATAGGGATCAAAATAATAATCCAGTTCTTTTAAGCCGCGCCGCGCCCGATAAATGATCTTGCGGTCCGCAAGGCTGATGTCATCCATAGAATTGCTACTCATGCCTTAAGCCTCCGCATCAATCCCGGCACCCAAGTAAGCCGCCTGTACGCGACTGTCCTGCAAGAGATCACGCCCGCTGCCGGTCAGCGTCATCTCTCCATGCTCCAGCACATAGGCGCGGTCAGCGAGCTGCAGCGCACCGCGTGCGTTTTGCTCGACCAAGAGCATCGATAGGCCCGTGGACTTCAGCTCGGCCAAAGTCTGAAAAATCAGCTCGATCATCAGCGGCGCAAGGCCCATCGATGGTTCGTCAAGCAGTAAGAGTTTAGGACGCGACAGCAAAGCACGACCAATTGCCAGCATCTGCTGCTCCCCCCCCGACAGTGTGCCCGCCAGCTGATGTTGGCGCTCCTTGAGACGCGGGAAACGGGTGAAGACCGCCTCAATCTCATCCTGCCGCCAGTCATGCAGATAAGCACCCATCTGCAGGTTCTCGAGCACCGTCATCTTGGGGAAGACACCGCGGCCTTCCGGCACGAGGGCCAAACCCTGTTTGACCCGTTGATGGCTCGCCAGTTTCTGGATTTCCTGATCCTGATAGCGCACGCTACCTGTAGACGGGATCAGACCCGCCAAGGCATTCAAGGTTGAGCTTTTACCTGCGCCATTGGCGCCAATCAAGCAGACCAGCTCGCCCGCCTCGACGTGCAGATCTAGCCCCTGTACTGCGTGGATATTGCCATAGCGGACCTGCAGACCTTCGACCGCAAGCAGCGGTCTGGTCAATCCTGTCGTATTGGTCGTCATCTCATTTCCCCACATGGCTGACCGCATCGCCGCCTAAGTAGGCACGGATGACGTTTTCATCATGACGGATCTCATCCGGTGTACCGCACGCGATCTTCTGTCCGAAATCCAGCACCGTGATGCGATCACATAGCCGCATCATCAGACCCACATCATGCTCGATCAGCACGATAGTCATGCCATCGGCATGCAGACGGCGAATCAGATCCTGAAGCTGCGCGGTCTCGGTCGGATTCATGCCCGCCGCAGGCTCGTCCAACGCCAAGAGACGCGGCTTGAGAGCCAGCGCACGCGCAATCTCAAGCCGGCGCTGATCACCATAAGACAGCGTTTTGGCAACCCGACAGGCCACCTCGCGCGACAGCCCGACATATTCGATCAGGCGCAGGGCTTCGGTGCGGATCGCAGCTTCTTCGCGGCGGGCCGCTGGGGTGCGCAGGATCGCGCCGATCAGACCGGTCTTAGTCTGGCTGTGTTGCCCGACCATGACGTTCTCAAGCGCCGTCATCTCGTTAAACAGACGGATATTCTGAAAGGTACGCGCCACGCCTTTCTTTGCCAATTCCTGCGGGCTGGTTTTCAGACTGACATGCTCGCCATCCAACATAAAGACACCCGCATCCGCCTGATACATGCCGGTCATAACGTTAAAAAGCGTGGTCTTGCCCGCACCATTGGGACCGATCAGCCCATGGATCGAGCCTTGCTCGACTTGCAGGCAGACATTCTTGAGTGCCTGTACGCCGCCGAAGGCCTTGCTGATATCCTGAAACTCCAGCATCGGATGTGTGCCGTGACCATGTCCATTGCTGATTTTCGTCGGGATGGCTTCAGTCATGATGGAACTCCTCCTTGCGACGACGCGAAGGAATCAAACCCTCAGGCCGGAACAGAATCATCGCCACCAGCGCCAGACCAAAGATCAGCATGCGCACATTATCCGGGTCCACCACCTGACGGCCAAACAGCGCATCCTGTAGCGGATGGATCGCCGCACGCAGCGCCTCTGGGGTCAGGGTCAGGAGCACCGCACCGACGATCACGCCCGCGATATTGCCCATGCCGCCGAGCACCACCATACACAGCACCATGATGGACTCCATCAGGCCAAAGCTGGTCGGATCGACGAAGCCCTGAAAGCTCGCAAACATCCCGCCCGCCACACCACCGAAGCTCGCCCCCATAGCGAAGGCATAGAGTTTGATATTACGCGTGTTAATGCCCATGGCTTTGGCAGCCAGCTCATCCTCACGGATCGCGACCCAAGCGCGACCGATGCGCGAATTCTCAAGCCGCATACAGATCGCGATGATGATCAGCACCAGCACAAGGAAGAGGTAATAGTACAGATAGGCGCCATTGTAATGGCTGCCAAACAGATCAAAACCCGAGCCGAAATTAGCGCCAAACAGCGACAGGCCATCGATGCCACTGATGCCTTGCGTGCCGTTGGTGATATTGATGGGGCGGTCGAGATTCTGCATGAAGAGCCGCACGATCTCGCCAAAGCCCAAGGTCACAATCGCCAGATAATCCCCACGCAGTTTGAGTGTCGGCGCACCCAGTATCGCGCCAAACAGCCCCGCAAAGCCCGCCCCGATCGGGATCAGGAGCCACGGTGAGACGTGGATGTTGAGATGCGGCGACGCCAGCACCGCCACCATATAGGCACCGAGCGCATAGAAGGCGATGTACCCCAGGTCCAAGAGACCGGCATAACCAACGACGATATTCAGGCCCAACGCCAGCATGCAGTAGAGCAAGGCATAGTCGGCGGTACGCACCCAAGACGGACCAGCAAGACCCAATACAAAAGGCATCAGGATGAGTGCAACGGTCAGAAGGCCAAAAGCGATTTTTTTAGATAAGGATGAGCGTGCTGCGACGTGCGGTAAAATCTGAGTCTTCATCAGGCACGCTCCGACACACGTTCACCCAAGAGACCCGAAGGACGCACCATCAAGACTGCGATCAGCACGAGGAAGGCAAAGATATCCTTGTACTCACTGCCCATGAGGCCACCGGTCCAGTCCGACAGATAGCCTGCACCCATCGCCTCGATCACACCCAGCACAAAGCCGCCCAGTACCGCACCGCGAATATTGCCGATGCCACCCAGTACCGCCGCCGAGAAGGCTTTGAGGCCCAAGAGGAAACCCATGGTCGCGCTGGCCTGACCGTAGCTGGCGGTATACATGACCCCCGCCACACAGCCCAAGCTTGATCCCAGCATAAAGACACTGCTGATCACGCGATTGACATTCACACCCATCAATTGCGCCACGCGGTCGCTCTGCGCCGTCGCCCGCATCGCGCGGCCCAGACGGGTCCGCTGCACCAGAACCCACAGGCCCAGCATCAGCACGATGGCAAGCACGAAGGTCCAGACCTGATAGGTCGTGATGCGTGCGCCGAGAATGGTATAGGGGTCGCTGACGAGGACTTCAGGGAAGCGCTGATAACCGCGCCCCCAGACCATCATGGCGAGGTTCTGCAGCACGATCGACACCCCGATCCCGGTGATTAGCGGCGCAAGACGCGGAGCATGGCGCAGAGGCCGATAAGCAATGCGCTCAATGCCAAAGCCCAAAAGGGCACAGACCGGCAGCGCACACAGCACCGCAACGACCAGCAGTAAGGCGGGGGGAATACCCAGATTAAATCCGATCAATGCCGACAGGATGGTCACCGTCGTCATTGCGCCGACCATCACGACATCACCATGGGCAAAATTGATCAATCCTAAAATGCCATACACCATGGTATAGCCAAGCGCAATCAGCGCGTAAATACTGCCGATGATCAAGCCATTGGCCAGTTGCTGAATAAAAATATCCACGAATTCTCAACTTCCTGAACGCCCGCGTCTGCCCAAAAATCAGACGTGCGTCATACGATAAAACGGCCTCATTGACGGATGACATCACCCTTAAACGCCCAGACCAAAGCGGCCCAAAAACGCAAGGATCATGCATGGCAACTGCAAAGCATGAAGTATGCCGTTTTTAGCCCCGGCTTGATAGAGTACAGGCGCAACGAAGCATATTTTATACAAAATCACTGGCCATCACGCGCGATTTAGCGCCGGTCAGCGTAGCGTCACGGCAGCATGGCTCGCAGGTTTCGGCTTCGGGTCAGCGGGTTTCAGATCGGCCTTAGGTGTCGCACTCGCCCTCGAATCAGTCAATGGCGCGGCACCCGATGATCCGGGTATAAAGGTCGCCGTACCCGATGTGACATAGATGAAATGCAGGCAATGATCCTTGCTGCCGCTATAGAGGGTCATACTGCCCGTACGACCTTTGCTAAACTGCTGCGACCGCACGCGCTTCGTGGGACGCATGGGCGGCGATACCGGCACCCAGCCAATCTGACCCAAGCCCAGCAACGCCTGACTATCGGGGATACAATGCGCAGCATCCGGTATCGTAACCGACAGCGGATCAGGCACGCCGTTCTTATTGCCCCAGCCAAAGATAAAGGTGGATTCTTTAGGCGTTGCCTGCGAGATCACATCATGATCCCAATCCACCCCTGCCGCCACTACCCCGCGCTGGGTATGGGTTTTCTTGTCATCGGCATTGGGGACCGAGCGCAGATGGATATGCAGCACCTGCTCAATGTTGGTTTTATTGATATGCCCTTCGGGCGCGGACAACAGCGTCAGCAGCCCGGACCATAGCGTATTGGCATCGATGGCATCAGCCGCCCCAGTCGCGCTGTCGCCTGCAGCCGCATTGATCGGTGGACTTGCAGCCTCACCGACTGGAAGACTCACACGCAAGCCCAGTGTATGACCCGCCAATGGTGAAACAATATGCGCCGGAGCAACAGACTGCTTGGGCTCTACGGTGCCGCTTGGGATTTGGCGCGTTTGAGGGTGCGTTTGCGCATGGATCTGTGCATGCTTTGCCGCTTGAGTGTCTTGACGCGCCACAGACTTTCGGACGACCTTCACTGGATCTGCTGTGATCTCATCCCGGATAATAAACGGCTGTGCGGGCGCATGGGCCACATCCGGCGCCACGCTATCAGAAGTAGACGCCGCACTCACCAGCCTCAGGCTGGAAATCACATATAGCCCGCAGCCGATGAGGATGCGATGCCTGCGGATCACGGGTAGCCTGTTCCGATGGTTTTCAGACCACAGTCTTTGCGCACAACTCCCTTCCCGCCTCACCATCTTACGCCATACCTTAAGAATTGATTGACCACGCACCCACGATAAAACATCGACCCAACAGCTATTCAATATCGATCCAGCCCAATGCCACACTGAACCGGTCCATACAACTCACGCCAAGCGCCTCAATCGGCCCGACATGCCGATGCACCCCAGCTCGACCGGCATTTTGACATAAAACAGATCCAAATCCGGCTCAGTCTCGAGCCGATCCAGTAACTTCTGGCACTCTGCGACGGATGCCACCACCGTCACCTGTACCGGCTGATCCACCAAATCAAAGAAATGCGCCGAATGGCGGTGATGACTGCGACCAATGCCTTGCTGAGCCGTATTCAGGGTTGCGCCTGAGAGCTGAAGCTCTGCAACCAGCGCCATCAGCCACTCACCGACCGGCATCCGATGATGATAATGATTCTGCTGCGTATAAAACACCATTTGATAGCCTTGCATGATGCCTCCTTTGCGCTACGCGCCTATGACATCCGTGACACTCGATATTATTTTACTGCGAATCAAGTCATCTGACTGTAAGCATGCAGCATCGCTACTGTACAAAAAAAGAAAACCTGCACAAGGCAGGTTTTCTCACATCAACCGACTCTAGAGACGATTAGTAGTTTGGAACGATTGCAACACCGCGCAGTGCCTGACCAAACGCAGCAGTCTGCATCACGTTGAAGCCTTTGGTGGTCACAGTCGAGCCACTGACCGAAACATTGATCTGCACCAACTGGTTGGCATCCGCACCCGCATCGAAGTTGGCAATACTGTTGCCAATGGTCGAAGTGGTTGCGTAGATGGTGAAGGAACCATCGGCATTGACCTGACCTGCCAGTTGACGCAGACCATCAGGCGTCGTGGTATAGCTTGCGCCTTTGGTACCATACAGACCAGCCGTGTCTGTGACGGTGTAAGCGGTGCCCAGACTCAGACCGGTGGTGATGTTGGTCAGAGGCTTCCAGGTGCCGTTCGATTGTTTTTGATAGACCCACAGACCACCACTGCCGGTCACTTGGTCACCAGCAACACCGTCACCTTCGTCAGCAACGAACATCAGGTTAGGCTGGGAAGCTGGAATCCACATGGCGAATGGATAAACCGTGCCAGTCACTTGCGCAGGCGTAGTCAGGTTGGTCAGGTTAGTCGCTGGCGTGGTTGGGAAACCAGGGACGATGGTGATGGCAGCATTGGCAGGAATGGTTCCGCCATTGGCCAGCGCACCGGTAGCACCAACTTGGTAAACGGTATTCACACCGTTACCACCGCTACCTTTGGAGACGTACAGCGTGCCGTCCGGACCAACATACAGGCCACGCAGGTTGACGTCTTTACCAGTCTTGTCAGCAGACTGACCAGCGACCTGTTGCAGAGCGAAACCAAAATCATCACCCTTGGCAGCGCCACCGGTCACAGTACCCAGACCACAGGCTGCTGGTGTATAGGTTGCAGCACCGCTCACCGAAATCAACTGACCGATCACTTGCGTGAAGGGGCAGGAGCTGTTTGGAGCAATCGCCTGTACACCGGTGATCGAGGTCAGCATGTCCAGAATAGCAGTCGATGGGCTCTTACCAGAGTTACCAGCGTTACCCACGATGTAGTACAGACCGTTTGCCAGTACTGCTGCGCGACCATTGTTGCCGCTATAGGCGTTGGTGTTGGTGAACTGCAGGCTGTTGTCAGCAAAGTTCAACTGACCAATAGTACGATAGGTAGGCGTGGCAGTATCGGTGTTTGTGCTGTCGATCGCGCCTGGGGTATTGGAGTTGGAGATATCCAGTTGGTCGACGTTGGTGTTATAACCGACGAAAGCAACCGAACGCTGATCCAGCGATACGTTCAGAGCAAACTCAGATTTGGATGCAAAGCTTGTGGAGAAGCTCCAGCGCTGCAGTGCGGCTTGCTTGGTCACATCCATGACTTGAGTGCCGGAAGTCGCACCTGGTGCCCATTGATCCAAGTAAGCTTCGGAAGTGACACCGAAGTTAGCGTCATTGGCGTCATTGGTGAATACATTCGGGTAGGTGCCCGGCGTCACGGCTGCGATGGTCGCCGAATTGTTTGGCAGCGTGCCGGCCACAGTAAACGTTGGATCATAGACTGCACGGGAAACCAGCAGATTGCCAGGCGTAAACAGGCTGGCGGATGGACCTTGTGGGCCGGCTGGGCCTGTAGCACCGTTATTGCCATTGCTACCATTAGTACCGTTCGTGCCGTTTGTACCGTCAGAACCACCACACGCAGCCAGAGCTGCAGTCAGTGCCACGAGTGGCAGTAAACGAAAAGTCTTGTTCATAGTCTATGTCCGTCAATGAGCGTCTTTTATATCAAGTTGTGTTATGCCCCCGCACAAGACAAGCTTTTTTATATAAAAGTCACGAGATCTGAATAAATGCCGCCTTAAATATTAATTACCCAACACATTATGTCGGGCGATTTATAATCTGCTTCATTTGTGACAAAGACATGATGATTTGATGACATCAAACTCTAAAACCGATTTAAAAACCGAAAACCCTTATTTTATTCATAATGATTAACAATTACTTAGCGCACATATAACAGGCTCACCTTAGCCTACACTTAGCAAAACCCAACCTTTACAATATATAAATTCATCGATTAATCAGATTTTAAAAATCTAAAAACATATTATAAAAACCCGCTAACAAAGTATACTTAGGGTACACTTAGATTAATATATTTACTTGCGGAACTGGCCATTTACTTTGTATTATACTGATTTAAATATTTTTATTGTGAATATCAGACAGGGCCGCGTGTGAGCCCTGTTTACAGCGTGCTTACGGCCTGATGCAGTGCCAACATCGCGACCGTCGGTCCGACATCATGCGTGCGGATAATCGACACGCCCTGCTGTATACCCAAGAGCGCCGCCGCCAATCCCGGATATAATCGATCCGCCATCGTGGCATCGGACCCCAAGACCTCACCGAGCACCCGCTTACGCGAGATCCCCAGCATCATCGGAAAGCCCAGTTCATAAAAACGGCTCAGATGCGCCAAGAGGGTCAGATTTTGCGGTCCATCCTTGGCAAATCCCAAACCCACATCGACGATGATCTTATCCCACGCGATCCCCGCCGCGATGGCAGACTCCAGAGACAGCCGCAACTCATCATGCACATCCATTACCACATCGTTATACTGCGCAAGGCCATTCATCGTGCCCGGCTCACCGCGCATATGCATGATTACGACCGGCAGACCAAGCTGACTTGCTGTTTCAAGCGCTCCGGGCCGCGACAGGGCGCGCACATCGTTCCACAGGGTCGCACCGACCGCCGCCGCTGCGCTCATGACTTCAGGTGCACTGGTATCGATCGACACCACCGTATCGAAGCGCTGCGTGATCGCCTCAACCACAGGCACCACCCGATCCAGCTCCTCCTGCACAGGCACCACACTGGCATTGGGCCGCGTGGACTCGCCGCCGATATCGAGGATGCTCGCCCCCTCTGCCAGCATCGTCTCAGCACGGCGTAGTGCTGCATCAAGGCTCAGATGCGCTCCGCCATCCGAGAAAGAGTCCGGCGTGACATTGAGGATGCCCATCACTTGCGGACGCGACAGATCCAGCCGATGACGACCACAGGTCAGATGACGTGCAGGTAAGGGATGCTGTTTCATGGAGGACTCCGTCACACAAGGCCGAAGCAGCAATGCGGCTCCGAAAGAGAAGGCATTATTATACGCCCAAATGTAGGAGGGCTGAACCGCGCTTGCTACAAGTAACACGATCTGAATAGCTTTGACGATGAGAATCATATGGGAGCGGCCTGCCGCCGGCCTCACTTTTGACTGGGTAAAAGTAAGCAAAACCCCTTTCTCGCACAGAACTCGCCATCCTGAGGAGCGATAAGTGAAGCATTGCTTCACAGCGACGCAAGGAACAGCTGCGCTCGACGTCCCTGCGTAAAGCAAAAGCGCTAGCCATAAAAAAAGCCCCCGACTGGCGGAGGCCTTCTTCACATTGCGATCTTACATCGCTGGCAGCGGCGGTGGCAGTACGGCACCCTGTGGCGGCACAACCGCAACCGGCACAGGATTGACCGGCTCGTAGACCTTCGGCTCACGTGGCTGGCGACCTTCCATGATGTCGATCACCTGATCACGGTCAATGGTTTCCCATTGCAGCAGGGCTTGTACCATCACTTCGATCTTGTCACGATTTTCTTCAATCAGCTTGCGGGCGATGCCGTACTGCTCTTCGAGGATGCGACGGATCTCCACATCGATCAGTTGCTGAGTCGCTTCACTCACAGTACGGTTACCGATCTTGCCAAAGTAACCGCCATCCTGCGAGTCGTCCTCGTAGACCATGATGCCCAAGGCATCGCTCATCCCGAACTTGGTGACCATGGCACGTGCCATTTTGGTGGCACGTTCAAAGTCGTTCGATGCACCGGTCGATTTCTGGTTGACGAAGACTTCTTCGGCGATACGACCACCGAACAGGATGGCGATTTCACTCAGCATCTTGTCCTTGTAGTTGCTCACGCGATCAAACTCAGGCAACTGCCAAGTCACACCCAGTGCCCAGCCACGCGGCATGATTGTGACTTTATGCACCGGATCAGTGTTTGGCAGCAGCTCCGCGACCACCGCATGACCAGCTTCATGATAGGCCGTATTGCGGCGCTCTTCTTCGCGCAGCACCATCGATTTACGTTCTGGACCCATGAAGATCTTGTCTTTGGCATCTTCAAAGTCACGCATATCGACGGTGTTCTTGTTACGACGCGCCGCAAACAGCGCTGCTTCGTTGACGAGGTTAGCTAGATCCGCACCGCTCATGCCGGGCGTACCACGCGCCAGCACTTTGGTTTCAACACCGGTTGAGGACGGCAGTTTTTTCATATGCACATTGAGGATCTCTTCACGACCCTTGATGTCCGGCAGGCTCACAGCCACCTGACGGTCAAAGCGGCCCGGACGCAGCAGGGCTTTATCCAGTACATCGGCACGGTTGGTCGCTGCGATCACGATTACGCCTTCGGAGCCTTCAAAACCGTCCATCTCGACCAGCATCTGGTTGAGGGTTTGCTCACGCTCGTCGTTACCGCCGCCCATACCCGAGCCACGATGACGACCGACCGCATCGATTTCATCGATGAAGATAATGCAGGGCGCATGGCGCTTGGCTTGCTCAAACATATCGCGGACGCGAGAAGCACCGACACCGACGAACATCTCGACGAAGTCCGAACCCGAAATCGAGAAGAACGGGACTTTGGCTTCACCCGCGACGGCTTTGGCCAGCAGAGTCTTACCGGTCCCTGGAGGACCCACCATCAGCACACCACGTGGGATCATCGCACCCAGACGGCGGAATTTAGCCGGATCACGCAGGAAATCAACAATCTCAACCAGCTCAGCCTTGGCTTCATCACAGCCAGCCACATCAGCAAAGGTCACTTTGATCTGATCTTCGGTCAGCATCTTGGCTTTGGATTTGCCAAAGCTCATCGGCCCGCGACTACCGCCGCCCATGCCGTTGCCGCCGCCCTGCATGTTACGCATGAAGAACATGATCAAGAGGATGATCAAGAGAACCGGAAAGCTGGCAACCAGAAGCTGCATCCACACACTTTGGCGCTCTGGTGCAGCACCTTGGATCTCGACCTTCTGGGCAATCAGGGTAGGCATCAGGTTATTGTCAGGCAGATTGGGCACGACCGTTTCAAAGTCGGTCTTGTCTTTGCGCTCACCCTGAATGCTTTCACCGTTGATTTTGACACTCTTCACCTGACCAGAGTTCACCGCAGTGACAAACTCAGAGTAGCTCAAGCTATCAGGCTTCTTTTTGTTCTCAAAACTGCTGAATACCAGCACAACGATGCCGATAATCACCAGCCAGAGTACGGTATTCTTGATGATGTCGTTCAAGGTATTTCCACCTACTCAAATGCGGCCGGCCCCATCAATCGCTTGAAGCACCTGCCGCTAAATTAAATTCCCTTACTGCCAGACCTGCATTCCCATCTATTTGATTGACCGTATCCGCCTCACGCGGGCAGCTCCGGCAAACCATCACATCACGGGACCATCAGGACCACATTCCCTTGCTACACAATCTTGCCATTCACGTTGATCTGTTACCTTAATGCCATTAGCACTCATGGACAACTGACTTCCGTGGTGTTTACGTCTGATTTTGTCACGTTTTGTACGCACGCAAAATCTTGCTGCTATATCTGTTCATCTTTTAATCAGTGTAAACCCAAATCAGCGATTAATCCAATCCGGCTCGACCTGATTTATGACCGAGTGGTCAACCCTGCGCATCTACCACAGGCTGATCAACCCCGGCTTTGCACTTACGTCCAGACGCCAGCAGATAGACTTCCGGCGAACGTGGCCGTGAGGCTTTGGGCTTGACGGTCTTGATCACCGTGAAGTGCTCAAAAATCGCCTTGCGGTATTCATCAAAGCCTTCGCCCTGAAACACCTTGACCAGAAACTGGCCCCGGTCATCCAGAACCTTGGATGCAAAGTCCAATGCCAGCTCGCACAGATAAATCATGCGCGGCTGATCGACGGCGCTATTACCTGATGTATTGGGGGCCATATCGGAAATTACAACGTCCACCCGACGATTTCCGAGCACATCCAATAACTTTTCAAATACTGCCTCTTCGCGGAAGTCACCCTGTATAAAGGTCACACCGCCCAGATGATCCATCTCCAGAATATCCGAAGCCACCACCATGCCACGCTCGCCGGTGAGTTTGGCGGCGATCTGCGACCAGCTACCGGGTGCCGAACCCAGATCCACCACGGTCTGACCTGCGCGAATGAGCTTGTACTTTTCGTTAATCTCCAGCAACTTATATGCCGCCCGTGAGCGATAGCCGTCCTTATGAGCGAGTTTGACGTAATAATCGTCCAGATGTTCGCGCATCCAGGCCTTGCTGCTCTTGGACAATTTGTTGTTGGTAATGCGTGTTGCCATGGTGAGGGTGTTCCGGATGTTCGGGGATGGCATGCGATCAATCTGCATGCCCTATTCAAGATATCGTCATAGTTTACGGCAAAATGCAGCACAATAGTGCACACGTGTGCGCTTTTTGCACGCCACTTCAAGACACAAATACCGCATTTGCTCGGATTTCGACAGTTTTTGCGCTACAATACGCCTTTGCTGATCCGTGTCGCGCGCCACATGCGTCTCTCGCAGATCAGCCTGTTCATTTTATTACGCTTTTCTTGCATTTTTGATTAAGGTCCGCCCATGCCCGCTCTGTCTTCCTCCGAACGCAAACGTCTCCGCCGTATCGGTCACGAACTGAATCCGGTCGTCATGCTGGGCAGCGGTGGTCTGTCGGATAACGTGGTCGAGGAAATCCGCCGCGCGCTCAACGACCATGAGCTGATCAAGGTCAAGGTCGCCGGTGAAGACCGCGAGCTGCGCCAGACGCTGATCGACAGCGTGATCGAGGTCAGTCAGGCCGAAGTGGTACAGCAGGTCGGCAAGATCATCCTGCTCTACAAGAAAGCCCTCAAGCAGAACGTGCATCTGTCGAATCTGGTGCGCTTTGCGCATCTGGATGACTGATCCGCACCGTTTCTAATCATTAAAAAAAAAGCATCCGCTGGACATCCAGATAGGTGCTTTTTTTATGCCTCAAGCTGACACATAAAAAATCAGGCTGCGTTTTCTATTGTGGCGTGCCGTTGCTAAGGCAGCCCCCATCTGCAAAAAGCACCCGCCGTATATACCGACAGGTGCTGTTCGTTTAAGCCGTCTCAGGTTGCTTATCCTGCTCCGGCACCTTCACCCGAAACCACGCCGCATACAACGCCGGCAGGAACAAGAGCGTCAATGCCGTCGCCACGATCAATCCCCCCATGATCGCCACCGCCATCGGCCCGAAGAACACACTGCGCGACAAGGGAATCATCGCCAAGACCGCTGCCATCGCGGTCAGCACAATCGGGCGCAGACGCCGCACCGTCGCATCAATCACCGCCACCCAAGGCGTCGATCCGCTCTGGATATCCTGCTCGATCTGATCGATCAGGATCAGCGAATTACGCATGATCATACCCGATAGTGCGATGGTGCCCAGCATAGCCACAAAGCCAAACGGCTGCTGGAATAACAGCAGGAACAGCGTCACCCCGATCAACCCCAAGGGTGCCGTCATGAAGACAATCGCCGCCCGCGAACCACTCTTGAGCTGTAGCATCAGCAAGGTGATAACCACAACCAAGAACAGCGGCATACCGGCATTGACCGACTTCTGCCCGCGTGCCGAGTCCTCAACCGTACCACCGACCTCGAGTTTATAGCCCACAGGCAAGACCTTACGGATGCCATCCAAGGTCGGCGAGATTTGATTGACCAAGGTCACGGGTTGGGTATTGTCATAGATATCCGCCCGTACCGTCACGGTCGGCAGACGGTCGCGACGCCAGATGATGCCTTCCTCAAAACCATATTCGATGGTCGCGATCTGCGACAGCGGCACTGTGCCGCCATTGGTCGAGGGCACCGACAGACTCGACAGCGCACTGACCTGACTGCGCTCGAGTGCCGTCCCGCGCACCTGCACATCAATCAGCGATTTATTCTCCCGATACTGGCTAACGGCGACGCCGGTCAGGGAGCTTTGCAGGAAATTCGCCAGATCCTGACTGTTGACGCCGAGGATACGTGCGCGGTTCTGGTCGATATTGAGGAAGATCGACTTGCTCGGCTCCTCCCAGTCCAGATGGACATTGACCACATGCGGATTCTCCTGAATCTTGGCAGCTACCTGCCGCGCAAGCGCACGCACGGTCGGGATATCCTCGCCCGACACGCGGAACTGCACCGGATAGCCGACCGGCGGACCATTCTCGAGGCGCGACACACGGGTACGCACATCGGGAAATTTCTGGTTCAACGTCTGGATCAGCCAGACGCGCAGATGCTCACGATCTTCTAAGGTCTTAGCGAGAATCACAAACTGAGCAAAGCTCGCCTGCGGTAGCTGTTGATCAAGCGGCAGATAGAAACGCGGCGAGCCGGTTCCGACATAGCTGACATAGTTGTCGATGCCTTTTTGTGTCTTGAGCAAAGCTTCGAGCTTCTTGGCTTGCGCTTCGGTCGCAAGCAGGGACGCGCCTTCAGTCAATTTCATATCGACCATGAGTTCCAGACGACTCGACGCCGGGAAGAACTGCTGCGGCACAAGACTAAACAGTCCAAGCGACACCACAAAGGCTGCGACCGTAATCGCGATCACGGTCTTGCGATAGCGCAGACACCACGTCACCACACGGCGAAAGCGCTGGTAAAACGGTGTGGCATAGGGATCGTGTGCCTCATGATCGTGCAGGCCATCTCGCGCCTGCGTCACGGAAAAACTGGCCGCAACTGGCATCACATCCGTCACAGGCTCAGAGAGTGCCGCTGATTTTTTTCCTCGAATCTGTTGCCACAGGCTGCCCTGCTGGCCTTTGAGGCGTTGTTTGGCAAAGTCAGGCAGCAGCAAATCACCCAAATACGGCACAAAGATCACCGCCGCCAGCCACGACACCAAGAGCGCAATCGTCACCACCTCAAAAATCGAGCGCGTGTACTCGCCCGTACTGGACTCAGCGGTCGCAATCGGCAGGAAGCCCGCCGCCGTGATCAAGGTCCCGGTCAGCATGGGGAACGCCGTCGAGGTCCATGCAAAGCTCGCCGCACTTAAGCGACTCAAGCCCTGCTCCATCTTGATCGACATCATCTCGACCGCAATGATGGCATCATCCACGAGTAGGCCGAGTGCGAGCACCAAGGCACCCAAGGAAATCTTGTGCAGGCCGATGTCAAAGAAATGCATCACCGCAAAAGTCATGGCGAGCACCAACGGAATGACAAGCGCTACCACCGTTCCGGTCCTGAAGCCTAACGAGAAGAAGCTCACGATCAGGACAATGATCACCGCCTCGCCCAAGGCATCGACAAACTCGCTCACCCCGGACTTGACCGCCGCAGGCTGATCGGAGACCTTGCGCAGCTCCATACCGACGGGTAATCGCTGCTGGAGTGACTGGAATGTCGTCTGTAGATTCTTGCCCAAAGCCAGAATGTCGCCGCCCGGCTTCATCGACACCGCAATGCCGATGGCATCTTCACCCATAAAGCGCATGCGCGGCTCGGCCGGATCACTAAAGCCACGATGTACATCGGCGATCTGCTCCAAAGTCACGGTCTGGGTACCAAGCTGGAGCGGGAAATGCCTGATCTCATCCACAGTCTTAAAACGCCCACCAACGCGAAGCTGGATGCGGTCGGTCGGCGTCTCAAAATATCCCGCAGGCGTCACCACATTCTGCGCCTGTAGCGCCTGCTGCACGGCTGCAAGCGACACGCCGAGATTGGCGATCTTGGTATTGGACACCTCGACCCAGATTTTCTCGTCCTGCAGGCCGATCAGATCAACCTTGCTTACGTCAGGTACGTTCTGCAGCTCTAGTTGCAGCCGGTCGGCGTAGTCTTTGAGTACGGCATAGTCATAACCTTTGCCGGTCAGTGCATAGATATTGCCGTAGGTATCGCCGAATTCATCATTGAAGTACGGCCCTTGGATATCCGACGGTAGATTCTGCCGGATATCGCCGATTTTCTTGCGGACCTGATACCACAGGTCAGGCACGTCTTTAGAGTGCATCGAGTCGCGCGCCATAAAGGTCACCATCGACTCGCCGGGACGTGAATACGAGATGATCTTGTCGTATTCGCCCGTCTCCATCAGCTTCTGCTCGATTGGATCGGTCACAAGCCGCGCCACCTCGTCGGCATTGGCGCCGGGCCACAGGGTCTGCACCACCATGACTTTAAAGGTAAAGGGTGGGTCTTCGCTCTGACCGAGTTTGGTATAGGAGATCATGCCGACGATGCCGAGCAGGATCATGAAATACAGCACCAGTTGACGGTTCTTCAGCGCCCAGGCCGACAGATTAAAATTCATCATGCTACTCTCGTCCTTTGCCCTGTTAGCCCGAAACCCGTGCCGACTGTGCCTGCACCTCTTGCGCCTGCTGCCGTCTGATCTGCTGATCGAGCGCAGGACTCATCGTTGTCACAGCAACCGGCGTGACGGCAGGCTGGGATGGCAACGTGGTGGTGTTTGACGTGGCGGGCTGGGCCTTGGACGGATCTACTGTCGCCTGAGGGTGCGCCGATGATGGGCCAGACGTCGTCGCAGGCATCGTCAGAGCAGCCGGAATCGTCTGCGGTTGGCTTGCACTGCCTGATACACTGGCATGGACTGGACGATTCATACGATCTACAGGCTGGATCTCTTGTCCGTCGCGTAGCAGTTGTACGCCGTTGGACACCAGCCAGTCTTCAGGCGAGAGGCCCGACAGTACTGGCACGGTCTCAAGCCCATAAGTACCGGTCTGGATAAAGGTCCGCTTCACCGTCGAGTGCACCCGATCCAGCACCCAGACAAAAGGCCGTCCCGCCTCTGCCGTCACGGCGGATAACGGCACCGTCAGTGCGCCCTGCCGTTGGTTATCCACAATATAGGCGCGTGCGCTCTGCCCGATGTCCACAGGGGGATTGGCCTGATTAAAGGCGATACGTGCCTCAAAGGTGCGTGACTGGTCGCTCGCTGGCGACAACTGACGGATATGGGCCGGATAGCGCACATCGGGCTGCGACCAGATGGTGAGTACCACCGCCTGCCCGACATGGAAACGTGGTGCATCCTGCTCCGGCAGACCGATCACCACCTCGCGGTCGCCTTTGGCAGCCATGGTGTAGATCGGTTGACCCGCCGTGACCACCTGCCCCGCCTCGGCCTGTCGCTGCGTGATCACGCCATCCTGCGGTGCACGCAAGGTGGTATAGGCCATCTGGTTCTCGGCAAGCTTAAGCTGCGAGCGCGCCTGCTCAAGGCTAGACGCCGCCGACTTGTACTGATTCTCCGCCTGATCAAACTGCGACTGACTGATCGCATGCGGCACCAGCAACTGACGATAGCGCTCAAGGTCAGCTTTGGCGACCCGCTCGGCAGACTCGGCACTGGCGACGCCCGCCTGTGCGGACTTGAGCTGAAGCTGAAAATCCAGCGGGTCCAGTTCGGCCAAGAGCTCGCCCTGCTTGATCACCGAACCCTGATCGACCACTCGCCGGATGATCTTGCCGCCGACACGAAAGCCTAACTGCGGCTGTACCCATGCGGTGACCTGACCGGCATAGTTATTGAGGGTCAGAGCCGCAGTGCTGGGCTGCACCACCATCGCTGGTCTGGGTGCTGGTTTGGCCTCCTCATGCTTGCTGCACGCAGCAAGCGCGAGACTCAGGGACAAGAGGGAAATCACAACGGCGGGAGTTTTCATCGGTCACAAACCTCGGACTAGGGCCTATCTAGACCGCGCGCATCACCTACTATCAGAGGTCTTCTCAGATGGATGAGCCTGTGGCATACGCAGGGAGATACATAAACCGTGCGTACACGACACAGAACATCACATGATGCCGCTGGTCAGTTTTTAGTATACTGACCAGTATAGTAATATTAGTATACTTAAAAGTTCAATATCTATTTGCACCACGTTCATCGGATTTTTTGACCTTATGGAATCCAGATGCGGTTTCTTCAGATACGGACCCATGGGGGCAATCTCCCAGAGCCGCCTGAAACGCGATAGATGCCTGAGAAACGAGCGCCAGTGCCAATGCACCGTCATCGTGTTCATGGCACAATAGAGGAGAATAAAGCGGTATGAGTATGTCGATGACCCCTCCTGTAGATGACATGGCCAGTGTCTATGCCGACGCCAAGCGTGACGCCCATCCTGATGCAACGACCGGTTCAGATGCGGTTGAGAGCGAATCCGCGCCCACTGCAAATACGCCGGGCCGTCCCAAGGACCCCGCCAAACGTGCGGCGATCCTCAATGCCGCCAAGGGCATGTTCCTGCAACATGGCTACGAAGGCACCAGCATGGACGCCATTGCCGCTGCGGCAGGTGTGTCCAAGCTCACGGTCTACAGTCATTTCAAGGATAAAGATACCCTCTTTGGCGCAGCCGTCTCGGCACACTGCCAGGGACAAATGCCATCCTTATGCTTTGATCTGCCGATCGAGATGCCGATCACACAGGCGCTTTACACGGTTGCCCAGCGTTTTCAGGGCATGATCGGTCATCAGGAAGCCGTCGAGCTATATCGGCTCATCGTCGGCTCGTCAGCGCAAAGCCCCAAGATGGCCAGTCAGTTCTATGAAGCGGGACCCATGCATGGCTTGGCCGAGATGCGTCGTCTGCTCTCACAGGCGCACGATCAAGGCAAGCTGTCTATCCCCAACCTCGCCTTTGCGGCGGAGTATTTCCTATCGGCCTTCAGTGGGTGCTGTGGTCATATGCAGCAAGTGTTAGGCGTCACCAAGCGCGACGAAGCCGAGCGTGAGCGCTATACCGAGGAAGTGGTACAGCGTTTTATTAAAGCCTATAGTCCTTAAACGTAAAAATACAGCATCCATCGCCTGTTCATGACATGGCAGGCAAATCGGTTTTATCGAATGGAGAATGACGGGGATGAATCATGTTCACGAAGATATCTCCTACCATCACGCATTCACAGCCGCGATCAAGTTTGATCCGGATTTTATAAGAAGACAGCTTCAGGGATGGCGACTCAGATCCTCAAGCGAAGCCGCTCAAAACTTTGCTTCTCAAAACTTAGCTTCTCAGAGCAAAGCCACGCCATATGATCAGTTTTTTGCACAGATCAACAACGATCAGCGGTCCGACCAGCCCTCTCATATGTGCGGGATTCGCTCGAACTATGAGGTGATTAAAGTAGGCGCATCTTTTCACTATCTCGGCGAGATCATGATTGTCACGGGCAAAATGAAGGATTCAGAGATATTGAGGTCCATCATCGATGCCAAACATGCCTATCTGCATATCCCCGGCAAGCCCTATTTTGCAGAATGTTTTTTAGAAGAAGCTGATCACGCCGAATAACCACAACAAAACGCGCGACTTCACCACCAGTTTCGCTCATCACCAAACCTAAGCGAGCAAAAGAAACGATCTCTCGCTGGAAATCGCTTCCCGTCAATTCAAATGCTTACTTCTGCGCCTGTGCCTCACGCACATGCCGCTGATGAATCGCGATCAGCGCCTCAGCCATACGGACCAACAGGCCGACTTGCGCAGGCTGGAGCTGATACGGCTGTGCATAATTCTGCTGCCTGGACTTACGCGCCTGATGCACCGGATAGCGATGCGAATTGCCTGCTGACAGCGGCATATTGACGCGCATATTCTTCTCAAGGCTCGGCAAATTAGGAAACAGATCCAGTCCGATGCGGTTCGAGAGCACAGCAAGAGAAATCACCTCAACCTGCCCTGAGCCATCATTAGGAGAAAAATACACCCCTACCACATGATCACGCGGGAAATATACCGCCTTATAGATGTCGGTCGGCACCAGCACATGACCGACTTTCTGTAGCTGACTGCCAATAAAAGCCGGACCCGTGATCACATAAGCCTCGCCTTCCTGCTTGACCAGCATGCGGGTGGCTTCCTCAAGCTCCCGCCAGGGGTTTTGGTTGTTATAGCTGTTTTGCGGCACGATATTGGCGAGCGTGAAGCTATTATATTGCTGCTCCGCAGTGCCCATATCGCCATTGGGCGACATATGACCGCGATCAAAGCCACTGCCGCGATAATCCGAAAGCGTCGAGCGAAACTCCTCAGGGATCTGCGGCTCCTCATGAAAGCTATCGACACGCGGCAGATTCTCTGCACGCATCACCCGGTCACGGGTCAGATGCTCAGCCGACCACAGCGGCGTGCGCGTGACACCCGAATACATCACCGTCAGGCCGTCATAGCACAGCTCTTGGGTATCGCGGGCCAGCGCCGGATTGAGGAAGTTGGGTGCATTACCCTGATAATAACTCTCTGTGCAAAAAGGATTCGGCTGCCCGTTATCATCCGTATCCAGCGCCAGCCCATCGGCATAGATCACAAGCGACAGCAGCACCAGAAGCAAAATCCTCAGCCGCTGGATGCCCGGCGACAACAAAGACCGTCTGCGCCTTAATCTGGTCTGATTAAGACGTCGTATCCGCTCATCCATCTCACTCACGATTTCGATCACCCTATTGATCAACGCGCCAAATGCCAATCCACGCATCCGCCCCACATGCATGACCGCACCGCCGCCATACACGCCTGACCTCTCCGCACAAACTCGCCGCGCCAAAAAAAATTTGCCTATATTACAACAACATCACCCACATTAGGACACTCCCTGCAACACAACAACACAATAAAAAAAGCACGGCCCACCTTGGGTGAGCCGTGCCTGACATTCAGACTATTCGGTGTTAAATCTTAAGCGCTTAAATCTCGACCTGACTACCCATCTCCACCACACGATTGGTCGGGATCTGGAAGAAGTCACTGACCGCACTGGTATTGCGCGACATCGAGATAAAGAGCTTCTCGCGCCACGGCGCCATGCCATCACCCACGGTATGAATGATCCGCTCACGCGAGACAAAGAAACTAATCATCATCATGTCAAACGGCAGGTCCAACTGTTTAAGACCCACTTCCAGCGCAGCAGGTACATTGGGCTGTTCTTTAAAGCCATACTGCACCACCACACGGTAGAAGCGCTCATTGAGCCGCTCGGTCTTGACCCGCGTCGCATCATCGATATACGGCACATCCTGCGTCTGCACCGTCATGAGGATGTTGGTCTCGTGCAGGATTTTGTTGTGCTTGAGATTATGCAAGAGCGCATGCGGCACCAGCGACTGACTGGCGGTCATAAAAACGGCCATGCCCTGCACGGTATGACTGTTGTTGGTCACACTATTAATGAAGAGATCCAGCGGTAGCGTATCGCGGTGCAGTTTCTCCATGAGCAAGTTGCGACCCTTGCGCCATGTGGTCATGATAATAAAGGCCATCGCGCCGATCAGCAGTGGGAACCAGCCGCCATCGGCGATCTTCAGCGAGGTCGAGCCCAAAAACACCAGGTCCGGCACCAGAAACGGCACTGCCACCAACAGCATCACCGGCAGTGACCAGTTCCACAGCGTATACATGATGACCGCGACCAGAATCGTGTCGCAGAACATGGTCATCGTCACTGCGATCCCGTAAGCCGAGCCGAGGTTGGCGCTGGACTTGAACATCAGCACAAGGCCAATAATCAGGCCCAAGAGCAGCCAATTGAGTGCAGGCACATAGATCTGACCGATCTCGGACTCCGAGGTATGGTCAACGCTGAAGCGCGGTAAATAACCGAGTTGCATGGCCTGACGCGACATCGAGAATACCCCCGAGATCACCGACTGCGATGCGATCACGGTTGCGACCGTTGCCAGTGCGATCATCGGATATAGCGCAACTTTAGGGATCAGCAGGAAGAAGGTATTCTCGATCGCGGCATGGTCTTTAAGGATGAGCGCACCTTGACCGGCATAGTTGAGCACGAGGCTCGGCAGTACCACCACAAACCACGCCCACTGGATCGGCAGACGCCCGAAGTGACCCATATCGGCATACAGCGCCTCGCCGCCCGTGATGGTCAGCACCACCGCACCCATGACGACAAACGCAATCATCGGACTATTCACCACAAAATGGATCGCCCAATAGGGATTGACCATCTGTAGCACGAACGGATTCTGGATCACGGCAATGACGCCAATCACCCCAATGGCGGCAAACCAGATCAGCATGATCGGCCCAAAATAGCGCCCCATCGAGCCGGTGCCGTTACGCTGGATCATAAAGAGTGCGATCAGCACACCGATGGTGATCGGAATGACGTAAGGGGTAAAGATCGGGGTTGCGACCGACAGGCCCTCGACCGCTGACAGCACCGAGATGGCCGGTGTGATGATGCCATCGCCAAAGAACAGTGCTGCACCAAACAGACCGATCGACACCAGCCAGAAGCGCAGTCGTGAGCTGATCTTGGGATTGCGCAGATTCAGCGCCAAGAGCGCCATGATGCCGCCTTCGCCGTTATTGTCGGCCCGCATGATCAGAGCACCGAACTTAAGCGAGACCACGATCATGAGTGACCAGAAGATCAGCGACAGGATACCCATGACATTGTCGGTCGTAATCGTCAGACCGTGTGAGGTATGAAAACATTGCGAGAGCGCATATAGCGGACTGGTTCCGATATCACCAAACACCACACCCAGCGCAGCAAGCGTCATGGCATGTAATTTCGGTCGTTCAATCGTGGCAGACTGCATAGGTGGTTCCAATCCTGAAAGATTCGCACATGGTATCATCGAATGAAATCAGGACAATAAAAATCAGTGTGATGTCAGGAAAATTTAAAATACTGATTGGCATTCCAAAATTTTTTAGGTACACTTGCGCGCCTTGGTGAGGTGTCCGAGTGGCTGAAGGAGCACGCCTGGAAAGTGTGTATACGGTAACCCCGTATCGAGGGTTCGAATCCCTCTCTCACCGCCAAATGCTGTACCGATATCATCCAATATCGTCCATAAAACCCAGAATTAAAAAGAGTTCTGGGTTTTTTTATTGTCCAGTCAAATCCGACAGCATCCCACTGAATCCGGGCAGTTGTGTTGGTAGAAACGTTGGTATATCACTTTTTTTACCGACATACCAACACGCAAGGTATACCCACATGCTGACCGTCGCATTCATCAACAGGGTCAAAATTCCACCATCTGATCAGATAGCGCCAGCCAAGTATTCAGATGGCAAAGGTCTGCAACACCATGTTTTTGCTCATGCAAGCAAATAGTGACGGATGGCTTATCAACAAACAGCCGAACACAGCAAAAGCTATATATCAGTATGCGCCATAGCATTCCACGCCCTGTATCCACAACGTTGTCTACAGGTAATGGGGATAAGGTCATGTTTGTTGCCCTCTCCTCTCTCGAGTTTTACAGAATTCTGAATTTTTTATTGCTGTTTAAACCCGTTTGCATATGAAGACATCTGCTGGTCAACGACTAAACAACGGGCTGAGCAACGCCTAATAATGTGGCAACCAGGTGGTGAGCAGACGCAAAAGTGACCACATGCAAGCACATCCCGAAGTAGCCGCAACGATACACGCCCTCTGAACTATCCCAACTGGCATATGCCTTGCTTGCTCTGCACATATTTGGAGAGTGCAACTCATGCCAGACCGCGCCATCAACGCTATCCCCTACCCGCTGTCCTTCGATCCCAACAAGACTGCACTGATCATGATCGATATGCAGCGCGACTTTCTGGAACCGGACGGTTTTGGTGCCATGCTCGGCAATGACGTCAGTCTATTGCGCCATTGTATTGCACCCTGTCAGGCACTGCTGGCGGGTGCACGACAGGCGGACATGCTGATTATCCATACCCGCGAAGGCCATCGGCCCGATCTGCTGGATGCGCCTCCCGCCAAGCTACGCCGAGGTCACGGCACGCAGCGAATTGGCGATATGGGCAGCATGGGTCGCATTCTGGTGCGGGGTGAGGCAGGTCATGATTTGATTCCCGAGCTTGCACCGATTGCGGGTGAGGCCGTAATCGATAAGCCCGGCAAAGGCGCCTTTTATCAGACCGACCTGCAGCTCATTCTGCAAAACCATCACATCGAGACGCTGATTGTCTGTGGCGTGACCACCGAGGTGTGTGTGCATACTACAGTCCGTGAAGCCAATGATCGCGGCTATGAGTGCGTGGTGCCTTCGGACTGTACGGCGTCTTATTTTCCGCATTTTCATGCTGTAGCGCTGGAGATGATCGCCGCGCAGGGCGGGATTTTTGGCTGGGTCTCCGACGCCAAGCGCATTCTGGCGGCACTTGAATAAACACGGGCAACCGCGCGATTTCGATGTTTTTTCCGTTCCGCGTCCGACAGGATACCGGAGCATCCACCCACCCTCTCATGTGAAGGAGTCATACCCATGAGTGATACCTTTATCCAATCCAGACCGTATCGGTGGCCGTATAATGGCGACCTGCGACCGGATAATACCGCCCTGATCATCATCGATATGCAGACCGACTTCTGTGGTGTCGGTGGCTATGTGGACAAGATGGGCTATGACATCAGCCTGACCCGCGCCCCCATCGCGCCGCTACAGCGGTTGCTGGCGGCATTCCGCAAACTCGGCTTTATGATCATCCATACCCGTGAAGGCCATCGTCCTGACCTGTCAGATCTGCCTGCCAATAAATACTGGCGCTCAGCCCAGATTGGTGCCGGTATCGGGGACGTCGGTCCCTGCGGACGTATCCTGACACGCGGTGAGCCGGGCTGGGAGATCATCGACGAGTTGGCCCCGCTACCCGGCGAGCCGATCATCGATAAACCGGGCAAAGGCTCATTTTACGCCACCGATCTCGATATGCTGCTGAGGCGTCGCGGGATTCAGAATCTGATCCTGACCGGCATCACCACCGATGTCTGCGTGCATACCACCATGCGCGATGCCAATGATCGCGGCTACGAATGCCTGCTGCTGGAGGACTGCTGTGCCGCGACCGACGTACAAAACCACATCCATGCCATCAAGATGATTCAGATGCAGGGCGGTGTGTTTGGTGCGGTGGCGACCTCAACCGATCTGCTGACAGGATTGAACGCATCATGACTATACTGACCATGCAAGGCTTACTGACGATCCAAGAGCGGGCACATGAGCTGGAGTGGCTGCCTTTTCGCCCCGGTATCACCTGCTACCCGATCTATCAGACTAACGATGGTGCGGCAGCCATGCTGCTCCGCTATGAACCCGGTGCGCGTGCACCGCATCATATCCATCAGGGCTATGAGCATATCCTGGTGCTGTCCGGGAGTCAGACGGATGCCGTCGGTCATCATCCGGCAGGCAGTCTGGTGATTCATCCTGCCGGGACGGTCCATGATGTCTATAGCGAAGACGGCTGCATCGTGCTGGCCATCTGGGAGAAACAAGTTCGCTTTGCGACGCCCGACGCTTCTGAAGCAGCCGATACACCCCATAGCGTAGCGCCCATCCCAGACTAAACCTCGCCTCACCTGTCGCATTTCCATCCGGTTTTTAAATGGCATCGATTTTAAATGGCATAGTTTTCGCATTATTGTCGGCAAATATCTTGTATACAACATTGCATTCAAAACAGCCAGACCGATGCGGAATGCGACGAGGCTTCCTAATCCCGCGCCATGTGCGCGGGTGCCAGCCGACCCATAGCCATAGATGACGGAGACCACGCATGATCACAAGCCTTACGATCCCCGCACTACGGGATGCCTACCGTCAGGGCATCCTGACCCCTACCCAACTCGTCGAGGAGATTTATACCCGTCATCAGGCATACCCCGACCATGCCATCTGGATTACCCCACCGGATCAAGACGCACTGCTGCGCTATGCGCATGATCTTGAGCAGCGTGACATGAGCGATTTGCCGCTGTATGGCATTCCGTTTGCGATCAAGGACAATATCGATCTGGCGCAGACCCTGACCACTTGTGCCTGCCCAGATTACGCCTATACCGCTGACCAGTCCGCCTTTGTGGTGGCGCGCCTCATCGCCGCAGGTGCCATCCCGATCGGCAAAACCAATCTCGACCAGTTTGCTACCGGATTAAATGGCACCCGCTCGCCCTATGGCGTCTGCCGGAATGCTTATGATCCGGACTATATCGCTGGCGGCTCCAGCTCTGGCTCCGCCGTTGCCGTCGCACTGGGATTGTGCAGCTTTGCGCTGGGCACCGATACCGCAGGCTCAGGACGGGTGCCTGCAGCGTTCAATCATATCGTCGGGCTGAAGCCGACCTGCGGGCTGCTATCGACTCGCGGCATGGTGCCCGCCTGTCGCAGTCTGGATGCGCTCTCGATCTTTGCGCTGACCGCAGGCGATGCTCAGGCGGTGCTGGCTGCCAGTATCGCGGTGGACCATGACGATCCCTACTCAAGACCTGCCCTGCCTTATGGCTTTGACTTTGGACGCAGTACATCTTTTCGGCTCGGTGTGCCGCGACAGCAGGACCTTGAGTTTTTTGGCGATGTGGAGGCTGTTCGGCTTTTTCAATCTGGGCTTACGCAGATGCGTCAGCTCGGTGCAGAGATCATCGAGATCGACTTCACGCCTTTTCTCGCGGTCGCACGTTTGCTCTATGAAGGTCCTTGGGTAGCCGAGCGCTATCAGGCCATTCGCGGCTTCTTATCCGACCATCCCGAGGCACTCATCTCTCCGGTCAGCGACATTATTCTCAGCGGCGAGATCCCGCTGGCGGCGGATGCTTTTGCAGGTCTGTATCAATTGCAGGCCCTCCGCCATACCTGTAATGCGGTCTGGTCTCGCGTGGACTGCGTCATGACCCCGAGCACAGGCACCATCTATCGCATTGACGAGGTGCTCAACGATCCGATCCGACTGAACAGCAATCTGGGCCGCTATACCAATTTCATGAATCTGCTGGACTATGCGGCAGTCGCGCTACCGGCAGGATTTCGCAGTGATGGGCTGCCCCTCGGTATCACGCTGTTTGCCCCGGCTCATCAGGATACGCCCTTACTGCATCTGGCTGACCGCTGGTTGCAGATGCAGGATACGCCTTGCGGTCGCTATGAGACGAACAAAGCACAGCCAATAAGCGATATGGCAGATATGACTAGCCCTGTCCAGAGTGGGCAGATTCGGGTCGCGGTGGTCGGCGCGCACTTGCAGGGTCAGCCGCTCAACCCGCAGCTCACCACGCTCGGTGGACGGCTGATCATGGCGACACAGACAGCGGCGCAGTATCGCCTCTATGCCTTGGCCGATGGCAAACGTCCGGCATTGGTCCGTGTCGCCCATGATGGTGCGATGATCGCCTGTGAGGTATGGGAAATGCCGCTCACGCAGTTTGGACGTTTTGTTGCGGGGATACCGACACCGCTTGGCATCGGCAGTGTGGTGCTGCAAGATGGCAGTACGGTCTGTGGCTTTATCTGCGAGGGCATCGGTATCGCAGATGCGAGAGACATCACGGCATTTGGCGGCTGGCTTGCCTACCGCGCCAGTCTGTGAGCATGAAGCGCAGAACTAGTGCAACATAGCGATTAAAACGCGGTCTTGAGGCTCAGCAAGCGGTGCAGGGTGATCTTGCGGGTTTCCTGCTGGCTGCGCTCGATATGGGTACGGATCAATAGCTCGACCTGATCCGGCTTATGGCGCAGGATGGCTTGCAGGATCGCGGCATGCTCATCATAAGTGCAACTGATCCGCTCAGGATAGGTAAAATCCAGCCGCCGCATGATGCGGATACGATCGGTGACATCGCGGTGCACGCGCAACATCTCTGGGTTACCGGCACTGCCGACCAGCTCGGTATGAAACGCCTCATCCAGCGCGGCGACCTGCTTGGCGTCGCTGAGGCGCTGCTCGGACGGCACCAGCCAGAGTGCAGTCAATTGATCCAGTCGGGCCTGCTCTTCCGCCGTCAGACTGCCCGTCGCCAGTCGCCGTACGGCATGCACTTCGATCAGCTTGCGTAACTCATATAAATGATCAAACACCGCAAAATCAATCGGGGTGACCTCCCAGCCACTGCGAAAATACCCGCGCACCAGTCCTTCGGTCTGTAGTCGCAGCAGCGACTCACGTACCGGTGTGCGCGATACCTGATAGCGCTCCGCCAGCTCAGACTCGGTGAAGCGCTCCCCCGGTGCCAGCCTGAACTCGAAGATATCCTCCCGCAGACGACCATAGATTTCGACACCACGCGATGCGGGTTCAGCTTTGCGTGAGGCTTTCTTGACTGTCGGTGTCATCAGTGTGGATGGATTCATGCCTGACCTATACTCTGCCCTTCGCGATGATTTATCCCGATCATGGTTGCCTCATTATCACACAAATTGCACCTCGCCAGTGCAGCATCTCGCCCTCACCGGGCACCAGTCCATGCGGGCGACAGATTGGCATGAATACTGCGTGATCTCGGCTAGTCCTCACCGCAAGCACGCAAACTTCATACCACCCAGCCTGATACGACGCATTTCAACTACATAAAGTCGCCGTTTTAATCATTGGCATGTGCTTTGCTTAAACAAAGATACAATCATGTATACATGATGGCGTTCAAGTTTATAACAACCACGCGTTCCCTTTGCGCTGAGGCGGACTGAATATGCAGATTCAACTGAACAACGTCAGTAAAAAATTTGGCAGCGTGCAGGCCAATGATCAGGTCTCGCTTGCCATCGGTGACAGCGAGGTGCTGGCCTTACTCGGCGAAAACGGTGCGGGTAAAAGCACCCTGATGAAAGTCCTCTATGGCTACTATCAGGCTGACGGCGGTCAGATCACGATCAACGGTGAGACGGTTGCGATCACTTCGCCTAAAGATGCCATGGCCCATGGCATCGGCATGGTGTTTCAGCAGTTCAGTCTGATTCCGGCCCTGACGGTCCTGGAAAATCTGCTCTTGGCCTATCCTGGCGCACCGGCATGGCACAGCCGCAAAAATACGCAGCAGGTGCTGACGCTCTTGGCCGAGTTTGCACCCGGCGTCGCACCCAACCGACGCGTCGCCGAGCTCTCGGTCGGCCAGCGGCAGCAGGTCGAGCTGGTCAAGGTGCTCAATCAGGATGCTCGTCTGGTGATTCTGGATGAGCCGACCTCGGTGCTTGCACCTGAAGAAGTCCAGCGTCTGTATGGCGTGATCCACAAGCTGGTCGAATCCGGCCGTAGCGTGGTCATCATCACGCATAAACTCGAAGATGTCAAAGCCTGCGCCCATCGGGTCGCCGTGATGCGCAGCGGACGGCTAGTGTCGGATACCGATGCACGCCAGATCACCGCTGAGCAGATCGTCGCACTCATGGTGGGTGACACTGTCCTGCAATCCGTCGCACATACCCGCCCAGACGCTGACAGCATCGTGCGCGTCTCGATCCGCAATCTGCACAGTCAGACCGACACCCTCCATCTCGACAACATCAATCTCGACATCGCACGCGGAGAAGTCATCGGCATCGCCGGCGTCTCGGGCAACGGTCAGGATCTGCTGGCAGATGCCCTGACCGGCATGGCGACCATCACAAGTGGTGAAGTGCTGCTGGATGGCGAGGTGCTGCACAGCCACGAGCAGGCGGTCCCGCATGATGCCCGCCAAGGCTATATCCCCGAATACCCGCTCAAAAACGCCGTCGCATCCGACATGTCCAATAGCCTCAATCTCGCCTTGCGTCGTCTGAAGCAACTGTCGCTGTTTCCACGCTGGCGTGAGCTGGATACACACGCAGATGAGCTGATGAATCGCTTCGATGTGCGACCACGCAACAGCAAACTGGCTTCGGGTCGCCTGTCTGGCGGCAATCTGCAAAAACTGGTGATCGCACGTGAGCTCTCGGAGTCACGGCAATTTGTGGTGGCCTGCTATCCGACCATGGGGCTGGATCTGCACGCCACTCAGGCGGTCTACGATGCGATGTTCCGGCAGGCCAATGAAGGGGCTGCCGTCCTCTGGATCTCCGAAGATCTGGACGATCTCTTGCGCTATGCCCATCGCATCGCGGTGATCTATCACGGGCGTCTGGCAGGCATCATGCCGGCAGTCAGCGCCGACCGCGTGCAACTCGGCCATCTGATGACTCATGGAGCGCTGCAATGACCTTATCCAATCTTCAAGGCATCAGCAGCCGTCTGACTGTACCCGTGATTGGGGCTGCGGTCTTTCTCGTGCTGGCTGCCGGATTTTTTTATGCCAATGGCTATGCGCCGCTGGATATCTTTGGGCAAATCCTGCAGGGCGCATTCGGCAATGCCTTCTCGATCAATACCACACTGACCAAGACCATCCCGATCCTGTTCTGCGCGCTTGCGACCGCATTGCCCGCCCGCATGGGCTTGGTGTCGGTCGGCGCCGAAGGGCAGTTGTATTTTGGCGCACTGATCGGCACCGCCATCGTGCTGCACTGGACGGCGGCCCCACTCTGGCAGCTATTGCCTGCCGCCCTGCTGCTGACCTTGCTGGGGGGTGCCTGCTGGGGGGCGATTCCGGGCATGCTGCGCGCTGGACTCGGGGTGAACGAGACCATTGTCACCATCCTGATGAACTATATCGGCATTCAACTGGTCGAGTACGCTGTCTACGGCCCGTGGAAAGACGCGGGCAATCTGGGCTGGCCTGCAACGATTGCGTTTCCCGATAGCGCGAAATTTCCAGTAATCAACATCGGCTCGCTCTCGAGCAACTGGGCGCTGCCACTGGCGATCCTGATCGCGCTTGCCCTGCACATTCTGGTGGAAAAAAGCCGTTGGGGAACGGGACTGTCTTTGCTACGCAGCAATCCGCGCGTGGCAAAGCTGGCAGGCTTGTCTTATCCGCAGCAGGTCATCGCCATCATGGCGATCGCAGGAAGCCTTGCTGGGCTGGCAGGCTATGTACAGACCGCCAATGTGCAGAGTCATCTGCAACCCGACATTTCCTCCGGTTACGGCTATGTCGGTTTTCTGGTGGCATGGCTTGCGGGGCAGAACTTCCTGCGCATCATTCCGGTGGCGCTCATCATGGGCGGACTGCTGTCGGCAGGTGACGCCCTACAGCTCATGGCCCAGATTCCTTTTTCAAGCACCCTCATCCTGCAGGCCCTGCTCTTTATCAGTGTGCTCAGTGTCAGTGCTTGGCAACAAAAACGGAGAAACGCCGCATGACTTTCGATCTTCTCATCGGACTCTTGTCTGTCGCCCTGCTCACGGCCACGCCGGTCTTGATGGCGATGCTGGGCGAAACACTGACCCAGCGCGCCGGCATTATTAACCTCGGGGTCGAAGGTCAGATGCTGGTCGGTGCTGCCGCAGGCTTTGCGGCGACCCACAGCAGCGGCAATCCATGGCTGGGTTTGCTAGTCGGTGCGGCAGCGGGGCTGATGCTATCGACCGTGCATGCCCTGCTGTGTCTGCAACTGGGCGTCAACCAGATCGCCAGCGGCCTTGCGCTCATGTTTCTGGGCAATGGCCTCTCCTCCTACTACGGCACGCCCTTGGTCGGTCAGCAGATCGACGGCTTCACCAATATGGCACAGGGTTCATTGGCCCAATTGCCACTGATCGGTCATTTCCTGGCGCAATTGACACCCACGGTTTATCTGGGATTTGTGCTGGTGGTCCTGTGCGGCATTTTTCTCTATCGCACGCAGTGGGGGTTGATCTGGCGCGCTGCGGGTGAGTCTGCCGATGCCCTGCATATGCTGGGACGCCATCCCGGCCTGATCCGGCTCGTCGCCATCCTGATCGGCGGTGCATTTAGCGGACTCGCGGGGGCGGCGCTGTCGGTGGACTATACCCGTACCTGGGTCGAGCAGATGACTGCCGGACGTGGCCTGCTCGCCGTGGGTCTCGTAATCGTCGCACGCTGGAACCCATGGCTGGTCCTGCCGGTCGCCCTGATCTTCGGACTCTCCGAAGCCCTGTCCCTGCGCCTGCAATCCACGGGCGCCGATATTTCTCCTTATCTGCTTGGCACCTTGCCCTATGTCGTGCCGCTGATCGTGTTGTTGCTCAGTTATCGCGCCAGTCAACGTGGGACCGCCATGCCGCAGGAACTGGCAGGTGTGTTTCGCGGTATGGCTTAACGCTTGAGCGTTTACCCTTTAAAAAAACCATCATCACTGGAGAACCACATGAAACATCGTATCTTGTCGGTCGCGGCAGCCTTGGGCCTCGCCAGCACGATCATGCTGCAACCCGCCTATGCCGATATCGGTGTCGGCTATGTCTATGTCGGTGCCAAAACCGATGGCGGCTACAATCAGGCGCAGGATGCCGGACGGCTGGAGATGCAGAAGGCCATCCCCGGTGCCAAGACCAACGCGCTGGAAAACATCCCCGAGAACGCGCAGGTCAGTCAGGCCATGCAGCGCATGATCAGTACCGGAGACAAAGTGATCTTTGCCACCAGCTACGGCTATCTGCCCTATGCACTGGATCTGGCCAAACAGAACCCCAAAGTGGTCTTTATGCACTGTGGCGGAGCCAAGCTGGCACCCAATCTCGGCACCTATTTTGCCGACATGTTTGAAGCCATGTACCTGTCGGGCATCGCCGCAGGCAAAGCCGCCACCAATGGCAAAATCGGCTTTGTCGCCGCCCACCCGATCCCGCAGATCCTGCAGGATATCAATGCCATCGAGCTGGGTGCGCAGTCAGTTAATCCCAAAGCCACCGTCACCGTGGTCTATACCGGCTCGTGGAATGATCCGTCTAAAGATGTCGCTGCCGTAAACACACTGGCAGATCAGGGCGTACAAGTGATCGGCGTGCATGTGGACTCGCCCATCGCCGTGATCGGTGCCGCTCAGAAACGCGGCATCAAAGTGATCGGCTATCACTTTGACGACATGAAATTTGACCCGCAAGGCTGGCTGACTGGCGGCTACTGGGACTGGGGTCCGATCATGACGCAAGTGGTCAAAGAAGTCGAAGCCGGTACATGGAAATCACAACCCGTCTTCGGCAATCTCAAGTCAGGCGCCGCCAAACTGGCTCCTTTTGGTCCATCGGTCGATGCTGCCACCCGCACGCAGATCATGGATAAGAAGAAAGCCATCGAGGACGGCAAACTTAATGTCTGGTCCGGACCGATCTATAGTCAGGATGGCAAACTCTTGGTACCAGCCGGTAGCACCCTGCCTCGACCGCAAGTGGACTCGATGGACTTCTTTGTCAAAGGGGTGATCGGCAGTCTGAAGTAATCCGCAAGCCCCTTTCCGACACGCATCGAAGGCGGTGCGTGCGGGAGTTCTGACGCTCAAAAAAACATATTTCCTTCGTAGAGGATAGAAATCATGAAAGTATCAAGTGCATCACATGCCTATGCGCGGCGACCAGTTGCCCTGGCGCTGCTGTTGGCAGGGGGTATCGGGGGACTACATGGCGCGCATGCCGAGACCTGGAGTGACACCTCGCTGAGCTGGCGCTACGGGACGTCATTTGCAGAGCCGTTTGATAACAACGCCGATGGCAGTCATAAAGACATTACCAAGAATATCGTCGCCTTTACCCATGCCGGCGGCTATACCTACGGCACGCAGTTTTTTAATGTCGATTATTTGCTGTCGAATGGCAAAGATCCGGCGGATGGCGTAGCGGGTAAACCGGGCGCACAGGAAGCCTATGCGGTCTATCGCAATACGGTGGACTTCAGCAAAGTGTTTAAAGCCAATCTGGCTTATGCGGGGATCATCCGCAGCGCCGGGATGGAGTTCGGCTTTGACGTGAATACCAAAAATGACGGCTATGGCTCCAAGAAACGCATGCTGGTGGTCGGTCCGACGATCATGTTGGATACACCGGGTTTCTTGAATGTCAGCGCGCTGGCCTTCTTTGAAAGCAATGCGCCAAATGGCATTGACGGTCGCTATAGCTACAAGACCCATCCGGCGCTCGAAGCCGTCTGGGGCATTCCGATCATGGATCTGCCGTTGTCGTTCGAGGGCTATGGCCAATGGATCGCCGCCAAGGGCAAGAACGAATTTGGCGGCTCGACCTCGCCTGAATTCCATGTCGATACCGAGCTGATGTATGACATCGGATCAGAGATTGGCCTCGGCAAGCATAAACTGCGCGTCGGCGCGGAGTATGAGTACTGGCATAACAAGTTTGGCAATACGTCGAATGGCAACTCAGGCGCGACGGCACGGACGCCAATGGTGCGGGTGGATTATCACTTCTGATGGCGGATCGCCCAGATTGACAGCGACGTCAAATCACTGCATGCCCCCTCTATGCCTAGAGGGGTTTTTTATCTTCATGGATTGTGCACGCACGACCAGTGCTCTAAACCCCTGTCCTGAAGCCTGCCGTATCATGTATGCCTAAGTCATCCTGCGATTCTAAAGACCTCCCCAAAGCCATTTCCCCCATTTTCCCTAGGCACTAAAAAGCGCATGGCGATGTATCATCCTGCAATGCTGATCAGGGATAAGCTCACAGCACACGCGCTAGACTGGACGTGCAGAAGGCAAAACTGCTAACGTCTACGCGCGGTGTAAACCGATGAAATGAAACCATAATCAATAAATAGGGGGATCATGACATGACCGAAGAAATCGAAGTACCAACCGAGCACCTACACGAAGAAATCCACGAGCATGCGCATCACAACAAAAGCGGCTTTGTGATGTGGATCGCCATGACGGCTGCAATCCTCTCGGTGCTGGCGGCGGTCGCAGCCCTGCTGGCGGGGCACCATGCCAATGAAGCCACGCTGTCGCAGATCGAGGCGTCCAACCAGTGGAACTACTATCAGGCCAAAGGCGTCAAAGGCTATGTGCTGTCGATGAAGGTGTCGCTGCTCAAAGCCATGGACAAACCTGTCGATGCCAAGGATGAGACCAAACTGGAAACGCTGACCCATGAGCAGGAGGGCATCAAGCAGGCCGCCGAGCGTCTGGAGCAGGATGCACATGCCCATCTGGCGCATCATGTGCCACTGGCGGCTGCGGTGACGATGTTTCAGATCGGGATCGCGCTATGTGCCATCACCGTGCTGACCCGCCGCCGTCCGTTATACTACGGCAGCGTGCTGGTGGGTGTCATAGGAATCGGCTTTCTGATCAAGGGCATGCTCTGATGCCCTTGACGCGGGTCTAGGGGCGACGCAACGCAGGATGCGCAACCCTCGCCCGCCATCTCACGCCTCAGTCAAAGGCTGCGCATCGTATATAAAATAATCAGAGCCGATCATGGCTTTATTGATGGTGCGCAGATGCAGGGTATGGTCGTAGGTGATCAGTGTGATCTCGGTATCTTCCAGATCCAGAAAAGGAACCAGCACTTTAACGACCCTGTCACCGTCCAGCAAGGCAATCGTATTGACGATATGACCGCTATAGTTGCCCTTATCCTTGAGCATGGCTTTGGACGCCTGCGGCACATGATCCAGCACCTCCACGCCAAACAGCGAATGTCCTTCAATCTGATGACTGAGCCAGCGCACCAGTCCCAATCGGGTCTCCGCAGGCTCCTCAGCGTGAATCAGAACGATCTCGCCTGCACGTAAGCCCGACTCAAACATGAAATTCAAGCGGAAGCAGTAGCCATGCGCGCTGGAATTGATCACATTGCAGACATACAGCTGATAGGACGATTGCGGGTTAAAGACAAAGCGATGGTCCCCTGTCCGTGTGAGCTCCATGCTCATGTCATTTGCATTTGTCTGCTCAGGCGTCAGAATGTCATGGGTACGGGGGCAATCGTTCGCGTCTTGCTCAGCCAGTATCTGATCGCGGATCTGCTGATCAGCCGTCACACACAGACTGCTATAGGTAGGCGCAAATCCAATCGTCAGTTCCCGGAAACCGCTTGCGGACCGGCGCTCATCCAGTCGGCCACGCGAGGTCAGTTGATCCTGGAGCAGTCGGTTGCGCAGGCGCACCAGCGATGGTTTGGTGGACTGCTGATGATCCAGTGCACGAATCAGCGACTCCGTATCGATATACAGCAGCTCATGCGTGTCTGGCGGCGTTTGATACAGAGAATGCTGGATGCCGGTATCAGTGCTGAGGTCCACGACATATTTAGCTTCGTTTTTGGGCTGGGTGGTGATGCTGATTTCTTTAGCCAGACTGTCAATCATCAGGAAAATATCATTCATTTCCAGCCGATTGAATCCATTCATGTTAAAGATTTCCAGCAGCAGCACCTGCGCATAGATCTCGGCGATGGTGGTTTTTTTCTCACCGCCATAGATGGCTTTAAATTTCAAGTGATGGACTTTTTCACTGAGCGCGGTCTTATACAGACTATGCAGCTTGAGCCAGTAGCCGTCATAGAGCGACAGGTAATTTTTTTTGCATTCAATATAAATGGCAGACTGGCACTCCATTGCGCGAAACAGGGCGGTGCCGATGGCGCGCTTGGACTGCGGTGCACTGACCAAAAAGATTTTTTTAGTGCTTTGCGTCTGGGCACTGAGCAGGTAAGCGACCTGCTCGTAATGCATGACAAAGGTCGCCAAAAGCTCATGACTCTCGATGAGGTTTTTGCTCTTAAGATGGCCCGAGTTGACATCAGAGAAGGCCAGCGTATCACTGACCCTAAGCGCAAAGGGATATACCGCATCCAGAATCGAGAGTTGCTCGGGCAAGGGATAGGTCGGGACCAGCAGCTCTTTAAGCAAGGAGCTGTATTTTTTGGCAAAACCGATATTTTTACTGTCTGCGGCAGGCAGGGCTTGAGCAAGGGTATCCCGCTCCAGCAGCGTGCTATTGAGTAGCGCAGGCGCGGTCTGCATCTGGAACAGGATATTGGAAATGGTTTTCATTGATCACCCAGGCTCACTTGGCCCGTGCGATAGCAATCAAACCATGCCTCGCATCTGCGGCCTGTTCATGACATGTGACTCCCTTCACATAGTTTAATTTCTTAGCAAGCCCCTGTATAGGGCTGTTGGTCACTGCTGTTGGTCATTCATGCGATTCAAGCAGAATGATCAATGTGGCGGCTTTTCTAGGCGAGATACCGATGAGCGGTACGCTGTGATCACTTGTTACATCACGACATCTCATATCGGCATCGCCATGCTTAAAACGTGGAAAAAAAAACGCCGTGAGGGTCGGCACGGCGGTTCAGATTAGGCCAAGCAACGGCATGCTTGGCTTAACAACATTTGCTTTAGGTCTTGGTGATGAACACGGTCCCATGATTGCGCATTGTTGTGCAAGGGGGCTTCTCAGCCAGTCCTCGATTATTGTCCGTTGAGTATAGATAAATATTTAAAAAATGTGAAGTGGTTCACACTTTATTTGATATTAAAAATCTGCATATCTTCAGCATTGTTTGTATAGGCGACAGATCAGGGCCAAGCAGAGAAAATAGACAAATGAAGGGCTGCGTTGCTGATGATAAAGACAAACACAGAGGGATGAACCTGATAAATATCGCAGGTAGGATCGTCAATCTCCGTTCGCAGATCAAAAAAGCAAGGACGTGCACTGATCAAGCGCTGCATATGGCACTCTACACCAGTCTAGCAAGACAATATGAACAAACAAGCTCGCGCAACCAGAGTCTAAGTCGCCAGAGTCGCACGGGCATCCGAGCTGATTTTTTTTGTTAGATGAGCGCATCAAATGATGCGGGATAGGCATTCAATCCCCATCCATGAACGGCCCTGTGTGACTGCTTAACTTATCCCCGCGCTAGGCATCGCGCTGCACATCGACCGACACCTGCAGGGTCGCGGTGCCACCACCTTCAAAGATTACGCCCTGTAATGGCGTGACATCGGCAAAATCCCGCCCCCAGCCGGTGACGATATGCTGACCATTGGGCATCAGATCGTTGGTCGGATCAAACTCGACCCAGCCGAGCTCCGGGATAAATACCGCAAACCACGCATGCGAGGCATCCGCGCCGACCAGTTTTTGCTGTCCCGGCGGTGGTAGGGTTTCGATATAGCCGCTGACATAGCGCACCGGAAATCCCAGCGATCTCAGACAGGCGATCCCCACATGGGCAAAGTCCTGACAGACGCCGCGTTTCTCGACCATGACCTGCTCGGGTGGGGTGTTGACGTTGGTGGCAACCGCATCAAAGATAAAGTCACTATAGATGCGATGAGTAAAGGCCTGTAATGCCGGGATCACGTAGGCGTTGTCAAAGAACAGATCCTCTGCATACTGGGCAAACTGATCTGAGCGGCGGATCAGCTCGGAGTCGAGCATGTATTCCTTGACCAGACGCAGTGCGGGTGTGCCCGCCTCTGTCAACTGGCGGCGCAGCTCAGCGCAGGTCAACGGATGCGCAGAGAGCTGCTCGACCGGCGGCAACTCGCTGATCTCAAAATGACTTTCGACTTCGACGGTGAGCTTGTCATGCGGCACCTGTATGGAGAAATAAAAGGTCTGATTACCAAAATAGTCAGTCCCTTCGTTCTGATAGACCGGCAGCGGCGTGATATCGATGCGACGGCTCAGGCAGAACTGATTGTCGGTATTACGCGGCAGCAGGTGGGTCATGTTGTAGCACAGCGTGACCGGGGCGTTGTACTGATACTCGGTCACATGGCGCACGCGGTATTTCATAGGTCGGTCTTCCAAGGTGCGTTGATCAACTGCTGCGGTCCCGAGGTATGATCGAAGTATTTATCGCTAAACAAGGTGGTGAATTGATCCAGCTGGCTGACGATCTGAGTCATCAGCGTATCCAGCCCCGGCCTGCTCTCGGTCGCATCATCAACCTCAGCCAGTGCGTCGAGGTCAGCCAGTTGAATGTCATTTAAGCTCTTGATGATCAGACGCATATCGGGTGCAAGGCCTGAGGTCTGGCTGTCCTGATGCGGCAGATCCAGCAGGTATTGGCGCAGACGCTCAATCTGGTAGCTTAAGGAACGCGGATTGGTGCGGTCGATCATCATCAGGTCAAGGCCAAACAGGACATGCATCTGCCCATGATAGCGACGCCGGAATGAAATCAGCGCCTCGACGCTCATCAGCACCGACTCAAGGATCTGTTGCTCAACCCCCGGCAGCGATCGGGTCAGGGTGTGTTTGAGCAGGATCGCGGTCAAGCGTGCGCGCTCAACCCGGCGACCGATCTCCTGAAAACGCCAGTCCAGCCCGCGCAGCATGCTTTCGTGATTGAGGCCCGATAGCGCAAGCAAAGAGGTGACGATTTTATCCAGTGACGCCTCCGGCACTTCGGGCAAACCGTCCTTGTAGGCGATCTCGACATTGTAAATATGATCGCGCAACTCGTTGAGGATAATGCGCGTATCGGCGGAGAGCATTTCTTTGACCTGCTCGCCGCAGGTCAGCATCCTCAGCAGATTGTATTTGATTGAGCCAACGCGCTGCCCATCACAGATCAGTGAGGACAACTCAAAATTGGGATCGTTCACCGCTTTGCCTAGCGGTTGCGAGCCCGTCAAGGCCGACAAGGCGCGCATCAGGACGTCGCGGCTATCCGAGGGCAGATACTCAACGCCATTTAACTGCTTGAAGATGGTGCGGATCAGGCGCAGACTCATCTCGGCCCGCTCGGCATAGCGACCAAACCAGAACAGATTTTCGATGACCCGGCTCGGCAGGTTGGTCATCATCACTTCATCACGCAGGATGGTATCAGTCGCGGCCGCCTGCGCGATCTCGGGCCGCTCGCCCAGCACCCAGGTGTCTTTACTGCGCTCACCCGAGAGGTCGCTGACGATCACTTCATCGGCGGATTCGGCGACACGCAGCAGACTGCCGGGCATCACACAGTAACCATCCGGCCCTGCGACGGTGAAGGTGCGAAAAATCCCGGGCCGATACTCCATCTGGTCGTCATCCCAGACGGGCACCCGCGAGCCCGGCACATACTCCTGCGCCGCATACAGGTGCGGATTCTGCTGGATATCCGCAATCGTGCGCGCACGGCTCTCTGTATCCAGGCTATGCCCGTAGATACTCTTGCTATCAAAGCTGCGATAGGCGGGTTTGATGATCAGTTGATCAAGATTTTGCAGGACATAGTCGCGGTCTGCGGCGCGCCCACACCACCAGCTCTGCGCGGTGGGGATCATGAGAGGCTGCCCCAAGAGAAACTGGCTGATCTCGGGCAGGAACGCCAACAGCACGGGTGCCTCGAGAACGCCGGAGCCTAAAGGATTGGCGAGAACGACATTACCACTGCGCGCAACCTCCAGCAGCCCCGGTACGCCGAGGCGTGAATCCGAGCGCAGCTCGGTCTGGTCGCAGTAAGTGTCATCCATACGGCGCAGGATCACATCGACCTCCGCCAGACCGTTTAAGGACTTGAGCCACACGCGGCCATTGCGCACCGTGAGGTCTCCCCCCTGCACCAAAGGAAAACCGAGATAGTTGGCGAGGAAAGCATGCTCAAAGTAGGTACTGCTATAAGCACCAGGCGTCAGCACCACGATACGCGGCGTGCTGGTCTTGTGACTGGCGAGGCTCGCCAGCGTACTGCGCAGGGTGTGAAAGAAGCCCGACAGCCGCCGCACGTGGCTGTTGCGAAATAACGTCGGAAACACGCGCGAGATGGCGATGCGGTTTTCGAGCAGATACCCGGTCCCGCTTGGGGCTTGTGTGCGGTCGCCGATGGCGACGAACTGCCCATGGACATTGCGCACCAGATCCACCGCATGAAAAATCAGATGCTGCGCGCCCGGCAGGTGCATGCCGGCACACGGACGCAGAAAGCCCGGATGGGCGTAGATGATCTCGGAGGGGATAATACCTTCTTTGAGCAAGCGTTGCTCGCCGTACAGGTCTTTCAACATTAGATCAAACAGCTGCGAGCGCTGGGCGAGGCCCGGCTCGATCCCGAGCCAGTCCGCCTCGCTGACCAGATTGGGGATGATATCGAGTGACCAGACATTGGGCGACAGCGGATCGTTGTTGAGGTTATAGGTCGCACCATCATCGCGCAGGATACGCTGCGCCTGCCGATGACGGCTCTGCATGCCCTCGACACCCAGCTCGCTGATGCCGCCCATGACCTCACTCCAGTCGGGACGGACGGCATTGTGCTGGTCAAACGCTTCGTTATAGCTCCCTTCCGGCGGGACATTCTCGGCGAATAACCCGAACTGGTAAGTCGGTGCCATCGATTCAGGAAAAGTAGACGTCATGGGTGCGGAATATCCTGATCATCGTTACAGCTTGTTTTACAAGCTGTTTTTACATGCTGTTGTTACACGCTGCGCGGCAAAGCCGGATGCTATGGCTTCGGATTCGGTGCCCGGCGCAGATCAAGCGTATGCGGATACTCATCGCTGACCTCCTCGACTGGCGGTGCCATCGGGCGCGGAACCTGCTCATGCGGATAAAAAGTACGTATCGCACTAAAAGCCGGTGGCGGCAGCAGCACACCTTGGGTAAAGCCATGATCCCAGAAGCGGTTGACACGCCGCGCCTCTGCTTCGTTGCTATTGACCGGCAGTGTATCGTAATGACGCCCGCCTGGGTGACTGACACTGTAAGTACAGCCGCCAATCGACAGGCCATTCCACGTATCGACCAGATCAAAGACCAGCGGTGTATTGACCCCGAGCGTCGGATGCAGCGCTGACGGCGGTGCCCACGCACGATAGCGGACCGCACCGACCATCTCACCCTTACGCCCGGTCAGGCGCAGCGGCACGCGGACGCCATTGCAGGTCAGCACATAGCGCCCGTCGATCATACCGCTGAGGCGGATCTGTAGCCGCTCGACCGACGAATCGACATAGCGGGCCGTCCCCGCCTGCGTCACCTCCTCACCCAAGACATGCCACGGCTCGATGGCCCAGCGTAGCTCAAGCTCGATGTCGTCGATCTGCTGACGGCCATAGTGTGGGAAGCGGAATTCCTCAAAGGGCAACAGCCACTCGAGTTTGAAGGGATAGCCATGCCGCTGCAAGTCGGCGACGACTTCCTTGATATCCTGCCAGACATAGTGAGGCATCATGAATTTGTCATGCAGCTCGGTGCCCCAGCGGATCAGCGGCTTTTGATACGGGGTCTTCCAGAAACGCGCCACCAGACAGCGCAGAAGCAAAAGCTGCACCAACGACATACGCGCATGCGGCGGCATCTCAAAGCCCCGGAACTCCAGTAACCCCAGTCGTCCGCTGCTGCTGCCGGCGGCATACAGCTTGTCGATACAGAACTCGGAGCGATGGGTATTGCCGGTGATATCGACCAGCAGATTGCGCATCAGGCGATCCACCAGCCACGGCGTATCCACGAGACCATTGGGCATGTTGGCAAAGGCGATTTCCAGCTCATAGAGGGCTTCGTCGCGCCCCTCATCCGGCCGCGGTGCCTGACTGGTCGGCCCGATAAACATGCCTGAGAAGAGATACGACAGCCCCGGATGGTGCTGCCAGAAGGTCACGAGGCTACGCAACAAATCCGGACGACGTAGCATGGGGCTATCCGCCGGTGTGCGGCCCCCCAAGGTCACATGATTGCCGCCACCGGTGCCGGTATGGCGACCATCGAGCATGAATTTCTCGGCAGCCAGACGCGAGAGAAACGCCTGCTCATAGAGTGTCTCGGTGTTGTGTACCAGCTCATCCCAGCTGCCGGCGGGATGGATATTGACCTCGATCACGCCCGGATCAGGGGTGATCAGGAGCTTCTGTAAGCGGTAGTCGCGCGGCGGCTCATAGCCTTCGATCACGACCGGCAGATCAAGTGCACTTGCGACCGCCTCCACGGCATTGATCAATGCGACATAATTCTCTAAGTGCGTCACTGGCGGCAGGAAGACATGCAGTTTGCCGTCACGCGGCTCAAGGCACAGCGCGGTGCGTACCACGCTTCGGGTGATTTTGAGCTTCGGGGCAGGCTGTGGATGCTTCAACTGCTGCGCCGCAATCGACGCCGCGTGCGCGCCTGAGTCAAATACAGGCAGCTCGCCGCGCGGCTCAAACGGATCACGCTCTACATCAAACTCCTCTTCCACCACCGGCGGCAGGGAACCTAAAGGCAGGCGGTAGCCCATGGCGCTGTCGCCCGGGATCAGGGTGATGACCCCGGCCCGCATTGGCCACAGGCTACTCTGCCATGTCTCACTGTTGAATTCGATCGGCAGGATATACCCCGTCGTCTGCTCAAGGCCGCGGGTGAGGAGTCGCGCCAGTCGCTGCCGCTCGAGGTCGTCTTTCAGATTGGCCTTGCGCGGATCGGCACCTTCCGGCAGTGCGCGCTCCTGCCACAGATAGTAGAGGGTATCTTCATACGTGGGCTGAAGGTACTGTCCGCCTAAGCCAAGCTCGCGGCACAGCGCCTGCCCGAAACGCTCGGCGTCGGCGATGCTGTGACCATAATCCTGATCGATACGCGCAAACAAGTCCGGATTGTGCCACAGTGCAATCCCATCGGTGCGCCAGAAACAGCCCAGCGCCCAGCGTGGCAGTTGCTCCCCCGGATACCATTTGCCCTGACCATAGTGCAAGAGGCCATTGGCACCAAACTGGGCCTTGAGCCTGAGCAGTAGATCTTTGGCGAGACGTAGTTTATCTGCACCCAGCGCCTCGGTATTCCATTGCTCGCCATCCATATCATCAATCGAGACGAAAGTCGGCTCACCGCCCATGGTCAGACGTACGTCGCCGGCGATCAGGTCGGCATCGACGGCTCGGCCCAGCGCCTTGATATTTTCCCACTCATCATCGCTATAAGGACGGGTCACACGCGGGTCCTCATGGATACGCGTCACCACGTTGGAGTAGCTAAAGGTGCACTCGCACGGTTCGGTCGCACCGGTGATCGGTGCCGCTGAGGCAGGCTCGGCGGTACACGCCAAGGGTATATGCCCCTCGCCTGCAAACAAACCGCTGGTCGGATCAAGCCCGACCCAGCCCGCACCCGGCAGATAGACTTCGCACCACGCATGCAGGTCGGTGAAGTCCTCCTCGGTGCCCGATGGACCATCCAGCGCCTTGACATCAGCAGTGAGCTGCACGAGGTATCCCGAGGCAAAGCGTGCCGCCAAACCCAAGCGCCGCAATATCTGCACCAAGAGCCACGAGCTGTCGCGGCAGGAGCCTTTCTTAAGGGTGAGGGTCTCGGCGCAGGTCTGCACGCCGGGCTCAAGACGGATGCCGTATTCGATTTCACCTGCCAGACGACTGTTGAGCTCGACAAGGAAGTTCACGATCTGCTTGGGCTTGCGGTCCACGGTAGCTAGCCATGCCTCAAGCTCGGCGCTCTCCTCGGAGACCTTCAGATAAGGTGCAAGCTCCTCCTGTAAGGACCTCTCATATTTAAACGGAAAATGCTCGGCGTAGCTCTCGATAAAGAAGTCAAAGGGATTGATCACAGTCATATCCGCGATCACCTCGACCTCAAACTCAAGCCGGTCGGTCTTCTCGGGGAAAACCAGCCGCGCCTGATAATTGCCAAACGGGTCCTGCTGCCAATTAATAAAATGATCGGCGGGGGTCACTTTCAGCGAGTAACCATGAATATGGGTACGCGAGTGCGGTGCGGGACGTAAACGCAAAATATGCGGCGCAACCGCGATGGCTCGGTCAAACTCGTAGGTGGTTTTATGCTGAATTGCAACCCGGATCGTCATGCAGCCTCTCCCTGAACATAGTGAAACCACGTATCGGTGATCTGATCATGCAGCTTGATCAGGCTAAGCTGGACCTCGTTCAGATAGTCACTGAAGACTTGATTGAGATCCTGCGAGTTTTCAACTCCATGCGTTGCGTCCAAGAGCGCTTCGACATGGCTTAAGACCGCCTCGGGCCGCGGCAGTCCAGCTGCCGCGATCTTGATCTGGCCCAGACCATAGTACTGTGAGCGCGGGAAATACACATCCGTGAGCAGAAAGGTGACGGCAGGCGCACCGCGAATGGCGCAGCGCATGGCGCGGCGGAAGCTCAAGTAAGCACTCTGTGACTTTAAGACCTTGGACCACACCACCTGACCCAGGCGGATCTTCTCCTCCTCCGGCGCCTGCATGATCAGCGAGTTGGCGGCATCCAGAATCCGCGTATTCATGTCGGCACGCTCGATATAGCGACCCATGATCAGGAAATGCCAGCCTGCGTCGCGGCTCATCGAGCCGGTGAGCAGGCCGATGAGCTTCTCGCAGCCCTCGATCACGGTATTGAGGTAGGTATGGCGGTCGGGACGGTTGACGCCCTGCTTGATGTTCTGCTTGGCGTAGAGATCGAGCTCGTTGACCAGTTCCCACATCTCGGCGGGTACCACATCGCGGGTGGTGCGAATATTTTCGCGCAGCATCTTTAAGGAGGAAATCAATGAACCGGGATTGGTGTCATCTGACAGCAGGAATTTGAGCACATTGCGCTCATCCTTGACCTGATAGCGCTCTTCAAACAGCAGCACATCGCTGTTGATCTCGATCAGGTTGTACCACGACACCGCGATGTCGCGTGGCAGGTCATAGAGCAGATCGTCATAGACACTCACCAGACGGGCAATGTTTTCGACCCGCTCCAGATAGCGTGCGCTCCAGTACAGGCGCTCGGCGACACGTGACAGCATGTTTACTCTCCTTTGCTCGCGACGATCCAAGTGTCTTTGCTACCACCACCTTGGGATGAATTGACCACCAGCGAGCCTTTTTTCATGGCAACGCGGGTCAGACCCCCGGTGGTGACATAGGTCTCCTTGCTCTGCAGGATAAAAGGCCGCAAGTCCAGATGACGCGGCTCCAGCGCATCTTTACCGGTGAGGGTCGGTGCGGTCGAGAGCTTGAGCGTCGGCTGGGCGATGTAGTTGCGCGGGTTGGCCTCGATCAGTTTGGCGAAGAGGTCTTGCTCCTCCTTAGTGGAGTGCGGGCCGACCAGCATGCCGTAGCCGCCCGACTCGTTGGCGGGCTTGACCACGAGCTTGTCGAGATTCGCCAGCACATAGGCGCGCTCATCGTCGCGCTCGCAGAGAAAGGTCTGCACATTCGGCAGGATCGGCTCCTCGCCTAAATAGTAGCGGATCAGGTCGGGCACGAAGGCATAGACCACCTTGTCATCGGCCACACCTGCGCCGGGCGCGTTGGCGAGCGCGACATTGCCCGCACGCCACGCCCGCATCAGCCCCGGCACGCCAAGCGCCGAATCCGGCAGGAAAGTCTCGGGGTCAAGGTATAGATCATCGATGCGGCGATAGATCACATCAACGCGCTCGGGGCCATAGATGGTCTTGGTGTAGACGCAGTCGTCTTTATCCACGAACAGATCACCACCCTCGACCAGCTCAATGCCCATCTGCTGCGCAAGGAAGGCGTGCTCAAAATACGCCGAATTATAGATGCCCGGTGTCAGCACCACGATGCCCGGACGCTCAATCTGCCGTGGCGACAGCGCTGCCAAAGTCTCCAGCAACTGCGCCGGATAGGCATCGATGGGCTTGATGTCGTCGTTCTCAAACAGCTCGGGCAGCACGCGCTTGGTGATGGCTCGGTTCTCCAGCATATAGGCGACACCGGACGGCACGCGTAGATTATCCTCCAGCACATAGAACTGCCCGGTCTCGTCGCGCACCAGATCGGTGCCGCAGATATGCGCCCACACGCCATAGGCCGGCGAGATACCGACGCACTCGGGACGGAAGTTCTTGGACTTCATGATGATGTATTCAGGGATGATGCCATCCTTGATACAGTGCTGGTCATGATAGAGGTCATCGATGAAGCGATTAAGCGCGGTCAGGCGCTGCTTGAGGCCCGCCTCCGCCACCGCCCAGTCTTTGGCGTCGATGGTGCGCGGGATGATATCGAAAGGCCAGGTACGGTCGATGTTGCCTTCTTCGGTATAGACAGTGAAGCTAATGCCCATAGCCTGCACGGTAGATTCGGCGGTCAGGCGGCGTTTTTCCAGTTCATCAGGAGGAAGTGCGTCGAGACATTCGATCAGGCGTTGCGCGGAGAAACGCGGGCAGCCGGAGTGATCGATCAATTCGTCAAAAAACACATCGGCTTGATAGTTTCTAATAAGTTTATTCATAGGCATCGTATCCTGATCTGGCTCGGTCGGGGCAGACTTGATTTTGTAAAGTCGCAGGGCCGAGCATGTGCTGCGTCCTGTGTGAACATCCAAGCTTTCACGACGGTTTTACGTCGTATATACCCCAACTATATTAAAAATGTGAAATCAGGCTGTTTGTTACAAATCAATGTTGTACGTATCGATGTTGTACACATTGATCTTGTCGCGACCCATCTCGGAGCGACCCTCACCTAACTCAGCAAATTTCAAGCCAAAAAAGGCGCTATAAACGTGCATCGGGTGTGGGACGGTAATTTTTGGCAGGTTAAAAAATGAAACCCGAGCGGACGTTGCTCGGGTTTATACGCTCACATGAGATGAATGACGGACATCAACCAAAGAGATGATGACGTTCGTGCGGAGCCGAGAAGACCGGTAGCACATGACTCGCCATGAGCCATGATGCACCAAATGCCTCCAAAGCCACCAGCTCACACCAAAAGAGCAAACTCGGAGTATGAAGCTCTTTTGAGATTGCATACGACATGAGATTATCAATCACGGCAAGCAGCAATGCGCCTGTAATCAATACCATGCAGAGGGCATAGATGATCTTGCGTCGTCGTGCCTCGGCGAAGTTTTTGGCTGATGCGCGTTGGTAGAAAATCCCGCTAAAGACATCGAGTACCAGAAACATGACTGCGGCCGACACATAGTGTATGACTTCATGGGGAATGCCGAAGAGGTTTGAGGGGATATAGCATGGTGGAATCGACAGGTCTGTACCGCAGGGAAACATCGCTATCGCAAAGGCGGCGACTGCTGCAAATTTGCTGAGGTATTTTTCCTGCGGGATCTCGCCGTTGTAAGCAAACAGGAAGGCACCGATGGCATAGAGGAATCCGACAAAGACATTGCGGGCGGAGTCGCCGTGGTAATACGAGGCGCTGATGGAGGTGATGCCCTGCGGGTCTGCCAGTCTGGCGGTCAGGATACCCATCAGAATGGCGATCACGCCGATGAGGAATTTGATGGTTTGGCTGTCGATCTGGGGTGGATGGTGTGGGTGATGTGTGGCTTGTGGTGTTAATGACATGAGGTGTCGCTCCCAAGATGATTATTGTTTTGCTTAGAAGAACGGATCTACATGCACTTATTTAGTGCATTTTTTATTTTGGTGCGATAGTGCTTTATTGTGGTGCTGAGAGTTTATCGCGCCCAGTATATGATCAATAGCGGCGTGGTGCGGCGCAAGATGTAGTCATTCATCCAGAAGTGGGAGTCGCAGCATGCGAGGCAAAAAAATAGCCCGGCAAAATTGTCGGGCTAGTCGTCGGGCTATTTGACAGATCGTGCATTGAATCAAAATTACAGTTTGATCGGCAATGCGGTACCGACACCGGTCACCAGCGAGTTAAGGCCTGAGAGCAGGCCATTGAGCAGACCCGAGACACCGGTGGTAACGGGTGTCAGGCCGGTCGCCTGCCCTACCTCTGTGAGCAATACCGTCGCCCCTGTCGCAACTGCTGTCAACACGTTTTGCAGCACGATGTTAGTAGCGCCGCCTGCAACTTGTTCAACTTCTTCGTTGTGCATTTCTTGGATCGCCATGATTTCACCTGGTTTGTGTAAAAGTAAAGATAGACAAAACTTAAATCAGCCCACGTCATATTGTAGATAGTGTGGACTGATTCACATTATTCACTGATCATTTGATAAAAATAATGACAATTCACGACAATTTTTTTAAGTAAAAACAGATATTTTTGTGAGCATTTGGTTGGTAAGTGCTTTTTGGTGCACTGATCTTAATATGTATACAATATGATCAATAGTGGAGAAAGGCGGCGCGAGGTGTCGGGGATCATCTAGCTGTGGGGTCGATGGAGTGAAGGGCTGGGTGAGGGTGTGCGATGCGGGGCGCTCTCCCCCACTAGACTGGGTACATTGGCGGTGAAGTATCTGATATATTTAGTTAGGCTGTTAGAAATGAAGCTGATTCAGATAAAATTCACGAGGTAGTCATGAATTTACTTGCCCTACTTGAAGAGGAAGACTCTGAGTACATCAGTATTGATGACTTTATTGATCAGATCCATAAATCGCTTGGCGATGAAGTGTCCAAAGAAAAAGCTATCGAAGCAATAATTGCAATGTTTCGAGCAGAGAAGGACTTTGACCTGCCAGAATTACACAAAAAAGATCCAATGAGCGGTTGGAATCGAGAGCCAACTTATACAGCAACAGCCGACCATCTTGTTTCTCTGTTTGCGCAAAAGAAAAGGAATTTAGAGTTCGATGATTTACCCTTCTGAAACAATAGCTTTTAAGATCTCATCTGTCATTCCAATTCTTCGGAAATATGGAATCCAGTTAGACTCAGAAAAAAGTGCTAGCACAGATGCTCTCACACCAACGTATGCGAAGGACTATTTACACGCTACCTATATTGATCCAGAGTCTGTCATTCTATTACTTTGCGGAGTAAATCCATCTCATGATTACTATGATCAAGATGGTTACTGGAACGATGGGAGTCCTGTCAGAAATTATCGAAAATACTCTGAATTAATACTGACGGCTATAGATAATCAACAGCTTAATACTGTTCACTCAAAAAACAACAAAATCAATCAAGATCAGATCAGAAGCTGGTGTTCAGCAATGAATATCTATTGGCCCATACCTACCAACGGAACAGCCTTTGCTAACACACCTCTTAAGGATCAAAATTCTGAAATTGAAAAACTACAAGATCAATTGAAAGAAGCATCATCTCAACTAAAAGAACAAGAAGCCAACTCAAAGTTCATCAGAGATCTAACCTTAGAGCGTGACAATCTTAAAGATGAGAATCTAAAGCTCAAGATTGCAAATTTTGATCTTGAAGCCGAGATTGACGATGCTAAACAAAAGATTTCAGCACTTGAAAGGGATATTATTTCTGGCAAAAGCAGGTCATTTCTTCTTGAAATTTTAGGTGGTTTGACAACATCACTTCTGTATGTAGACATCTTCAAAAGCGGCAACATTGAAATAGGTAAGGTTACATCCGCGTTAGACAGTGTCGGCATCAACGCCACGCCTGAAACCGTAAGTAACTACTTAAAGCAGGCAGCCGCTCGTCTTTCTGATTCAGGTAAAGCTGATACCGTTATTGAGTACTTAAAAATCAATAAAGGGTAGCATTTCCCAATATTCGGTTTTGCCATACAAGTAAGGTCTGCTGGCTGCCCTTAGCATGTTTGAGCAACATCTAAACAATCCGAATATTCGGAACAACAGAACCCAATATTCGGAACAATATTGATAAATTTTAAGACACTACTCCCAGCGGTACTTCATCAAGTGCCATTTGTTCAACACAAATCTGGGAGTAGTCTATATGACCTCGCATCAAGACCCGCACGTCCGCATCACCATCCAAGCAACCGTTAACGTATCACTGCCCTACCGTGCACTTCGTCAGATCATGCGGATGCTTCTGGCTCAGTACGCCCCGCTTCTGATACACGGGCTGCCCCTGCAGATACCGCACCGCCTGCTTGAGCATATCATCCTGATCAGTGCCATATACCTTGGGCAGTACTGGGTCCGGCAGCGTCTGATGCTGCTTATCCAGCAGAATCGCAAGCTCAGTCCGCTTCTTGATCCGCGCATCGCGAATAGCTTTGAGTGGATCATGCTGGCTGTCGCTGTCCTTGGCATCGGTGGCTTGCGCGAGGGCGGGCTTCACATCAGCGGGCTTGCTCTCTGTGGATTTGCTCTCTGTGGCTGTCACTGCTGAGGCGCTCTTATCTGGGGCTTGGGCTACAGGGGTGTTAGCGTCTGGCGCTTTGGTATCAGGAGCCTTGCTATCGGTGGCAGGGCTCACGCCCTCATAGTCCGCTTTGGGGATATCCACCTCATGGAAATTCCACACATCATCCGCATCGCCCGACGCATGCTCATCCACCGGATAGTCCGGCGTCACACCATAGCCATTGACCGCGCAGCCCTTGGCCGTGAAGTAATGCGCCGTCGTCAGACGCAGGCCGGTCTTATTCAGCCGCTCGGAGATCGACTGCACCGAGCCTTTGCCATAGCTGACCTTACCCAAGAGCGTCGCGCGACCATAGTCCTGTAGCGTACCGCTGACCAGCTCAGGCGCAGAGGCCGAGTTCTGATGGATCAGGATCGCCATCGGCACCGTCTTGAACTGCGCTGGCAGACCCTCAAGCGGATCGTGCACGACATTGTCCTTGACGTCTTTTTCGGTCTTGTAGTCGGCAAGTTCAGTGTAGAGCGTGCGGCTGTTGGCGGCATCATGACCCTTGATCTGCACCGCAGGCTGCTTGCCCTCAAGGAAGATCGAGATCACCCCGACCGCCGCCGACAGCGAGCCACCGCCGTTATTGCGGAAGTCGATGATGAGGCCCTTAAGATGCGGGTCCTGCTGATCGAGCGCCTTAAGCGCGGCGACAGTCTTGCCTGCTGCGCCTTCGTCAAAAGACGGGATGCGTACCCAGCCGATATGCGGTGCGACCATGGCGGACTTGATCTGTGCCGTCTGCACGAAGGCGCGGCGGATGGTGATATGCAGCGCGGACTTGCGGCCTGCGCGCTGGATAGTCAGCATGACGTCGGTATTGGGTTTGCCGAGGATGCGGTCGGTGGATTGCTTGAAGGTATTGCCCTTGAGGCCGACGCCATCGACTTCGGTGATGAGATCGTTGGGGTGGACGCCGGCTTTCTCAGCAGGGCCATTCTCGACCACCGACATGACGCGCAGGCGACCATCCTCAAGACTGACCACAACGCCAATACCCGCATAGCCACCATCGCGGAAGGATTTCCACATGTCGGCGTACTCGCCCTGATCCATGAACTGCCCGTGGGTCAGCGTGCCAACCGTGCGCTTGATGCCGTCATTCAACATCTTGTGCACATCGACCGGTTCATAGGAGTCTTTTTTAATCGTCTCGACCACGTCTTTCAGCTCGCAGATTTCGGGCTCCCAGTCAGCCGGGCACGGTGAGGCGGCGTGGGTACTCGACATCAATACCGACGCCAGCACAGACAAGGTCAGCCGGCGGTCTAAGGTCATAGAACAATGCTTGAGGTGTGGCGCAAAGGCGGCTAAAAACGAGAAACGCGAAGTCAGTACAGGCATGGTGTCTACACAGAAAGATCAACGATAAAAAAGAGTATAAAGACCCGCAATCCAATGCAGGTTAAATCAAAAAAAAGTGCAGTGCTCTAGGGGTTTAGCACCCCATCAGCACAAGGCAACATTACGAAAGCTTGGATCAAATGTTGGTGTGTTCAGACCGAGAAGTCAAATGTTTAGATTCACCTTAAGCCGTGATGACACCGCCAATCGCGGTCAGCACCACCACCAGCCACGGCGGCAGACGCCAGAAGACCAGCAATAGAAACGCCGTCAGGGCCAAACCAAAATCAATCGGCCGCAGGATGGCGCTGGTCCAGACCGGATGATAGAACGCCGACAGCAGGATGCCGACCACGGCGGCATTGATACCCATCATCGCACGCTGCGCCGCCGGATGATGCCGAATCTGTTCCCAGAACGGCATAGCCCCGATCGCAAGCAGGAACGCAGGCAGAAAAATCGCCAAGAGCGCAATCATCCCGCCGAGCCAGCCATGAGGCTCAGGCTGCGCGACTGCCCCCAGATAAGCCGCAAAGGTAAATAACGGCCCCGGCACCGCTTGCGCTGCGCCATAGCCTGCAAGGAAGGCGTCATTGCTGACCCAACCCGCACCGACGACCGACGCCTGCAAGAGCGGTAGCACCACATGCCCGCCGCCAAACACCAGCGCACCCGCCCGATAGAAGCAGTCCATCATCATCAGGATATGGTTGTGCGTACTTGAAGCAAGGAACGGCAGCACAAACAACAGCGCAAAAAACAGCGTCAGTGCCAAACTGCCCACACGCCAGCCAACGTTAGTGCGCAGCATGATCTGCGGCGGTGGCGTGACCTGCTTGAGCATGAGCATGCCAATGACCGCACCGCCCGCAATCGCGGACACCTGACCCAGTGAGGTCGGCAGCAGACTGACCGCGACGGCAGCGGCGACCGCCATGCTGGCGCGGGTGCGGTCGGGGCAGAGATTTTTGCCCATCTGATACAATGCTTGGGCGACTACGGCGACGGCGACGACTTTTAAGCCATGCAGGCCACCGCTGCCAAGCGCACCGCCAAAGTGCGATAGCCCTAGTGCAAAGAGGATCATCGCGAAGGCTGAAGGCAGGGTAAAGCCCACCCACGCTGCCAGTGCACCCAGATAGCCTGCCCGTGCAAGGCCAAGCGAGATGCCGACCTTGCTGCTGGCGGGACCGGGCAGGAACTGACACAGGCCGACCAGATCGGCATAGGCATGATCCGACAGCCAGCGGCGCCGCTCGACAAACTCAGCGCGAAAATAACCCAAATGCGCAACCGGCCCGCCAAAGGACGTCAGCCCTAAACGCAAGAATACCCAGAATACCTCCCAGACCGAGGCGTCTGGCGGGGCGGAAATCGTCTCTGGTTCCTGCGTCATAGAGGTCTATCCGTGTCTGTCTACGTGTATGCCACAAGCGGCCTGCATGAAATTGATCATCAGAACGGTGATCAACGATACAAAAACTATCCAATCTGCGCCTGCTAACGCAAGCTGGACGCAGGGGCTGTCATCAAAATTTCAAACGCTTGGCATCAGGGCAGGCGCAAGATATGCTTAGTTTATCGAAACATAATGGCGCAGTCTGCACGCTCTTGGTTGGTATTTAAATTAGACAGCATCAGGACATACCACATGCATCACCCACATTCACACCGGCTTCGTCGTATGCGCCATGCATTGTCCCTGTTGCTCATCGGGATAGGCTTTATCGGTACGGTGGTGGGCCTTGAGTCGACTACGCCATGGGTGCCGCTCGGTCAGGCCTATCTACCCCATGGCGTGACACTGCCGATGTATGGCGTACCGATCGACAATCCCATGGCGGTGGGCAACGACGACCCGGTGCTGCATGATTTCCCGGACTGTCATCAGGATAAACCCGTCTGTCGGCTGACCACCGTACTTCCACCCGATGAGCAAGGCGCATTTCAGATCGTGCAAATCCCTGAGGTCGGTAATTTCCTCATCCCGCGCACATGGCATCGGGTGCATGCGGCGGTGGGTGTGGATGGCTCAAGCATGGTGACCTTTACAGCCGGACAAGCGCGCTTAAGCTACTACAATGCCAGTGCATGTGTCGGCTGCGCCTACTCAAGCGCAGCCAAGTACTTTGACAATGCCATCCGGCTCAGTAAAGAAAACGACTTTCCCGTAGAGCAACGCCCCGTCGGCCTGAATCTGGTCAAGGTCAATGCCAAGACCGTCTACTTTAGCCGCCCAATGCCCAATCAGATGGAGATGAATGGGGTCGCGGTATTTGATCCCGAAAGTGACCTGCCCTATATGGAGCAATCCGTGGTCCTGCCAGTCTCCCAGCATGCGCTGGCCTCGCGTTTGCTCAACTTTAAGCCCTAAAGCGCACACGCACTGCTCACCGCGCCCTCTCGGCGGATCGGTCGTTTAAGGCGACAAGATGAAAGTATCATGGAGATCTCGTCATCAAACTGTGATCTATGGTATATATGCTGCTTCTCTGGTTAACCTATGGGTAAGAAAAAAGATGCATCGTATCAGCGGCATGACGATTTTATCTGTCTCGTGCGTTCTGGCAGGCTGCGGCGGCGGCGGCGGTAATTCGTCCAACCCGACCTATGTCGGGCCGCCCGCGTCAAGCGCACAGTCCATCACGAGCTTTAATATCCCAACGCTGGCCGCAGGTCAAAATGGCACCGTCACGGCAAGTGCCTCATCCGGCCTGCCCGTGACCTTTGCCAGTACCACACCCGCGATCTGTACGGTGAGTAAAGATACCGTCACGGCCCTCAACAGCGGCACTTGCACCCTGACTGCAGCGCAAAGCGGCAACAGCAGCCAAAATATCTATGTCAATTTCCCGGTCACTTATAACGCCGCTACGACCCTGACCCAGTCCGTGACCATCAGCGCCTCCTCAAGCGCACAGGCTGCACGCACCCTGCTGGCACCGTGGCTCGCCACCCCGCAGACCGGCTCGACCGCAGCCGACAGTACCGCAACGCTCGAAGGTCTGTATATCGGACCTAGCGGAGCCAGCACATGGACCGCGATTGATGGCAAGGGCAATTTTCAGTTTGCGGATGGATCGAACTATTACTTTGGGACAGCGATGGTCTCAGGCTCGTCCTTTAGTCTCTCGGGGATGAATACCAGCTATGCCGGTAGCGCGTCGATTCTGGTTAATTCAAACGTTGGTGTCAGCGGCAATTATTATCTCAAGAGCACCCTGCAGGCCACCGCCCAGAGTGCCGCGCTGTCGACAACACCGAACCCGCTCCTCTTGCGCTATGCCCCTGCCAACGGCTATGCGGCATCGGCGGCCAGCATCGCCGGTCAATGGGCCTACAATGACAGCAACAATCGCTATCAGATCACGCTCGACAGCCATGGCGTGCTGAGCGGCACTCAGATTGATAATCTCGGTAATACCTGCAATCTGACCGGCAGCATCCTGCAGACCGAAGCAGGCTCCCAGCACAATCTCTACGCAGTCTCGCTCACGGCAACCGGCACCACCTGCCAGTTGAATGGCTATGGTTCATTCTCAGGACTCGCCGCCATCGACTTTAATGCCGCAGGACCAAGCGCCAGCAATGGTTATTACCCAGTCCTGCGACTGACCGTGGAGAATTTGAATACGATCAGTAACAAACTTGGCGGTTTAAGCCTGATCACGCTACAATTGAAAAATACTGCTTTGAGCTGATCACCTGCATCAGCACACAGCACCTCAAGCCCGGATCAGCCATCAGATACCGCATGGCGGATCCGGGATCAGACGCAGATCTGAATCCAAAACAGGCCTAAGGATCAGGCCGAGTACAGACCCAAGGAATGACGCTCATGCATACACCTCATCATTAGACCGTTCGACCCATCACGGTTGCTCGCCTGCCGACAAGTTCACTGACCGCATCATGTCAGATGGCTCTGTCTTGACCAAGCTGTCTGGACCGGATTGCCCTGACCCCCTTGCCCTCAGACGCGATGGCTTTTTAGCATGCCCTTCTGGCGTGACCAGATATCAGGCTATTGCTCCCATCGCAACGATCACCGCAGGCACACCATGCCGTCAGTGAGATGAAATATCACCTCACTTTCACCCGATGCCTACAACGAAGGATATCCAAAGCGACTGTTTGGCCTTGCATCCATCTGACATGCTCACGACCTGACGCTGAGATAGCCGCTGCGCTCCTTTTTTAATGGAACATATCATGCTGTACCGCACCACCCTTGCACCGATCCTGCTGCTGACATCCGCACTGGCACTGACATGCACCGCCCCGCTCGCATGGGCCAATAACAGCCTGCATCGCCACGCACCGGCTCCATCGTTGCACATTCGTGCCGGATGCGAGCAGCCTGAAGCGGGCGTGCTGGATGCGGTGCCGTCTATACTCAGCCAGTATCACCATGCCTATGGCGCAGAAGATCCCTCACAGATGTCGATCCTGATCACACTGCTCCTGCAACAAAAGCTCAAGCAACCGATCTCCATTCAGGACACCATCAAGGCCCTCCCGCCAGCCGCTGTGCCCGGTAAAATGTCTCTGCTGGAGGTCCGCGATACCTTGCGTAAACTGGGCTACGATTCATTTGGATACCAGATGCCGCGCGCCATGATGATGGACTATAGTCGCGATCACGCGATGTTCCTCGTTGACCACAAATCCAGTCCCGGCATGCCGACCATGTCGCTCCTGTATACCGCGACGGATCGACTGCGCTATGTGTTGTATGCCGATGACTCGGTATGTCCGATGACCACTGCGCGCTTTGAAGCAATCTTTGCCGATCATCCGCTGCTTCTGGTCTCAACCGAGCACCCGCATCGGGTGATGCCAGTTCAATTGCCCCCTACTCAGACACCAACAGCGGATCAAGGAGCACGCGCAAGCGATGCCACCTCTCCACAGCCTAACGCAAACAACAACACAGGTCATGACGCGAATCAGGATAAACATCACGACGCAAGCCCGGACAACGCAAACACGGATAGTCACACCGATCCAACGCCAGACAGCAACCACGATACGCATCATGACGCCAGCAAAGCCGATGACGGAAGCAAGGCCCATGACGTCAGCCCCGTAAACCCTCCCGATGTGACGACCCTGATCCGCGTGCGCACCGCCAATCAGACATCCGGTACGCGCAGCCTAGCCGATGTACGTGTTTAGAGTGTCCTCGCCGGTCTGTTCGTCATGCTCGACCTTGTGATGGGATATTGGGCATAAAAAAAACCTCAGGATGATCTGAGGCTTTTTGGGTCAGTACGCTGAGTCACTCAGGCCGGACTAAAGACTTTATCCAGTGCATTGCCCGAAAAAGATCCCGACGACTGTGCCAGTCGCGCCGCAGGCGAATTATTCAGATAAGCCAGTGCGCGCTCGGTCGAGCCTTCATGCTCGGGGTTGTACCATGGTGTCAGGTACGGGATGAGCTTGTAGATCAGCCAGCCGACATGCGGCAGATTGCCCGTAAAGCTTACGCGATGCCACTCGACCCAGATCCATGGACGCCAAAAACTCGGCCGCTTCGCCACAAAGCGCGGGTCCTGCTGCAGGATACGCGCCGCGCCATCGACCCACAGATAGAGCAAGACAGGCACCAGTGCGACAGTCAGATAGTAGCGCGACAGATAGTCGCCGCCCAGATGGCTGTAGAGATCGAAAGCAACACAGCGATGCTCGACTTCTTCGGCCCCATGCCAGCGCAAGAGATCAAGCAGGACGGGATCAGCACCGAGATCATCCCAGACGTGATTGTCGAGCGCATAGTTACCCAGTACACAGGTGAAATGCTCCACCGCCGCGATGATGCCCAGACGCAAGAGCAGCCAGCGGCGCTCAAATACTTTGGGCATCTGCAGGCCAAAGGGATTGTCCGAGAAGACCTGTTCAAAGACAAAGTCCATCACATCAGTGTTGTAGCGAGTATCGATCTGGTGCGCCTGCAGGTATTCCTTGATCGCGCTGCCATGGGCGCGTGCGTGCATGGCTTCCTGACGGATAAACATCTGCACGTCGTCGCGTAGCTTGTCGTCGGTCACGAGCGGCAGAGCTTTGTTGTACATGCGGCAGAACCAGAACTCGCCGGCAGGCAGCAGCATATTGATCTGGTTAATGAAATGACTGGCAAACGGCTGACCCGGAATCCATTCCAAAGGGGTTTTGGCCCAGTCAAATTTGACTTTGCGCGGAATCAGATGATCTTTGGTATGTGATGCCTGTTGCTTGTGGGCAAAGGTCTTAAAATATGTCAGTACACCCATTGAATACGCCTCGCTGAAGCACGGGGAAACTTTGCACGAAAAACGAGGAGGATTCTAGCACGAGCTTATCATTTATCCGAATTATTGTTCATTTTAAGCCACGGCTTGCAGTTACAGATGGCGTGCGGATGGATCTGAGCAGGACACAGACACCGCCGCACCCGTCTGGCGCAGCGGTGGTGGATTAGAGCGCAGTACAGTCCGGCTGCCGCCACGGCTCGACACGCGTGATACGCCCATCGCGCACATTAAGACTGATGCGCTCCAGACAGCTATTGAGGGGATTCCACGTCGCGACGGGCTTGGAGCAGGATTTAATGCCTTGCGTGCCGGTGCTCTGGCAATAGAAGCCGTCTTTTTCGAGTTTCTCTTTGGCTTCGCTGTAGTAGGCGCCCGGCATCACATCATGATCGTGATAGTAAGCCTGCGAAAATGGCGCAAAGGTCGTACACGCCGTAAGACACAGCGTCATCAAGACGAGCCCGCCAGAGCGGCCAGCCTGCCTGAAGACTGGTCCAGCCGTGAACCTGTATGGACGCCCGGTGATGGACCTGATCAAAAACCTTCTCATAACTGAGACCTGTCAAGCATGCAATGGTATATAACATAGATGCAATTTAGATTCCGAATAGACACAGCATGCCTAAGATTGATTCAAAAATCCACGGCAGCCACCGCCATTCATCGCCCGCAGCACTCGCCCTGTATCGTGCAGATGGTGCGAGATGAATGCTGCATCTTGATGTCTGTTTATTTTTTATTTGCTCTGGCGATACTGACGCGCGATGTGATGATCTGCGATGGGGTATTTGACATAGAGATGGGTTTCATCTGCTTCGGGAAAATGCACCACTTCGTCAACCACATAGCCCACACCCTGCACCACGATAAACTCGCCATGCTGCGGCACCGCCTTAAACTCCGCCTCAGCAACCAGCGTAGCCGTGAGATTATCCTTGCATAGCATCAGGATACGGGTCGCATAGCGGTGAGCAGTGAGTTGCTTTTTGATCGCATCAAGCATGGCAGACTCCGTAATACTGAGGATAAAACAGGCTGATCAACTGACACCAGCATACTCGCCTACCCTGAGTCTCACAAGGCGTAGAATCCCCGACTTATGGTGTCCAATCACTGACATACAGACCCCAGCCCTGATGCCTACAGCGCCACTCGTCTCTTAATATCTCAAAAAAATACCGGACCTTAAGGCCCGGCATGTATAGATAAGAAATCAGGGACCCAGTTCCTGCCAAGGAGAGAAACGACCATTAAATCGCCCACTGAGTCTGCATTAAAAATATAACAACCCCATCACATTTTCAACTCAATTTTGTAGGTTTTTTAAATTTCCGACCAAAAGCGGCACAAGATATGCTGCATGCTCCTACGCGCAAGGCATCCGCTGCCATTCACCTTGCGCGCCCTCATCAGTACTGCGGCCTCACCCTCTACGCACAAAAAACAATATGAAATTATCGGCTTAATCCGCAATCAGCAGCGGTAGCCCTCACCCTCTGGCATGCCTTGCGCCTATGCAGACACACTCTGTGCAACATTCATCATTTATTCATGAATCACCGCCTAAGATGACGCACGCCACGGCATAGCCCCACACCACACCCCTAGCACCCGCCCGCAGGTACGCAAGCGTCATGTCTCACGAACCTTCTTTTCGTATGATCTCTGGTCTTAGTCTGGTGCTGGCAGTCTGTGCCGGGACGGCGGTCTTTGCCTCGTTCTATGGCTGCCACCCAGAGGCAGAGAAGGCACCGCAGCCGTCTTCCTCTGCGGCCGCATCTACCACGTCAGCGCCTCGCCCCCCCTTAAGTCCGATGGCGGCACTGGGCCAGACGCTGTTTTTTGAGCCACGTCTGTCGGCATCGGGCAGCATGTCCTGTGCCAGTTGTCATAGCCCGACACATGCCTTTGGTCCCGCCAATGCCTTGAGTGTGCAGATGGGCGGCAAAGATGGTCATCTGCAAGGTCTGCGCGCCGTCCCCAGTCTGACCTACAGCAAGGAGACGCCGTTCTTCTCTATCGGCGCAACCGATGAGGCCAGTGAAGAAGCTAATCCCAGCGGCACCGCCAGCATCACGCAGGCGTTAAGTCAGGACGGCATCCATCTGGCGACGCAGCAGCCCTTGAGCAAACACGTGACCGCACTCAAACGGGCACATCAGGCCGCCAGTCCCACTGATCAAGTACCTGAAGGCGGTCTATTCTGGGATGGGCGGGCGGATTCGCTGCAGGCGCAGGCTTTGGGTCCACTGATGAATCCGCTGGAGATGGCCAACACCTCCAAAGCCACGCTGGTCCACACTTTGAAGCAATTGCCCTATATCCAGCAGCTCGTGAAGTTTGCAGGTCCCGACATCATGCATGACGATGAGCGGTTCTTGCAGGAAGTGCTCTTTATGATCGGGCGCTATCAGACCGAGGAGCAGGCGTTTGCGCCCTACAGCAGCAAATACGATGCGTATCTTGCAGGCAAAGCGACCTTATCAGCGGCGGAGATGCGCGGGCTGAAACTGTTTGATGATCCACATAAAGGCAACTGCGCCGCCTGTCACCTTGACCAGCCACGCCCGAACGGTCATCCGCCGATGTTTACCGATTACGAATTTGAGGCCTTGGGCGTACCGCGCAATCCTGCGATCCATGCCAATCAGGACGCGCATTTCTATGACCTCGGCATCTGCGGTCCCTCGCGGCGTGATCGCTATGCCCAGCAGGCTGCCAACTGCGGGCTGTTTAAGACCCCTTCGCTGCGCAATGTCGCGGTACGGCAGGCTTATTTTCATAATGGCATCTACCACAATCTGCGCGATGTGCTGAATTTCTATGTCAATCGCGACATTCACCCTGAGCGCGTTTATCCGCGCATGCCAAATGGCTCGGTCCATAAGTTTGACGACCTGCCCGCCAGATATCAGGGCAACATCGACTATCACGATGCGCCTTTTGATCGCAAAGCAGGCGATGCACCAGCCCTGACGGATGCCGAAATCACCGATGTAATCGCCTTTTTAAATACCCTGACCGACGGGTTTAAATCTACATATTAATTAATATATGGATGCAATGTGTATTATATATGGACTATATTGACAATATATAGAAGCCATATGTAGCAAAGCTTACCGCGTCTCCCCTGTCATCAGTTATTCATTTTTTATTAACTGGTCTGTCAAATCAACGTCATATTCCCTGCCTACTTTATACCCACCAATGCGTGCCTTTATTTCACCCTGCACTTGCCTTGCGCACGGTGCATCGCGCCTGACGCTCTGTTCGTCACAGACTTTTTATCCTTAAGCATCAGTCTACTTTAGGCTAAGCTTAGGCATCTCAAGGACTGCGCAGACGGACAGATCGTCAAGTGAACTCAAACACTGGAAGGGAGCTATATGATGGACAAATCTACCCGTTCGCCCGGCAAACGATTGAAACCAATCGTTCTGCTGATCGCCGCAATCATGGGCACCGCCACACTGGTCGCCTGTAACGACAGTAATGACAGCAGCACGCCTGCGCCCACACCGGCTCCAACGTCAGCCCCAGCGCCGACGCCAGCCCCGACAGCTGCCACTGCCCGCACTCCGATCCAGCATGTGATCCTGATCATCGGTGAAAACCGTACCTTCGACCATGTGTTTGCGACCTACACCCCACCGAGCGGTCAGACCGTCAACAACCTGCTCTCGCAAGGCATCGTCAATGCCGACGGTACTCCGGGTCCAAACTTCAGCAAGGCCCAGCAGTTCAGCGCCACCGTCAACGGCACCTATACCAATAGCCCAAGCAACAAGGTCGCCTATACCACCGCCACCTTCCCGCCACAAATGACCGGTGGTGCACCGACCAATGCCAATTTCCCAGCCACGGCAGCAGGTATACAAGAAGCCGCGCTGATCGAGCCTGCCCTGCCTAGCCCCAGCATCAATGAGCTGACCAGCAATGTGCTGAGCTTCTATGCCTCGCTGGCGACCGGCGGTACTGGTCTGGCCAAGAACGCACTCGACACCCGCTTCCCGCCATCGCTGCCCAATGGTCCGGTCAGCATGCACGGCAACCTGCCGATCTATCAGAGCTATGCCTCAAGCCCAGTACATCGTTTCTTCCAGATGTGGCAGCAAGTAGACTGTAATCCTGCCGCGATCACGGCACAAAACCCCAGTGGCTGTCAGAACGACCTGTTCCCATGGGTGGAGACCTCCGTGGCTGCCGGCAGCAACGGTGCAGCCCAGCCTGCCAACTTCACCAACCAGACCACCGGTGAAGGTGCGACTGCCATGCAGTTCCTGAACGTGGCACAGGGTGATGCGCCTTACTTTACCCAACTGGCCCAGACCTACGCCATGAGCGACAACTTCCACCAGTCCGTCATGGGCGGTACCGGTGCCAACCACATCGAGCTGGGCTATGGCGCGCCGATCTACTATGCCGACAACAACGGCAACCCGATCACCCCGCCCAATGTCACCGGTAACGGCAGCACCAGCAGCCTGATCGAAAACCCGAACCCGCAGGCCGGCACCAACAACTACTATACGCAGGACGGCTACGGCAGCACCACCACCGGCGGTGGCGGCTCCTATGTCAACTGTGCGGACGCAACCCAGCCCGGCGTCGGCGCGATTCAGAATTACCTCGGCGCTCTGCCCTACAAGACCCCGAATGTCTGTCAAACCGGCGCCTACTATCTGGTCAACAACTACAACCCCGGCTATACCGGTAATGGTGCTCCAGCCCCGCTGAACACCACCAACTCAAGCGGCACTGCGGTTCCGACCTTCACCGTACCACCGACCACCCAGAACAACATCGGTCTGCTCCTGACCAAGCATAACGTGAGCTGGAAATATTACGGCGAAGGCTGGGATGGCGGCCAGGAAGATGGCGAAGCAGGTACTTTCTGTAATATCTGTGACCCGTTCCTGTACTCGACCCAGATCATGACCAATCCAACCCTGCGCGCCAACAATCAGGACATCGGTCAGCTCTACAGCGATATCCAGAGCAACAGCCTGCCAGCCGTGTCGATCGTCAAGCCGGACGGTCTCCTGGATGGTCACCCAGCCTCCTCCAAGCTCGACCTGTTTGAAGGCTTCGTCAAGAAAATCGTGGATAACGTCCAAGCCAATCCTGCGGTCTGGGGCAACACTGCGATCTTTATTACCTTTGACGAGGGTGGTGGTTACTACGATTCCGGTTATATCCAGCCTGTAGACTTCTTTGGTGACGGTACCCGTATCCCGATGATCGTCGTCTCCAAATACTCAACCGGCGGTAAAGTCTCTCACGTCTATGGCGACCATGTGTCGTTTGACAAGTTCGTCGAATACAACTGGGGGCTGGGCGAAACCATCTCGACCACCAGCCGTGACAATCTGCCAAACCCAACCAAAGGCCCGAATGCCTACGTCCCCGGCAACCAGCCTGCGATTGGTGACCTGACCGATCTGTTCACCTTCCCAAGCGGCTCATAATCCAAGCCTTAGATGCAAAATGACCAGCATAGTGCTGGTCATTTTGTCGCATGGATATGAAGACTGAAACATTAATCCTGATACTGAGACGATGTGGATCAGCACCTGATCCAGACTGATGACAAAAACGAGAACACCTATGCTGCGTTCATTGATCTGTCGTACATGGCAGCCAAAGCGCCACCAAACCGCAGCTGCGGTCGGGCTGTCGCTACTGCTGATGCTCCCCGGTGCAAGCCAAGCCGCACCATTGATTGGCACGCCCGGTCTGTGGCAGACGAGCTTTCGCTTGATCCCGGCGACGGGTACGACATTACCCAGTAGCATCAAACAGCCCAAAGGCCCCGAAGCCCGCTGTATCGGCGAAGACAACGCCGGCTGGATTTATTTTACCCAGTGGTCTACCCTACCCAGCGGTCAGCACTGTGCGATTGCCAACTTAAAACATGATGCCAAAACGCTGGATTGGGATATTCAGTGTCAAAATCATACGAATGCACACGCACATATCCTGTTTGACACAAATCGCCACTATACTGGAGAGGCCGATATTCAGAAAATCATGCAGGGACATTCTTTGCACTATCTGGTGCATGCAGAAGGACAGCGCCTCAGCGCCTGCACTACCGCAGCGGATTAAAGGCCGCACCTGATCATCGTCACGTTTTTCCCGAGGCTGACTGCATTTGCAGACCTCTTATTTTTCACCTTACTTCTATAAGACTGTGTTATGAAAATTCTGACCCAACGCCATGTACTCGTTCTGACCGCAACCGCCCTGCTCCTGTCTGCCTGCGGCAAAGACGCACAACCCAAAGCCGCTCTGGACACCGACAAAGCCAAATTCAGCTACGCCATCGGCACCAAGCTCGGCGAAAAAATGGCAACGACTAAAGATCAAATCGATCTGGCTGCCCTTAAAGCCGGTGTCGAAGACGCCTTCAACAGCAAGCCACTGCAACTCCAGCCTGCCGCGCTGAACGCCGCCATCACCAAAGGCATGCAGGACATCGCCAAGCAACAGCAAAGCAATGAAGAGCAAATGGCCAAGAAAAACCTCGATGCAGGTGCCACCTTCCTTGCGACCAACGGCAAAAAAGCCGGTGTAAAAACCACCGCCAGCGGCCTGCAATATACCGTGCAGAAAGAAGGCAACGGCACACACCCCACCGACAAAGACGTCGTGACCATCAACTATCGCGGCACACTGCTCGATGGTACCGAGTTTGACAGCTCCTATGCGCGTCATGAGCCAGCGACTTTCCCGGTCACTGGCGTGATCCCCGGCTTCTCCGAAGGCATCAAGCTGATGAGCCCGGGCGCCAAGTACACCCTCTACATCCCATCGAATCTGGCCTATGGTCCAAACGGTGCCGGTCCTAAAGTACAGCCAAACTCGACCCTGACTTTTGAAGTCGAAATGATCTCGGTCCAGTCTGCTGAAGCCGCCGCCAAAGCGGCTAAAGCTGCCGCTCCACAAGCAGCACAAGCAGCACAAGCAGCACAGCCTGCTGCACACTAAGACCTGATCCTATCTTTAGAGTCCATCTTTGAGATGATCACCACCAGCCTCGGGAGTATCTCCCGGGGCTGATGTGTTTTTAGGGGGCGTGCAAGGTCTCACAGATGCCCCGGATGATTGACGACACCCATCCAGACACGCTAGTTTATTCACGTGACATTCTTTTGATGCTGTTTTGACGCTGTTTTCTTGCTCTTTAGTGTGGTGAAGCCTGTCGTAATGCGCGCTCAATCTGCCAGTGATGCTGGTGTTTTTTTGTGGATGACCTATCAGACCATGCAGCGCATGGGGCTGGATGCTGCCGCTATCTTTGCCAGCGTGCATCTGCCCGATGAGCCGCCGGATCGCTCAGTGCGCCGCGACAATTCGACTCAGGCGCTATTTTGGCGCGCTGCTGAGGTGATCTCGGGTGATCCGGATGTGGGTCTGCATGTCGCAGAGCAGATGCCGCCTTTTCGCGGTCAAGTCCTGGAATACCTGATGCTCAGCAGCCCGACCTTTGGTACAGGCCTTGTACGCATGGCGCAGTATCAGACCTTGATCACGGATGCCATGCACTTTAGTCTAGATACCGAAGGCGATAGCGCCATACTGTCCGGCTTTACGCATCCGGTCCGGCATTATCTCGAGCTTGCGGTCGGAATCTTTCTGGGTTTCCTCCGCCATATCACCGATGGCGCCTTTGCCCCGACCGAGATCCGTCTGCCACACAGCAGCGGGGCCTCGGCTGCGCTGTATCAGCAGGTCTATGGCTGTCCGGTACGACTGGGTTGCCCATCAGGCGCGATCTGCTTTCCTGCTGAGCTATTGGATCGTTCTTCGCCTGCCGCCGAGCCTGAGTTACTCCGCGTACACGAGACGATTGCCCGTCAGCAGTTGCATCTGCTCGGCAAACAACAACTGATCCACGACATCGAGCGGCAGCTTGCAAGCGGCTTACTGGAGTCGGGGCACGCCGAACAGGAGCTGATCGCGGCGCGCCTCGGCACTACGGCGCGCACCCTGCGCGCCGACCTGCAGCAAATCGATACCAGCTTTGACAAGATCGTCGCCCACTATCGTCTACGCCTCGCCAAGCGTCTGCTCGCCCGCACGAACGAATCGCTGGACCAGATCGTCTATCTGACTGGGTTCTCCGAGCCATCGGCCTTCTCACGCGCCTTTAAACGCTGGACGGGCGAGACACCGACCGACTATCGCAAGCGCAAACACGCCGCAGGCGCAACAGACGCCTCCCCCATGACCGACGATTGATCCAGACGGCAGCCTTTGCGCCTGACTTGAGTCAACAGAAAACGTTCCGTCCCCGCTAGACTGCCGCTATCGATAGATCAGGGGCAATCCATGTTAGGTTTTCCGGTGGGGGTGTTTGTCGCCAATGGGATGGAGTGGTATTTCCACAAAGTCTGGCTGCACGAGTACCCGATGCAGTATCGCAAGAGTCCGTTCTTTACCCATATCGCGCATCACAAGCGCGCGCGGACCAATGGCTTTGAGGATACAGGCTATCGTGATTCGATGTTCAAGAATGCCGAAATCTACAATGAAAAGAGTGCACTGATCGGCCTTGCTGCGGTATCGACAGTGTTTCTGCCGGTTGCGCCGTTCTTCACCATGGGGCTGTACTACGGCATGTGGAACTATTATCGCGTACATGCGCGGGCGCACCTGGATCCCGAATACGCCCGTAAGCGCATCCCATGGCACTACGATCATCATATGACGAGCAATCAGAACGCCAACTGGTGTGTGACGCGGCCTTGGTTTGATTACATCATGGGCACGCGGGTATTTACCTCAATCTCGGCGGCGGAGACCAATCCGCTCGGCATCAAGCTGCCCCAGTGGATCGAGAAACGCGTCAATGGCGTCGCGAAGCGCGTCTTGCCTAAAGCCTATGCGCAGATCGATGCGAATACACGCTTTGATCAAGAGCAGGTGCTGGCAGGGGTTGAGGTCGCACTGTAAAGACGGCGAGTGTTTTGAGGTGATGCGGATCGGATAGGTCTCCGCATCGCCTCTTTTTTTGATGCACACGCTTCAAAGGAGCGAAATCTGAGTGGATCAAGGAAGGATTCTTTGGAGCATTTCTTTTAATTGCCCAATGGTCAACCAAGGCTTACTCCTGTGCAACATGCGATGGCAATTTGAACATACCAGTACCAAATCAGAGACTTTAGTACGAACAATATCCGTCTCGGACAAAGGTTCAATGTGATGACACTCAATAAATCCCTCGCCATGAATCCCATACTTTTCAACAAAATCAAAATCACAGACTTCACAAAATAAACGTCCATGTTTTTGACGAAAGCTTTACTTTTTCTTCTTAACCAAACTGGTATCCCTTTCTCGAATTTTATGCATGCGAGACAAGAGCGCACCTTCTTCAGCTTCTATTTCATCATCAGCAAATTCAACAATAGATAGACTTTTTTCAATCGCTAAAAGCTGAGTCAGTTGATGTGCTAAACGTCTAAGTTCAATAGGGCGATCGATATAGAAGTCCCAAACGGCTTTTTCATCCTTGCTCCCATGACTTAAGCCAACTCCTGAATAATTCGGATCAATGCTTCTAAAATTCATGAGCTTCATGTACACACCATTCTGATTTCGGAAACTCTCAGCGTGTTCACCATGAATTTTTTGATGTAGCTTTGAAAGACTCTCGCTTAAATCATGAATTTCTTGAGAACCCTTTAAGGGTATAGCAGTTTGATGTCGTAAATAAAAATCCATCGCGATGATATGTTCATCTCTCGTCCATGCTGGATTCCGCATATAAAAGTTCCAATTAAAATCTCTCAGAGAATCCAAGTCTATCGCATTTGATGATCCGTCATATCGTCCTTCGGCGCATCATCCGCACCATATGGTCCAACTGCATTGCAATAAACTTGCATCGCATGTTAATACGGCCCACACCACCCACAATCGAACAAAAAACACATATAAAACAACATATTTAATGGACCGTATATTTGATTTTTATCAGGCACCTGTGATACTTTTTAAATCCACTCATCATGATCACGGAATGATTATGACCCATAGAATGGATATCGCGATGCAGGACGCGCCGCGAGAAGTGAGTTATACACTCATTTTTTTGGGCTGCATGATCCTCACGCACGCCTGCTTTCAAGTCTCTGACGACATGGCGGACTACCAGAAAGCCCGCATGGCAACCCCATGGACCCCCGTCACCGGCACCATCACCCAGACCGACTCCATTGTCCAGAATGGCAGCCACTGCGACAAGGTCAACGTCGATTATCGTTATCAGGGCGCGCTCTATCACTCACAAGTGGTGTTCTCCCCCAGTTGCGAGATGGCCTCCCCCGATATCGACTACCTGACCGCGGTCAAAAACCGTTACCCGGTCGGTCATGAATACGCCGTGCAGATCAATCCGGCGCATCCCGCAGAGTCCAGAGATCCCTCGTTCAAGGACCGGATTCCCTCCTTGAAACTGGTGTATTTCTCGGCTTCAGTCCTGTTTGCGCTTGGTCTGTATGTACTGCTGCTGGGTTGTGGTTATTTCTACCTTCCAGTCCAGCAGTCAGAGCGACCGGAGGATGAGGCGCTTGAGGACTATTTGCATACACCCAGCTCGCATTGATGCAGCGCAGAGATGTGTGGTTGAATCCCTTACGGGCCTTCTGCAGAGTGTCCGATGTGAGGTCTTGTGCGACATTTAACCTTGAGCCCGCATACATCCGGATCGCCTGTAATCCACGCAGACCCGCCCTAACCCACATCCAGCGCCACGCGCAAGCGATCGACTGAGAAGATCCTCTCTTTTTGGTTTTGCGTGGGAATGTTCGTCGTCGGGCTAGTCCATATCGCAGAGTCTGCTTGAGTTATATGCCAAGGCGTCATCCTATATCGACGCCAAGTATTGGGTCTGCATCGATGCGACCATCACCCATGCCGATACGACAATCACCGATTTGGTGTCCCTGTGAAGGAGTACCCGACCACATCCGAGGAAGCGTTACCTGACGACGACACTCGACCCACCAAAGCACAAGTGGCGAAATTCCGGGATCAGAAACCCTGAAGCGGATGGCTTTAAAAACAACCAATTATATTTTTCGGCTGATGGAATCATTCACCGCATAAATGATAATGGTTAAAAAAATGCTTTGGTTTTAGGCGTATAGTGATTCTCGAGGCAATCCCTGCCTCGACACTTGATGTCTAAATCTAATAAAGGCAATTACACGTATCATGGACACTGACCTAGTTAACTCCATTCACGCGCTCCACTATCTGCACTACCTCTGGATTCCGATTCTCCTCCTTGCCCTCCTCCTCTGGAAACAGATTTTCTGGATCTGCGGCATCATCATCGTGCCTGACAACATGGTCGGCCTCGTGACCAAAAAATTCGTGCTCTGGGGCACGCACAAAGACCTGCCACCCGGCAAGATCATCGCCTTAAATGGCGAAGCCGGTGACCAAGTCGACACCCTCGCGTCCGGTATCCATTACGGTTACTGGCCTTGGCAGTATACGGTCGAGAATCAGGATCTGATCGCCATTCAGTCGGGCTTTATCGGCATCGTCGAATCGCGTGACGGTGCGCCACTGGCGGATGGCCGCATCGTCGGCCTGCATGTCGAATGCGACATGTTTCAGGATGCCCGCGCCTTCCTCGATCATGGCGGCCAACGCGGCCCGCAGGCGACCGTCATTCCTGAGGGCTCGTACCGGATCAACACATTGCTCTTCTCGGTGACCAAAGTCCCGCTGACCGTGATCAACAAAAATCAGATCGGGATCGTCGAAGCCCATGGCGGCACACCGATCCCGGTCGGTCGCGTGCTGGCCAAGCATGTGGACTGCAACATGTATCAGGATGCGCATAAATTCCTCATCGCTGGCGGTGAGCGCGGCCCACAGCTCTCGATCATCCCGAACGGTCAGTACCGGATCAATCCGCGCCTGTTCTCGGTCAAGGCCGTCGATGCCGTCGAGGTTCCTGATAATATGGTGGGCGTCGTGACGACCAAAGAAGGCGCATCGCTACCCACTGGTGAGATCGCCGGTCACGAAGTCGCGGCACATAATATGTATCAGGATGGGCAGGCATTCATCAATGCTGGTGGCTATAAAGGGCTACAAGAGCAAGTCATCTTGGCGGGTCGCTATTTCATCAACCCGACCTTTGCTTCGGTTGAGATTGTCAACATGACCGAAGTGCCGATCGCGCATGCCGGGGTCGTGATCGCGTTCGTCGGTGAAGAAGGCACCGATGTCACCGGCGACGACTTCAAGCATGGCAACCTTGTACTGCGCGGGCAAAAAGGCGTCTGGGTCGAGCCTCTGGACCCCGGTAAATACCCGATCAACCCCTACACGCACAAAGTCGAAGCCGTCCCGACTGCCAACGTGGTGCTGAACTGGGCGACCGGCAAGACCGAAGCGCATAATCTGGATAAGAATCTGTCCACGATTACGGTGCGAAGCTCGGATGGCTTCACCTTTAACCTCGACGTGTCACAGATCATCCACATCCCGCGTACCGACTCGCCCAAGGTGATCGCGCGCTTCGGGAGTGTAGCGAATCTGGTCACGCAGGTGCTGGAGCCAACCATCGGTAACTACTTCCGCAATACCGCGCAGGGATCGGATGTGATCGACTTCCTGAAAGGGCGTACCCAGCGCCAGGCCGATGCCAAGCTCTGTATCGGAGATGCGCTGCGTGAGTACAACGTGGTCGCGGTGGATACCCTGATCGGGGACATCGTACCGCCGGACTCACTGATGAAGACGTTGACCGATCGCAAGATCGCTGAGCAGGAGCAAGTGACCTTCCAGACCCAGCAACTGGCCCAAGTCGCACGTAAAGAGTACGCACAGGCACAGGCCATCGCCGACACCCAGTCGCGCGTGGTCGCGGCTGAACGTGAGGTCGAGATCGCGCAATTCGCCGCCAGTGCACAGGTCAAGAAAGCCGAAGGTGACAAGAACGCCCGCGTGTTGAATGCCGAAGGTGACGCCAAAGCCAAGACCGTGAACGCTGAAGCCGACGCCAATGTGCTGTCGGTGGTCGGTCGCGCCAAGGCGGAGAATACGCTGGCAGTCGGTAGCGCCGAAGCCGAAGTGATCCAGCGCAAGACCGACGCCGTTGGTCAAGGCAACTATGCGCTGATCGAGGTGGGTCGTGCGCTGGCTGAAGCCAAGATTCCGCTGGTACCGCAGATCATGGCGGGTGGTGGAGATCAGGCGGGTGCGAGTTCGCTGGTGAATGTGCTCTTGGCGAATCTAGTGGCGAAAGACCTGACACTCAAGGCGGATGCAACTCGTGAAGTGACGGCTAAGCCGCAGGGTGAATGACGCTCGATGAATCAGCCTGATTGAACAAAGAAGCCTTCCATGTGAGGGCTTCTTTGATGGTTGAGGTTGTTGCTTGTCGTTGGGGTGCTGCTGGGGCTAGCCCCAGCCTACGTAGACATAGCTTTCGGTGTTGAATTAAAAAAGATGGCTCTTTTTTTATTTTGAGGCAGCTTCTTTGATAGCTCTTTCAATAAATTGGAGTTTGTAAAATTACGCCACTCACAATTGCCATTTAAAAATGTGCCGGCCTGACTACCGTATTTATTCAATGCGCCTCCAATAGCAAAAACTACATTTGGCACACTACGCGATGGTATCACTTCGGTAAAATATCTGAGGGTATCCTCACCAACCAGATCATATATCCAATCTACATCTGAGCATATAAACCAGAATCCGTCTTCCAGGAAAATTTCAAATGATTCGAGATTGTTTAAGTGGCGAAGCTCCCATGAAATGAGGCCGATTAGATCATCGTCTTCAACAGTGCCATTAAAGCCAAAAAACATGTGTTCGTGTCGTGTAAGAAACTTGATGATATCCACCAATAAATTCCTCAGTTAACACACGTAGGTTGTGGTAGGCCCTAGCCTACGACATTATTGAAATGCTGTTGTTTTAGCTTCGCTGTTGCTCTTGCTTTTCGCAGGGACGCCGAACGCAGCTGTCCCTTGCGTCGAGCCAAAGCAGTGCTTTGTCTCGCCTCAGGATGGCGAGTTTTGCGTGAGAAAGGGCTTTTGCTTACTTTTGGCCTGACAAAAGTGAGGCCAGTTGCAGGCTCGCCTCATTTAAAACAACCCACAACAAAAAGCTACCGCCAAGACTATGACAATCCCCAAAGCACCAAGTCCTTTTATCGGACTAAAAAATCAGCCCACTTTCTTGCGACTCTGCACCCGATACCCCCCCGGCGACTGCCCCGTCCAGCGCCGGAACGCATTCTGAAACGGACTCTGCTCCGAGTAACCCAGCAAGAACGCAATCTCCGACAGACTCAAGTCCGTCGTGCGCAGATAATGCTCCGCCTGCGCCTGTCGCACCTGCTCAAGCAAGGTGCGATAGCTCAAGCCATAGCTGCTGAGCTGATACTGCAAGGTCCGCTGCGACATACCGAAAGCCTGCGCCGTCTCGATGATCGAGACGCGGTTCTTGACCAGTTGCCGTGACAGATAGCTGCGCACGGTCTGTAGAAAATCCGGCTGCGAGCGGTTTTTGACATTCTCCTCGACCTGCGCCACCAGCACACTGTTGGTCGCCGGATCGCTCAAGGTCAGCGGCATATCGAGCACCGACTGGCTGATCACCATCTTGGTATCGGCACTGCCAAAATACACGCCCGGTCCGAATAACTTGTGATACAGACTTAAATCCTGCGGTTCAGGGAACGAAAAATAGATGTCCGCCGTGATGTCTTCCGGCATCGACGTGATCTGACGCCCGATAATGGCCCAGCAACCGAGCGACAACTGCATAAAAATCGGCGAACGATGACTGCGAAACGGAATCCAATGCAGCTCGGTCAGACTGCCGCGCCGCACCATCTTGGTCGTGCTGATGTCAGTGATGAACTCCTGATAGCGCAAGAGCAACGAGATGGCATCAGCCACCGTGCGACTGCTCATGACCGCAAAGCCGAGCATGCCGAGATACTTCATCTGAAAGAGTCCGGCGACTTTAAGCGGCAAATCAGGATCACTGGTATGTGCGATGGCGCGCTCAAACATCAGCTCCCAGTCCGCCGCCAGAATCCGGCCCTCTTTGTCATCGAGCATCGAAATCAGCACATCGGAATACAGCAGGCGCGGGTCGATCCCGATCCCTGCCAGATAGTCCAGCAGTGCCCGGGCATAAACGGTGCTCACGCTCCCGGTTTGGTGTGGCTGTTCTTGTTTAATTTTTATCATCCTTGCGTGATTTATCAATCGCCCTGTATGCCTGATCAAGACAACGATCAGGGCGTGGTGTCAAGCTTGTATCCGCATGCTGATTCACCCAATCGCGAATCAGCATGCTTGATCATGTCCAAGCCTATCCTTGAGGTCTCCTCAAGTTGGATATGTGACTTTTCAGGGGGGGTCACCCTACCCCCCTGCTTTTTTTTCGCCTGCATCGGCCCGACTGCCTCATGTGCATCACTGCAACATCTTTTTTTGACAGTCAGTGCATATTTGCAATAAAGCCAGTATCGCAGGCGGGTATAAAATTTCAAGCCTCATTTTTGATATTAAAACAACAACTGTCAAACTTCTGCCGATGAGTTTTGTCGATCAATCATAGTCACTTGATCGTGGATATGACATGCTCAAGGGAAGAATCACACGGACGCTGACTCATGACCATATCGAACCGTACCCGTAAACTCCTGCTGCTGACCGGATTTGGTGTCGGCTTGCTGTTGATACTGGGCCTGCTCCTGTGGTGGCTGAAACCTCAAACACACAGCGCTGCATCGCCCGCAGCAGCGACAGCCTCGACCCCCACAGTGACTGGCGCAAGCCCGCAGGTCCGTGCCGATACCCACGTACATGGTCCGCTGCCGACCCTTGCACCCTCACTTGCGGGCACCGAGATCGACTGCCCGCTGCAGGTAGACCCTGCCGGACAATTGGTCTTGAGCAATGGGATCCGTCACTGCTTTGATTACTTCCTCTCGACCATCGGCGAGAAGACCGAAGACCAACTCATCAAAGACATCCGGCTGTACCTGAGCAGCACGCTACCTGCGACCGCCCTGCCCTATGCCAATAAACTCCTCGATCAGTACATCGCCTATCGGCATGCGCAGACACAGGCAGGTGCGCCGCCTGAGCATCTGGATGCCGCCAGTCTGCAGGCGGTGATGCAGTCACGGCATGCGCTGCGCCTGCAATTCTTTACGCCACCTGAAGCGGATGCCTTCTTTGGTCAGGAGGACGCCTATGATCAGTTCACCATCGCCCAGATGCGCATCAATGCCAATAAGAGCCTGTCAGCCCAAGACAAAGCCGCACAGACTGCCGCCGCGATTAACCAACTGCCCGCCGTGGTCGCCGACAGTATGCGCCCGCTGCTGCAATATCAGGAACTACAACAACTGACTCAGGACATCAAGGCACACGGCGGCTCGGCTGACGATCTGCATCAGATGCGTGAGAGTCTTGTGGGTGCTGCCGCCGCAGGGCGTCTTGATGCGCTGGATCAGGACGATGCCGCGTGGCAGAGTCAGATCAATAGCTACCTCGCAGCCCGTGACCAGATCTTGGCAGGTGGAGATGGGGCCAGCCAGCAGCAAGCGATTGCGGCTTTGCGCAATCAGACCTTTAGCACACCTGAAGACCGCACACGCGCCCAAGCCTTTGAAACCATGCACGATCAGACAGAGCAGGCCACCAGCGGCAGTCCATAACCCTGACATGACCGTTTGTCTGATTTGCGTGTTTGATCAATGCTGTTGTTTTTTTGCTCAAGACGAATTACACGCATCGCAGGCAATCTAGCACGCGTCACAGGGCAAGATGTCCTCTGACGCAAGCACAGATCAACAAGAATGCAAGGATTAAAAAAGGAACTTCTACGATGCGACCGTCTTTCTCTCAAGCAATCTCCGTTCGACCGTTGCTGTCTGCATGCGCAGTTGCAAGCGCCATGCTGATCGCACCACTGGCGGCACATGCAGCCACCACGACCTATCAATTCTGTAAAGACTCAAACGGTGTCTCAACCTGCCAAACCGGCGGCAGCACCAGCGTCATCTCGAACTACGCCCAGACCAAATACCCACTGGTGCTGGCGCATGGCATGGCAGGCTTCAGCTCGATCGGCGGACCATCGGGCCTGCAATATTTCTACGGCATTAACTCCGACCTCGCTGCCAATGGTGCACAGGTTTTTGACACCCAAGTCAGCTCGTTTGACTCATCCTACGTGCGCGGTGAGCAGCTCTTGAGTCAGGTCAAGCAGATCATGGCGATCACCGGATCGTCCAAGGTCAATCTCATCGGTCATAGTCAGGGTGCCATCGACATCCGTTATGTCGCCGCCGTGATCCCCAACCAGATCGCATCGGTGACCGGTGTCGCCGGTCCTCAGCTCGGCTCTCCTGTCGCCGATACCATCAAGAGTGTCTCGCAGACCCCTATCTTGGGTGGCGTGCTGACGCCAGTGCTGACCGGTCTGGTCAATGCCTTCTTTAGCCTCGTCGATGTCTCATCGGGTCAGTACTACAGCCAAAGCTCGCTCGCCGGTCTGAACCAGCTCACCAGCCAAGGTATGGCGGCGTATAACGCCCAGTTCCCGCAAGGCATGCCGGTCACGACCTGTGGTCAGGGTGCCGCAACGGTCTCATCCCCTGACGGTAGCAACACCATTCGCTACTACTCATGGGGTGGTACGGGCCTGGTGACCAACCTGCTCGACCCATCGGATGCACTGTTGACGACCACCAGCCTCTTTATGAATGGTCCGAGTGACGGTCTGGTCGGTCAATGCTCAAGCCATCTGGGCACCGTGATCCGCGATAACTACAACCAGAACCATCTGGACGAAGTCAACCAGATCGCAGGCCTCGTGGACTACTTCTCGGTCAGCCCGGTCGTGCTGTTCCGCCAGCATGCCAATCGTCTGAAGCAAGCTGGGGTTTAAGGCAGACTAAGGTCGTAAACTAACGCAAATTAAAAAACCCCTACAGTAGAAGTTACTGTAGGGGTTTTTTTAATGATCCGTCAGGCACTCAGCCGAAAGCAAAAAACCGCAGCGAACTGCGGTTTTTTATGAACGAAAACTTAAGACTGCTTACTTCACCTTGATCACATAATACTGCACGCCTGCTGCATTGGCGGTATTGCTTCCCGTCTGCACCACCAGCACATGACTGGCATCCGGCGCATGGTAGATATCCAAGCCATACGACTGCTGATTGGCGACCAGCGGCAGATTGACATCTGCTGATGGATACAGCAGCGATCCGGTATAGCGTTTATAGACACTCGGATAAATGGTCACGGGTGGGTAGCTATATGACGTTGAGGTATTTGCCAGCGCCACCAACTCCTGAGCAGAGCTCAGATGGCTGAGTGACAATACCGACGTGCCCAGCGTACCGGCATAGGTCAGATCTGCCGTATTGAAATACGTACCACTACCAGTAAAAAGCAACGACTGATCTGACGACAGCCACAGCGGCGCTGTCATATTATAGTCGCCCCAGTATGGCGATCCTTTATTGCCGGTCAATGCGCCGGTGTTATCCAGCGAAACGCTATAGATCTGGGCGGGTGACAACCCTAAAGACAGGACAAAGAACTTGCTCAGTTGATCCGCATAGACGCCAACCGTATTGCCATAGACATCGCCGTAAGCCGTATTACTTGGAGCCACGGTAACAGGTGCGCCCGTATTGCCATTCAATGCAGTAAAGGATGGTGTCACCCATTGTCCACCAGTTTGCCCGGTCAGATAGATTTGTCCCTGATTGGTCAGGAAGGCCGCCGTCTGTGATCCGCCCGTAGCACTGGAGTGGATCAAGGTAGCGGTATTGAGATTGACAAGGCTCACGCTACCTTCATGCAGTACCGCAGCCAAGGTGCCATCTGGACTTAAGCTCAGCGCTTTGACTGCCGCTGGCAGTGCGATGCTGACATCCGTCGCTGCCACAGGATCCACCAGATGCAATGCATACGGATTGGTCGAGGCGATCAAGACTTTACCCAGCGCACGACTATACTGTACTTGGGCAGGCGTATAGGTCAGCGGTACAGTGCCGCTACTGGCGGTGATCGCAGTGATGGCGACCTGAGCAACACTGCTGAAGCTGCCATTGGAGACGGTGACTGTCGCATTATAAGTTCCGACGACATCCGGCTGGATAGAGAGCGACGATGCGGTGGCATTGCTGATGGTCGCTGTAGAGCCTGCCGGACTGGACGTCAAGGCCCACTGATAGGTCAGGTTCCCACCTGCGGGATCGTAACTGTTGGCCGCTGAGACCGTGATGCTATTACCCAGCAATACCGAGGCCTGCGACTGACTCACCACCGCCACAGGTGGATTGCCGCCGACATTAAGCTTGACCGATTGAGTCGAGGTTTGTCCGTTGGCATCTGTCACCTGCAGTTGCAGCACATACGCACCGATCACATCCGGGGTAAAGCTGATATTGGCCTGTGCGGGCGTCGTGATGCTCGCGCTACTGTTTGCGGGTTTAGAGATGACTGACCATGCATAGGTCAGGCTGCCAGCCGATGAGCTGGAGCTGCTGCCGTTGAGCTGTACCGCTACGCCAGCACTCGACACCAAGGATGGTGCCGTCACCTGAGCAATCGCAGCAGTACTGCCCGACACCACCGCCGTCGGGGCCTGTGCCACCACCACGGTCATGACATAGCTGGTCGATTTGCCTGTCGTGGTATCTGTCACCACAACCGTGACCACATAGTTACCCGCCACATCCGGCACAAAGTTTACCGCACTGCCGGTTGCAGCAGATAAGCTGACCTGACTGCCTGCAGGCTTGCTGGTCAGCGTCCATGCAGTCGTTGCGCTGTCACCTGCCGGAACCACACTGCCGCCTGCATTCAGATTGACGCTGGTATTGGTAGCCGCATTGATCGAGCCTGCGCCGCCGACTGGCGTGGCATTGGCCTGCACCACGGTCTTCGGTGCCAGATTCTTGACGTTATAGGTATAGATCACATCCGAATACGCGCCGTTAGCGTTGGTCGCGCGCGCACGAATCTGATACTGCCCGATCACATCCGGCGACAGATGGGTCACGGCATTGCTCGTCACCAGCGTAGCCTTACTGCCCTGCGGCTGACTCAGGAGCGCCCAACTGATCGTCAATGCCTGCTGCGCCGGGTCCTGACTGCCGGTGGCATCCAGCGTGATCACGCTATTCAGATCGATGTCCTGTGCAGGCTGCGTGGTCGATGGACCGTTAAAGCTGACATTGCTGACCACATTCGTCACCGGGATCGACGTGCTTGCGGTGATTTTGATGCTCTGTGATGACGACTGTCCCGAAGCATCGGTGGCGGTCAGGGTCACGACATAGTCACCAGCCACATCGGGTGTAAAGGTCGTCTTGGCCTGATTCGTCGCGCTGAGCGTCATATTGCTGCCCGCAGGCTTAGACGTAATCGTCCAGTTATAGCCTGTGATGGTACTGGTCGGATCGGTGCTGCCCGAGCCATCCAGCGTCACGATCCCGCCGATGGTCACATTCAATTGCGCACCGGACTGGGGCACTGCAGCAAAGCTGGACGCAATCGATGCCGTCGGTGAGCCCGTACTGGTCGAACCCGCCCCCGAAGAGCCGCCGCCCCCGCAGCCCACCATACCTGTGATCAGCGCGGAGATTAATGTCACTTTAAATGTTGAATTGATAACCATGTATAAATATCTTCCCATGATTATTATTTTAAGAATTAAAATATTAATCAATAAATTCTTAAAAAAGAAACGAATGCGTTTTAAGTGCTGCAAACTAAACAGTCAACAAAATTCACGATGTCTACCCAAAATAACCCATCTTTATTACCCTTTTCAAGGGACCTCAATCCACTTATCTATGAATAATTCATGAAAAAACATCATGTTCATATCTTAGACAATGAGGGCAGCGACATTTCACGGGAAACCATCTCCTCCTCATCCACGAGGAACCCCCCACTCTGATGCTCCCACAGCCGCGCATAGATGCCATTGTGTGCGAGCAACTCCGCATGCGTGCCCTGCTCGACGATGCGCCCCTGATCCATCACCACCAGCCGGTCCATCGCCATGATGGTCGATAGACGATGCGCAATCGCGATCACCGTCTTGCCATGCATGAGCTGATACAGACTGGTCTGAATCGCCGCCTCCACCTCGGAGTCGAGCGCACTGGTCGCCTCATCCAGGAGCAGGATCGGCGCATCCTTGAGCATCACCCGTGCAATCGCAATCCGCTGGCGCTGCCCACCCGACAGCTTGACGCCTCGCTCACCGACATGCGCATCATAGCCCTGACGCTCATAGCGGTCGCTTAAGTCGAGGATGAACTCATCGGCCTCTGCACGCGTCGCCGCCGCAATCATCTCATCTTCCGTCGCATCGGGTCTGCCATAGAGGATATTGTCCCGTACCGAGCGATGCAGCAGCGAGGTATCCTGCGTCACCATGCCGATATTGGCGCGCAGGCTCTCCTGCGTCACCGCTGCGATGTCCTGACCGTCGATCAGGATGCGCCCCGCCTGTGGCTCATAGAAATGCAGCAAGAGATTGATCAGGGTGGACTTGCCTGCACCGGATCGCCCGACCAGACCGATCTTCTCACCCGGACGGATATGAAGGCTCAGGTCATCCAGCACCGGACGTCCCGTGTGATAGGCAAAGCGCACATGGTCAAAGGTGATGCGGCTCTCGGTCACGACCAAGGGCTTGGCAGCAGGCTGATCCTGAATCGCCTGCGGCTTGGTCAGGGTCGTGATGCCATCCTGTACCGTACCGATGTTTTCAAACAGCGACGACATCTCCCACATGATCCAGTGCGCCATGCCATTTAAGCGGAGCGCCATGGCGGTGGCGGCGGCGACCGCGCCTACGCCGATCAGGCCGCCTGACCACAGCCACAACGCCGTACCTGCGGTGCCCAAGATCAGGAGCATGTTCAGCCCATGATTGATGATCTCAAAGCCGGTCGCCAGACGCATCTGCCCATGTACCGTGGTGAGGAAATGCTGCATCGACGCCTTGGCATAGCTCGCCTCGCGCCCAGCGTGGGAGAAGAGCTTGACGGTCTGAATATTGGTATAGGCATCCGTGACACGCCCCACCATCACCGAACGAGCATCAGCCTGCGCCTTCGCGACGCGCCCTAAGCGAGGGATGAAGTAATACAGGCTCACCACATAGGCCACCAGCCAGACAAAGAACGGCAGCAGCATCCATGAATTAAAGGAGCCCATGACCGCCGTCAGCGTCACAAAGTAAACCGTGATAAAGGCAAAAATATCCGCCATCACCATCCACACATCACGCACCGCCAGCGAGGTCTGCATCACCTTGGTGGCGATCCGGCCAGCAAAATCATCGCTAAAAAAACTGATGCTCTGACTCAGCATGAGGCGGTGAAACTGCCAGCGCAGCCGCATGGGAAAATTACCGAGTAACGCCTGCTGTTTGATCAGCGACTGTAGCGCCACCAGCAGCACGCTGCCCATGATGATCGCCGCCAGCCAGACGAGGTGTGCGCCCTCCTGATGCCAGAGCTGGGCTGGCTGGATATGACTCAGCCAGTCCACCATGCGGCCCATCATGGCAAACAGCATCGCCTCAAACACCCCGATCACCGCCGTCAGCAGCATCAGCCCCAGCATTAACGTCCGACTGCCCTCGGTGCTCTGCCAGATAAAGGCAAAAAAACGCGGCGGCAACGCAGTCGGCGCTGCTTCAGGATAGGGATCCACACGGCGTTCAAACCAGCTCAGCATGATCACATCACCATTGTTAACCAGAACCCTGAATCTTATATCAGAACCCGCGCCCGATCAGCACCTCATCCGCATCCAACTGGATAAAATATCAATATTTCATTGCTACATCATCCTGTCATGGTTTTGACATCGCGGTGCAGTATTCCTCATCCATATTGTCTTGCTTATCTGCTCAAAGGTGCCAAATCCACGCTCATCATGGAGCTTGTGTAACCAAATTGTGATAAGACTGTAAGCAGTTTGTCATCAGGTGACACTCATAATATTGAACCATCTAGTTAACAACCATGAGTGTTGGGCACAGCCAATGTTTGCAGAAGACTTGCCACGCAAGAAAGCGCGCATCGAAATCATTCCCATGATCGATGTCATGATGTTCTTGCTCGTTTTTTTCGTCCTGATCAGCATTAACGTGATTCCGGCACTGGGTATCAAGACGACCTTGCCCACCTCCTCCACCGCCGAGGAAGTCAAGGTCGTCACCAATGTGGTCGTGACCCTCGCCAAGACCGGCGAGCTACAGGTCAACGGCAAAACCGTCGCCGCGCCCAAAGACCTGCCCGCTGCCATCCATGCGCTTGAGAAGCCCGACAGTAAGATGGTGATCATCGTCAATGGTGATGCCGCAGTCGAGATGCAGCGCCTGATCGATGTCATGGATGCCTTGAAGTCCGGCGGCTTTGACTCCTTTGCCATTGCGACGAAGAAAAAATGACGCACTCCGCCCCGTCGTTTGGCCAGCAGCTCTACCTCTACCGCCACCGTGCAGCGGCGGGGGGTGTCGTGCTCATGGGTGCAGGTCTGGTCTTCCTCACGCTGCATCCGATCCTGCCGCATCCGGTGGTGACGCCTGCGACCCCGACCACCATCATCATGCAGGATCTGCCGCCTGAGCCGCCCAAGCCCAAAGTCGTCGAGCCGAAGCCTCTACCCAAACCTGAACCGGTCAAACCGACCCCACAGCCACCCGTGCCAGCGCCCGCACCCAAGGTCGTCGAACCCAAGCCCCTGCCTGTGCCTGTGACGCATACCAGTCCGGTGCCTACACCGACCAGCGTGCCTGCACCAACGCCTGCTCCTGCGCCAGCGCCAGTCGCAGCACCCGCGCCGACCCCTGCACCGACACCCAAGCCTGCGCCTGCACCCGCTCCGGTACCTGCGCCCGCACCACCACCGACTCAGGCACCTAGCCCGGCAGCCGGCGCGAACTACACAGGCAAGATTAACGCGCAGCTCAACGCCATCAAACGCTACCCGACCAGTCGCTCTGCCAGTGAGCAGCATCCACGCGGCACGGTGACGGTACGTTTTACCTTAAAACGCGATGGCACGCTGGTGGGCGATCCCGAAATCATCAAATCCGCCAACAACATGGATCTGGATAACGAAGCCCGCAAGACGGTCAATCGCGCGACTTTTCCACCTTTCCCTGATAACGCTTTTGTCGGGGAAAGCAGCTATACCTTCACCATCGACTTGGATTTCAAGCCGGGTGAATGACGTCATATCGTCAAGCAGCACTTTCGTTTGTCCTTTTGTTTTAAACACGTTTTCCTAAATAGGGGATTTTTTCACCATGGCAACTCAGTTCAAGATGAGACACCTTGCGGTACTGGTATCGGGACTTTTCGTCACCGGTTACGCCATCGCCGATGACAGCAACGGTTATGCCGGTACGGTCAGCATTCAAGGCCAAGACCAAGGCGGCACCAACAGCGGCCTGATCCAGCAGGAAGACAGCCCGAAATCGCGCAGCTCGGTCACCAAAGCCGAGATCGAAAAGAAATCGCAAACCAACAATCCGTTCCAGATGCTGAGCCTCGCCCCCGGCGTCAACACCTACGACTATGACGGTACCGGTCTGTTTGGTGGCGGCATGCGCGTACGTGGTTTTAACAGCGATGAGCTGGGCTTTACCGTGGATGGCGTACCGGTCAACGACTCCGGTAGCTTTGCCGTGTATCCATCGGAATACGCCGACTCCAACAACCTGTGTAATATCTTCGTGACCCAAGGTTCGACTGACATCGACGCCCCGCATATCGGCGCATCAGGCGGCAACATCGGCATCAACACCTGTGATCCTGAAGACAAGCATCGTCTGCGCATCAAGCAAACCATCGGCTCCAACAGCCTGACCTCAACCTTCGTCCGCATCGACACCGGTCGCTTCCTCGACGACTCGACCAAAGCGTTCGTCTCCTACTCGCACACCGAAGCGGATAAATGGAAAGGCGACGGCGATGCCAAAAAAGACCACGTGGACTTCAAGATCAACGGTGATCTGGGTGGCGGCAGCACCCTGTCTGCTGGTTTGCTCTATAACCAAATGCTCAATAACAACTATCTGATGCCCACCAAAGCCCAGATCGCCCAGTATGGCTACAATGTCGATTTAGGTGTCGTGCCGCCAGTACACCAGCCGATCAATGGCACGGCGACCCTGAACGACAAAACCTATGCGCCCAACGTCAATGCCAATATCCCGGCACTGGGTTACTATGGTCTGTCGCTAAACCCGTTTGAAAACTACATCGCCACCCTCAAAGGTCACTTTGCATTCAGCAGCAAGGTCTCTCTGGATATCGACCCTTATCTGTGGTACGGCTATGGTACTGGCGGTAACGAGCTGCAAACCCTCACCGAAGGTACCGGCTCCACCAAACTCTATGGCGGAATCGGTGATCTGAACGGCAACGGTAACACTAAAGACACCATCTACTACTACAACGGCAGCCTGACCCGTACCTGGCGCCCGGGTTTCACCACCAAATTCAACTTCCAACTGCTGGATAACAACCTGCTGCAAGTCGGCTACTGGGCCGAGCGCGCACGTCAAGCCCAGACCGGTCCATATATTCCGATCGACAGCAACGGTAACAGCGTGAACATCTGGGAAACCTCAGACTACGCGACCTATGCCAATGGCACCCCGATCCAGTATCGTGACTGGAATACCGTCTCGACCTCCAGCAAGATCTTCCTGCAGGACAATATCAGCCTGTTTAAAGACAAACTGAACATCCAGTTGGGTATCGCACACGCAGAAACCGAGCGTAACTTCACCAACAACCCGAGCAACTATAACTCTGGCAGTCTGGGCTATTACAACTACGTCGCCGACTTCAGCAAAACGCTGCCAAGTCTGGGCGTGACCTATCACGTCACGCCTGAACATCAAGTCTTCTTTAATGCCGCCGAAAACTTCAAGGTGCCCGGTAACTACACTTACTCTGGCCTGCTCTCGGGTGGCAGCATCGTCAATGGTGTCTATACCGGCAAGAATATTGTCATCAACCAGCCATCTGTCGTACCTGAAACGTCCAACAACTTCGACTTGGGCTACCGCTATCAAGGCAAAAAACTGACCTTCTCCGGCTCGCTGTACTATGTGGACTTTAAAAACCGCATCGCCTCGGCTTGGGACCCTGTTCGTCAGATCAAAACCGATTACAACGTCGGTGATTCCAAAACTTACGGTGCGGAATTTGAATCCGGCTACCAGTTTCTTGATCACTGGACTGCCTACACCTCGCTGACCTACATGAAGAACAACTCGACACGCGACATTCCGCTGTCGGCCACCCAGATCCTGCCAACCAAAGGTAAAGCTCTGCCGGATGATCCAAACTGGCTGGCTGGCTTTAGCCTGGAATATGCACGTGATCAGTGGTACGTGATGGGTCAGGCCAAATACACCGGTCACCGCTACACCACACTGGTCAACGATGATGCACTGGGCGGCTATACCACCTTCAGTCTGGATGCGGGCTACACCTTCCCGTCATTCCAGTTCATCAAAAAACCAACTTTGAGCTTCAACGCTTACAACCTATTCAATAAACAGTTCCTGAACCTCAACACCAGCAGTGGTAGCTCTTTCACCACCAATGCGCAACCAGTACAGACTGCTGGCGGTGTTGTTGCAGCCAATTCGCCAAGCTTTGTCGTCGGCGCACCGCGTACTTTCGCCGTTACCCTGAAAGCTGACTTCTAATTGAAGTCAGCATGACATACACAGGACTTTTGCTATGAGCTACCTGATGATTCTGCATGAAATAACGTTCTACGCGTTATACATTGCCATCGCGATCACTGCGTTTGTCATCATTGAGCGCCTGATTTTCTTTAGTACCACGGTCAAGAAAACCCGCGCTCTGGATGCCTCGCTGAAGACCACCAACACGCCCGATGCTGCCCTGCTGGTGGACCACAGTGTCCCCGTCGAGGTCGCCCGCACCGTGCTGGATCGCATGCCGCTGGTCCGCACCCGCCATGACTTAGAAGACCTCTCCCAAGAAGTCTATATCGAAGCCAAAGGCAAACTGGCGCAGCACCTGTGGCTCTTGGACACCATCGTCACGGCAGCGCCGCTGCTTGGCCTGTTGGGAACGATCTTCGGCATCATCGAGACTTTCACCACGCTGGCCTCCTCCGGCATCTCCGATCCCAAGGGCGTCTCTGCCGGGATCGGCACGGCGCTGTTTGCCACCGCCTTGGGGATAGCAACGGCGCTGTTTGGGCTGCTGTTCTTGAACTACTTTAATGAGCGTCTGGAGCGTGCGGGCGAGCAGATCAAGGTGCTGATCCTCAAGCTGATCACGGGTCGCTCACCGCAAAACTGATCTGCAATGCCATCAACCACCCCGCCGCAAAGGCAACAAAAAGCCCTCATCCGATGAGGGCTTTTTGTTGTCTGTGTCACGTTTGGGTTTGCGATGCCGGACGATGCATCAACTAGCCCATCAAGGCATGAATCCGGTCACGGATATCCTCAAACAGGCGATAATACACGCTGCGGGCAAAATGACTATCCGAGCCCCGATCGCGCTCCACCTGATCCGCTACATAATCATCTATCCGAATATACGTCACGCGCGCATCCTCTGCGGCCAGCTCGCCGAATACGGTATTTAGCGCATCGAAGCGATGTACTGCGACGAGCTGTCCGTCCGCATCAAGTTTCTTTTGGGTCGCGCCAATCAGAAACACGCATGCCTCAGCGGGAAGCCTGCGGATGATGGAAGACAGATTATCCTTGGTAATGTGCTGGGCGATGGTGCCTTCATACTCGAAATTTTTCAGCTCATGGATGCAGGGCAAGAGCACAGGGCGTCGCGGATCATGCTCAAGGTCAGCCAGATTGATCTCGTCGGGATTGATCGTCGTCACCAGCGCAGGCGGCAGGCCAATATTGAGCTGCACCCGAAACCCCTGCTCACGGTGCCGGTACACCACCGGACTCGGCTCGGCCCAGAAACCAAAGATATAGACACTCGGCCCGGATACCTCCAGCAGCCTGGACTGAAAATCCGAATCCTGATACCCCAGTGCGCGTAGCGAGCGCAACTGCGCGTCCGTTAAATCATCCACCGCCAGCCTGAACATCTGCGTATGGTCAAAGCGCACCTCCATGCCATTGCGCTGAAAGGCAAACTCCTGCACCAGCTCCTCAGTCAGCATCTCAAAATAATGCGCCATGGCGACCATCTCGCAGCCACCTCGGATATAGATGCGCGGGATTTTTCGGATGGCAGTAGTACCACTGCCCCGCCCGTCTGCCATAGCAGCATCCACACGAATCCAGTCCACCTGCGCCTGTGGACGCAGAATATCGGTCAGCACCTCACCCTGTATCTGGATTGCGGGACGACCGAGCTGATGATACAGCCACGTCTCGACATCCATGCCCAAGGTCCGGCATGAGAAACAGTAATGGATGAGATGCGGATGAATGGCGTGGAGACCCTTGCGCTGGATGTAGATACCGCAATAGCCATAATCCCCGTAGCGATCCACCACCCGGATCAGACCCGCCTGCACCTCCATCCCGTGCAATAGCTGACGCAGTTCGTGTCGCGCAGCGTCTATGTCTTCAGGGAGTCTGTGCTTGGTAAAATTGAGTTGATTGGTGCGATTGATCAGTTCAATGGCGCGATCGAGATGTTGCTCCACGTCATGCTCGATGTACACCCGAATGTCGCTCTCGCGCAGGAAGGCATCGTCGTTGCTCGCCTCGGCCTTAAATTGCGCACGCTGCTCCAGCAGCTTGTATTGCGTAAGGCGCGTCAGCTCGTGGTCATCCTTACCTGCGCATAAAGGGCTCGTCAGCAGACCGTCGATCACGTCCGGACCTGCGATCTGGATGCCCTCGACATAGCGTGCGGCTTCGGCAAGATTCATGGGATTGTCATCGATGAAGAGCACCGTGGGCGCACGCAGTTGTACTGCCTCCACCAACTGCTTGAGGCGCGGGCCTTTGCTGCTCCAGTCGATACTGGGGAAAATAAAATAATCCCACAGCCCACGCGCCCGCAGGATGGCTTCGATCTCGGCGTGATCATTACGCGAGCAGATCGCGCTCATGATGCCGCGCCGGGCAAGCGCAATCACCGTATCATGATGCGCCTGGATATAGGTGATGCCGCCTTCGGTCAGGGTGCCCTGCCAGAAGACTTCATCCAGATCCCAGATCACGAGGCGTATGTTTTCTACGGTGTCAGTCAACAAGATATCCGTACTCCCACTGGCGGCCCGATGCGCAAATCCAAACAATTTAGAAATTTACAGGACATTGATGACCATCACGCCATCAGATCGACAGGGCTAAAGCTAGCATGATTTAAGAGTGAGGACTACAGGCAAGCGTGAGTCAGAGAAGGAGGGTGATGCAAAGCGGGGGGAATGGCAGGATTAAGCAAGGCGGATTTTAAACAAGACGGATTACGATCTTAGCAAGCCAAAGATGCACATGACGATGAACACGCTTCAGCGTCTGAAGCGTGTTCTACTGGCTCGCACAAAAGAGATTAAACACCTGAGGGTCACTCATCTCCGGGTCGAGGTCCATAAAATCGGGATGATCTGCATCGTACTCGACGGAATGGACCACCATCCCCTCGCCATGAGACTGCTCATAGTACTTAATTTGCACCACGGCAAGCTTGCGGTCTGTGCAATTCGCAACATCAAGCATCAGCGCCGATGAATAATGCTCCCCCGGCTGATCGGATGATGATTGCGGCTTGGCGTACTCTTCTTTTACCCAGCCTTTGACCAAATTATCGCTACGACTGAGGGATGACGTATCGACAAAGATTTCATTGCCATGCGAGTACACCTTGACCGACTGCCAGTTCGCTGCCACCGCAGTTGAGCACGCCAGCATGCCCAAAACAGGCACCATCCAAACGATATCACTACGCATCACCAGCCCCAGCATGTTCTGGTATGACGACCAGCATAGCGCGGTTTGATGGCCTTGCAATGGCGGAATATGCCCACAACGCGACCGATAAAAACGTCATAAAAAAACCATCCGAAGATGGTTTTTTTGTACACCCCATCAGCAAGCACAGTGACCTGCTGATGAATGTATACGCTAAACATTAAGCAAGCAAAGACGCAATCGCCGCGTTGAATGTCGCGCTTGGGCGCATCACCGCATCGATCTTGGCGGCATCTGGCAGATAGTAGCCGCCGATATCGGTCGGCGCACCCTGCACAGCGGCCAGCTCTTCAGTGATGGCCTTCTCACCCGCAGCCAGCGTCTCGGCCAGCGGCTTGAACTTGGCTGCAAGCTCGGCATCGTCCGTTTGCGCGGCCAGCGCCTCGGCCCAGTACAGGGTGAGGTAGTAGTGGCTGCCACGGTTGTCGAGTTGACCGGTCTTGGGCGATGGGCCTTTGCTGTTGTCGAGCAATTTGCCTGTGGCGGCATCCAGCGTTTTGGCGAGTATCTTGGCCTTTTCGTTGTGGTTCTTGATCCCGAGTTCTTCGAGGCTGACCGCCAGCGCCAGGAATTCACCCAGCGAGTCCCAGCGCAGATGGTTTTCTTCGACCAGTTGCTGCACGTGCTTGGGCGCAGAGCCGCCGGCACCCGTCTCGTACATGCCGCCACCCGCCATCAGCGGCACGATGGAGAGCATCTTGGCCGAGGTACCCAGCTCCATGATCGGGAACAGATCGGTCAGGTAGTCGCGCAAGATATTACCGGTCGCGCTGATGGTGTCTTGACCGCGGATCACGCGCTCCAGCGTGTAGCGCATCGCCCGCACCTGACTCATGATCTGGATGTCGAGACCGCTGGTGTCGTGCTCATGCAGGTACATGCGTACTTTCTTGATCAGCTGTGCCTCATGCGGACGGTAGGAATCCAGCCAGAACACCACCGGCATGCCGGAGTTGCGTGCGCGCGTGACCGCCAGCTTGACCCAATCACGGATCGCGGCGTCTTTGGTCTGGCACATCCGCCAGATGTCACCGGTTTCGACATCCTCACTCATCAGCACTTCACCAGTGTCGAGGTCAGTGATGTTCGCGACGCCATCTTCAGGGATTTCAAAGGTCTTGTCATGCGAGCCGTATTCTTCGGCCTGCTGTGCCATCAAGCCCACGTTAGGCACGGTGCCCATGGTGGTCGGATCAAATGCGCCATGCCATTTACAGAAGTTGATCATCTCCTGATAGATGCGGGCAAAGGTCGATTCAGGCATCACGGCCTTGACGTCTTTCAGACGACCATCGGCACCCCACATCTTACCGCCGTTACGGATCGCAGCAGGCATCGAGGCATCGACGATCACATCGTTGGGCGAGTGAAAATTGGTAATGCCCTTGGCGGAGTCCACCATGGCGAGCTTCGGACGATGCTCGTGGCAGGCGTGGATGTCTTGCTTGATTTCATCTTGCAGGCTTTGTGGCAGGGTGGCGATCTTATTGTAGAGGTCGACCATACCGTTGTTGACATTGACGCCCAACTCATCAAACAGCTTGCCGTGTTTTTCAAAAGCGTCTTTGTAGAAGATCTTGACGCAGTGGCCGAACACGATCGGGTGCGAGACCTTCATCATGGTGGCCTTGACGTGCAGCGAGAACATTACGCCGGTCTTGTGGGCATCTTCGATTTCTTTTTCATAGAAGGCCAGCAGGGCTTTCTTGCTCATGAACATCGAGTCGATCACTTCACGGTCGAGCAACGAGACCTTGGGCTTGAGGACAATGGTCTTACCGCTCTTGGTGATCAGCTCCATCTTCACGTCGCGCGCGCGGTCCAGCGTCATGGACTTCTCGCCATGATAAAAGTCGCCCGAATGCATATGCGAGACGTGCGTGCGTGACGCCTGACTCCATTCCGCCATGCTATGCGGGTGCTTGCGGGCGTAGTTCTTGACGGCGGCGGGTGCGCGGCGGTCGGAGTTGCCTTCACGCAGGACCGGATTCACGGCACTGCCGATACATTTATTGTAGCGGGCGCGGATCTCTTTCTCTTCGTCGGTCTGCGGGTTCTCAGGGAAGTCAGGAATCTTATAGCCCTTGTCCTGCAGTTCTTTGATCGCGGCTTTGAGCTGGGAGACCGATGCGCTGATGTTGGGCAGCTTGATGATGTTGGCTTCGGGCTTCTGGGTGAGTTTGCCCAGCGCATCGAGGGTATCCGGCACGCGCTGTGCTTCGGTCAAGTCTTCGGGAAACTGGCCCAGAATGCGGGTGGCGACCGATATGTCGCTGGTCGTGACATCGATACCAGCCGAGGCGGCAAAAGCCTGCACGATCGGCAGGAGTGATGCGGTGGCCAAGCGAGGGGCTTCGTCGGTCAGGGTGTAGATGATGGTGGATTGTGGATTACTCATCTCGTCGTCTCGCTATTGGGGGTAACAAAAGCTTTGCTTCTAGATGGTGCGTGTGCGGAGCTTCTCCTGCTCCTGTCTACGCACCCAGAATAAAGCCTCAGGATGCTTATGAGTCACTCATATGATCGCACAACTGGATTTCAGTCTGGCGAATGATTCAGCACGCGTTGGTGGTGCGTTTGTTGCTGCTCAGTGTTGCTGAGGAGTGACGTGCCACGGCAAGACTACTTTCTACCAAAAAGGGCAACATTTTTCAAAAAAATTATGCTTGTCCTTCCGATAATTATCGCACACCCCGCAGCAAAAAGCCTTTGATTTCAATGCATCGATCGCGACGACGGATTCACATCATTGAGGGGAAATGATTGGTATCACTCCCTTAAATATCTAAAGGGTGAAATGGGCGATTTTTGTTCAGGATTAGACGATGGGTGAGATAGGGGGATGTGAGTACTTTTTGACTCCGTGAGAGAGTCGATGCTTGATTACCTTGGCTCGCTTGATTGCGGATACAGTTTACGCGATGTCAGCAGACTGAGAATTTTTGGCAGCGGGTGATGCATGATTTGTGGATCAGCGTGGACTCCAAAGACACCGTTCAGAGCATACTAAAGGGGACTCGTTTAGGATACTTTGACCCTTTCGGCAGGCTAGAAAAAAACCTCATTTTTCATCGAGGTTTTTTTAAGCATATCTAAGGCTAGTCTGAATTAATCGAGATTTTGTGCGACTATATCCAATAGTGACGCACAAGGAGTTCACCATGACACAGCTCACATTTGCTGAAGCAGAGTTCGCCAATAAAAAGCATAAAACTC
>Ga0164294_10000057_pt1 | contig 112023 bp, 103 predicted proteins | sample GEODES005metaG_FD_111479 | JGI IMG/M metagenome (GOLD analysis project Ga0164294, IMG submission 111479) | Oligotrophic lake water microbial communities from Sparkling Lake, Wisconsin, USA - GEODES005 metaG | ecosystem: Environmental > Aquatic > Freshwater > Lake | place: USA: Sparkling Lake... | reverse complement strand
TGCGGCCGGTTTTGCCCGGCGGATGGTTGTTGGCGGAGGTGGATGGGAATCGAACCCACCACACGCCTTTGGGACGTGTCACCGGTTTTGAAGACCGGGGAAGCCACCAGACTCCAGTCACCTCCAGCCAAGGGACCTTAGATCGGCTCTGGCGGAACGCGTAAGGGATTTTGCAGGCCCGTCAGCTGTCGCTGGTCGCCCTGTCGCACCGTGTCGCCGCGACGGTCCAGCAGTTCCAGAACCGGGACGATGAACTTGCGCGAGGTGTTCAGGGCCGCCCGCGCCTCGCCGGTGGTGAACAGGGTTGGCGGCGGAAAGGCGGCCCGCAGCTCGTCAGCGGCCTGGTCGAAGGCCCGGGCATGGAAGGTCAGGGTCTGGCGAAGGGCATGGTTGTAGAGCGACACCAGCCGTCCGGTGTCGATCAGCAGGGTGACCAGGGCCGGGTCCTCCGGGGTCTGGCCCTCCAGCGCCCGGATGTCCGGCGGGGAGAGCCCGCCGGCCCGGACCTCGGCCTCGATCTGGCCCAGGCGGGAAAGGGCCTCGGGCGACAGGGCGGCGAGCGGATCATGGCCCGCCAGCGCGACCAGCCCGGCCTCCAGCCGGATGTCCCCCGACAGGGCCAGGTCTCTTTCCACATGGACGACCAGCGCCAGGGGCAGGGCGGCCAGGCCGCTGCGGACGGAGCCAAGGGGCAGGCCAGGCCGGGTCGGCTGTCGGTCGTGGGCCTCTGCGAGATGATCCAGATAGGCCTGGCGGGCCTGGGCGACGGCCTGCGGCGCCGCCATCAGGCCCTCGCCCAGGGGCTTGAAGCGCGCCTGCAGGTCCGCCTCCAGCCGGGCCAGAGGCCGCCGGGCCAGCCGGGCCAGGTCAAGGAGGGACAGGACGCCGCCGCCGCTGCGGGCCAGCTGGTCGGCGATAGCCTCCAGGCGCCCGCCGGCAGCGGCGGTAAGCAGGTCTCGCCGCGCTTCCAGAGTGCGGGCGCGAAGCGGCGGAGCGACGGGGTCCAGCACCAGGGCGCCGCCGATGGTCTCGGCCGGGGAGGGACGCCGCAGGATCGCCCTTAGGCCGGCATGGGCGACGACGGGGTGGGCAAAGCGCAGCTGGGCCAGGCCCCGGCCGCCCGGCGCGATGGCCGGACCGTCTATCAGCCGCAGGGTGGCCATGTCTTGCCGGGCGCCCCACATCACCCGCAGCTCGTCATTGGACTTCAGCGGCCGGGCGCTGTCCGGCGACAGGGTGATCTCGACATCGACCAGCCGGCTGGCCTCGAACAGGCCCGGGGCGCAGAGCACCTCGCCGGCCTTGATCTCCGCCGCCGGGACGCCGCGCAGTGCCGCGGCGACGCGGCCGCCGGGTTGCGCCAGGTCCACAGGCTGGCCATGGACCTGCAGCTGTCTCAGGCTGACCCTGCGACCGGAGGGCAGCAGCTGCGCCTCCTGTCCCGTGGCCAGGGACCCGCCCTGTAGCGACCCGGTGGCCACCGCGCCCGCGCCGGCCAGGCTGAAGACCCGGTCCAGGGGCAGCCAGGCGCCGGGGGGCGGCGCGGGCAGGGGGCTGCGGGCGGCGAGGCCGGCAATCTCTGACGACAGCCTGTCCAGCCCGGCCCCGGTCGTGGCCGAACAGAAGGCCATGGGCTCTGTGGCCAGGAAGGTCCCGGCCAGGGCGGTCCGCACCTGCGCCTCGATGTCCGGCCAGGCGTCCTGCGGCGCCAGATCGGCCTTGCTGACCGCAATGACCCCGGTGGTGAGGCCCAGCAGGCCGGCGATGCGCAGATGCTCATGGGTCTGCCGGCCGAACCCTTCGGTGGCCGACGCGACCAGCAGCACCGCCCGGGCCCCGGCCGTGGCCATGACCATGGCCCGGATGAAGTCCTCATGACCGGGCGCGTCGAGGAAATCGATGCTGGCGCCGGGAAAGTCGCGCCAGGCAAACCCCGTGGTGATGGACAGGCCCCGCGCCTTTTCCTCGGGCAGCCGGTCGGTCTCGATCCCGGTCAGGGCGCGAACCAGGGCGGTCTTGCCATGGTTGACGTGACCGATCACCGCCAGGCTGAAGGGGGCGGGGTCAGTCACCGGGCGGGTCGGGCGGTTGGCGGAGGCATGGAGCCACTTTAGCGGATGGAAGGTGAGGCTTGGTACCCGCGTGGACATGAGCCGGATCGGACTGTGGATTGCATTTTTGGAATCGCCATCAAGCGGACAGTCCGGACGGTGGAGGCGGGCGGAGAGCGGACCTTCCTTCTGACCCGCATCCAATCACGGAATCGACCTCCGCCACAGGCTCCTGTAGTCGTCTTGCGCTCAGGATTGGGGAACTCTGCTGCCCGACATCTTTCTCTCCTATAACCGCGAGGATCAGGCCGTCGCTCGCAGGTTCGCTGAGGCGTTTGCGGCGAAGGGCTTTGACGTCTGGTGGGATGCGACGCTGAAGTCGGGTGAGGCCTATGACGAGGTGACGGAGACGGCGTTGCGGACGGCCAAAGCGGTCGTGGTGCTGTGGTCACCGAGGTCCGTCGTCTCCCGCTGGGTTAGGGCCGAGGCGACGCTGGCGGACCGGAACAAGACCCTGGTTCCCTGCACCATCGAACCCTGCGACCGGCCGATCATGTTCGAGCTGACCCAGACGGCGGAGCTCAGTCACTGGCAGGGGGAACCGACCGACAAAGCGTGGCAGGCGTTTCTGGATGATGTGCGGCGGATGGCGGCAAAGGCGGTTCCGCCCGCCCCTCAAACCCCGGCAACAACCGCCGAGCCGCCTACCGTCGAAGAAACCCTCAAGCCCGGCCAGAGCGGCTCCGCCCCGTCGCTGGCCGTGCTGCCGTTCACCAACCGCTCCGGCCTGCCCGATGATGAGGCCTTTGCCGAATTGATGGTGGAGGACGTGATCTCGGCCTTGTCGCAAGGCGTCAATGTCCGTGTGCTGGGGGCATCGGCCACGGCCAACCTGTCGCGCACGGCCATCACCGACCTCGCTGCATTGGGCCGCCAGCTGGGTGTGCGATATCTGCTTGAAGGCAATCTGCGCCGGGTGGGCGCCAATCTGCGCGTGACCACCCAGTTGCTGGAGGCCGCAACGGGCACCGTGATGTGGACCGGCAAATTTGACAGGCCGCTGTCGGAGCTCGCCGCGCTGGAGGAAGAGCTGGTCACCGACATCGCGGCCAGCCTCGACACGCAAGTCTATGCCCTGGAAATGGAGCGGGCGCTGAAGAAACCCAGTGACATCACCGCCTGGGAGGCCCTGGCGCGGGCCATGTCGTTCGCCCGCGGGTTTGATGCAGCCTATCTACAGCGGGCCAGACAGGAAATCGAGCGTGCCGTTGCCATTGCGCCAGACTATGCGCCGGCAGTGGCCTGCCTCGCCGCCACCATGTCCAACGCCTATGCCTTTGGCCCGGACGATCCGGTGGAGGTGCAACGCATCCGCGCCTTCGCCGAACGCGCCCTGGCGCTCGCCCCGGACGATGCCGATGTGCTCAACTACGTGGGTGAAGCGTTGCTGTTCACCGGCTTTGCGGAAGAGGCCGAACGCTACACCGCGCGCGCCGTGCGCAAGGCCCCGGGCAGCGGGTTCATGCACTTGATGCACAGCAACTCCTCCCTGCTGCTCGGCCGCGGTGAAGAGGCACTCTCGCACGCCAACACTGCCGAACGCCTGATGCCGGGATCGGTGTTGATGTGGGCCGTGAAGCTGAACCAGGCCCGCGCCTTGTGGATGCTTGGCCGCCTGGCCGAGGCCGCCGCCGCCGCCGATGCCAGTCTTCAGCTCGATCCGACCGGCGTGTTTGCGAACATGATGAAAGCGTTGATATCATTACAGCTTGGTCGAGAATCTGACGCACTTGCAGCCGCCAAGACCTTGCAGCGCGCAGGCCATGAGTGGCAAGGGTTTGAACGTCTGCTGCGCCGCTTCAATCCCAAAGGGCCGGAAATTGAAGCCGAAATCCCCAAGCTGCGGGCAATCTGGGACTCAGCTGAGCCAAACGGATGACCGCGCCTGACATTTTCCTCTCCTACAACCGAGAGGATCAGGCCATCGCCGGCGCCATGAAACCGACCTCGCAAGGGTCTGCTTGGGGTCGGTTCTCACCGCCGATTTCTGGCCCGGAACCGGAAGTTGGCAGGCCGGTTCCGCCACCGGATCGCCGGGACTTGAGCGCCAGACAATTGCCGCTGGATGGAACGGCGCCAATCGTCTTCCGGCGCGACTTGTCACCGGACTCTCCGGCTCTGTAAGGTCGGCCGGTGAAAAGCCGTCACACCGTCGCGCCCGGGGGCCAGAGTTCTGAAACGCCCGATCCGCGGCGGCGGCTGCCGGCGGTGGGGGTGATCTGTGACGATCCGGGCGCCCGGCCGCTGATCGCGCGGTATGGGTCCGCAAGATTGACAGGGGTTGTCCGCAGCCTGGTTGCCGAGGCCCGGGTCCGGCTTTCGCGGGATGACGAGCCGGCGCCCTCCATCGCCCGGTTTCTGGCGCTGGCCGAGGACCGCCTGGAGGACGGCGCCCGGGAGACCCTGCATCCGGTGATCAACGCCACGGGGGTGGTGATCCACACCAATCTGGGCCGGGCGCCCATGGCGCCGGAGGCCATGGAGGCGGTTCGCGCAGCCAGCGGTTACGGGAACCTGGAGCTGGACCTGGAGAGCGGCCGGCGGTCCTCCCGCCACCTGCATCTGGACCCGCTGATCGCCCAGGTCACGGGGGCGGACGGCGGTCTGGCCGTCAACAACTGCGCCGGATCCGTGCTGCTGGCCCTGGCGGCCCTGGCCGGCGGTGCGCCGGTCATCGTCTCCCGGGGCGAGCTGGTGGAGATCGGCGGCGGCTTTCGGGTGCCGGACGTGGTGGCCCAGAGCGGTTCGGCCCTGATCGAGGTCGGGACCACCAACCGCACCCATCTGTCCGACTACGAGCAGGCCCTGAAGGACCATCCGGACGCCCGGGTGATCCTGCGCACCCATCCCAGCAATTTCCGCATCACCGGCTTCACCAGCGCCCCTGCCCTGGACGGCCTGGCGCGGTTTGCCCATGCCAAGGGATTGTTGCTGGTGGAGGATCTGGGAGGCGGCGCCCTCATCGATCTGGCCCCCTATGGCGTGGCCGGGGAGCCGACGGTCCAGGCCAGCCTGCAGGCCGGGGTCGATCTGGTGCTGTTCAGCGGCGACAAGCTGGTGGGCGGCCCCCAGGCCGGGATCGTGGCCGGCCGGCGGGACCTGGTGGACGCTGTGGCGCGCCATCCCCTGGCCCGGGCCCTGAGGCTGGACAAGCTGTCCCTCGCCGCCCTGGCGGCCACCCTGCGGCTCTATTGTCCGCCTAGCGATCCGGCCCAGCGGGTGCCGGTCCTGCGCATGCTGACCGAGCCGGCCCCGGTGGTGGCGGCCCGGGCCCGGGCCCTGATGGCGGCGATCGGCGATCTTCCCGGCCTGGACATGGCGATGGAGGAGACCCTTGGCTATGCCGGCGGCGGCGCCATGCCGATGCAGGCCCTGGCCGGCCGCGCCATCGCCCTGCAGAGCCATCGCTTCAGCGCCGAGGACCTGGCCCGGCGCCTGCGGACGGGGACCAGCCCGGTCCTTGGCCGCATCGAGAAGGACAGGGTCCTGATCGAGCTGCGCACCGTGGCCGATACCGAGCTGCCGGCCCTGGCCGAAGCGATCCGCGCCGCCGCCTGAGGGGGGCAGGCGCTACGTCCCCGGGGCGGAAAAGGCCCTGGGGCCTCTTGGAGCGCCTTTTGGGGCGCCGCCTCAGGCCGCCGCCGCCAGTTCCGAGGCCTGGTTGATGGCCTGTTTGGCGTCCAGTTCGTTGGCTTCGAAGGCGCCGCCCACCAGGGTGGCCTTGACGCCGGCGGCGACCAGCTGGTCGTAGAGGTCGCGCTTGGGCAGCTGGCCGGCGCAGACGATGACGGTGTCGACCTCGAACAGCACCGGCTGGTCGGCCACACGGGCATGCAGGCCGGCATCGTCGATCCTGAGATATTCGACCCCGTTCAGCATCTTCACGCCGCGCCGCTGCAGGGTCAGGCGGTGGGTCCAGCCGGTGGTCTTGCCCAGCGACTTGCCGACGGAATCGGCCTTGCGCTGCATCAGGGTGACTTCGCGGTCGGAGCGGGCCACCTCTGGCGTCACGCCGGTGACCCCGCCCCGGGGATGGTTGACGAAATCGATGCCCCACTCCTTTGCGAAGACATCGATGTCCATGGAGGCCGAGACACCCTCATGGGTGATCAACTCGGCCACGTCGAAGCCGATGCCGCCGGCGCCCATGATGGCCACCCGCTTGCCGATGGGCTTGTTGCCCAGGATGGCGTCGATATAGCCGACGACCTTGGGGTGATCGATGCCGTCCAGCTGCGGCCGGCGCGGCTCGATGCCGGTGGCGACGATGACCTCGTCGTATCCGCCGGCCTTTAGCAGGGCGGCGTCCACCGGGGTGTTCAGTTTCAGGGTGATGCCCAGGACCTCGATGCGCTTGCGGAAATAGCGCAGGGTCTCGTTGAACTCTTCCTTGCCGGGGATGCGCCGGGCCAGGTTGAACTGGCCGCCGATGTCGGGACCGGCCTCATAGAGGGTGACCTGATGGCCCCGCTCCGCCGCCACGGTGGCATAGGCCAGGCCCGCCGGGCCGGCCCCGACCACGGCGATCTTTCGCACAGTGCTGGTGGGCACATAGTTCAGCTCGGTCTCGCGGCAGGCCCGGGGATTGACCAAGCAACTGGTCAGCCGGCCGGTGAAGGTATGGTCCAGGCAGGCCTGGTTGCAGGCGATGCAGGTATTGATCTCCTCCTCGCGGCCCTGGAGGGTCTTCAGCACCAGGTCAGGGTCAGCCAGCATGGGCCGGGCCATGGAGATCAGGTCGGCGTCGCCCTTGGCCAGGACGGATTCGGCCACGTCCGGCATGTTGATGCGGTTGCTGGTGATCATCGGAACGGTCAGTTCCTTGCGCAGCCGCCCGGTGACCTGGGCGAAGGCGGCGCGGGGCACCATGGTGGCGATGGTCGGGACCTGGGCCTCGTGCCAGCAGAAATGGGTCGAGACGATGGTGGTCCCGGCGGCGACCACGGCCTTGCCCAGGGCGACGACTTCTTCCCAGGCCAGGCCCCCCTGCAGCATGTCCATGGCCGAGATGCGGAAGACGACGATGAAGTCCGGTCCCACGGCCTCGCGCACCCGGCGCACCACCTCGACGGGGAACCGCATGCGGTTCTCGAAACTGCCGCCCCACTGGTCGGTGCGCTGGTTGGTGCGCTCGACCAGGAAGGTGGACAGCAGATAGCCGGCCGACCCGATGATCTCGACGCCGTCATAGCCGGCCAGCTTGGCCATGGCCGCACAGTTGGCGAAATCGGCCAGCTGTTTCTCGATGCCATCCTCGTCCAGCTCATGGGGCACGTTGGGGGCGATCCGGGCGCGGATGGCCGAGGGCGCCACGGCGCCGGCGGTCCGGGCCAGCGACCCGGCATGGAGGATCTGCAGACAGATCTTGACGTCCGGATCGGCGGCATGGACCGCCTCGGTCACCACCCGGTGCTCGGCGGCCTCTTCCAGGGTCTCCAGCTTGGCGCCGCCGCCGGCCTCATGGTTGGGGCCGATCCCGCCGGTGATGATCATGCCGACCCCGCCCCGGGCCCGTTCGGCGAAATAGGCCGCCTGGCGCGCAAACCCGCCGGGAATATCCTCCAACCCCGTATGCATTGACCCCATGATCACCCGGTTCTTCAGCCGGGTGAAACCCAGATCCAGCGGCGCGAACAGGTGGGGATACTTGGTCAACGCGGTCATGGCGGTTCCTGGTGTTTCTCTGCTTTGTTGGATCTTTGCTGCCACCGGACGAGCCGTCTTGCAACCATCGAACCCTCCCCCCTCAGGCCATCGCGAAGCCTGACGCAGGGGCCAGAAGGGCTGGCGCGGCGCTCCGGATTCCAGGGAAATCTGTTCCTGGTCGCCGGGCGCGGCTCCTGTCGCCTCAAGACCTTGGATCACCCCCGAGTCTGGCCCTTGCTCCATCCCAAAAACTGACTACAATCACTAATGAGCAATATCAGTAAATGTCCCCGGCGGCCTATCTGGCCAATCGGGACGGGCAAGCAGGCATCCCGCGAAAAGCGGGGGAGGGAGGACGCGATGACCGCACGGACAGGGCAGCAGTATCTTGAAGGCCTGAGGGACGACCGCACCGTCTGGCTGGGCAACGAGAAGGTCGATGTGCTTGGCCATCCCGCCTTCGCCGGCTCCCTGACCGGGATGGCCGGCTATTTCGACTGGCAGCACCGCCACGCGGAGGATTGCCTGGTGGAGGATCCCGTCAGCGGCCAGCCCATGAGCGCCAGCCTGATCGTACCCAAGTCAAGAGAAGACCTGCTGCGCCGTCACCGGGCCTTTGACCGGTTCGCCAGCTATTCCAACGGCATGCTCGGCCGCACCCCGGACTATGTGAATGTCACCCTGGCCGGCTTTATCGCCCGCAGCGACATCTTCACCGCCAAAGGCGACACGACCTATTCCGATCGCCTGAAGGCCTTCTACCGCGAGGTGGTCGAAAAGGACCTCTCCCTGACCCACACGATCATCCATCCGGTGGTCGACAAGACCCTGCCGGACACCGAGGGCGTCAATGGCGAGATCGCCCTGAAGGTGGTGCGTCGGACCCAGGACAGCATCATCGTCCGGGGCGCCAAGATCCTGGCGACGCTGGGGCCGTTTGCCGACGAACTGTTTGTCTATCCAGGACAGCCCCAGCCGCCCAATGTCGACCCCGCCACCCTGCTGGCCTTCTCGATACCCATGGGAACCAAAGGCCTGATCACCCTCTGCCGCGACCATTACGGGGTCGCGGGGCCCGTCGGTGACCGTCCCTTCTCGGGACGGTTCGACGAACAAGACGCCTTCATGATCTTCGACGACGTGGAGATCCCGCTGGAGCGGGTGTTCATCGATGGCGACCTGGATGTCTATAACGGCCTGATGCGGCATGGCTGGGCCGCCAACATCATGCAGCAGACCTGCATCCGCGCCGCCGTGAAGCTGGAATTCGCCTATGAACTGGCCGCCCGCATGGCCAAGGCGACCAACTCCGACAAGCGCCCGGATACGGCGGCCCTGCTGGGCGAGCTCTGGGGCTACGGCTGCCTGACCCGGTCGGCCATCAAGACGGCGGAGGCCGAATGCCGAGACTATGGCAATGGCGCGGTCTTCTGCGACGACAGGCCCCTCCGCGCCCTGCGGGCCCAGATGCCGTCCTGGATGGTCCGGGCCAACGAGATCATCAAGATCGTCGGCTCTCACAATCTGCTGGCGACGCCGTCCCTGGACGCCATCGACAATCCGGCGATCGGTCCCCTGATCCGGCGCTACATGCCCGGCTCGAACGGCATGTCGGCCCAGGATCGCGCCCGGCTGTTCCGCACGGCCTGGGACTTCGCCGGGTCAGCCCTGGGCAGCCGGGCTGAACTCTATGAGCGCTTCTACCTGGCCAGCGCCCCCCGCAACTTTGCCCTGGATCACATGTTCGCCCAGATGGAGCGGCCCTGGACCCAGGCGCCGGACATGTGGGCGGATATCGGCCTGACCTGACAGGGCCCCGGGCCGGTGCTGAAACAGGAAACGGGCGCGGTCTTCGAACCGCGCCCGTTTGGCCTTGCTCCAAGGCAGCCAGCCTTCAGGCCGCTGCCCTTTCCGGGCCGAAGCTGACCGGCAGGCGGGTGATGGCGTTGAACCAGATGGAGCGGAGCCATTGGGGCTGGCCGGTGACCTGCAGGTCCGGCAGGCGCAGGATCATTTGCCGGAGCAGGGCCTGCAGCTGCATCCGCGCAAGGCCAGCCCCGATACAGACATGGGGCCCGGTTCCGAAGGCCAGGTGCTTGCGGGCATTGGACCGGGTGATGTCGAACCGGTGGGGGTCCTCAAACACCGCGGGGTCGCGGTTGGCCGCCGCGTAGGACAGATAGATCTTGTCGCCCTTCTTCACCGGCTGGCCGCCGATGACGGTGTCGCAGGTCGCCGTCCGGCGGAAATTGGTGGTGGTCGAGGTGAAGCGCAGCACCTCCTCGATGGCGTTTTCCAGATGCGCGTCCAGGTCGCTGCGCAGAAGGGCGTACTGGTCGGGATGGGCCTGCATCAGATGGACGAAATGGGCCGCCGTGCTGCGCGTCGTTTCATGGCCGGCAACGGCGAAAACCAGAAAGAACATATTGATGTTCATCGGGTTCAGCCCGAGCGTTTCGTCATGAACCATCAGGCTCATGAGCGAGCCGTCCGGCTGGCGGCGCTTCTGTTCGGCGACTTGGTGAGCCAGGGCGAACAGCTGCAGGGTCGGGTCGACCTCGTGGTCGCCATGGGTTTCGACATCCGCCATGGCGTTGCCCAGCTCGACCACCCGCTCCCGCATCGCCTCGGGAATGCCCATCAGTTCGCAGAAGGTATAGACCGGCAGTCGCGAGGCCACGTCGAAGACGAACTCGCAATGACCCTGGCCGGCGATATCGTCGATGATCTGTCCGGCCAGCCGGTCGATCTCTGGCTGCCGGTCCTTCAACATCTTGGGCGAGAAGGCGGGGGTCAACATCCTCTTTAGCGGGACATGGTCGGCCGGCTTCATGCCCATGAAATTGGCGCGGTGCCGCTCCAGTTCCTCGGGCTCGAGGTCCCAGATCACGAACCCCTCGTCGTGTGAACTGAACTGGTCCTGGTCCCGGGACACATCAAAGACGTCCTGATAGCGGGTGAGCACCCAGAAGCCCTTGGTCATGGAGGACGCAGGGATATCCGGCGCATAGGCCGGCGTAGCCGGGTTCCAGTGAACGGGATCGGACGCGCGCCACAGGTCGAACAGGGCGTGCGGCGGCCCCTTCTCCGACGGGAAGATGTCGGGATCCAGGATGTTGGCGTCTGCCGGCCAGGATTTCATGGACGTCGTCTCCCTTGGCTTTTCTTGATTTGGCGTCGCTCAGGCGCGGGGCGGAAACTGGCCCAGGGCCACGCGCCAGACCGCCTCGGAGTTGGTCGGCTGGTGTCCGACCTGATGGGTCGGGGCCGGCGTCTCCTGGACGGTGTTGCTGAGGCGGCCGATACCCGTCACCTCCACCTCGACCACATCGCCGGGCTGCATCGGCCGGGAATTGGCCGGCGTGCCGGTCAGGACCACGTCGCCGGGCAGGAAGGTGATGTGCCGCGACAGGTCGGCCATGATGTAGGGGATGTCGAAGGTCATCTCGCTGACCGGGCCATCCTGCACCACGCTTCCGTTGATATAGGTCCGGACGCTGGACTGGCGGATGTCGACGCCGCGCACGATGCCCGGGCCTATGGGACAGAAGCCGTCCTGACCCTTGACCCGCAGCATCGAGCCGGCGTCGGTGTCGCGGAAGTCCTGGGCGCCGACATCGTTGGCGACCGCGAAGCCTGCGAGATAGTCCCAGACCTCGTCCGGCCCGACATTGCGCATGGGCTTGCCGACAATGGCGGCGATCTCGCCCTCATAGTTCAGGTACTGGCAGTCGGCCGGCCGGTTCAGCTTGCCCCGGTGGGCGTTGAGCGTCGTCAGCGGTTTCTGGAAATAGGTCGGGGTCTTGAGCGGGGGGGCCTGGAACTCCACCCGGCGGGACTCATAGTTCAGGTGGATGCAGATGATCTTGGTCGGATCGCAGGGCGGAAGGTAGAGGGCCTCGGCCTCGGACGTCGTGCGGCCGTCGCCCAGCCGCAGGACCTCGCCCTCCGGCCGGACCCAGGTGGGCGTGCCTTCGAACAGGATGCGGCGCCATTCCTCGCGCGGGCCAGTGAGTACGGACATGCTTTTTCTCCAGAAGGCTTGAGGGTCAGGCGGCGACGTGCACGCGCCCGTGCTGGCCCGCCAGGTAGGCGAGCGGGGTGTCGTCGCGGCGTTCGAACTGTTCGACCTGGCCGAGGTAGACCTCGTGGTCTCCCGCCCGGGTCACGGTCGCGATGGTGCATTCGAAGACGGCGGCGGCGTTCTCGATGACCGGCGCGCCGCCAAGGCCGTCGCGGGTGGGCACGCCCTGCAGGCGCCGGTCGAGGGGCCGGGCCAGATCGCCGAGCAGGGACCGCTGGTCCTCCGACAGGATGCTGACCGCGAAGGACGGGGCCGCGGCGAAGACCGGGCGGCTGCGCGCCTCCAGACCCAGGCACCAGAGCACCATCGGCGGCGCCAGCGAGACCGAGGTGAAGGAGTTGATCAACAATCCTGCCGCCTCGCCGTCCGGCGTTCGGGCCGCCACGAAGGCCACGCCCGTCGGGAAGCGCCCAAGGGCTTGGCGATACGCGCGCGCGCGGTCCTCAAGGCCTGACAAGGGCCCATCGCGTTCGGTCATGAGTGCAGTCCTCCTGCGGTCCCGGACTCGCGCACGGGCGCGTCCTGCTGATCAGGCAGGGACCATGAAGCCCTTCATGGTCCCGGGGACCGGCGCGTGCCCGAAGGCGTCGCGCTGGTAGTACTCCGACTGGTGGACCGCCGGCCGGGCGCCCCAGCCGATCTCGCTCAGGAAGCCGGACGGGTTCTTGAAGTAGAACGAGAACATCTGGTCGTTGGCATGACTGCCGGGCTCGATGATGATGGGCAGGCCCGCCCTTTTGACGAGGTCGTGGGCCAGGCCGACGTCGATCATCTGCTCCACCTCCAGCATGATGTGATTGACACGCTTCTCGCCCGGACCGGCAAAGGCGAAGGTGTGCTGGCGTTCGTTGCAATGCATGAACATCAGCGGGATCGGCCCGGGCGCACCCGGGACCTCCAGCTTGTATTCGATACCACCGCGCATCCCGAGGAGGCGGTAGAAGGCGTAGTTCTCGTCGAGGCTGGCTTTCGTCGACTGCATCACGTGTCCGAGGCCGCCGGAGCCGGTCTTGAACCGGCCATGCATGCGCCGCCCCGGATGGAACGGCTTGTCGAACTGCATCAGCGGACCGTGGAATATCTCCACGGAGTAGCCGTTGGGATCGGTCAGGGCCATGACCGCAAGCACGCCGCGGGCTTCGGCTTCGGCGTCGGACAGGACGGTGACCGCGACCCCGCCCTCACGCAGCTGGGCGGCCATCTCGACGAATTCGTCCTGGCCGGCGACGCGCAGGCCGGTGACCTTCAGGTCGTCGGAACCGTCCTCGATGAGGGTGATCCGGCGGTGCCAGTAGTCCATGCGCAGCCAGCAGCGGTCCGGGGCGGCGGTTTCGACGACCTCCAGACCCAGGACATTTTCCGCAAAGTCCTTCCAGGCGGCGAGATCGCTGACCCCAAGGGTCAGGTATCCAAGCTCGGTGACTGAAGCCATGTTACGCCGCCTTTCCGGAAAAGGAGCCCTTGCGGACCGAGATGTTCTTGATGTCGCTGTAGAAATCGAAGCTCCAGGTCCCGCCCTCGCGGCCGATGCCGGAGTTACGGCTGCCGCCGAAGGGGGCCGCGAGGTCGCGGATGAAGAAGCAGTTGACCCACAGGGTTCCGGCGACGACCTGCGAGGCGATGCGCATGGCGCGAGCCTCGTTCTGGGTGAACAGCACCCCGGCGAGGCCGTACTTCGTGCCGTTGGCCACCGCGATGACCTCGTCATCGGTTTCGAAGGTCTGCCAGGTCAGGACCGGGCCGAACACCTCCTGCTGGGCGATCTCGGACGCCGGATCGACATTGGCGAACAGGGTCGGCTGGAAATAGAGATCGCCGAAATTGGCCGGCGACCCGCCCCAGAGCGCCTCTGCGCCGTCGGCCTTGGCCCGGGCGACAAAGCCGGCGACGCGGTCGAAGTGCTCCCTGGTGATCAGCGGGCCAACCCGGGTGGCGGCGTCGCGCGGATCGCCGACCACCATATGGGCGGCGGCGTCCCGGACCTTGTCCAGGAAGACCTGTTCGATCGATTTTTCGACCAGAACCCGGGTGCCGGCCAGACAGACCTGGCCGGCATTCATGTACTGGCCGGCGACGGTCTGGGCGGCGGCATCGAGATCGGCGTCGGCGCAGACGATGAAGGGCGACTTGCCGCCCAGCTCGGAACTCATGGCGGTGATCGAGCGGGCGGCGGCCTGGCCGATCAGCCGGGCGGTTCCGGTCGAGCCGGTAAAGCTTATCCGGTCCAGGTCCTGATGATTGACCAGGGCGTCGCCGGCCGTCTCGCCGATGCCCTGGAGCACGTTCAGAACCCCGGCGGGAATTCCGGCCGCATGGGCGATATCGGCCATCAGGGAGCAGGTGAGGGGCGCCCATTCGGGCGGCTTGACGACGACAGTGTTGCCGGCTGCCAGGGCAGGGCCGACCTTCCAGGTGGTCAGCATGAGGGGGGCATTCCAGGGGGTGACCAGGGCGGCAACGCCGGCGGGGTCGTACCGCACGTGATTGACCACTTCAGGCGAGTCGATGACGTGGTCCTGCAGGGTCAGGGCCCAATCGGCGAAGAACGCGATGTTCTGGGCCGCCCGGGGGATCACCCGGTGCAGGTTGCCGGCCAGAAGCGAACCATTGTCCATGGTCTCGACCGCCGACAGGTCCTTGGCCCGTTCCCGGAGGCCTTCGGCGAATCGCTTGAGATAGGGCAGGCGACCTTCCGGACCGAGAGCCGCCCAGGCGGGAAAGGCGCGTCGGGCGGCATCGACGGCCAGTTCGGCCTCTGCCTGCCCGCCCGACGCGACCTGCGCCAGATGCGAGCCATCCACGGGAGACAGATTGTCGAACCGATCGGCTGAAGAGACCCGACGGCCATCGATCCAGTGGTCGGTCGAAACCTCCACACCTGCGACTGTCGCTGTGTTGCCTGCCACCCTTGGACCTCCCGTCGTTTGCGGCTCTCTGGCCGCCGAGCTTCACCAGGGCCCGGACGGACACTGACGAGCATCAATAATGACTACAGTCAGTTTATCGCGGCGCTGGTCGGAGTCAACCCTGATCCATGGCGGGGCGTCGGGACTCTGCCCTTGGCATTGACAATGGGCCGGCATGCCCGAATGGGTTGGCAGACCTGCCCGTCCCGGAGAGTCCCGACCTTGGCTGAACAGAGGAAAGCCCCCGTTCCGGAGCCACCGGTTCCTGTCGCATCGGGAACGCCGACCCTGGCCAGGCCCGGACGGCGGGAACGCAACAAGCAGGAAAAGCTGGCCAGGATTGTCAGCGCCGCCCGCGCCCTGTTCCAGCAGCAGGGTTTTTCTGACACCACGACCCAGCAGATCGCTGAAGCCGCCGACATCGGCGCCGGCACCCTGTTTCTCTATGCGCGGTCAAAGGAAGACCTTCTTGTCCTGGTCTTCCGGGACGAGATGATGGAGACCGCCCGCAGCGCCTTCGCCCGTGTGGACGAGACAGCGCCGCTGCTGGACCAGTTGATGCAGGTCTTTGCGACCATGGCCGCCTATCACGAACAGGATCAGACCATTGCCCGGATCCTGCTCAAGGAAATCATGTTTCCCGACGCCATCGGCCGGCAGAACGACATTGCCGAACTGCTGGATGTGATCTTTGCCGGCTGCGCCGCCCTGATCGAGAAGGCCCGGCAGGCCGGCCGGCTGGGCCCTGGCGCCGCCCCGCTGCAGATCGCCGAAAACCTGTTTGCCAACTACTATCTGGGTCTTCTGGGATGGCTGGGGGGGCGCACCTCGAGCCGCCAGTTCCTCCTGCGCCTTCGGCAACTGAGCGCCATCACCCTTGGCTGCGAGGCCTGACGGCGAGGCAATCCCGTCGCGCCGGTCGCCCGTCGCCAGTTTTCTTGACTTGAGTCATTTATGATGACACTCATATTGTGAGCCTGTCGCCGAACGAGCGGGCGCCGCAAGCGGAGGAACGGTCATGTCACTCAAGCCCCGATGGGCGGCCGGCGAGGTCACGCTGGGCGCCTGGTGCATGGTTCCCAGCCCCCTGATCGCCGAGGCGCTTGGCAAGGCCGGCTTCGATTGGGTGCTGATCGACATGCAGCATGGCGGCATGGACTACGAGACCGCCCTGTCGATGATCCGCGCCGTCGACCTGAGCAAGGCCGTCCCGATCGTCCGGGTTCCCTGGAATGACCCTGGGATCATCGGCCGGGTCCTGGATGCGGGGGCCCTCGGGGTGGTGATTCCGATGATCCAGTCCGCCGCCGACGCCCGTCGAGCCGTCGAGGCCTGTCTCTACCCGCCGGCTGGCAGCCGCAGTTTTGGCCCGGTCCGGGTGGGCCTCAGGGACGGGCCCGGCTATTTCGCCACAGCCAATGACCGGGTTGCGGTCATCCCCATGATCGAAACGGCCCAGGCCCTGGCGGAGGTCGAACAGATCGCCGCGACCCCGGGCGTGGATGCCCTGTTTGTCGGCCCCTTCGACCTGTCCATCGCCCTGGGGCTGACGCCGGGCGACAATGACGGGACCCCGGTCTTTGACGAGGCGATCGCCGCCATCAGCGCCGCCGCCCGACGGGCGGGCGTGGCCACGGCGGTCCTGTCCAATGCGAGGGTCGCCCCGCTCCGCATCCGCCAGGGCTTCCAGATGGTCTCGGTCGCCACCGACATCAATATCCTGTCCGTGGCGGCCCGGGCCGACCTGGATGCCGTCCGCGCCGCCGCCACCGCTGGAGAATCCCATGCTTGATGCCGCCACCCGCAGCCGGATCGTCGATGATCTGTTCGCCGCCTATGAAACCCGGCAGGGCCTGCCGCTGCTGTCCAAGGCCTATCCCGGCATCGAGCTGGAGGATTCCTACCGGATCCAGGAAGCCTTCATCGCGCGACGGGTGGCCGCCGGCGCGCGGATCAAGGGCTACAAGGTCGGGCTGACCTCCAAGGCCATGCAGGAGATGTCCGGCGCCACCGAACCGGACTTCAGCGTCATGACCGATGACCTGTTCCTTCCCGAAGCCACCCCCATCCCCATGAGCCGGTTCTTCGATCCCATGGTCGAGATGGAGATTGCCTTCGTGATGAGGGCGCCCCTTTCAGGGCCGGGCATCCTGCCCATGGATGTGCTGCGGGCCACCGATTTTGTGGTTCCCGCCATAGAGATCGTCGACTTCCGCGTCTCCCGGGCGCCCGGCATGAACATCATCGACACGGTCGCAGATCTGGCCGCCTGTGGCGCGGCCGTCCTGGGGGCCAATCCCCGTCGGCTGGACGTCCTCGATATCCGCCGGGTGAAGGGCGAGATCCTGCGCAACGGCGAGGTGGAATACAGCGGCGAGGCTTCCGCCGTTCTGGGCAACCCCGTCACCGCCGTCGCCTGGCTGGCCAACAAGCTGGGCGAGTTCGGCATTTCGTTCCAGCCCGGCGACGTGATCCTGACCGGCTCCTTCGTCCGGGCCTTTCCGGTCAAGGCCGGCGACCAGATCCTCTGTCGCTTTGACCAGGGTCTGGGCGAGGTCGAAACCGCTTTCGTCTGACGGCCCGGACCTCGACGGCGCCCCGGCCAGTCGCCAAGCCTAGGCCGGGCTGTCGAACCCGACAAACACGGCGGCCTCCTGGACGGACTTGCGTTCGGACACCACGGCATTGGCCGGGAAGGTCTCGTCGGGCCAGCCCAGGGCGATGCTCTTCATGATGACCTGATCATCGGCGATGCCGGCGCATTCCCGGACCACGGGCGATTGCATGATGCCCTGGCTGTTGATCACCGCGCCCAGGCCCCGGGACCAGGCGGCATTGACCAGGCTGGTGGCCACGGCGCCGCAGTCGAACGGGGTGTCGTCGCTGCCGTCCAGCACCCTGTCATAGGTGACGATGATGCAGACCGGGGCGTCGAACTGGCGAAAGCCCCGCAGGACCCAGTCCTGGCGCGCGGCCTGGTCGTCGCGGGCGATGCCCATGGCGCCGAACAGCTGCTTGGCCACGCCGACCTGCCGGTCCCGGTGCTGGCCGGCAAAGGCCTGGCCGATACGGAATTCACGGGAATGCGGCACGCCGGCCAGGTTGCGTTCGGTATTGCCGGCCCGGATGCGGTCCAGCGGCTCGCCGGTCACCACATAGAAGTTCCAGGGCTGGGTATTCATGGAGGACGGCGCCCGCATGGCCAGGGTGATGATCTCCTCGATCAGCGCCCGGGGGACGGGGTCTGGCTTGTATCCCCGGATACTGCGGCGGCCGAGGATGACGTCGTCGAACTGCATGGGTGACCCCGGAATGGCGTTGTGGCGATCAGAAGACTGGCGGCGGTGACGCCCCGTCAGTCCAACGGAAAATCGGCGATGGCAAGGGGGAGCATCCGGGGGGACGTCAAGCTGCCGCCGGGAAGGATGGCGGGCAGCGCATGATCCGGGCGCCTCGGGTTCAGAACTGTATCCGTGTTGTCCGTCTGGCGCCGGTTTCCCTCAAATGGAGGAACCGGGTTACACGACCTGAAGACGGGCGGCCCGTTCCTGTCTAGAAGGGTTATCCGATCAAGATCTGCCCGAGCCTGAACCACGATGAGCGACGCCCCCCACCCTCACGTCCCCGGTCCGGCGCGCCAGCGCGGCCTGCTCGGCTTCATCGAGCGGGCGGGCAACCTGCTTCCGGACCCGACGATCATCTTCGTCTATCTGATCCTGGTGCTCATGCTGCTGTCGGCCCTGGGCGCGGCCCTCGGCTGGGAGGCCTCGCTGCCCTACAAGGGGGAGACTGCTCCGCAGTTTGCCGAGCTGGCGGATGGTGTGCTGACCTATCGCGCCTCGAGCCTTTTTTCCGAGGAGAACATCGCCCGGCTGTTTACCGAGATGCCCAAGACCTTTGCCGGCTTTGCGCCCCTGGGGCTGGTCCTGACCATCATGATCGGGGCGGCCGTGGCCGAGCGGACCGGCCTGTTCTCGGCCCTGATCCGCGCCTCGCTGCGCCGGGCCAGCAAGGGCCTGCTGACCCCCATCGTCGCCGTGATCGGCATGGTCTCGCACCATGCCTCCGATGCGGCCTATGTCGTGTTCATCCCGCTGGCGGCGATCATCTTCGCCGTGGCCGGCCGCCATCCCCTTGCGGGACTTGCGGCGGCCTTTGCCGCCGTATCGGGCGGCTATGCCGGCAATATCATGCCGGGACAGATCGATGTCCTGCTGCTGGGCTTCACCCAGGAGGCGGCCCGCATCGTCGATCCGGCCTGGACCATGAACCCGCTGGGCAACTGGTATTTCATCCTGGCCATCGTGGTGCTGTTCACCCCGATCGTCTGGTTCATCACCGACCGGGTGGTCGAGCCAAGGCTTGGCCCCTGGGGCGGGGTCGTCGATGCGGAACTTCAGGCCGACCTGGACAAGACCGACCTGACCGACGGCGAGCGCAGGGGCCTGCGCCAGGCGGGCCTGGCGGCGCTGCTGATCGTGGGGCTGTTCGCCGCCCTGGCCCTGTGGCCTGGCTATACGCCGTTCATCGACGAGGAGGCGGAGGGCGCCGCACGGCTGCAGCCGCTCTATGCCGCCCTGATCGCCGGCTTCTTCCTGCTGTTCCTGACCACCGGCGCAGTGTTCGGCCGGGCGACCGGCGCGGTGAAGTCAGCCGGGGACGTGGTCGACATGATGCAGCACGGGGTGCGCACCATGGCGCCCTACCTCGTGTTCGTCTTCTTCGCCGCCCATTTCGTGGCCATGTTCAACTGGTCGCGGATCGGGCCGATCATCGCCATCAACGGGGCCGAAGCCCTGCAGGGCATGGCCCTGCCGGCGGCGCTGCTGCTGGTCTGCGTTCTGTTGCTGTCGTCCTTCCTGGACCTGTTCATCGGCTCGGCCTCGGCCAAGTGGAGCGCGCTTTCGCCGGTCGTGGTGCCGATGTTCATGCTGCTGGGCATCAGCCCGGAAATGACCACGGCCGCCTATCGCATGGGCGACAGCTACACCAACATCATGACGCCCCTGATGAGTTATTTCCCCCTGATCCTGGCCTTCAGTCGCCGCTGGGACAGCACGATGGGGGTGGGCTCGCTTCTGGCCCTCATGCTGCCCTACGCCCTGTGTTTCATGGTCGCCGGCATCGGCATGACCGTCGGCTGGGTGATCCTGGACCTGCCGCTGGGGCCGGGGGCCCAGGTCCATTTCAGCCCGCCGACCGGTTAGGCCGAAAGCGCCTTTCGCCCAGGCCCGGCCGGCAGTCCTCAGTCCCCGAGCACGGTCTGGATCAGGTTGCCCATCGGCATTGCGGCGCCCTCTTCGTAGAGCGTCTGCAACGGCCCATCGGCGAGTGCGGCGCGCAACAGCTGGTCGGTCTGGGTCCGGGAACGCGTCTCGCTCATTTCCCGGTCAAAGCCGCTGGCGCGGAAATGGTAGTCGGCGCAGCCGGCCATCCGGGCGCCGTCGGCCAACCGCCCGCGCTTGCAGGCCAAAAGCGCGAAATGATCCAGAAAAGGCCAGACCTTGCCGCTTCGCAGAAGGCCTTCAGCGCCGGCACGGGCGCAGGCGAGGGCTTCGTCCAGGCGATCGAGCTGGGTGTAGGCGGCGGACAGATTGGCGAGATTCTGAAAGGCCGGTCGCTTGCGCCCCACCCGGTCCTGCACGGTCTGACGCAGGTCTGCCGCCTCCGCGAACTTGCCCTGAACCATGTAGCTTTCGGCCAGTTCGACCATGGCCAGATCGATCTTTTCCGGGTCGCCCAGGGCGCGCATGATCGCCAGAAGTTCGAGCATGAAGGGCTCGCCCTCCGCCGGGCGGCCCTGGATCTCCAGAAGATAGGTCCGGGCCTGCAACAGGTCGGTCCTGATGGCTGCGGGCCACCGGGGGTCAAGCAGGGCCTCCGCCTGGCCTATGGCGGCCAGTGCGCCATCAAGGTCCCGACGCCAGATCAGCTTCTTCGAAAGCGTGCCGAGGGCGATATACTGACTCTGGCGGTCAAACTGCGTGGCAAACAGGGCGGCGGCCCGTTCCAGGGCGGCCACCTCTCGTTCGGCGTCCTTCAGGGGGCTCAGTTTCGCGAACGACACCAGCAGTTCGGCCTCAAGCGCCGGCTGGGTGACGTCTGTCACCTGTCCAAGGGCGGTTTCACACCAGGTCAGGCCCTCGTCCTCGGCCCCGGCCTGGGTCCAGACGACCGAGCCGGTTCCGGCAAGGGCGATCAGCATTTCAGAGTCGCCGTCCGGACCCGCCGCCCAGGTCAAGGCCGATCGCAGATTGCCGATGTCCTGGACCACGCGATCGATGGCGATGGAGCCGGCCGGGGTCCATTGGGCTTCCTGGGCCTGCAACAGACGCGCACGCATCAGCCCGGCATGGCGCGCCCTTACAGCGCGGGCATCGGCGGCCCTGTCCAGCTGTTCGATCGCAAAGGCGCGGGGGGTTTCCAGCAGACGGTAGCGGGGCGGATCGCGCGAATCCAGGGTCAGCAGAGACTTGTCGAGCAGGCTGGTGGCGATGTCGATCACCTCCCAGCTTTCGAGCTCCGCATCGCTGCAGACCTGTTCCAGAGCCTCCAGATCGAACCAGCCAGCGAACACCCCCAGGCGGGCAAAGAGGGTCTGTTCCGCCGGGCTCAGCAGCCCATGGCTCCATTCCAGGGCTGCACGCAGGGTGCGCTGCCTGGCCGGCGCCGTTCGGGAAGCATTGCCCAGCACCCGAAAGCGGTCCTCGAGCCGCTGGCGCAATCCGTCGAGACCCAGCAGGGGCAGGCGCGCCGCCGCCAGTTCGATCGCCAGCGGCAGGCCGTCAAGCTGGCGACAGATCTGTGCGATGGCCGGGAGGTTCTCGGGCGTCAGCTGGAAGCCCGGACTGGCGGCCCGGGCCCGCTCGGCAAACAGGTCAAGGGAGTCCGGCCCCTCGCGCTGGTCACCGCTGGCGGGTGTCGCGAGCGGCGCCAGGCGATAGGTATGCTCATGATTGGAGCGCAGCCGCTCCTGACTGGTCGTCATCACATGAACATTGGCGGCGCCGCTGATGATCGCTTCGGCAACCTCCGCCGCAGCGGCGATGACATGCTCGCAGTTGTCCAGCACCAGCAGCATTCGCCGGTCCTTGATCTGCTCGACAAGGTCCGTCAGCCCCGCACCCACGGTCAGGCCGAGGGACCGCGCGATTGCATCGGCCACCAGCGCACCCTCGGTCACGGGGGCCAGTTCGACCCACCAGACGCCATCCGGAAAATCGGGAAGGGCCAGCCAGGCGACCGCATTGGCCAGACGGCTCTTGCCGCCGCCGCCCGGCCCTGAAATCGTCACCAGCCGATGGGTCTTCAGAGCGGCGCAGAGGGCGGCGCTGTCCTCCGCTCGCCCGATCAGCGCCGCGCCGCCTGCAGCCAGGTTGGTCTGGGGCGGGGGCTTGGCGGCCCGGGGCGCGGGCCCGCCGGCCAAGGGCGGACTGGCGATCGGCGCCGGCGGGTCGGCATCCCCGAACTTGAGCCGCAGATCGTCCAGGAACCGGCGCCAGGCAGGATCCTCAAGGTCGCCCCACCAGTGGCTGAGTTCGGCGGTCTGGGTGAGTTCAAACATGATCGGCCGCTCGCACGGCTCGATCATGCAGGGGACCAGGGTCCTGTTTCTGTCTGCAAGGGTGGCTTCGGCGCGGACCCATCGGGACGCCGCGGACCGTTTCGACCAGAGGACGACCACCGCCCTGGCCTGGCGCAGAGCCGCCTCGGTCACTTCGTCATAGGCCTCGCCGGTCCTCAGGCCGACATCCCACCAGACCCTGTAACCCTGACCCTCGAACGCTTCGGCGAACAGCTTCGCCCGGGCCTGATCCTCGCGGTTATAGGACAGGAAGATGTCGGTCACGGCGCGCTTCTTCTGCTTGGCGCTAACTGTAGGGGAGTCAGGGCGAAAGGTCGATTCCGCCGTCGTTCTCCCCCATCGGCAGGCCTGAGGCCGAGGCCAATCAACGGCGCGACGGCGCCGCCGGAACAGGTGGACGTCCGGCTGGAGCCTGTTCCGTCTTGATCGAACCGATCAGAATGGAAAAACAGTCTCTAGGTCGGAGTGTCAGAACATGGTCCGAGGTCGTTTCACACTTGTCGGACCATGTTCTAGACCGGAACGGCGATATGCTTGCCGCCGAACACGGCCTGCCAGCTCTCGATCTCGCTGACCACGATGTCGTCGGCGGCGTGGGCCAGTTCGGAGACCCGGCCATAGGTCAGCTCGGCCTCGGGCGCCTTCAGCAGCAAGTCGATCCGGCTGGCGACGGTGTCCAGTTTCTCGGCCGTCACCTCGGAGATGGCCGAAAACCGCTCGAAGTCGCCGAAATAGCGGATGCCGGCGATGGACGCGCCAAAGGTCGGCAGCAGGACGCCCAGGAAGGTGAAGCCGTAGGACAGGCTGGCGGCGATATGCTTGTCTATCCAGTGCATCGCGCCGCCGCCCTTGAACAGGAGATAGGCGCTGACCGAGGCCACGGCGAGAACGAACATCCCCTCCGAAAGCTTGTCGAGGTTGTGATGCGCCTGACTGAGGCGGCGGGCCTTGTAGCGGTGATAGTCTCGCTGCCGGACCACATGGTCGAGCAGCAGGGTCTTCAGAGTCTCGCGAAGATAGGCCGGGGTGATGGACACCGGCGGCAGCCCGACGTCGCGCAGGCCGTGGCGGGCATACCATTCCGGCCAGGAGGTATGGGCGCCGCGCGGCCATCGTCCGGGGGGCCGGGCGACGCCCAGCAGCAGCAGGATCGGCGCATGTCGAAAATACTCGGCCACCCGCCGGGTCTCGAACCAGCGACCGTGCCAGCGCCGCTTCTGGCCGACGGCCGTGATCAGCAGAATGCTGCCCAGGAGAGCCAGTTCGAACAGGGCGAACATCCATTTCTCATGGCTGCTGGCAAAGGGCAGGTAGGCTATGCCGCCGACAATCGCCAGGGCCGAGAACAGGAAGCTCAGGATCATGCCGCCGCGATAGGTGTCGGACAGCCGGGCGGCGATACCGTCAGCCCAGGCGAACCGCCGCAACACCGCGCTGCTGATCTGGTCGACATAGCGGCCGTCCTGGCCGGGCAGATCACAGGCTGCGGCCAGCAGGGGCGCGGCGCTGCCGCCGGCGATATCCTCGGGGGTCTCGTAGGTCTGGGTCAGGTTTCGCAGGCGACCCTTCAGGTCGTCTGCGCCGAACAGGGCCTCGATCCGGCGATAGCCGTGCCAGAAAGGATTGCTGCGGGCCCGCCATCGCTCGGCGTCGAGCGCCTTCAGACCCTGCAGGGGAGAGAGGTGCGGGTCCGGCTTCTTGCCGGCTGTCGGCTGCAAGGCCTCCTGGACAAGGCGGATCAGGGCCGCCTCGCGGTCCCCCAGGTCGGCGCTGTCGGCATCATCGGCCAGGGAGACCGCAAGGGACTCGGGCGCATTCAGGATTCGCCACCGCTCGGGCGCCCCGGCGTCGATCCAGAGCACCGGCGCTCCCATCTCCAGGGCCAGGGCGATGGTATGGCCGGTCCCGCCGACAAAGCTGGTGCTGGCTCCGTCCCAGACCCCGATGATGAGGTCCGACTGTTCGATCATCACCCGCGCCGCCAGGGCAACCCGCTCGGAAGCCCGGACGCTGTAGGCCTGGGCCCGCTGAACGCTGCCGGGGTCTTCCATGAGCGCCAGATGAAGAGCCGTGATGGCCTCGTCGGCATCGGCCAGGGCAAACACCCGCGCCCGCGCCAGCAGTCCGGCGATGGCTTGGGCCCTGGCGAGCGTTCCGGCGCTGCAGCCGCCCTGGCCGGTCAGCAGGAACCCTGCCTCTTCGGCCGAGTCAGGGCGCGCATTGATGGAGGCGTTGAGCGCCTGGCCAAAGGGCAGGGGCGCGACCAGTTCCCAACCCCGTTCCAGGGCCTGGTGCGAGGCCATCTGGTCGAAGCCGTCGACCATCATGGAATGCAATCGGACCGGGGCCGGGACCGCCCCTGCGGCCGGAGGCGGCGTGGCTGCCACGGCCCTGGCCATGATGTCGAACACCGCCGACAGGGTCTGGGCGACCGCCGAAACATTGGCGGCATAGGCGGCATTGCTCAGGCGATGGCCGGTCACGCCCAGCGACAGCCGGATGCCGGGCTGTGGCGGCGCCCGCCTGCCGGCCGGCGCCTGGCCTCCGCCCGGGACGATGATCTCGGGAATGTCGGTCAGCCCCTTGCCCCCTCGTCCAAACCTGGCGCCCCTGTGCTGGCTTAGCGCAAGGCTTCCCAAGGGTCGACACGGCATTGCTGACCCTGGCCATCGCCCGATTCAACCCGCCTGCCGGCCGGTCCAGGCTGGCGCGCCGATGGTTCTTCTCTATAGTCAGGTCCAGACATCAGGTCGCCTTGCGGCCAGGCTGGCGCAGCCAAGGCTTGCGAACCCGGTCAGACGCCCGTCGATAACCTGGCGTCACGAACGCTTCAGCATTTGATGGAGGCCGCCGTGGCGCGCAGACTGACTCTCGAATTCCTCAAGACCGAGGCCGCGTCCGGCGCGGTGCTGGGGCTCGCCGCCTTGGCGGCCCTTGTTGTCGCCAATTCTCCCTGGTCGGCCGACTATTTCGCCTGGTTGAAGAGCGAGCATGTCCTGCAGCTGGGCCCTGTCCGGCTGGAGGAATCGATCTCCGACTGGATCAAGGAAGGGCTGATGGCGGTCTTCTTCCTCGTGGTTGGGCTGGAGATCAAATACGAGATCCTGCGCGGTGAGCTGAGCGACCCGCGCCGGCTGGCGACCCCGGTCCTGGCGGCCCTGGGCGGCATGGCGGGGCCGGCGGCGGTCTATCTGCTGCTGTCGGGGGCGATCGGCGCGCCGCATCAGGGCTGGCCCATCCCCCTGGCCACGGACATCGCCTTCGCCCTGGCTATCTTCGGCCTGGTCGGCCGGGGCCTGCCCTCGTCCCTGCGCATCTTCCTCCTGACCCTGGCCATCGTCGATGACCTGGGCGCCATCGCCCTGATCGGCCTGCTGTTCAGTCAGGCCGCCAACTGGACGCCGCTGTTCTGGGCCCTGGGGTTGCTGTTCATCGGCGGTGTCGCCGCCCAGAGGATACGGATCGCCGCGCCGCTATGGGTGCTGGCCTTTGCAGCCGTCTGGTACCTGACCCTGCAGTCCGGAATCAGCACCTCCCTTACCGCCGTGGCCTTCGCCCTGATCGTGCCCATCACCCCGCGCCGGGAAGATCACCAGAGCCCACTGAAAGGGGCGATGCACGACCTGCATCCCTGGAACGCCTTCCTGGTCCTGCCGATGTTTGCCTTCGCCAAGGCCGGGGTCTCCCTTGCCGGCCTGACCCTCGACCAGGTCCTTGCGCCGCTGGTGATGGCGATTGCCCTTGGCCTGTTCATCGGCAAGCAGGTCGGCGTCCTGGGCATGGCCTGGCTGGCCTCGGCCCTGAAGATCGGGGCGCGACCCAGCGGCGCCAGCTGGCTGCAGGTCTATGGCGTCTCCCTGCTCTGCGGCGTCGGCTTCACCATGAGCCTGTTCATCGGGGTGTTGGCCTTTCCCGGCGCGGTGGACTCGCCCGAGCAGGTGCAGGTCAAGCTGGGGGTGATCGGCGGCTCGGTTCTGTCGGCCCTGGCCGCCGCTCTCGTCCTGGCCATCGCCGGCCGCCGTCTGCAGCCGGGCGACAACCCTGAACCGGACGGGCCGGCTCCGGCACAGGGGGCCTGACCGCCAGCGCCAGGATCCGCCGCCCGGTCCCTGTCTTCTCGGGAGGGCAGGAACCCTGCGACCGGCTGGCGCGTTTCGGGCTGCTGACAACTGGAGACTATTCAACATGATAGGCGTAGGCCTGATTGGCACGATCATCATCGGCATCCTGGCCGGGTGGATCGCGGAAAAGATCATGAAGCGGGACCACGGGCTGATCACCAACCTGGTGGTCGGCATCCTGGGGGCCTTGCTGGGCAAGTTCCTGATCGTCGATCTACTGAACGTCAGCTACGGCGGCTGGATCGCCAGCCTGGTAGCCGCTGTGGTCGGCGCGGTGATCCTGTTGTTCCTTCTGGGCCTGATGAAGCGACGCTGAAGTGCGGCTGCGCCGTCCTGACGGACTTTTCCGGCCGGTCTCGAAGCGGGCGGGGTGACTATCCCATGAAGGACGACGCCCCCTCCGGCATTACCCGATGGGTAATCGACTGACCCTGATGATGCCCCTAAACCTGCGCGGCCTATGCCGTTGCGATCTGGCGGATTCCGCTCCAGACCGCGATAACCCGCAGCAGATCAAGGACACCCGGGGCAACATGACTGTCTTCAGACTTATCCTCTTCGCTCTCCTGGCATTGCTGTCGATCTACACCGCCATCGTCGTGATGAATCACGGGTTCAACTTCCTGCCGACGGCGTTTGACGACCTGTTCGCCATGACCTGGCAGAAGCAGTTCAATATCGACTTCATGACCTTCCTGGTGCTGTCAGCCATCTGGACGGCCTGGCGCCATCAGTTTTCGCCGGCCGGTCTGGGGCTCGGCGTCCTCGCCTTCTTTGGCGGGATGATTTTCCTGGCAATCTATCTGTTGATTGTCAGCTTCCAGGTGAAGGGCGATGTCAGGGCGCTGCTGCTGGGCAAGGCGCGGGCCCTGGAGTCTTCCGGCAAACCCTAGAGCCGGGTCCGACAGGTGTGAAACGGCTATCGGATCGAACCATGCACTAACATTCTGAACTAGGGCCTGCTTTTCCGTTCTGATCGGTTCGATCAAGACGGACAGGTCCTAGCAGCGAAGGGGGGCGGGCGCCGCCCCGCTATTGCCCACCGCCGACCATGCTCTGGCTGATGCGATAGGCCGCCGGCAGGATCAGCACGCCCAGCAGGCAGGGAAAGATGAACAGGATAAGCGGCACCATCAGCTTGGCCGGCAGGGCCATGGCCTTTTCCTCGGCCCGCAGCATCCGCTTGGACCGCATGTCGTCGGAGAAGACCGCCAGGGTCTCGCCCAGGCTGGTGCCCATCTCCTCGGCCTGGCGCAGCATGGTCGAAAGCGACCGCGCCTCCTCGATGCCCAGCCGTTCGGCGAAGGCGCCCCAGGCCTCTTTCCGGGCCTTGCCGGCCCGAAGTTCCAGGGTCAGGACCCGCAGATGGGCGGCCAGGTTGGCGTAGCGGCGGCCCATTTCCTCGGCGACCCGGTTGACCGCCGCATCCAGGGACAGCCCCGCCTCGACCGAGGCGACCAGCAGGTCCAGCATGTCCGGGAAGCCCTCGGTATATTCGATCTGGACCTTGCGCCGCCGGGCCTTGACCACCTGGTCCGGCCCCAGGATGGCGGCCACCGCAAAGGTCCCGGCGGCGGCGATGGCGGCGGGACCGCCAATGCCGCTGAGCGCCCAGGGCACGGTCAGCATGGTGGCCCCGGTCGCCACGATCAGGCTGGCCCCCCGGGCCCCCAGATAGAGGGCCACGGCCTCGCGGTTGTACCAGCCGGCCTGGATCAGCCGGGCCCGGATGGTCGAGATCTGGGCCGGGTCCTGGATGGCCATCCGCTCGCCCAGCCGCTTGACCCCGACCATGACGCCGGAGGGTCCGGCCTTCTGGCCCGGGCTGACGAGGGTTCCGGCGCCGCTCAGCCTGGCTCGCCGCCGCGCGCCCGTGCGGGCCTCGCGCAGCAGGATCATGCCCCCGCCGCCCACGGCGCCGGAGATGAGGGCCGCCGCCGCATAGGTCAGGATCTGCTGGAACAACACCGGGTCCATGGGGTCAGATCCTCATGTCGATCATGCGCCGCATGACCATGTTGCCGAGGAACATCCAGCCGCCAAAGATCGCCAGGCCGATCTGAACCGGCCGCTCGTCGATCACATCGCCATAGAAATGGGGGCTGGCGACGGTCAGGATGGCCAGCACCCCGAAGGGCGCTGCAGTCAGGATCATGGCGCTGGCCCGGCCCTCCGACGAGGCGGCCTTGATCTTCAGCCGCATCTTGTGGCGTTCGCGGACGGCCTTGGCGTTCATCTTCAAGAGGCCCGTCAGGTTGCCGCCGGATTTTTCCTGCAGCCGGATGGTGGCGGCGAACAGGTCCATGTCCGGATGGCGGCAGCGGTCGGCGATCCGGCCCACGGCCTGTTCCAGGGTGGCGCCATAGGCGATCTCGTCCCCGGCCATGCCGAACTCGCTGCCCAGCGGGTCCGGCATCTCCCGGCCGACCAGGGCGATGGCCGTGGGCACCGGATGGCCGGCCTCCAGGTTGCGGACAATCACCTCCAGGGCGTTGGGCAGCTGCAGGCCGATGGCCTTGGCCCGGGCCCCGGCCTTGAACTTCAGCACCAGGATCGGGGCGACCAGCGCAACGACCAGGCCGATCGTCCCGGCCAGGACCGGATTGCGGGTCCACAGGAACAGAACCATCCCGACCCCGGCGCCGCTGCCAAGGGCCATCAGGACCCATCTGCGCGGCTCGAACCGCAGGCCTGACCGGATGACCAGGTCGGAGAACCAGCCCAGTCCGCCCTTGACCGCTCCGTCCGCCGCCAGCCCCCTTTGCTTGCGCAGTTCGACCACCAGCTGCTCGAGCGAGCCGGACTTTTCCACCGTGGCCAGACGCTTGTTGACCTTTCGCCGGTTCACCCCGACCCGGGCCAGGCCCCAGATGGCCTGGCAGGCGGTGAAGATCGCCGCAAAGATCAGGATCAGGAACGCTGTCCGGGCGTCCAGGGGAATGTCAGGCATGCCGGGCCTCCCGGATTCGGTTGGGACGCGGCCTCATGTCAGGGCCGCTCATGTGAGGGGCCTCTGGGGATCGAAATGGGCCGTGTCGAAACGGATGCCGCGCCGCTGCATCTCGTCCAGGCAGCGGGGCCGCAGGCCGGTGGCCCGAAACTCGCCCACCACCGTCCCGTCCGCCTCCACCCCCAGCCGGTGGAAGGCGAAGATCTCCTGCATCTGGACCACCTGTCCCTCCATGCCGGTGATCTCCGAGACGCTCATGACCTTCCGCTTGCCGTCTGACAGCCGCATGACCTGGACGATCATCCCGACGGCCGAGGCGATCTGGCCCCGGATGCTTTCGGGGGTCAGCCGCATGCCGCCCATGGCGACCATCTGTTCCAGGCGGGTTATGGCGTCGCGGGGGGTATTGGCGTGGATGGTCGCCATGGAGCCCTCATGGCCGGTGTTCATGGCCTGAAGCATGTCAAAGGCCTCTTCGCCCCGCACCTCCCCCAGGATCACCCGGTCCGGCCGCATGCGCAGGGCGTTCTTGACCAGTTCACGCTGCCGGATCTCGCCCTTGCCTTCGATATTGGGCGGCCGGGTCTCCATCCGCACCACATGGGGCTGCTGCAGCTGCAGTTCGGCGGCGTCCTCGATGGTGATCAACCGCTCGCCCGGGCTGATGGCGGCGGAAAAGGCGTTGAGCAGGGTGGTCTTGCCGGACCCCGTACCGCCGCTGATCACCGTGGAAACCCGGCTGCGCACGGCGCCATAGAGGAACTCCGCCACACAGGCCGGCATGGCCCCGACTCCCACCAGCCGCTCCAGGCTGAGGGGTTTCTTGGAGAACTTGCGGATCGAGACGGCGGCGCCGTCGATGGTGATGGGATAGATGGCGGCATTGACCCGGCTTCCGTCCGCCAGGCGGGCGTCGACCATGGGCGAGCTCTCGTCGATTCGCCTTCCCACAGCCGCCACGATGCGGTTGACGATCCGCAGCAGGTGATCGTTGTCCCGGAACCGGACGGGGGTCAGTTCCAGTTCGCCCCGCCGCTCCACATAGACCTGGTTTGGACCGTTGATGAGGATGTCGTTGATCGACTCGTCCTTCAGCAGCGGCTCGATGGGACCCAGCCCCACCATCTCGTCGAACACCTCGGCGCCCAGCTGGTCCAGTTCGACGGTATTGAGCGCCAGCCGGCTGTCCCTGGCGAAATCCCCGACCAGCCGCCGGACCTGGCGACGCATTTCCGCCTCATCCAGCTCGCCCAGCTTCCCCAGGTCGATTTCCTCGATCAGCCGGCCATGGAGTCGCAGCCGCATGTCCAGCAGCTCATCGCTGGCCTGGCGCGTCGGGGGGGTGGGCTCGGGCGCCGGGGCGAGGTCAAGGGCGGGGCCCTGGGAGGCGACGACCTGGAGAGTCGGGGCAGGGGCGGCGGCGATGGCCCGGCGAAAGGAAAACCGGGCCATCAGGCGGCCCTGGTCTGAAGCGTGAGGGGAGCGGACCCGGGCAGGGGCAGGGCGGTTGCCAGCAAACGGTCCACCAGGGCGTCGACATCCCTGGCGATGCGCGACCTTGGCCGGTGCGACCGGATGGGCCCGCCCAGATTGACGCTCGCGGCGGCGGCCTCCCAGTCGCTGGTCAGGCCGGCGTCAGCCTTTCGCCCCAGGGCCTTTTCAGCCTCGCCCATGGAGGGCGCCGGGCCGAAGACCCTCTTGGCCAGGCGGTTCAGGATGATGCGCGGGGCCGGACCCTCCGGCAGGTCGGCCTCCAGTTCGGCGGCCATGGCCCGGGCGGCCAGCAGGGCCGGCACGGTCAGTTCCGAGACAATCAGCAGGGCGTCGGAACCTGCAAAGACATCCAGGGTCCAGGCCCGCCGATGTCGCGGCGCGTCGACAATGACGAAGTCATAGACCTGACAGGCCGTCTCCAGCACCCGCACCACCGCCTCGGGCGAGACCGACTCAAAGCCATGCGGATCCCGGGCCTGGGCGATCAGGTCGAAGCCTCCTGCGGCCGGAGAAGCGAAGACCTCCAGCAGGGCGGCGTCGATCCGGTCGGGCGCCGCCGAGGCCCGGCCCAGCATCATGTTGGCGGCGGCGCCCAGATAGGCGGCTGCGGCGCCGTCGGCCAGGTTCAGGTCCACCAGGGCGACCCGCTTCTTGCCGGCCGCCCGTTCCACCAGGGCGGCCGCCATCTCGATGGCCAGGGTCGTGGCGCCGGCCCCGCCAACCGCGCTGGCCACGGTCCAGCAACGGCCGCCGGTCGGGATTGGCGCCGGAAGGTCGAGCGGACGCAAGAGTGGAGCCGCCGCTTCGGCCAGGTCCTCCGGGCGATAGGGCGCCTCGACCACGTCGGCCCGGGGCAGTTTCAGCAGGGCCCGGACCAGGCTCACCGGAATGTCCGCGCCCGCCAGGATGGCCGCTGGAGGCGAGCTGTTTCTTGCCATGGCGGCGATCAAGGCGGCGATCTGTTCGGCGGGAGCCGCCGCCGCTGCGATCACCACCAGTTCCGGTTCATCGCCAAAGGTCCAGCGGTCCGGCATCTGGCTGGCGGCGATGACCTCGATCCTGGCCTCGGGAAACGCCGTCACGGCCGCCTGGGACAGGGTCTCTCCGATGACCAGGATTCGGCGGGCGGTGAAGGTCGTGGCGGTCATGGTCTGGCGTTCTCGCGGCGGATGGCAATCAACTGGGCGGACAGATCGGTCAGGGGGCGGGTGGCCTGTCGCCGGGAACGAAACCCACGGGCTCGCTCATCGGCCTGTCCATCACCAGGCTGTCGAAGATCACATCGATGGCGCTGGGTTCCCGTCGGGCGATCTCGGGATTGGGGGTCAGGGCCCGGCTCTGGGCGGCGGTGGTCAGGCGCGGCGTGACCAGGATCAGCAGCTCGGTCTCCGACCGGCGCCAGCGGCCTGACTTGAAAAGGGCGCCCAGCACCGGGACATCGCCGATCCAGGGGATCTGACGCACGGCGTTGACATAGTCCTGCTGGAACATGCCGGCGATGGCGAAGCTCTCGCCGTTCTGCAGCTCGATGGTGGTCGCCGCCCGGCGCACGGTCAGGGCCGGCAGCTCGTACTGCCCCAGCCGCAGGGCGTTGGTCGGGTCCAGGGCGCTGACCTCCGGCGCCACTTTCAGCCGGATCAGGCCGCTGTCCTCCACCGTCGGGGTGAACTTGAGTGTCACGCCGAACGGCTTGAACTCGATGGTCACATTGTCCTTGCCGCCGGGCACCGGATAGGGGAACTCGCCGCCGGCCAGGAAGCTGGCCTCCTCGCCGGAAATGGCCGCCAGGTTTGGCCGCGCCAGGGTGCGGATGATGCCCTTCTCCTCCAGGGCCTGGAGGGTCAGCTCGATGGAGGTCGGACCGACATTGGTCGAGACCTGCAGCACGCCCTGCGGCGGATTGTTGCCGACCAGTCCGAGGCCGGAACCGAAGATGACCCCGCTGTTGTTCTGGAGGCTCATATTGATGCCGAAGTCCTTGAGGCTGTCGCGGCTGGCCTCCAGGATCCGCACTTCGAGCATCACCTGCTGGGCCGCCTCGACGGTCAGGCTGGAAGACACCGCCTGCGGGGCGTAGCGCTCTGCGATGGTCCTGGCCCGGGACGCCACGGAACTGGTCGAGACCCCGCCGCTGAGCATCAGCCCGTCGGCGAGGTTGGAAACCTTGATCACCTCGCCCGGCAGGGCGGCCGCCAGGTCAGCCTGGATGCCGTCAAGGTCATGGCCGACCTTGACGTCGATCACCTCGATCAGCCGCCGGGACTGGTCATAGACCAGGATGTTGGTGGCCCCCAGGGCCTTGCCCCGGATGTAGAGGCTGCGGTCGGTATTGGCGACGATCTCGGCAATGTCGGGCTGGGCCACGACGATCTTGCCGGCGGCGCCAGCCAGGCGAAAGGCGGTGGACTTGTCCTTGGCCACGGTCAGGAGCCGGCTGGGGGCGGCTTCGGTGGTGAAGGTCTGGAACCCGGTGTCGGCAATCGCTCCGGAAAAGCCAGCAGGCTGGGCCAGGACGGGCGTCGCGAGCAAGCCCAGAAGGAGGGACAGGAGCAGTATGGACTGGCGCATCACAGGCCTCCCTGACGATCGGCGGCGACCTGGACCATGGTGCGTTCGGAGCCTTGAACCAGGGTCAGGCTGGATTCGGTTGCAACCCGGACGGCCGGCGCAGCTGCCGGTGGACCGCGTCTTGGCGAAGTGGTCTGTCGCACCTTATGGGCCAAGGGCGGCTGGCCGAGGTCGATTGTGCGGGTCGGCTTCTCGTCCTCGATCTCCATGGCCCCGGTCCGGCGCAGGGCGAGGGACAGGATGCCGGTCTCGGACGCCAGGGCCAGCCTGGCGGCGTCGTCCATGCTGACCTCGAGGGTCGCCGTCTTGGGGATGACCTTGTCCACGGCGGCGGGGTCCGCCACCAGGTCCATGCCCAGCACCCGGATATTCTGCAGCACGGCGCCGCTGACCATGGTCTTTTCGGAACCCTCGGCCTGATAGCCGTCCGTTGGCCGCTCCATGGCCACCAGCACATCCACCCGGTCCCCGGGGGTGACATGGCCGCCGCCGCCGGTGACGTCGGTCACCTTGATCGTATAGGCCCGCATCCCCGGGGCGATGACAGCGGCGACATTGGCCTTGACCCCGCCGCCGGAAAGCTTGGACGGCAAGAGAGGCTCACGGGCCGTCAGCCGGGCCAGGGTGACCGGCGCCCCGCCATCCAGGGCCGTCACCTGTTCGATACTGGAATAGGCGCCGGCGGGCACAGCGTCCTTCGGCAGACGGATCAGGGTCAGGTCCTTGGCGGCCAGCTTGACCCCGAAGGCGATGTCGGTGCGGGCGGCCACGACGGGAACCAGAGCCTGGGCGGGCGCTGCGGCCGCCGCCAGCCCCTGGCCGGACTTTCCGTCCGGCAGCCAGACCCTGGCGACGACCAGCGCCCGGACCCCAAGAGTCGCAGAGACGACCAGGCTGATGATGGTGGCGAGACGCATGTCAGGCAGGTCCCCAATGGTCGATCCCGCCCAGCGGAATCCCTGAACTGGACAGAAACCTGTTCCTCGCGTCTTAGGATATGTTCAATAAGTACAGTAAAGTACCCTCAATCGTGTTTTCCGGGTGGTTTGGTTTATTCAGATAAACCAAAAAAGGGCGAGAACATTTAGGCTTCAGCGCCGCGGTCCCTGCAGTGGCAAGTCTGGAACGAACAGCGCCATGTCGGCATTGAAGGCGACCGGGAACCCCGTATTGTGCCGATTTTTCAGAACAAGGCAGATCTCATGCTTCGTTTCCTCGCCCGGTTCGCCATTGCTGTCGGCGGTTTCTGGCTGGCCCAGCGGTTTGTCGATGGGATCGACACCAAGGGCTGGACCAGCCTGGTCATCGCCGCGCTGCTGCTGGGTCTGGCCAACGCCATCATCCGGCCCGTCGTGGTTTTCATAACCTTTCCGCTTACCCTTGTGACGCTTGGACTGTTCCTGCTGGTGGTGAATGCCGCCATGCTGGGTCTGGTCGCCTGGGTCATGCCGGGGCTGACGGTCGCCGGGTTTGTCCCGGCCCTGCTGGGCGCCATCGTCATCGGGGTCTGCGGCTGGATCGGCGATCAGCTGCTGCAGGAGCCCGGCGCCCGGTCCTGACAGGGCCCTCTCTGCTGGCGTCGTCGCCCGGCCTCTGTTAGAGCCCCTCCATGCGATTGGAACAGACCATCCTGCGAATTACCCGCCCGGCGTGACGCCGCCGGCATCGGTTGCGCGCGCCGGGACAGACTAGACCCGCTCCAATCCCGACACCCCTGATCAGAGTTCCTGCCATGGCTGACGACGCCACCCCCGCCCGCGATTACCGCGAGACCGTCTTTCTGCCCGACACGCCCTTTCCCATGCGCGCCGGCCTTCCGAAGCTCGAGCCGGAGATCCTGGCCCGCTGGGAGGCCGCCGATCTCTACAACGCCATCCGCGCCAAGCGTCAGGCCGACGGGGCGCCTTTGTTTGTGCTACATGACGGCCCGCCCTACGCCAACGGCGCCATCCATATCGGCCATGCCCTGGACAAGACCCTGAAGGACTTCGTGGTCCGCAGCCGGTTCCTGCTGGGCTTTGACGTGGACTATGTGCCCGGCTGGGACTGCCACGGCCTGCCCATCGAGTGGCAGATCGAGAAGGAATTCAAGGCCAAGGGCCGGTCCAAGGACGAGGTGCCGTCCGCCGAATTCCGCAGCCGCTGCCGGGAATATGCCGCCGACTGGATTGACGTTCAGATGGCCGGCTTCAAGCGGCTGGGCGTCCTGGGCGACTGGGCCAACCGCTATGCCACCATGGACTTCACCAGCGAGGCGACCATCGTCGCCGAGTTCCACAGGTTTGTCGCCAGCGGCCAGGTCTATCGCGGCTCCAAGCCGGTGATGTGGAGCCCGGTCGAGCGCACCGCCCTGGCCGAGGCCGAGGTGGAGTACCAGGATCATGTCAGCCCGACGGTCTGGGTGAAGTTCCCGGTGACCTCCGGCCTTGATGACGCCTGTGTGGTCATCTGGACCACCACCCCCTGGACCATCCCCGCCAACCGGGCCATCGCCTTCAATCCGGCCATTGCCTATGGCCTCTACCGGATCGAGAGCCTGGAGGCCGACCTGGCCTTCGAACCCTGGGTGAAGCCCGGGGATCGCCTGGTCCTGGCCGACAAGCTGGCGGATGAGGTTCTGAAAGCCGCCAAGGCGGCCAGCTGGAGCCGCCTCGAGACGGTCAATCCGGCCGGCCTGACTGCCGCCCATCCCCTGGCGACCCTGGCACCCGAAGCCGATGATCGGGCTGGCTACGGGTTCGCGGTGCCGCTGCTGGCCGGCGACCATGTCACCGACGACGCCGGCACCGGCTTTGTCCATACCGCGCCGGGCCACGGGGCCGAGGACTATCTGGTCTGGCTGAAGAGCGGCTTCAAGGAGATCCCGGAAGTCGTCGATCCGGACGGCGCCTACTACGCCCATGTCCCGCTGTTCGCCGGGCTCAAGGTGCTGGAGACGGACGGCAAGAAGCTCGGCAAGTTCGGTCCGGCCAATCCGGCCGTGATGGAAAAGCTCATCGAGGCCGGCAACCTGCTGGCCCGGGGCCGCCTGGAACACAGCTATCCCCACAGCTGGCGGTCCAAGGCGCCAGTGATCTTCCGGAATACTCCGCAATGGTTTGTGCGGATGGACGGTCCAGGTGAGGGCGGCACCCTGCGGGACAAGGCCCTGGCGGCGGTGGACGCGACCAAATTCTACCCGGCCAGCGGCTATAACCGCCTTCGCGGCATGGTCGAGACCCGGCCCGACTGGCTGATCAGCCGTCAGCGCGCCTGGGGCACCCCGCTGGCCATGTTTGTCGACAAGACCACAGGCGAGCCCCTGGTGGATCCGCAGGTCAATGCCCGGATCGTCGCCCTGATCGCCGCCGAGGGGGCCGACGCCTGGTATCTGCGCCCGGCGTCCGACTTCCTGGGGGACCGCGATCCGGAAGCCTACGAGAAGATCGAGGACATCCTGGATGTCTGGTTCGATTCCGGATCGACCCATGCCTTCACCCTGGAGGGGCGCCCCAACACCCGCTGGCCGGCGGACCTCTATTCGGAAGGTTCCGACCAGCACCGCGGCTGGTTCCAGTCCTCTCTGCTCGAAGCCTGCGGCACGCGCGGCAGCGCCCCCTACAAGGCCCTGGTGACCCACGGCATGACCCTCGATGAAAAGGGGGAGAAGATGTCCAAGTCCAAGGGCAACACCATCGAGCCCCAGGACATCATCAAGGAAAGCGGGGCCGAGATCCTCCGGCTCTGGACCGCCATGGTCGACTATTCCGAGGACCAGCGGATCGGCAAGACCATCCTGGCCGGGGTCTCCGACGCCTATCGCAAGCTTCGCAACACCCTGCGCTACATGCTGGGCGCCCTTGCGGACTTCCGTGAGGAAGAGCGGGTCGCCCTGGCCGACATGCCGCCCCTGGAACGCTACATCCTGCACCGGCTGCGGGTGCTGGATGGCGAGGTTCGCGCCGGCTATGAGGGCCTGAACTATTCCTCGGTCATCCGGGCCCTGATCGATTTCTGCCAGGGCGACCTGTCCTCGCTGTTTTTCGACATCCGCCGCGACAGACTCTATTGCGACCGGCCCGACAGCCTGACCCGCCGCGCCTATCGCACGGTCCTGGATCTGGTCTTCGAGCGGCTGACGGCCTGGCTCAGCCCCATCGCGCCCTTCACCATGGACGAGGCCTGGCTGACCCGCTTCCCGGATGCCGGGCACAACGCCTTCCGCGTCATCCCGGAGACGCCTGCGGAGTGGCAGGATGAGGCGGTCGCCGAGCGCTGGGCCCGTATCGGCGAGGTGACCGGGGCCGTGACCGCCGCCCTTGAACTGGAGCGCCGGGAAAAACGGATCGGCTCTGCCCTGGAAGCTGCGCCGGTCGTTCGGCTGGGGCAGCCAGGCCTGATGGCCGCATTCGACGGGTTGGACGCAGCAGAGATCTTCCGCACCAGCAAGGCTGTGCTGCAGATGGAGCCCGGTCTTGAATCGGTCTCCATCTCCGCTGGTCTGGCCGACGGCCATAAATGCGCCCGATGCTGGCGGATACTGCCGGAGGTGACATCGGCCGCCGCCCTGTGCCTGAGGTGCGAGGATGCGGTCGAGGTCCGGGACAAGGCGCAGGTCGCCTGATAGCTATGGAGCCTGGACACTGCTGCGGAGCCCCGATTTGACCCTGGACCCACAGGACCCTGCCGTCGTCCCGGACGCGGCGCCGTCCGAGACCCCGACGCCCAGGACGCCACCGGTCGCCGTCCAGGGCCAGGGACCCCTGGCCTATAGCCTGGCGATCGCCGTGATTCTGGCTGACCAGCTATCCAAGCTCTGGGTGCTTTACAGCCTGAACCTGCCGGCCCTGGCGTCAGTGCCGGTTTTCGGTCCCTTCAACCTGACCATGGTCTGGAACAGGGGGGTCAGTTTCGGCCTGTTCCGCGCCGAGTCCGACTGGGTTCGCTGGCTGCTGAGCGCCTTTTCCCTGACCGTCGCCATCGTCATCGCCGTCTGGGCCCGAAAGGTCGAGCGGCCCCTGTTGGGCTGGGCCTTTGGCCTGGTGATGGGCGGCGCGATCGGCAACATGATCGACCGGGTCAGGTTCGGCGCCGTCGCCGATTTCCTCGATTTTCGGGCGCTGCATTTTCCCTGGGTGTTCAATGTGGCGGACAGCGCCATCAGCATCGGGGTCGTCCTTCTGCTGATCGATACCTACCTGACCGACCGCAAGGCCAAGTCCGCTGTTTGAAGCGGTTGGCGCCCGACGTGGTTTGTCGTATCTGAACAATCCGAATTCGGCCGGGGGGCCTCTAGGAGTTACCTGTGGTCATTAAACTCAACCGCGCCATTCTCCTCACCGCACTGGTCGCCAGCACGGGCCTGGCCGGCTGCCAGTCGGCGTCCAAGGCCCTTGGCATCTCCAAGATCACGCCGGACGAGTTCAGGGTGGTGACCAAGGCGCCCCTGGTCGTGCCGCCGGACTATTCCCTGCGCCCGCCGGCTCCGGGAGAGCCGCGCCCTGCCGAGCTTGAGCCTGACAGCGCCGCCAGGGCCAGCGCCCAGGCCCGGTTTGCAGCCGCTGAGCGTTCCGACGGCGAAAAACTGCTGATCGTCCGGGCTGGCGCCGCCAATGCCGACCCCCTGGTTCGCTATGTCGTCGATGATGAGTTCGGCGACGTGGCGCACAAGGAAAAGGACTTTGCCGATGCGGTGATGTTCTGGCGCAAGGACCGCCCGGTCCAGACGGTGGTTGCTGATCCGGCGGCCGCGCCGATCGCCGACGCAGCCGCCGAGGAAGCGCGCCTGAAGACCCTGACCGGCGGCAAGGCCGTCATCATCCAGCGCGAAAAGTCCGGCTGGATGAAGCTGCCCGGTCTCTGATCCGCCACCAGCGGCCGGCCGTTCAGGTGATTCTGGGCCGAGGCCGGTTGATAGCAGCGACCCGGAGCCACGGAATCGGCTAGGCTGAACCATGCCCATCCGTCGCCTGCCTCCGGAGACCGTCAACCGAATCGCTGCAGGCGAAGTGGTCGAGCGTCCCGCCAGCGCGGTGAAGGAGCTGGTGGAGAATGCCCTCGACGCCGGCGCCCTGAGCGTCGCCATCGAGGCGGATGGCGGCGGCCTGTCCCGGATTCTCGTTGCCGATGACGGCGCCGGCCTGTCGCCTGAAGAGCTCAGCCTGGCGGTCGAGCGGCACGCCACCTCCAAGCTTTTTCCAGACGCCGAGGGGCGCTGGGACCTGCTGAATATCGCAACGCTCGGCTTCCGCGGCGAGGCCCTGCCGTCCATCGGGTCGGTGGCGCGGCTGTCGATCGCCAGCCGGGCGCGGGGCGCCAGGGACGCCTTCTCCCTGCTTGTCGAGGGCGGCGCCACCGGCACGCCCGGCCCATCGGCGTTTCCAGGGCCTCAGGGCGCCAGGGTCGAGGTCCGTGACCTGTTCTACGCGACCCCCGCCCGCCTGAAGTTCATGAAGTCCGAGCGGGCCGAGCAGATGGCCATCACCGAGGAAGTGAAGCGCCAGGCCATGGCGCATGAAGCCACCGCCTTCACCCTGGACCTCGACGGCAAGCGGGTCCTTCGGTTGCCGGCCGAGGCGCAGGGCCCCGAGGGGCGCCTCGCAAGGCTGGCGGCCGTCCTGGGGCGGGATTTCCAGGACAACGCCCTGTCCATCGACCAGGAGCGGGACGGTGTGCGTCTTTCCGGTTTCGCGGGTCTGCCGACCTACAATCGGGGCAATGCCGGCCACCAGTATCTGTTCGTCAATGGCCGACCGGTGCGCGACCGGCTGTTGCAGGGCGCTCTGCGGGCCGCCTATGCCGACTATCTGGCCCGGGACCGGCATCCTGCGGCGGCCCTTTATCTCGAGCTTGAGCCCACCCTGGTTGACGTCAATGTCCATCCGGCCAAGGCCGAGGTGCGGTTCCGCGATCCGGCCCTGGTCCGGGGCCTGATCATCGGCGCGCTTCGGCATGCCCTGGCCGGCGCCGGCCACCGGGCCTCGACCACCGTGGCCGGGGCCGCCCTGTCCGGTTTCAGGCCCGGCGGCTACGGCGGCGGGTCCGCCTCGGCAGCAGGCTTTTCGGCCTGGCGCTCCGGGGGCTGGTCGCCCTCCGCCCAGGGCCTGCCGGGGCTGTCGGATGTGTCTGCGCGGGTCGAGGGCGGCGGGTTCGAAGAGTCCTCCGTCGCCTTTGCATCGGGTCCGACCGGTCAGGCTGCGGAAGGCCCGCCGGGCGGTCCCGCGGCTCCTGACCTGGTCGATTTTCCCCTCGGGGCGGCCAGGGCCCAGGTCCATGAGACCTACATCATCGCCCAGACCCGCAGCGGCATGATCATTGTCGACCAGCATGCCGCCCATGAGCGGCTGGTCTATGAGCGGATGAAGGCCCAGATGGCGGCCGGCGGCGTGACCCGCCAGACCCTGCTGCTGCCCGAGGTGGTGGATCTCGATCCCGCCGAGGCCGAACGGGTCTGCGCCCGGGCCGAAGAGCTGGCGGCCCTGGGGCTGGTCATCGAGCCATTCGGGCCGGGCGCAGTCCTGGTCCGGGAAACCCCGGCCCTGCTGGGGGAAACGGACGCCGCGGGCCTTGTCCGAGACATCGCCGACGACCTGGCCGAAAATGGCGCCGCCCTGGCCCTCAAGGAGCGGCTGGAGGAGGTCTGTTCGACCATGGCCTGTCACGGTTCGGTCCGGGCTGGCCGCCGGATGACCGGGGCCGAGATGAACGCCCTGTTGCGCGAGATGGAGGTGACGCCCCATTCGGGCCAGTGCAACCATGGCCGGCCCACCTATGTGGAACTGCAGCTGGCCGATATCGAAAAGCTGTTTGGACGGCGGTGATCGCCCTCACGGTCCAGCTTGGCGAACGGCGTTCGTGGCGCTAGCCTGAACGCGTCAACAGAGAGACGTCCATGTCACCCCTTGCCGCCGAGGCACGGGCCTGACGGCCTGGTAGACCCCTACCGGTCGTCGATGAGCCCGCTGAACCGCCCGTTCCCGCCCATGCGGGAGCGTGGCTTGTCATGCCTCACGACATCGGACTCTCTTCCCTTGAACATCTCGAAACCGCAGCAGCGGACGCTGCACGCCCTCGCCCAGGGCGGGCAAATAGACCTCATCCGCGATAACAACCGTATCCTTGACGCCCAGTGCCGGACCCGCGACGGCTGGAGATTGGCGGACTGCACCGTCCAGGTCTTCAAGAGCCTCAAGCGCAAGGGACTGATCGCCAGCCACGGCGGCGGTCCCTACCGCATCACCCGCGAAGGGCTGGCAAACCTGCGCGCCCAGCTGGACAATCGGGTCACCGGCAAGGGGTGGTAGTTATCCTTGCCGTTGCAGGAAGTGGAGGCGGGCGGCGCCATAGTCGCGCGCCTCCAGCACCCTGTAGCCCGGCGGGGCGAAGGGTGACTCGTCACTGCCCCTTTCGACCACCACGGTGGCTTCGGGAGATAGCCATTCATGTCTGGCCAGGTCAGCCAGGGTTCGTTCGGCGAGGCCCAGATGGTAGGGCGGGTCAAGAAAGGCGATATCGAAGGCGGGACCAGCGCTGGCCGGGCGAACCCCCAGGTCGGTGGCGTCGCGCCGATGAATGCGGGTGACGCCGAACAGTTCGAAGGCCTCGATATTGTCCCGGATGGCCGCCCGGGCTGCATAATGGGTTTCGACAAACAGGCAGAAGGCGGCCCCGCGCGACAGGGCCTCCAGGCCCAGGGCGCCGCTGCCGGCGAACAGGTCGATGACCCGCGCGTCCTTCAGGTCCGGCGCCCAGGGCGCATGCTCCAGGATATTGAACATGGCCTGCCGGGCGCGGTCAGAGGTCGGCCGTGTGGCCTGACCGGGCGCGGTCTGGATCGGCCGGCCCCGAAAACTTCCGGAAACGATCCTCAAGACCGGCCCTTCACGGTCTGGAGCATCTGGCCGGCGGCGGCCTGAATCTGCGCAGTCATGGAAATCCTCCGAACGCCTTCTCTTTGCGCGGGGCGCTATCGACCGCAAGCCGGGTCAGCGCTCTTGCGATCAGCTCCAGCGAAGGGGCGGGGCCTGGGCCTCAAGCCCCAGCAGGGCGTCGCGGAGTGTTTCCATGAACTGGCTTCGCTGCCCCTGCCATTGGATCGGCTCTCCCACCAGCACAGCGCAGGTCATGGGCACAGGCACTGTCTCGCCCTTGGGCAGCACCCGGCCGGCGCCCTGGATCCAGACCGGAATGACCGGCGCTTCTGGAAAGGCCTCGGCCAGCCTGGCCACGCCGTTCTTGAGCCTGGCCATTTCACCCGTGTCGCCCCGCGTCCCTTCCGGAAACACGACCACGATATCTCCCCGGGCCAGGGCTTCCCGGGCCGGCGCCAGGATGTCCTCTCCGGTCCCGGCCCGGTCGCGGGCGATGGGCACGATGCCGATCAGGTTGCGGGACAGCCAGCTGATGACCGGATCTCTCAGGAAATAGTCCGCTGCCGCGGCGGGCCTGAGCCGGTGCAGGGCCCGGGCCGGAAAGATGGTCAGCAGCAACAGGGTGTCGAGATGGCTGTTGTGGTTGGCGGCGATGATGGCCGGCCCCTTGAGCGGCAAACGCTTCCGGCCGCTCACATCGGCGCCGGTCAGGAGACGCGCCAAGGGCCTGGCCAGCAGCACGATCAGGGCCAGGCGCAACCAGCGGATCATTCTAGAAATGGTCCACTGCGAAAAAGGCCAGCAGGTGGAAATAAAGCGGCGCGGTGAAGGTCAGGCTGTCGACCCGGTCCAGCAGACCCCCGTGGCCGGGAATGAGATCGCTGGTGTCCTTGACGCCGATGTCACGCTTGATGGCGCTCATGGTCACGTCACCGGCGAACCCCGCAAGGGGCAGGGTGGCGGCGACGACAGCCAGTCCCCAGCCTGACAGGGGCGACAGCAGCGGACCGACGAACCAGATCAGCAGAGAGGTGCTGACCCATCCCCCCAGAAATCCTTCCCAGGTCTTGTTGGGACTGACCGTCGGCATGATCTTGCGCCGGCCAAGCGCCTTGCCCCAGACATACTGGGCGACATCGTTGAATCCGGTGGCCAGCAGCAAGAGAAGAACCAGCCCGGCCGGCCCGGCCGGCAGAGGCTCCGTTTCGGGCACGCGCATCAGGAAGGCGACATAACCCAGATTGTAGACACAGGTCATGAGCGCCCAGTGGAACATCGCCACGGTCGACAGATAGCGCCGCGTCTGGCCGAAACAGGCCATCAGGAAGGGCGTCAGGAGGAAGGCGTAGACGGGGATGATGACCAGGAAGATGCCGTAGATGTCCAGGGCCACGAAGGCATAGCTGACCGGGATCGACAGATAGGCGGCCAGGATGATCAGGCGGTCCTCGCGCCGGGTCGGGGCCAGGGACAGGAATTCCCTGAGCGCGATGAAGCTGATCAGCCCGAACAACAGGACCGTGGCCTGCCATCCCAGCAAGAGGGCGCCGCCCAGCGCCGCGATCATGACCCACCAGCTGGACAGCCGCTGCTGCAGTTCCCGGAACTCGCCCGATGGCCGCAGTAGAGGCAGGGCCGCCGACAGTGCGGTGGCCAGGGACAGCAGGGCCAGGACGCCGCCAAGGCCAAGGATCAGTGGGGCAGGCTGGCCAGCCAGAAATTCCCGGATGTCGGCGATGATATCCAAGGGGCCTCACGAGGTGACTGGGCGCAGACCTTGCCGAGCGGTCGCTCGGGGTCAAGCGCCGCCGTGCATTTGCCGACTCGAAAAAGGCAGGGAGCAAACGCTTGTTTGAGGCAGATCAAGGCGGCTGCCCACGGGCGGGCCTAGAAGCCTGCCCATCGGGTCCGAACGGGCCCAAGACAAGGGATAGCCAGATGAAAAAGCTCATACTCGCCGCGGCCGGCCTGGCCCTGGCTGCCGCCGCCACGCCCGCCCTTGCCCAGGATTTCCAGCCCAAGCAGGCCGGAACGGTAATTGTCGCCGGCCGCATTTCCGGTGTCCTGCCGTCTGAATCCGGCAATGTCCTGACCGCCGCTGGCCTCGACAGCGGCCTGGATGTCAAGGTCAGCGACGACTACATGCCGACCCTGGGCTTCACCTATTTCTTCACCGACCATGTCGCGGTGGAAGCCATCCTGGGCACCACCCAGCATGACATCAGCGCCAAGGGCCCGGCGGGCACTGCAAAGATTCACGAGACCTGGGTTCTGCCTCCGGTCGTCGCGGTGCAGTACCACTTCAACCCGGCGGGCAAGGTCAGCCCCTATGTCGGCGCGGGTCTGAACGCCATGATCTTCTATGGCGGCGAAGACGCCAAAGGCTTCAATGTCGAGCTTGACAACGGCATCGGATACGCGGTTCAGGCCGGCGTCGATATCGCCTTGAAGGGCCCCTGGAGCCTCAACCTGGACGCCAAGAAGGTATTCTTCGAAACCGACGCCAACATCAACAAGGGCGCCCTGAAGTCCAGCGTCACGCTCGATCCGCTGGTGGTTTCCGCGGGCATCAGCCGCAAGTTCTGAAGGCCTGCGGGTTCAGCAAGGTCCCGGTCCCCGTTGCCACATGGGCGGCGGGGATTTCCGTTTGTCGCCGGGGCCGGCTCTGCATGTTCAGGCGACAGACAGGCCGCCGGCATGGTATGAGACAACGTTCTGTGAAACGGAGTGATCATGCGCCCGGCTCAATGGATTTCCTTCGCTCTTCTGTGCCTGCTTCCGGGTGCCGCCATGGCCGCCAATCCCGGCCATGCCGAAGCGCCCACGGTGGCGGCGTCCAGCGTCTTCAGGATCAAGACCGTCGCGACCCTGAACTCTCCGTGGGCGATGGTCTTCCTGCCGGACGGGCGCCTGCTGGTCACCCAGAAATCCGGCGAATTGCGGACCGTTGATCCCGAAGGCGTTGTATCAGACCCCATCCAGGGCATTCCGGCCGTCGCGTTCAATGGACAGAATGGCCTGCTGGATGTCGCCCTGCATCCCAAGTTCGCCGAGAACAGACTCGTCTATCTCAGCTACGCGGAACCGGGTCCCCGTGGCGCCAGCGGACTGGCCGTCGGCCGTGGCCGATTCGTCAACGGCGTGATCAAGGGTTTCGAGGTCATCTTCCGCGACGGCGAGAAGGTCGGGGCGGGCGCGGGCCACATGGCCGGTCGACTGGTGTTCGGGTTGGACGGCGTTCTGTATGTCTCGTCTGGCGAACGGCAGATGGGCTCTCCTGCCCAGTCAATGACCTCGATCAAGGGAAAGGTGCTGCGCCTCACGCCCGCTGGAAAGCCCCTCAAGTCCAATCCCTTTGTGGACGGCAACCCCGCGACGGACGCGATCTGGACCCTGGGACATCGCAATCCGCTCGGCATGGCCCTGGACCCGGCGGGGCGGCTCTGGCAGCACGAGAACGGCCCCCAGGGCGGCGACGAGCTCAATATTGTGACCCGCGGCGCCAACTACGGCTGGCCGGTGGTGTCCAATGGCACCAACTATGGCGACGGGCCAGGTGTCGACACGATTCCCGACCATGACACCCATCCCGAGTTTGCTGCGCCAAAGGTCTGGTGGAACCCGTCGGTCGCTCCTGCCGGGCTGATGTTCTATACCGGCGCCATGTTTCCCGCGTTCAACGGCAATGCCTTCCTCGGCGCGCTTGCCGGATCGGCCCTCATCCGGGTGACGGTGGAGGGCGAGGTGGCCACTGAAACGGTCCGCTATGACATGGGCACCCGCATCCGCGAGGTCGAGCAGGCGCCGGATGGCGCAATCTGGCTGATGGAGGACGGCGGGTCCGGGCGGCTGATGCGGCTGACGCCGCGCCGATCGTCAGCCGCGGCCGGCCAGTAAAAGGGTCATCCTGCCTCCCGGGCGGACAGCCGGTCTGCCAGGTCAAGGATCTGGTGGCCGGAAATCGGCTTGAACAGGGTGGGCAGTCCCGTTGCGGCTATGGCCAGATGGCGCTCCGGGTCACCTTGCAGTCTCGAGCGGTCAGCACCCGCCGACCAGGACAGGCCGCTTCCACCGTCATGGCCATGGCGGAGCGGACCAGTGGATGGTCATCGCAGACGAGGATGGTCACGACTGTTCTTTCCTTCCGCATCTGCACGACTTGATCGTCTTGCTCGACCGGCTGTCAATCCTGGCCGCAAGGCGGCCTGTTCGATCAACCGTCACCAGTCGGTGGTCAAAGCGCCGTTGCCAATTCCGGATGGCGCGGACTGCAGGATCGGTAGAAGGGCGCCAGCTTCGCGAGGTCTGCCTCGTAGTCGCCGGACGGCATGATGGCTGGACCCAGCCCGACGACCTTGCGCCGGTAGTCCATCATTCCGCAGACCAGTGGAACGCCAGCCCCCAGGGCAATATTGTAGAAGCCGGTCTTCCAGGTGCGGGCCTTTCCCCGGGTGCCTTCCGGGGCGATGGTCAACATGAACTCTTCGCGGCGGGCAAACTCGGCGACCATGGCCCCGACCGTGTCGCTGGACCGGCTTCTGTCGACGGAGATTCCGCCCAGTTCCCGCATCATCCGACCGAACGGCCAGCGAAACAGGGATGCCTTGCCCATGAAGCTGAGCTTCAGGTTCAGGGCGTCCGAGCCACCCATGAAATAGATGAAGTCCCAGTTGCTGGTATGGGGCGCAGCGATGATCACGAACCTTCGGGGCAGGGGCGCCGTGCCTTCGACCGTCCAGCCCTGGAGCCGGAAATACTGCGACAGCGTCCATCGGACGGTCCGCGCCAGCCAACCCATACTTGCCAAACTGCGTTCCCCCGAACGGTGGGTCCTGCATCGGAGCTGCGCAGAATCCCACGCCATTGTCGCGGCCATGGGCCCCGGGTCAACCAGCCTTATCGGTCAGCGGGTCTAGAGGCCCAGCTGTCGGCCGATAATGTTCTTCTGGATCTCTGTCGTACCGCCATAGATGGTCTGTGCGCGGGTGATGAAATAGCTGGCGATGGCCGGGGCGGCGAAGGCCGGAACAGCTTCCAGGCCTGCCCGCCAATCGGGCCGGCTGCGGTCGGCAAACATGGGCAGCCCATAGACGCCCGCCAGCTCGATATAAAGCTCGGTCACGGCCTGGGCTGTTTCGGTTGCGGCGATCTTGATGATGGAAGCCTCGTCGCCGGGCGCCTGTCCGCTGGCCAGGGGCGCCAGGGCCCGCAGGACGGTCATTTCCAGGGCGTCCAGCTGCACCTCGACCTCCGCCAGCCGCCGGCGGAACCCGCTGGCCTGGTCTGCCAGATCATCGCCCCAGGGCGCCTCGGCCGACAGTTTGCGCAGCTGGATCAGCTGGCGACGCTTGGCGGCCACATGGGCATAGGAGGTCCGCTCATAGCTCAAGAGGTGGCGGGCATAGCTCCAGCCCTTGCCCTCTTCGCCGATGCGGTTCTCGACCGGAACCCGGACATTGGTGAGGACCACACGGTTGAGGTGATGGCCGCCGTCGATGGTGATGATCGGCACCACCTCCACACCGGGGCTGTGGATGTCGAAACACAGGAAGCTGATGCCATCCTGCTTGCGGGGCGTGGTCTCCGTCCGGACCAGACAGAAGATCCAGTCGGCCAGGTGGGCGTCGCTGGTCCAGATCTTCTCGCCATTGACGATGTAGTGGTCGCCATCCAGCACGGCGCTGGTCCGCAGGCTGGCCAGATCGGATCCCGACTCCGGCTCTGAATAGCCCTGGGCCCAGAAGGTCTTGCCGGTCAGGATGTCGCCCAGCCACCGCTGCTTCTGTTCCGGCGTGCCAAAGGTATAGATGATCGGGGCGACATAGAGCAGGCCCATGGGCGAGACATTGGGGGCCCCGGCCCGCTCCAGTTCCTCGTCAAAGATGAAGCGCTGGGTCACGGTCCAGCCGGGACCGCCATATTCCTCCGGCCAGCCGGGGGCCAGCCAGCCCCGGGCCCCCATGGCCTGTTCCGAGGCCGAAAGCTGCGCCTTGCCCAACGTCTGGCCATTGGCCAGGGCGGCGATGATGTCCCGGGGATAGTCCTGCTGGAACCAGTCCCGGACGACCTTCCGGAAGGCTTCGTCCTCGGCGCTCAGACGCATGTCCATGGTGTCACTCCCTTGGTTGCCCTGTTTGTGGCCTCCTTGACGCTGCGTCGCGCCAGCCAAAAAAGTCAGCCCGCGGTCCGGCGCCCTGGGCCGCTTGGTCGGGCCGACCGCCAACCCCTCCTTAAGGGCGGACTGTTAGCCTGCAGCCATCCTCCGACAAGCAGAAGGCTTGAGGCGCATGTATATCCAGCTGAAGGCCGCCCTGACCGGCCGCCTGACCTATGCCCAGACAGAACAGGCGAAGGCCCGGACCGAGGCCGCGAAGGCCGAGCGCAAGCGGTTGGTCGAGTCGGAAAAATCCGAGGCCATGGCCAGCCCGCGGCTTGACGGCCTGGAATCCCGCAAGGCCATGGCCAAGGCGAAAATCCAGCAGGTGGTCGAATGGCTGAAGATTGTCCGCAAGCTTTACGCCCAGGACCCCAAGGGCATGGCCAAGGCCCTGGCCCAGGCGTTCAAGGACCTCAAGGCGGCGGTCAAGTCCTACCGTGAAGCCGGCGGCCAGGAGATGGCCATGAGCGGAGAACTGGCCGGGGCGGCCCTTGCAAACAACCGCTCCCCGGAAAAGGCGGCTGATGCTGCGCCGAAGGCGGTTGCGGCGCAGGACTCGCCTCCGCCCTCCGGTGAATTGGCCAGCCGGGCGTCGGAAGGGGCTGAGGCGGTTCCGGAGGTCTTCGATCCGGAGGACCCGCCGGAGGCGGCTCTGTCCCGGTCCGCCGAGGGTCCAGACGAGCCCGGGCGGGCGGGGCTCTATGAGGCGGTGGTCGCCGAGGTGCGCAAGGCCCTGGGCGAGGACGGTCTCGACTTCGTCAAGCAGGTTCGCGGCCTGGTGATCGAGATCACCAAACTGCTGGACGCCGCCAAGGGACAGGCCGCCATCCGTCGCAAGGACAAGGACACGGACAAGGCCATGGAGGAGGTCGACAAGTCCCTGAAGGACCTGCATGAGGAACTGGACACGATGGAACAGGACATCCACCGCGAGGTCCCGACCGCCGGAATGCGACTGTCCATCGCCGCCTGATCAGCCTTCAGTCCCGGACCCGGGCTGATTTGCGACCGACAACGCCAGTGATGCCGGTCCCGAAGATGATCAGCATCAGGCCGCCAAAAATGGCCTCGGTTCCGCCGCCGACAAAGGCGTTGAGAAACAGCAACAGGCCCGCGGCTGTCAGGCCGATGCGAGCGGTCCAGAGTGCGGGGCCGCCTTTGGTCGCCTCCCGGCCCATGGCTGCCATGATCAGACTGACCAGCCCGACAAAGGACAACAGGCCGGCGGCGAGATTGAGGATCGTGGACACCATGATTTCCTTGGCGGCAGACCGCCCCTCCCTATGAACCAGAGCCTGCCATAACGCGGCAAAAAGTAAAATGAACTTTACATAATGTATGGCTTGGTTGTCCAAATTCGGATAGGTGCAGCCCCATTCCCGTCCATGCGCTACAAACAGATCCGATGAGCCCAGGCCTGTCGAAACCCTTTGGGGGGATATCCCGGTGACGACCTTGCAAGGCGATCGTGTCACCCTTCGCCGCTTTCGTGCGGCCGATCTGGCCGATCTGCATCGCGTTTTCAGCGAGCCTGCCGCCATGACCTGGTGGTCGCGAGGGCCGCATGCGGACCTGGAGGAAACGCGGGTCTGGCTCGCCGACAGTCTGGCGGCGCCTGCGGCGGAGGCCGATGATTTTGCCGTGCTGATGGACGATGTCGTGATCGGGAAGCTGGGCTGTTACCAACTGCCAAACCTTGGCTACATCCTTCACCCCGACCATTGGGGCAGGGGACTGGCGGGTGAAGCCATGGCTCTTTTCCTCGGACATGTCGCGGCGCGGGCGGGGCTGGACCATCTCCAGGCGGATGTCGATCCTCGAAACGGGGCCTCGATCCGACTTCTGGAACGCTTCGGGTTCCAACGCTCCGGCTTTGCGCGGAACACCTGGCACACCCATATCGGCTGGTGCGACAGTCTCTATCTGACTCTCGACCGCGCCGGACTGGATGGCTGGCGGAAGGGGTCCTGAACCTGCGAAGGTCTGCGACCTCGCCCGGCTGTCCGCAACGATAGACGGCCCTTGCGTCCCGTTTGGTAAACCGGATTATCGAAGCGGCCAATTACACAAGAAGGCGAAACAGGTTGGAAATCCCGGGCGTGGACCTGGTCGCTCTGGCGACCTGGATGGACAGTGTTGGCCTGGGCTCCGGTCCGGTCGAAGAGGCCGTGGTCCTCACCGGCGGCACCCAGAACATCCTTCTGAAGTTTCGGCGAGCCGACCGCAGCTATGTGCTGCGCCGTCCGCCGCCGCATCTGCGGGCCAATTCCAACGAGACCATGCGGCGGGAAGCCCGGGTCCTGGCGGCCATCGCCGGCTCGGACGTGCCTCATCCCGGGCTCATCGCAGCCTGCGGCGACGAGACCGTCATCGGGGCGGCCTTTTATCTCATGGAGCCCGTGGATGGCTTCAATCCCACCGCCGGACTTCCGCCCCTGCATGCCGGCTCCCCCGAGATCCGGCGCCAGATGGGATTTTCGATGGTCGAGGGCATAGCCGCCCTCGGCGCCCTCGATTACCGCGCCATAGGACTGGAGGGCCTCGGAAAGACCGATAACTATCTCGAGCGCCAGGTCGCGCGCTGGAAGGCGCAGCTGGACTCCTATGCCGAGTTCGAAGGCTGGACCGGTCCCGCAGAGATTCCCGGCGTGGAGAAGGTCGGGGCCTGGCTTGAAGCCCATCGGCCGGGCGGTTTCCAGCCGGGCGTCATCCATGGCGATTTCCATCTGGCCAATGTGATGTTCCGCCATGACGGGCCGCAGCTGGCCGCCATCGTCGACTGGGAACTGACCACCATCGGCGATCCGCTGCTGGACCTGGGCTGGCTGCTGGCCACCTGGCCGGAAACGCCCGACCCCAGGGTCGAGGACGTTTCGGTCCAGCCCTGGACCGGCTTTCCGACCGCGGCCGAGCTGGTCGAGCATTACCGCCCCCGCACCGGCCGCGATCTGGCGGCCATCGACTGGTACGCCGTCCTGGCCTGCTACAAGCTGGGCATCATCCTGGAAGGCACCCATGCCCGGGCCGTCGCCGGCCGGGCGCCCAAGGCCACCGGCGACCTGCTGCATGCCAAGACCATAGGCCTGTTCGAGCGCGCCCTGCGCTGGATCGGCTGACAGACAGGATCGTCCCATGAAAAGCGATACAGACTTCACTGGCGCCGCCGTTCTGGTGGTGGGCGGCTCCAGCGGCATCGGCAATGGCATTTCCCATGCCTTCCGCGAGCGGGGCGCGCAGGTCCATGTCTGGGGAACCCGGCCCAGCGCCGCAGACTATGATCCGGCCGAAGGCTCCGACCTGACGGGGCTGGGCTATACCTGCGTGGATGTCGGCGATCCTGACGCCATCGCCGCGGCGCCGGAGCCCTTCGACCGTCTTGACGTCCTGGTCCTCTGCCAGGGCACCGTGGTCTATCGGCGCGGCGAGTTCGAGCGGGAGGGCTGGGACCGGGTCATGGCCGTCAATCTGGACAGCCTGATGCACTGCAGCCGCCGGTTCAAGGACCGGCTGTCGGCGGCGAAGGGCTCGATCATCATCGTCAGTTCGATTTCGGGCCTGAAGGCCAATGTCGGCAATCCCGCCTATGCCGCCTCAAAGGCTGGCGCCATCAGCCTGACCAAGACCCTTGGCCAAGCCTGGGCGCCCGATGGCATCCGGGTCAATGGCCTGGCTCCCGGCCTGGTCGACACCAAGCTGACCAAGGTGACCACCCAGCACCCGCAACGCCGCGAGGGCGCCCTGGCCCGGATCCCGTCCGGCCGGATGGGCGAGCCGTCCGACATGGCCGGCGCGGCCCTGTTCCTGGCCTCGCCCCTCGCCGCCTACGTCAACGGCCACACCCTGGTGGTCGACGGCGGCCTGTCCCTCTGACCCGTTGGCCAAGTCGAAGATCCGTGAATACAACGCCATGAACGCGCGCTGAGGAGGCAACGCCATGAAAGCCCTGCGCTATTTCGGTCCCCGCAGCATCCGTTGCGAGACCATGGACGATCCGGTCATCCAGGACAGCCGCGACGCCATCATCAAGGTCGACCGCTGCGCCATCTGCGGCAGCGACCTGCACATCTATCATGGCGAGGGTTTCAGCGAGGACCTGGGCTTCTGTGTCGGCCATGAGGCGGTGGGCGAGGTGGTCGAGACCGGCGCCGGGGTCCATCGCCTCAAGGTCGGCGACAAGGTGATGATCTCGGCGGCGGTCGGTTGCGGGGCCTGCGCCTCCTGCCTGGCCGGCAATGTCATCCACTGCGCCAACAACGCCGCCGGCTGCTATGGCCTGTCCAGCCGCCTCCAGGGGTGTCAGGCGGAGGCCGTGCGGGTGCCGGCGGCGGACTTCAACGCCGCCCTGATCCCGGAGGGCATAACGGCCGACCAGGCCCTGATGATGACCGACAGCCTGGCCACGGCCTGGTTCGGGGCCCGCAACGCCGACATCTCCATGGGCAAGACCGTGGCGGTGGTGGGCCTGGGGCCTATCGGGCTGATGGCCGTGGAAAGCGCCTTTGTCATGGGCGCCGCCCGGGTCTACGCCATCGATATCGTGCCAGAACGCCGCGCCCTGGCGGCCGGGCTCGGGGCGATCGCCCTGGACGCCGCCGACGCCGTGGACATCATCCGCGACGCCACCGGCGGCCGCATGGTCGAGAGCGTGATCGAGGCCGTGGGCCACGGCCAGACCATCGATCTTGCCCTGCGACTGGCCGCCCGTCGGGGCACGGTCTCGGTGATCGGGGTCAACCAGGACCGCAAGTTCGCCTTCCCCATGGCCCGGGCCTTTGCCGGCGGCCTGACCTTCCGGATCGGCACCTGCTCGGTGCCCGAGGAATGGCCGGCCCTGATCCCCCTGATCCAGTCAGGCCGCCTGCGGCCCGAACGCTATATCAGCCACGTCCTGCCCCTCACGGATGGCGAGGAGGCCTATGCCATTTTCGACGGCCGAAAGGACGGGGCGCTCAAGATGGTGCTGGCGCCGTAACGGAGCGCCCAGAGCATGGTCCGACAAGTGTGAAGCGGTTATCGGACCATGCTCTAACACTTTGAATTGGATCCTGTTTTTCCGTTTTGATCGGTTCGATTAAAACGGAACCGGCTCTAGGCCAGGAAGCCCTCGACCGTCTCCATGAACATCTCGAACCGGTCATGGTGCAGCCAATGGCCGGCTTCGGGGAAGCTGACGGTGCGGGCGGCCTTGAAATGCCGGGCCCGGCCGTCCTTTTCCGGATTGGAGGCCCAGCTCTTTTCGCCATAGCAGAGCAGGGTCGGGCAGCTGATCGAGGCCCAGAGGTCGGCCACCTGGGTCGGGGTCAGGTCCAGGGGCGGCCAGACCCGCAGGTAGTTGTCGAACTTCCAGCTGTAGGTGCCGTCCTCGTTCTGGCTGATGCCATGGGCGGTCAGGTGGCGGGCCTGGTCGTCGGTCAGATAGCTGTTTTCCGACTTCATCCTGGCCAGGGCATCGTCCAGATCCCTGTACCGGCGGGGCGTCCGGCCGGCCGCCTGGCGCTTTTCCTCGATCCAGGCCCGCCAGCGGCTGGCCACCGGCGTCTCTTCCCGCCGGGCGATCATGGCGGGGGAGGGGCCCAGCCCCTCGATGGCGACCAGCCGGGAGACATTCTCGGGAAACAGGCCGCTGTAGCGCAGGGCGATATTGCCCCCCAGGGAGTGGGCGATGATCGACAGGGGCGCCAGTTTCAGCTGATGGATCAGCTGGGCCAGGTCATAGAGATAGGCCATCAGCGAATAGTCGCCGTCGGGGGACCAGGCGCTGTCGCCATGACCGCGCAGGTCCGGCGCGATGATCCGGTAGCGGTCACTCAGCCGGGCCGCCACCCAGTCCCAGCTGCGGCAATGATCCCGTCCGCCATGCAGCAGCAGCAGCGGCGGATGGGCCGGGTCGCCCCAGGCGGCGTAATGCAGCTTCAGCCTCTGGGACATGAAGCTGTGGGAGGTCGGGCCGGCGGGCGCCGCTGGCGTCACGGAATTGTCCTGGCGGGTCATGGCGTTCGCCCGGGGATCAGGGGCTGCATCGACCCTAGAGGCCAAACCGCGCCGGGTCGGCCTTGATCATGGCCTCCAGCTTCGGCATTCCGCTGGTCAGGCCCTTGGCCAGCTGCCCGGTGATCAGGCCGCCCAGGGGCCAGATGGCGCTGGCGCCCCCCGTCCAGCGCAGCTCGCAGCCGCCCGGAACCTCGTCCACCTGATAGTCCTCGACGGCGGCCGAGACCGGCAGGGTCGACCGCTCGAACCGGAAGGCCATGCGTCTGCCCTCTTCCCAGGCAAAGAAGGTCTCCTCGATCACCTGGGGGCCGACCTCGACGGTGCGGGTCGTCCCTACCCCAAAGGGTTGCGGGCTGGTCCAGGTCACCTTGGTGATCGGCAGCCATTCGGTCCAGGCCTTGGCATCGAGCAGGGCGGCCCAGACGGCGCTGGCCGGAAACGGGAACCGGTGCACGGCGCTGCCCCTGGCGGCGGCCAGATAGTCCAGGCCGACGGCGGTATGCTGTTTGGGAGTCATTGCCATGGGGCGATACCTTGTTCTGGAACGGTCTCTCGGATGCCTTGAACCCTATCGGTTCGATTCAGACAACAAGGGAGGCCTTTTGGCCGGGTGATGGCGGCGCCGACGGTCCGGAGATTGGGTATCCGCGCCCTGATCCCTGCCGGTCAAGCAGGCCTCTATCCGGATAAACCGTCCCCCTTCCTGGCCATTCCCGGTCGCATGTGCGTTTCGAGAACGCGAGCAAACAAGCGCGTCCGGAAATTTCCGTGTCCAATCAGGGTTGAAGCGGGAGGGGCGATTGCCCGAAGGGAGGACGTCGCCCTGTCCGGACAGGCCATAGCCCCTCGGCACGATCCTAGATCCAGTCAAAGGCCCGCTGGATGGCGCCGACCGCGTCATCCTGGATGCAGGGACCATGGGAAAGAATGATGCGCCTTGGGTTCCAGTCGATCATCTGCTGCACGCCGGCGCGCAGCACATCGCGACGCTGGCGGGCAGCGAGCCTGATCTCGATCGATGGTTTGGCATTGGGCCCTGTCGCACCTCCGGCCTGCAGCAGCAGCCTGATCGGCCAGCGATGAACCCTGGAGGCCTCGAAGGTCTGCATCAGGTCGGTGACGATCAGCGTGGCGGAGGCGTGATGGAAGAAGACGGTTTCAGAGAACCTGCCCAGTGCGATCAGATGGTCGTCCAGATCCTGGCGCCAGCCTGCGTGACTGTTGCGATCGATGGGAATGCTGTTTGCAACCCCTGTCTTCGTGACGACGTCGGCAGAAGCATAGACGGCAGCGCCGGGATGCAAGGCGGCCCAGGCGCCGAGCTGCAGGTAATGGTAGCTGTTGGGTGCGACCAGGGCGGAGACCGGACCCAGTTCCGAGAGCGCCCTGTCGAGATCCGCTGTGTGCGTGACCGGAGAATGGAGCCAAAGGGCGCCGTCCGTCAGCCTCACCACCGTCATGCGGGTCGGGCAGGGCATGGTCACGCCGGCCAATCGATAGCCAACTTCAGGCCCTTCGACCGTCCAGATGTTTTCCGACTGCTGCACCGGCACAAGCTGCGGGTCGTAGGGTCGGTAGCCAAGGCGGGTCATGATCCATCGTCCGTGCTTGGTCGCTTGATTGGAGTGAACCCGGTAGTTACGGTGATTTTGCACCAAATATCGACGTCAAGGCTTAAGTTAAGAACCAATCTCTCGACAGTGTTTATTGCACTGCCATCGTAATTCCGGCCTCAAAATCCAGGCAGCGGAATCGATCTGGCCAACAGGCTTCCTGCAATGCCCAGAAAGAAAAACAGGGGGAAGATGTCCCAATTTCTGGCGCTCTTTGCGTTCTGCTGCAGGACGAACCGCCATACCATATAGATCGCCAGGGCAATGATCAGGGCTGTCACGGCGGTTATGAGGATCAGGGCGAAATCCGCGCTGGTCTGCTCCTCGGGCGCCAGGTCCGGCGGGTGCATGCGGGAATTCAGGGCACAGGCCGCCGGCAGCAGAAACGCGACCCCCACGCTGAGCCAGAGGCTCACATTCCCGGGTCTGTTTGCCATATCCGCCTCGTCGGTCGCCGACTGCCTGACTCACTCATGAGGCCGATGGTGGGACACAATCAATGCCCTGTCACCGGGAAGCTCGATCTCCGCAACGCATTGTCAATTTCAGGACGGCCTGGCGCCAGGCGCGGACATTACCGGTCCTGCGCTGAGGCGACATTCGACGCCAGTCGCCCATCCTCCAGGGTCAGGCGGCGGGTGCATCGGGCGGCGACGCCTTCATCATGGGTGCAGATGAGGAAGGTTGCGCCGTCCTGCTGGTTCACTTCCCGCATCAGGTCCAGCACCTGGTCGGCGGATTTTCGATCCAGGTTGCCGGTCGGTTCATCAGCGATGATCAGGTCGGGACGGTTCATCAGGGCGCGGGCGATGGCGACCCGCTGTTTCTGTCCCCCCGAAAGGCGGGTCGCCGGAAAATCGATGCGGTCCTGCAGCCCGACCCTGGTCAGCAGATCCCGGGCGCGGTCGCGCATATCCCGCGATATGCCGCCGGCCGGGGCCGCGGCGGGAAAGGCGACATTCTCCATCGCCGTGAAGTCGGGCAGCAGATGGTGGAACTGGAAGACAAAGCCCAGTCGGTGGTTGCGAAACTGCGCCCGCTTCTTTTCGGTATATTCGTAGACGGGTTCGCCGCTGATGGTCAGGCTTCCGGCCGTGGGCCTCAGCAGCAGGCCGACAATCGACAACAGGGTCGATTTGCCCGATCCGGACGCCCCCAACAGCGCCGCCAGTTCGCCCTTTTCCAGCGTCAGATCGACGCCCTTCAGCACCCGGGTTTCCTCGTCGCCGTTGAAGAAGACCTTTTCGATGCCTTGCGCTTCCAGAACCGGGGTCATTGCTGGATGGCCTCAAGGGGATCGACCCTTGCGGCCGAACGCGCCGGCAGGATCGATGCGACAACCGCGCCCAGGGTGGTCAGGACCAGGGCTGCGACATAGCCGCCCTGGTCCGGCGCGATCGGCAGGATGGGGACGCCGTCGGGGTTTGTGATCCCTTCGAGCCATAGACACAGACCATATCCGGTCGCGCAGCCGATCAGGGCGCCGATCAGACCGATCAACAGGCCCTGCAGCAGGAAGACCCAGAGAATGAAGCTGCCCGGTACGCCAAAGGCGCGCATGATCCCGATCTCGCTGCGCCGCCTGTAGGCGGACAGCACCAGGGCGCTGGCGATGCCGATGATGATCGAGATCAGCGAAAAGACCTGGATCATTGTGCCGGTCCGTCCCTGGGCCACCAGGGCATCTTCCAGATTGAGGTTCTTCTCCTGCCAGGGCGTGGCGCGCAGGCCCGTGGCATCGGCCAGGAAACGCGCCATGGCGCGCGCATCGTCGGGGTCCTTCAGCCTGATCTCGATGTTGGTCACCCCTTCCGGCAGGACGAAAAGCGGCCGGGCGGTCTGAAGGGACAGAAAGGCGACACGTTCGTCGAGACTCTGAAGGCCGGTGCGAAACACGCCCTTGATGGTCAGCAGTCGCTCCACACCCCGCTCGGTGCGCAGCAGGACCGACTGTCCCGCGCCCAGGCCCAGGTCCTCGGCCATGCGCACGCCGATCAGGAGGCCGTCCGCCCCCAGATCGCCGTCGCCCGCGATGATGTTCGGCGTGATGTCCGAGATGGCGTCGATTCCCTGGGGCTCCACCCCGATGATCGAGACCGGAGTCACGGCCTCGCTCTTCACCAGCACGGCGCTGCCGGATATCTGCGCGCTGATGGCGGAAACCGAAGGGTTCGCGCGCAGCAACTCGACGATCATCGGCCAGTTGCGGATCTGCTTGCGCTGGAAGGTGGAGACCAGGGCCACGGATTCCACCGGCAGGTCCGGTCCGGCCAGCACCCGCGCCACCCGTGTCGGCGGCTCCAGGCTGATATGGGCCCCGTTGCCGGTGACCTGCTCGGTCAGGCGGACGGCCAGGCCGGCGATCAGGGCGGTGATGAAGACAAAGACCGTCACACCTACCGCGACCCCCGCAATCAGCAGCAGGGTCTGCGAGGGGTTGGACAGCAGGTAGCGCCGGGCGACGTGAAGGGCGAACATGTCTCAGTCGCCCGAGGCCGGCGCCACGGGGCGGACGTGAGCTCCGGGGCGCGTGGCGCCGGGCTCCAGCACGACCCTGTCCCCGGCCTTCAGCCCGCGTTCCACTATGGCGTTGACCGAGGGCCAGCGGGCCACGGTGATGGACCGGGAACGGACAATCCCCCCGGCGTCCGCGACATAGACCTTGGGGGCTGCGGTGGCGTCGAGCACGGCGCGGCGCGGCACGACAATCGCCGCCTGTCGTCGGGCGACAACGATGGTCACGTCCACCGAGCGGCCGGGCGCAAGGCCCTGGGTGTCGGCGGGCGACAGCCGGACGGTGCGCCCGCCGGTGCCGGAATCGACCCGCGGCGAAACCTCCGTCACCCGAGCGAGAAAAATCTCTGGCGAGCCGGACAGGGCGGCGCGGGCGGCCTGGCCGGGGCGGATGGCGTCGGCATAGGCCTCCTCGACCTCGGCGCGGATCTCGACACCGGTGGCCGAGCCCAGCTCGAACAGGGTTTCACCGGCGCCGACCACCTGTCCGGTGTCGATCGGCCGGACCAGCACCACACCGGCCATCGGCGCGCGGATGGTGAAGGCCCGCGCACGCTCGGCCGAGGCCCGCACCGAGGCTGCGGCTGCCGTCACATTGGCCTCTGCCGTATCGAGGGCGGCGCGGGCGGCGTCCAGCGCCGCGGTCGAGGCAAAACCCCGCGCGTGCAGGGTCCGGGTCCTCTGGAAGCTCAGCCTCGCCTCGGTCGCCTGGGCCCGGGCAGCAAGGGCCCGCGCCGCATCGACGGCGGTCTGGGCCTGTTCGACGGTCGCGAGGATCACCGCCAGGGGGTCACCGGCCGCGACCCGGGCGCCCTCGTCGTGAAACAGGCGAATGACCTGGCCGGCATTGGGCGAGGCGACCTGGATCAGTTGCGTCGGCCGGGCGCGACCGACCACCGACAGGGCCTGCTCGACCGTCTGCGGACGGATCTCCTGGACCGCGACCTCGGCTGGCCGTCGCGCGATCACGACCCAAGCCAGCATCCCTGCTGCGAGCGCGACCATTGCGAGGATGAGGACCGGTCTCGAAGGGGCTCGCATGCAGTTCTCTTCTCGCCATGCCGCCTGACGAAGGCCAATTCCTGCGCGCCGGGCCGCCGGATGGCAAGCGGTCCGGTCCCTGGCCACTGGCCAGCCAAGGGGCCGATCACTGGAACGAATGGCAGCGACTGGTGACAGGCGCCGGTAACGCCCGCAGCCCGACTTGGCTCCATCCGCTCTTTCAGGGGGCGCGCCCTGACGCCCCATGGCGGAAACCGCCGGGGCGGAGTCCCTCTGGCGTTCTTTCGGCTGGCCTCGTTGAGTCGAGTCACGACAGGCTTGTCCGCCTGCCCCGTTCGGCCATGGCGCGCCCTGAGGCCGGTCAAGGTCCGGCAACGTTCGGCCAATCACGGCGTTGACAGCGGGCAGCACCCTGTCAACCGGAGCATCACCATGAAGGTCCTTGTCCTCTATGCGACGACAGAGGGGCAGACGCGCAGGATTGCAGACGCTGTCGCCAGCCAGCTCCAGGGCGATGAGGTGACGCTCGTCGACATCGTCGATGCGCCTGATAGTCTCAACCCGGCGCAGTTCGACGCTGCCATCATCGCTGCGTCGATCCACATGCACAGATACCAGGGTACGATCACGGGGTTTGCCCGGGACCACCACGCCGACCTCAATCAAATGCCTACGTTGTTCATCTCGGTGTCTCTCTCAGCAGCTGGCGACGACCCCGAAGACTTGAAAGGTGTCGCCGAATGCGTGGAGAAATTCACAGTCGAGACGAGCTGGAAGCCCCGGCAGATCCTTCAGGTCGCCGGGGCCTTCCGTTTCACCCGATATGACTTCTTCAAGAGCTGGGCCATGCGCCGGATCGCCAAGGACAAGAAGATCAAGGTGAACCCGCACGAAGACCTCGAATTGACGGACTGGTCGGCCCTGACGCGCGATATCCAGTCCTTCCGCGCAACGCTTGTATCAGGAGCGCCGCACAAGGCGATTTGAGCCGACTTGCAGCGGCAGCGCACAAACTCCACCCTCGGGCGTCAGGGGAAGCCCGTTGAAGGCGATGAGTGCGCCGCCACCGTCATTCCGGAATCCACCGTACCGGAGGTCGCGCCCCGGAACGGCGATCGCACCGCCTGACTACCCAAGGGACGCCAGCCGGGCGACGAAAGTCCGCTTGGCCTTGTGGCGCCGGACGAGATCGGCCAGGTAGGGGGCGAAGGTCTCTTCACAGACCGCCGCCCGGCGCCGGATCAGGCTCATGGCCTGGTCGTAGTTGGCCGCACCGCCGGTCTCCAGCCGCTTGGCGATCAGGCGTTCATAGGCCGCTGCCGCCCGACCGGGATGCAGGGTCGCGCTGGCGTCTGCCAGCCTCTCCAGCCACATCTCGCCGATCGCATGGGCCTCGGCGGTTTCCCAGGCCTCGGCGAACAGGCCCTCGTCCATCTGGATATCCAGCATCACCACCGCCGGGCTTTCCCAGAACCCGGCCTTGCGCGGGCGGGAAAGCAGTTCCTGCAGCATGGCCATGGCCTCTCCGACACGCGCCTCGCGGCCGGTTTCAAAGACCTTGAGACGGTTGTAGAACTCAAGGCAGGGCCGCTGTCTGAAGGCGGCCCACATCCGGGCCCCGGCCTCCGCCTCGCGTCCTGCATCGGCAAGAAGCTCAGCGGCGAAGAGGTCGAGCCGCGCGTCTGGCCGATCCTCGAAGCACCAGATGGCCTCTTCCAGCCATGTCAGCGCCTCGGTCTTGCGATCGGCTTCGACCAGCAACCTGGCGATTTCCAGATATCCGGCGGGTTGCTTCAGGTCGTCCTTTCGAAGCGCGATCCGGGCTTCCAGGTCGCCGTCTCGCCGGGCCAGACCATCCAGAATGGACTTCAGCCGGCCGTCGCCGTCGCCGCCGGAGCGTTGTAGAGCCCAGGCCTCAATCGCCAGTCTGCGGTATTCCGCCAGACCGTCCCGTCCCAGCACCGCCTCATAGGCGCTGGCCACGTCCTGGAAGCCGTTCCAGTCATCGGTCATTTCCCGTGCAAACAGCAACCCGGCGAGCCGGACTGGATCCGGGCGGGCGATCTCGCAGGCTTTCAGATGCAGCTCGCCGGCCTGTTCCAGGATCGCGCTGATCTCGCCTTCAGAATCATCGAGAGCCTCGAACATCTCGCTGGCCTGGTCGAACAGGTGATCCAGTACGGTCAGCACCATGGTCGCGCGTCCGTTGGACGCCAGGGCCTCCAGCCGCGCCAGCAAGGGCGCAAACTCTGAGGCGGCATCTCCGGCCCCCTGCCAGTCTGCCCCGTCGAGACGGTCCCAGACCGCATCGATCGCCCGTCGATAGCGGACGGCCAGGGCCGCGTCATCTTCGGCCGCGTCAGCCGCATCCAGTTCGATCTCGTCCAGCAGGTCCGGGTAGCGAACCGCCAGGACCAACAAGCGTTCCACCAGCCTGTCCGCCTCCAGGGCGGACAGGTACTGGCGCGCGCGTGAAATCCGGTCGAGCGGGGTCTTGCCCTCGCGCAGCGCCGCGTTCACGGTCAGGGCGACCGCGACCATATGCTTGCAGAACCCGGCGCCGACGAAGGCTGGGCAGTCGCACTCGCCGGATGGCGATCCGTCCAGGGAGTCCAGTTCGACCCGGTAGCGCTCGGAGCCGTGGACTCGCGCCAGCGCCCGGGCGCCCTCGACGGACAGAAGCTCGACCCGCCCCGCAGTCTGATAGGCAAGGCCCCGGCCATAGACCGCCTGGCCGGCAATTCGGCGCAGCAGGTCTTCCGAGATCGGCGTGAATCGCGCGGACATGACAGCCCGAACTGTAGCCAACCTTGATCCCGACATCACCAGGGGCGGCGCAGGGGGGTGATTTATGCCCTGGCCCCTCAATTCCGATTGCGAGCCTTGAGGCCTGTCACGGCTCGTCAAGGTTCGGCCGATCACCGCGTTCGGGGCGGACGGCATGCCGTCAGCCGGGGCATCACGGTGACTGTGCGCTGACGATCGACGTCAAGGCTCGAGGCAATTGCTGGTTTTGGGGCAGCAACCCGTGCAGTTTCCCCCCAGTTTGAGACTTGATTCAACAACCGTGAGGGGCCCACCGTGGAGCATGATCCGAAGGCGTTGCAGGCGGTCATGGAAGCGGCGAGTCCGCCCGATCTTGACCTTGCGTTCCGCCCGATGTTCGGCGGGATTTTCGGCTATGCCGCCGGCCAGGCGTTCGCCTCTCTGTCCAATGTGGGCCTTGCCCTCAAGATGACGGGCGCGGACCACGCCGCCCTGAGCGAAGCGCCCGGCGTGAAGCCGCTGCGGTATGAACCGGACGATCCGCCGAGCAAGAGCTATCTCCTGCTGCCGGACGCGATGCTTTCCGATCCCGACAGCCATCGATCCTGGATCGCGCGCAGCGCGGCAGGCCTGAAGCCGAAGACGCCGCGCAGGAAACCTGTGGCGGGAGAATGATTTCAGGAGACGTGAAAGGAATGACCGGTACAGTGCGGTGATTGACACCGGTTCGCCGCCATGGGGGCCTAGATGATGGTGATGGGCACACCGTCACCGTAGGTCCCATCGGCATGACAGACACCCAGGACGCCGGCCTCTGTCTCGCGCACGCGCGCCGTTGAGGCCCTGTTGGAACCACCGCATGGCAAGGCGACCGCTGGGGAGGATACAGGGGTATTGACCAACCAGACCGATGATCCCGCTGCAACGGCCCTGGAGCCCGAAGGTCCCGCGGCCGCATCGGAGGACGCGGCCGTGCGGGAGGCCGCGTTCCAGACGTTCATCTGGGACAATCTGCGGCGCAACTACATCGGCAACTTCGTGCACGGCATGCTCGGCATGACGGGCTTTCGGCTGATCAATGCGCCGACCTTCATGCCGGCCTACCTGCACCTTATCTCCGGCTCGAACACCATCGTCGGGCTCGGACTGGCCTTGCAGCAGGTGGGGTCGATCGTCTCGCCGCTGGTCGCCGGGGCGAAGATGGAGCACCGGCTGAAGATCATGCCGGCGGCCATCGTGCTGGGCAGCCTGGGACGGCTGGCGATCCTGGGCATGGCCCTGTCCGGCTGGTTCCTGAAGGACAGTGCGCAGGTGATCACCCTGCTGATGTTCCTGTTCCTGTTCGGGGTGTTCATGGGCGCCCAGCGGGTGGCCTTCACCCTGCTGATGTCCAAGGTCATTCCGGTCAGTCTGCGCGGTCGCCTGCAGGCCTGGCGCAACGCCATAGGGGGGCTGATTGCCGCCGTCCTGGCCTATGTCTCGGGCAAATACCTGATCGAGGCCGATGTTCTGGGCAACGGCTATTCCACGACCTTTATCCTGGCCTTTTTCCTGACCAGCGCCGGGCTGTGGTTCCTGCAGTACCAGATCCGCGAGCCGGTTCCGCCGACGATCCGCGAGCCTGCCCGTATGCGGGACCGCATGCGCGATATTCCGGGGCTGATCGCCGCCGACCCGGCCTATCGCTGGTTCCTGGTGGTCCAGATGCTGGCCACCTCCGCCCGGATCGCGACGCCGTTCTACATCCTGCATGTGGGGGCCACCATGCATCTGGACGGGGCCACCCTGGGCCTGCTGTCCCTGGCCTTCCTCGGCGCGGACACCGTGTCCAACATCGCCTGGGGCTACCTCGGCGACCGGTCCGGCTTTCGGATCGTGCTGCTGCTGGCGATCATCGGCTGGATCGCCGCGACCGTGCTGCTGATGACCCAGGGCGCGCCGATGGCGATCTTCTTCGCCTTCTTCATTCTGGGGGCCGCGCAGGCGGGCTACGCCATGGCTGCGCAGACCATGATCCTGGAGTTCGGCCACAGGGACGACCTGCCGATGCGGATCGGCATCTCTGCGACCGCCGAAGGGGTCACCGCCACCCTCGGTCCCCTGATCGGAGGGACGGTGGCGGACCTGCTCGGCTATAATGTCGTCTTCGGGGCCTCGCTCGGCCTGCTGGCGGCGGCCCTGCTGGCCCTGGTCGCCGCGGTGCCCGATCCGCGCCGGAAACGGGCCTGAGCCTGGCTGGTGGGGGTGTCGCGGGCGGCCTTGATGTGGGCAGGGCGACCCGCCGAGACCCGCATCTCCGCCGCGGGAAGGCTGATCTGAGAGCCTCGAAGACTGATGTCGATGACGGTATCGGTCGGCTGAGCCCCGGCCGTATGCCCGACTATCGTGTCTCACTCCAACGGGTCACTCCAGGTGCAGCCCAAGCGGCATGATTAGTGCACTGTCACCGTAATTCCCTGTGCGCTGGGCCGCCACGTCGAGGGGCGCGCCCTCAAAGAAGGGCGACAGAAACGGCCAAGCCAACCAGCCGGCATAGGCGATCAGGACCAGAGCGAAGCGAAGGATCTTCATGGGGACCTGCCGGCGAGATCGGGAGACGAAAGGCGCGGTATCGATCAGGCCCAGACGGGCGGCTGGGTCCAGACACGCGTCAGGGCGTCACCCTTCTGACCCCGCCAGACACCCGAAGCCAGGATGAAGAGGCCGAGCCCCAGAAGCGCGGCCATAGTCAGGGGCGTGGAGGCCACATGAAGACCGAAGATGTGCAGGGCCGCGTCGGCGCGACCGGCGAGATCGAAGGCCGGGGAGGTCGTCCGGGCAATCCCGCTCGCGACTGCAAGCCGCAGCGAGATTTCGCAGACGAAGGCGAAGAAATAGAGGCCGGGTGCCAAGGACAGGCCACCGATGGTCGCAACGCCGCCGAGACCATACAGGAGGATCGTCGTCAGAAGAACGCCTGCGGAGACGGCGGCCACCGTCGATCCAGGAGCGGCAAGCGACGCCCAGAGCTGCGGAAGCGTCGTTCCCGAACCGAGGGCTTCGCCCAGTGGAAGACCGAGCCAGGTCGCATAGGCGACGACCATTACGCCCAGAAGAAACCTAAGCACCCAAACCATAAGCGCCCCCGCCAACAATCTTAAAAAATATGTTAACACGAACGCCGGTCGTCAGGCGAGCCGGTCAAGCTGCAGAATTCTCAAGGCGTTGCGCCGCGACAACGCCCGGCAGGGTGAGGACGGCTTCGGCTCCCTCGCCCCGCTCACCGGTCAGGCTCAGGCTTCCACCCCATTGGCGAGCAAAGGCATGCGCCTGGGCCAGCCCCAGACCTTCCGCGCCCGGGCGGGTCGTGAAGAAGGGCTCCAGGGCCCGCTGAGCGGTCGCCGCGTCAAGACCGGGGCCCGTATCGCGGACGGACAGACGTATCCCGTCCTGCAGGCCAGGCTCCAGTCGGACGGCGACCAGAAAGTGGGGACACACACCACTTGTAGCCAAGCGCGATGACCACGGCGCAGTCTTGACCGCGTGCCCCCCACCCCATCCGACAAGCAGCGTCTGGCGGTGCTGTCAGTCCAACGCTGACATTTCTCCCCTATCGGCCCCAGTATTCAGGAGGGGGGTAGCCGTAGGACCGATTTCTCACAGGCGCCAGAGGTGTCCGCAGGATGTCATCCGGCATGCCGTGTGGCTGTGTTTCCGGTTCACATTGAGTCCGCGGGATGTCGTAGAACTCCTCGCGCAGCGGGGCGTGGAGGTCAGCTACGAGACGATTCGATGCTGGACCCAGAATTAGGCCGGCAATTTGCTAACGGCCTGCTCCTTCTTCGCGGTGGTCACATTGCCGGAAAACTCACATTTTGCCTGGAGGAGAAAAACGGGAGGACGTCAAATCCCTACGGTCCCCGGACTCTCCCTGCTTTCGGATGACCTGCGGCTCCTGGGATATCCCTGGGCCAGTTGAAAGTGGGGACACACACCACTTGTAGCCAAGCGCGATGACCACGGCGCAGTCTTGACCGCGTCCCCCCCGCCCCATCCGGCAAATAGCGTCTGGCGGCCCGGGAGGGACTCGAACCCCCGACCTTAGCTTTAGGAAAGCTCTGCTCTATCCTGCTGAGCTACCGGGCCGCACGGCCTGCCAATACGCCGGGGCGGGGGCGCTTCGCAACAGGGCAGCGGTGATCTATCGTCTTTGCCAGTTCGGGCCGGGCCGGGCCTGGGAGGGGTTATGGGCGTCTTGCGTCATCTGTATGTGCAGGTCCTGGTCGCCATTGCGGCGGGCATCCTGCTGGGGGCCCTGCGGCCGGGGCTGGGGGCGGAGCTGAAGCCCCTGGCCGACGGGTTCATCAAGCTGATCAAGCTGGTGATCGCGCCGGTGATCTTCTGCACGGTGGCGGCCGGCATCGGCCGGATGAGCGACATGTCGCGGTTTGGCCGCCTGGGCGGCCGGACCCTGCTGTATTTCCTGGTGGTGTCCAGTTTCGCCCTGCTGGTCGGGCTGGGTGTCGCCCTGCTGGTGCGGCCGGGCGCCGGGCTGAACATCGACCCGGCGGCCCTGGATCCCAAGATCGCCGCCGGCTATGCGGCCAAGGCCGCCGAGGCGCCGGGCCTGGCCGCCTATCTGCTGAAGCTGATCCCCGACACGTTTTTCGGGGCCTTTGCGGACGGCAATATCCTGCAGGTGCTGGTCATCGCCATCCTGACCGGTTTTGCCTGCGCCCGCCTGGGCGACTTCGGCGACCGGGTCAGCGGGGTGCTGGAGGACATCGCAAAGGTCTTCTTCTCGATCATCCATCTGGTGGTGAAAGTGGCGCCCATCGGCGCCTTCGGGGCCATGGCCTATACGATCGGCGAGTACGGGGTGGGCAGCCTGGTGCAGCTGGTCAAGCTGATCGCCACCTTCTACGTCACCTCCCTGCTGTTCGTGCTGGTGGTGCTGGGGGCGATCTCCGCCTGGGCCGGGTTTTCCCTGTGGAAGTTTCTCCGCTACATCCGCGAGGAGCTGCTGATTGTCCTGGGGACCAGTTCCTCGGAATCGGTCCTGCCGCAGATCATGGAAAAGCTGCAGCGGCTGGGCGCCTCGCGCTCGGTCACCGGCCTGGTCATTCCCACCGGCTACAGCTTCAACCTGGACGGCACCAACATCTACATGACCCTGGCCATCCTGTTCCTGGCCCAGGCGACCAACACCCCCCTGACCGGCTGGCAGATCGCCACCCTGCTGGGGGTGGCCATGCTGACCTCCAAGGGGGCCAGCGGGGTGACGGGGGCGGGGTTCATCGCCCTGGCGGCGACGATTTCCGAGGTCCAGACCATTCCGGCCGTGGCCCTGGCGGCCCTGGTGGGGATCGACCGGTTCATGAGCGAATGCCGGGCCCTGACCAACCTGGTCGGCAATGGCGTGGCGACCCTGGTGATCGCCCGATGGGAAGGCGAGCTGGACCGCGAGCAGCTGGCCCGGGAGCTGGACCGGGGGCCGGGGACATCCGGGGCTTTGGCGACTGGGGCTATGGCGACTGGGGCTCCAGCGGCCGGGGGCGCCCAGGCCGATCCGTTGGGCGATTGAACCAGGCGGCGCGCCCTGGCGGAGTCTTGTCGGCCCTGAGGGGCCTGGCCGGACTGGCGGCCGGGCTGCTGTCAGCCCTGGTCCTGGCCGGCTGCGGCGAGGCCGCAAGGCTGGACAGCCTGGCCGACCAGGGCCGGGGGCAGGTGGTCGAGGTGATGTCCGGCGACAGCGTCCGGCTGGACAGCGGCGATGTGGTCAAGCTGGCCGGGATCACCGCGCCCCGCTGGGACCAGCCGGGCGGCGAGGCGTCGCGCCAGGCCCTGGCCAGCCTGACCCTGGGCCAGACGGTGGAGCTGCTGTCGGCCGGGTCCAGGGAAGACCCTTTCGGCCGGCGGCTGGCCCATCTGCGGCGGGTCAAGGGCCGGACCTGGGTGCAGGGAAGGCTGCTGGAAGACGGCGTCGTGCGGGTGCGGACCTTTGCCGACAGCCGGGCCCTGGCCGGGCTGATGCTGGCCCATGAGGCCCGGGCCCGGCAGGGGCGGCGGGGGCTGTGGGCCGACAGGGGCTATCAGGTGCGGCTGCCCGCCGAGGCGCTGGCGGGGCCGCCGGGCTTTGTGCTGGTCGAGGGCCGGGTGAAGTCCAGCTGGCTGGAGGCCGATGGCCGGCGGCTGGACCTGGGGTCCGGTCTGGTCCTGGCCCTGCCGGCCCGCAGCCTGGGGGATTTCGACAGCGCCGGGCTGGCGCCGGCCAGCCTGCAGGGGCGGCTTTTGCGGGTTCGCGGCTATCTGGGCCGGGACGGCGAGATGCGGATCGACCATCCCGAGGCCATCGAGGTGCTCAGGGACGGTTAGGGGCGGTCAGCCGATCAGGCCGGCCTCGGCCAGGTCGCCATAGTCCCGCTCCAGGGCGCCGCGCAGCTTGGCCAGGGCGGCATGTTCCACCTGCCGCACCCGCTCCTTGGAGACGCCCAGTTCCTCGCCAAGCGATTCCAGGGTGCGGGGCTCGTCGCACAGGCGGCGGGCCTTGATGATGGCCAGTTCCCGGGCGTTCAGCACCTTCAGCGCCCGAGCCACGGCCCGCTCCCGCGCCTGGCCGTCCAGTTTTTCGGAAGCCGCTTCCTCCGGGTCGGCCCGGTCGTCGGGCAGGAAGTCCTGGAAGGCGTCGTCGGCGCCGGCCGTGACCGGGGCGTTGAGGGAGCGGTCGGAGGCGGACAGGCGCGAGGCCATGGCCTCGACATCGGCCTCCTCGACCCCCAGGTCAATGGCGATCTGGGTGCGGGCGGCGGCGGTGAGACGGCCTTCCATGTCGCCCAGCCGGGCGCGCAGCCGGCGCAGGTTGAAGAACAGGCTCTTGCCCGCCGCCGTGGTGCCGGTGCGCACGATGGACCAGTTGCGCAGCACATAGTCCTGCATGGCGGCCCGGACCCACCAGCCGGCATAGGTGGAAAACCGCACGCCGCGTTCCGGCTCGAACCGGGCCGCCGCCTGCATCAGGCCCACGGCGCCTTCCTGGACCAGGTCGCCCATGGGCAGGCCATAGGCGCGGAACTTGCCGGCCATGGCGACGACCAGACGCATATAGGCGCCGGTCAGCTCATGCAGGGCGTCCTCGTCGTTCTCTTCACGCCAGCGCTTGGCCAGGTCATGCTCATGATCGGCGGCCAGCAGGGGCGCCTTCATGGCCCGGCGGATGAAGCGCCGTTCGGCCGTTTCACTGGTGATCGCTTCTGTGCTTGCCATGACCCGTCTACGACGGAGGCGGCCGATCGGTTCACTGGCTCCTGGAACGAAGATGGGCTGAAACGAAGAACGCCCGGCCGAGGGCCGGGCGTCTCACAGGCTCCGATCCGGTGGGTGGATCAGGCGGCCTTTTGCAGGGACTTGGTCAGCAGGCTGACGGCGGCGTCGCGGTCGATCCGCTCCACGGCCGCCACTTCCCGGGCCATGCGGTCCAGGGCCGACTCATAGAGCTGGCGTTCGGAATAGGACTGTTCGGGCTGGTTGTCGGCGCGGTGCAGGTCGCGGACCACCTCGGCGATGGAGACCAGGTCGCCGGAATTGATCTTGGCCTCGTATTCCTGGGCGCGGCGCGACCACATGGTGCGCTTGATCCGGGCCCGGCCCTTGAGCGTGGTCAGGGCCTTGGACATGACGCCCTCTTCGGCCAGGGAGCGCAGGCCGGAGGTGGCGGCCTTCTTGGTCGGGACGCGGAGGGTCATCTTCTCGTGGTCAAAGGTGATCACATAGACTTCCAGAGACATTCCAGCGACTTCCTGGGTCTCCACCGCCTGGATGGTGCCCACGCCATGGGCGGGATAGACAACGTGATCGCCAACGGAAAACGCCAGACCGGTCTTGCTCATTGCTTGTCCTTTTTCTGCACCCTCCGCTGTCGCGGAGCGCCGAGTCCGATCACCCTGAATGCGACGCAAAAAGCCCGGGCTCGATGGCGCGGGCTGGCTGGTCGCGTTTCAAGGTCTGTCTAGGTCACCCTTCGCCTTCGTCCGGGCGCGCCGATCGGGAACGGCAGTTCTTGAACCGAAACGCACCGGAAAAACTCCGCCGCGTCCCGAAGGTGATAACACAAAATTCAGCCGAATGAAAGGTTTGCGACAGGCCGGGCCCTGCCCTCAGCGGCGATCAGGGCCGGGGAGGGCAGGGTTCCCGTCAGGCGGGAATCTGCCCGGTCAGGCCGTTCAGTTACCCTTGCCGGGCTTTTCGCTGAAGTATTTCTCGAACTTGCCGGTTTCCCGCTCATAGGCCTCGGCGTCGGCCGGCGGTTCGCCCTTCAGGGTGATGTTGGGCCAGATCTTGGCATAGTCGGTGTTGATCTTCAGCCACTTGCCGTCCGGCTCGTCCTCGGTGTCGGGCTTGATGGCGTCGACCGGGCATTCCGGCTCGCAGACCCCGCAGTCGATGCATTCGTCCGGATTGATGGCCAGGAAGTTCTCACCTTCGTAGAAGCAGTCCACCGGACAGACCTCCACACAGTCCATGAACTTACATTTGATGCAGGCGTCGGTAACGATGTAGGTCATCAGGGGCTCTAAAGGCCGCGTGCAAAACGGCAGGCGCGGGTTGCGAACGACAGGCTCCGGTATTTCCTTTGGCAGCGGGGCCTTGTCAATCGGGACGTCGTCATGGCGGGCTCAGTTATTCTCCAAGGGGCAATAGAGGGCGCGCGCCTCGGCCGGCGGGCCGCGCCGCTCTCCCGGCGCCAGCACCTGCACCGCGATGACCCGGCCGGACAGGGCAAAGACCAGCCGGTCGCCGGGGATCAGTCCGCGGGAAGGCTTGTCCAGCCGCGATTCCTGGCCGCCCCTGGTCAGCCGGGCGCGGCCCTCCTCGACGAATTTCGCGGCCATGGACCGGGTCTTGAAGAACCTTGCGCGCCAGAGCCAGACATCCGCCCGGCAGGCCTGACCCTGTGGCGACTCCTGCCGGCCGGTCTGGCAGGCCTGGCTCATGCCGTGGCGGTCCGCCGGCGGCGCCTTGGCCGGGGCTTGGGACGAGGCTGGGGGGCCGTGCGAGGGGGCGGGGCGGGGGTCAGGCTGGCCAGGACGGCGAAGGGTGAGTCGGGGGCCGGGGCCGGGGGCGCGGCGGCGGCCTTGCACACCGGATCGCGCCGGCGCCAGAAGCTGGTCGCCTCCGGTCCGGTGGGCCGGGTGGCGGGGACGAAGTCCAGGCCCCGCAGGATGTCGTTCAGGTCGCGGGCGGGCCAGCCCATCTGGTCCATCAGGGCCTTTGACACGGCAATGCCCTTGCCCTGCTGATGGGCGGCCCGCAGCAGGCCGTCCAGCACCTCCAGCTGCTCCACCGGAACCGCCAGGCCGCCGACCGCCATCAGGCCGCGCGCCGCCAGGGCCTTCTGGTCCACGGGGCCGGGGCTCAGCCGCGTGGTGGCGCCGGCGGGCGGGATGGCCGGGGCGAAGGACAGGGCCTGGGCAAAGGCCAGGGCCTCGTCGGTCAGGAGGCCCGGCATATGCAGGGAAAAGCCGCCGATCTTGACCCCCAGCACCCGCAGAGCCCGGCGCTCGGCCTGGCTCAGGGCCTTCAGTTCCGCCTCCAGGCCGCGCCGGGGCAGGATGCCGCCGCCCTCCAGCAGCCGGTGTCCCAGCCCCCGGGCCAGGCCCTTGATCTGGCCCCGGGCCATGGCGGTCTCCAGCCGGGTCAGGGGGCCGAGGCGCCGGATCCGCTCGGCGGCGACAAAGGCCTCCAGCCGCCGCTGGGCCCGTTCCCGGGCCGGCGGCGGGCCCATCTCGCCCAGCAACCGCACCCGGCCCGCCTCCTGCAGCTGTCCGGTCAGGGCGCCGCGCCAGAGCAGGGCGCCGGTCGGGGTGATGCTGAAGGCCTCGTCCGGCTCGGCCGCCAGGGCGCCCAGCCGGCGGGCAACCTCCGGGGCCACGGCCTTCTGGGCGGCGCCGCGCAGGGCCTTTTCCTCCAGGGAGGTCACGGCCCTGGGCTGGTCGAAGACCACGCCCTTCAGCCGGCCGACGAAATGGCCCTCGACCGTGACGGTCCCGTCCTCGGCCACCCCGGCCAGCATGGTTTCGCGGTCGCCCAGCTGGCGCATCAGCAGGCTGGTGCGGCGGTCGACGAACCGGGCCATCAGCTTTTCATGCAGGGTGTCGCTCAGCCGGTCTTCCAGCCGGCGCATGACGCCCTGCCAGTGGGCCGGCTCATGCAGCCAGTCGGGGCGATTGGCGACATAGGACAGGGTGCGGACCGCCGCCAGACGCTGGGCCAGCGAATCGATCTCGCCGTCCGTGCGGTCCAGGCTGGCCAGCTGCTCGGCCATCCAGTCGGCCGGGATGCGCCTCTGGCGACTGGTCAGGTCGTGGAAGATGCGCCGCAAAAGGTTCAGGTGATCATCGCTGGCGATCTTGCGGAAGTCGGGGGTCTGGCAGACCTCCCACAGCCGCTCCAGGGTGCGCTTGTCGCGGCAGCGCTGGGCAATGTCGGAATCCTCGGCCAGGCGCTTGAGGGTCTTTTCGTCCAGGGCCTCGGCCGACAGTTTCAGCCCCTCGCGGGACGGCGCCTGGTCCAGGGACCGGATCAGGGCCGGCAGGGAGGCAAAATCCAGCCGGCTGCTCCGCCATTCGGCGGCGACCAGGGGCTCGAACCGGTGGGCCTCCACCGCCTCGACCAGGTCCTCGTCCATGTCCTCGGCCTCGCCGGTGACGCCGAAGGTGCCGTCCCGCCGGTAGCGCCCGGCCCGGCCGGCGATCTGGCCGATCTCCTGGGCCTGCAGCCAGCGGGTGCGGCGGCCGTCGAACTTGCGCAGGCCCGCAAAGGCGACATGGTCGACATCCATGTTCAGGCCCATGCCGATGGCGTCGGTGGCCACCAGGAAGTCCACCTCGCCCGACTGGTAGAGGGCCACCTGGGCGTTGCGGGTGCGGGGGCTGAGCGAGCCCATGACCACCGCCGCCCCGCCCCTCTGGCGGCGGATCAGCTCGGCGATGCCATAGACCTGGTCGGAACTGAAGGCGACGATGGCCGAACGGCGGGGCAGCCGGGTCAGTTTCTTGGGCCCGGCATAGGTCAGGCTGGAAAACCGCTCGCGGGTGATGATCTCCGCATTGGGCAGCAGCCGGCGCACCAGATGGGCCATGGTTCCCGAGCCCAGCAGCATGGTCTCGAACTTGCCCCGGGCATGCAGCAGCCTCTGGGTGAAGACATGGCCCCGTTCGGGGTCGGTGCAGAGCTGGATCTCGTCCACCGCCATGAACTCGACCTCGCGGCCCAGCGGCATGGCCTCGACCGTGCAGACGAAATAGTTGGCCCGGGGCGGGACGATCTTTTCCTCGCCGGTGATCAGGGCCACCTCGCGCGGGCCCTTGATGGCCACCACCCGGTCATAGATTTCCCGGGCCAGCAGCCGCAGGGGCAGGCCGATCATGCCACTGGCGTGACCGCACATCCGCTCCACGGCCAGATGCGTCTTGCCGGTATTGGTCGGCCCCAGAACGGCGGTCAGCCGGGCCGGCGCCTGTCCGGTCGAACGGTCGCTCATGACGGGCAAGGTGGGGCGAGAATCGGTCGGCGGCAAGGTGTCGGGACGAGGGAATGACGGGTTGGGTTTGAATGTCGCGGATCTACGCCAACCGTCGTCCCGGACGGCCCGCAGGGACGATCCGGGATCCAGGGCCGCCGATGGGATATCGCCGCCGCCGCCGGCCTGTCCTGCGGCTCTGGGCTCCGGCCCTACTCTGTTCTGCGCTTCGGCCGGGGTTATGGGGGTTTTTGCGGAGCGGCTGTTTCGGGGGCGTTGCGGCAACCACCCCCGTCGTCATCCTGAGTGGGTCGCGCAGCGGCCGTGTCGAAGGACGCAAGTTGCTGGCGACTCGCATTGAACGGCCCTGAGACAGGGGGCGGTCAATGAGTCCCGGCGGATGTCACCGCCTGGAGGCATCCCGGCCGTTGACCGTCTTTTCGATGACGTCAATCAAGGCAGGAACATCGACGGGCTTGGAGACGATGGCGTCGAAGCCGACCCCTTCATAGTCCGCGACCTGGTGGCGCATGGCGTTGGCCGTGATCGCAATGATCGGGACTGGCCCAAGTCCCGACTGCTTTTCATGGAGCCGGATCTTCAGGGTCGCCTCTACCCCTCCCATGACCGGCATGAGGACATCCATAAGGATCAGGTCCCATTCAGCCCCGGCAGCGGCTTCAACAGCCTGGGCGCCATCGCTGACCGCGGTCACCGACAGACCGGCCTGCTGGAGGACAGTGCGCATCACCAGTTGATTGGTCTCGTTGTCATCCACACTGAGCACCCGCAGGGCCGGCGCGTCTGCAGGCCGCCCGGTCGTCTCCCCTGAAGGCGCAGGCTGCACAGCGGCAGCCGCACTGGAGTTCAGGCGCTCAATCGGAAGACTGACCGTAAAGGTCGACCCTTCACCGACCTGGGACTGGACCTTCAGGTCGCCCCCCATCAGCCCGGCCAGTTCATTGCAGATGGCGAGCCCCAGTCCTGCTCCGCCAAAGCGCCGGTTGACGGAAGAGTCGGCCTGGCGGAACTCCTCAAAGATCACATTGATCGCGTCAGCCTCGATACCCGGGCCCGTATCGGAAACCGAGATTTCCACACCGGACAGAACGGACCGGGCGCTGAGGACAATCTGGCCCTGATCAGTGAACTTGATCGCATTGGACAGCAGATTCTGGACGATCTGACGGATCCGGGTCGGATCACCGCGGTACCGCCCCCTGGCCGCAGCAATATCCTGCCGGAAGATGAGCCCATCCCTGTCCGCCAGGGCTGAGAAATTGGCGAATACGCCGCCGAGCACATCTTCGAGTTCGAAGGGGATGGACTCCAGCGGCAGCTTTCCGGCCTCGAGCCGGGACAGGTCGAGCAGTTGGTTCAGAATGGTCAGCAGCGCGCCGCCGGACTCCAGCACGACAGCCAGACGAGCGGACTGCTGTTCATCCTGAGCATCCTGGACCATCGCCTGGGCCATGCCGAGGATGCCATTCAGGGGCGTGCGAATTTCATGGCTCATGGTCGCAAGAAAGTTCGACTTGGCCTGGCTGGCCGCAAGCGCCTGGTCCCGCGCCCTGCGGAGGCTTTCGTTCAGCTTCTTGACCTCGGCCAGCTGCATGGTCTGCATGCTGACCGCCACGGCCATGGTGGTGGCGCCGTCAGCGGGAGAGAAGTCCTGGGCGGTCAGGCCCAGCTTGCCCCAACCGGAGGCCGCACCCGCCGACAGACTTACGCAGAACAGAAACCCGTCACCCAGATTCATGATGCAGCCGGCCAGCTTGATCCGGCCGTCGGCCGACCCCAGCTGCAGGGCGGCCCCCGATTTCGCCGAGGCGACGGGGTCGAAACCCTTGAAGGGCCGCTCCACGACGAACCACCTGTCCAGTCGTTGCCCCGCCAGAGCTTCCGGCACCAGCTTCAGGATTGTTCTTCCAACCTCGGTGATGACAAGGTTTTCATCGGTCCGGATGAAGCATGGAAATAGAGATTCAAACTGTGCGTTACTGAGATTGATTGGATTTTTCATAAATCAACCTCAGCTTCTATAGGAGGACAGACTTATTTCGAATAGAGAAAAATCCTCTTTGGTCCCTGAAAAAATAACATTACCCGTTTTGTCAAATCTATTAAGCATACCTTCGAAAAGTCCTGTGACAAAGCTCTCCAGCCCTTGCCGCGTTGAATGATAGGCAATCTTTATGCGGCTCTCGTCATGCTCGAGAACAGCGAAATAGGGCAGCCGCGCTTCCGGCATGGCGATCTGGATGCTGGCATGCATCCGGTCCAGGTTTTCCAGGGACTCCAGAAGACTCCCGCCCAGGATGTTCATGACATTGGCGTAGGGTCCCGCGTCTGCTGCCTTGATCCAGTACTGACCAAAACTGCGCAGGGTTTCATCGACCGTCAGGCCAGCCTTGGCGGCGACCGCCGATATCAGTCGGAAGGTGATTTCGTCAGGGTAGGGTTGGGCGCCGATCAGGACGGAGTCATCGAGGCCCGCCGAATCCAGAATGCTGGCCCAGGCGGCCTCGCCATAGCCAGCGACCACCATGTCCATGGCGGATCTGTGAATCATTCCGTGCATGCTGTCGCCCCAAACGGATCACACGTCTTACAGCGGCCCATGAAGCATCCGGCCCGTAAATTTTTGATGATACTGGCAAAATACCACGGGTAGCCGAGGGACCAGCCGGGTTGAGGGGGTTCTTCAGGGAGCTGGCTGGCGTTGCGGCGCCAGCCTATTCGTCATCCTGAGAAGGTCGAGCAGCGGCCGAGTCGAAGGGTTTTGACGGGAGGCTTCAGATGTCCTCCTAGAGCCTGCTCCGTTTTGATCGAACCGATCAAAACGGAAAAACAGGCTCTAATTCAGAGTGTCAGAGCATGGTTCGATCCGATAACCGTTTCACACTTATCGGACCATGCTCTGGCGAAGGTCGATGACCACCTTGCCGGCGACCACGGTCATGACGGTTTCGGCCTCAAGGAGGTCCTGGTCGGGGGCGGTGAGGATTTCCTTCGAGAGGACGGTGATGTTGGCGGGGCTGCCGAGGGTCAGGCGGCCCCAGCCGGCGGGGCGGTGGTCGGCGGCAGCGGCATTGACGGTGAACAGGTCCAGGGCCTGGAGGCGACTCAAGGCCTCGTGCGGGCCCCAGTCCGGGCCGCTGGCGCCCTTCAGGTCCTTGCGCACCGTGGCGGCGTAGTACTCGATCCGGGGATCGCCCACCTCGACCGGGGCGTCGCTGCCGCCGATCACCAGGGCGCCGCTGTCGGTCAGGCTACGCCAGGCATAGGCGCCGGCCAGGCGGTCCGGACCCAGCCGCGCCGGGGCGAAATAGAGGTCGCCGATGGCGTGGGAGGGCTGCATGGAGGCCACCACGCCCAGTTTCGCAAAACGGGGAATGTCGGCGGGGTCGATGATCTGGCTGTGCTCGATCCGCCAGTGGACGGCGCGGGCGGCCGCCGGGTCGGCGGCCAGCACCTCCTCGAACCAGTCCAGGGCCAGGCGGTTGCCCCGGTCGCCGATGGCATGCAGGGCGATATCGGCCCGGACCTTCAGCGCCTGTTTCAGGATGGCCAGGGTCTGGTCATGCTCGGCGATCTGCAGGCCCGAGCCGGACGGCTGGTCGGCATAGGGCTTGAGCAGCAAGGCGCCGCGCGAGCCAAGCGCCCCGTCCATATAGAGTTTCACCCCGCGCACCCGCACCCGGCCGGTGGGGTCGCCATAGGGGCCGCGCCGCAGGACCTCGCCGGCGTCTTCGGGGACCATGAAGACATCGACGGTGATCGGCAGCTGGCCCTTGCGCGCCAGGTCGAACAGGATGGCCACATCCTCGGCGCTGGTGCTCATGTTGGAGGCGCCGGTCCAACCCCGGGCGGCATAGAGGTTGACCGCGATGGTCAGGGCCTCGCGCCGCCGGGCCAGGCTGAGGGGCGGCAGTTTGCGCTCGATCAGGGCGGCGGCGGTGTCGATCAGCAGGCCGGTGGCCTGGCCATCGGGGCCGCGCTCGATCCGGCCGCCGGAGGGGTCTGGCGTGTCCCTGGTGATCCCGGCCAGGGCAAGGGCTGCGGTGTTCAGCACCACGGCATGGCCATCGGCCCGTTCCAGCACCACGGGCCGGTCGGCGACGGCGGCGTCCAGGTCGCTGCGATCCGGAAAGCGCTTCTCCGGCCAGTGGGTCTCGATCCAGCCCCGGCCGACGATGGGGTCCTTGCCGGGATGGGCGGCGGCATGGCTGGCAAGCGCGCGGGTCAGGTCTGCGGCGGACCGCACCTGGTCCAGGTTGAGGGTCATCTCGCGCAGGCCGACGCCGGTCAGGTGGACATGGGAATCGACCAGGCCCGGATAGGCCGCCGCCCCCTTGAGGTCATACTGCGGCAGGCCCTTCGACTGCTGGCGGGCGGCGGCCAGATCGCCGACGAAGGCGACCTTGCCGTCCCGGACCACCAGGGCTTCTGCGGGGGTCACCACCATGGCGCCGTCCGGCCCGGGCGCTGCGCCGCCAGTGAGGATCGGGCCGCCGAACATCAGGAAATCATCGCCATCCGCCGGCCTTGCCTGGGCATCGCAGGCCCCCAGCAACAGGGCGGCGAAAAGGGCAAGCGCGCCAAGGGGTCTGATCATGAGGGCTGTCTCCCGCCGCCGGTTAACGTCGCGACCAAACCCGACGAACAGGGGTGAAACGAATCATGACCGAATCAGCGACGTCGCCCGATTCGGTGTTTGTTCACCCCAAACTATTGTATCTTAAGCAGCATTAACCACAATCGGGTTCCGGGAGGAAGGCGGGCCACGCGCGGTTTTTGCGGCGATTTCGGGCTCAGCCCTGTTTCGGCTTCTTCGGCGGCGGCGGCGGGCAGTCCGCCTTCAGCCACCGCGCCTCGATGGAGCCGGTGGGGGTCAGGTTGATGCCGATGATCGAGGTCTTGATCTTCGCATTCAGGGCGAAGGCCTTGGGGCTGTAGGTTCCAGAGGCCGTGACAAAGGCCTTGCGGCCCCGCTTGTCGACGCAGACGCCGTCAAACTCGGCCTTGCCATCACCCACCCGGCGGGTGGGGTAGGTGCATTTGTAGTGGCGGTTGCTGGGCCCGCTGAAGAACTTCTCGATGTCGGCCGGCTTGACGCAGCGGTTCTCGACGCTGCTGCTGGAAATGCCGAAGGAGACCCGGCTCTTGTATTCCCAGTAGCCGGGCAGGATGGTGTTGCTGGTCTGGCTGGAGGCGGCGGCCGGAATCGCCAGAAGGGCGGCGAGGGCGAGCAATGCGGCCGGGCGGATCATCTCGGGTCTGGCTCCAGGTCCATCAGGGTAGCGGCGGTTCAACTGACGAAACCCTATAATGAGGGCGCATGAATGGCCGCTGAAAGCGCCTTCGCGCGCCAGCGGTTGCGGCGGACTGTCAGAAGATATGCAGCGCCGCATGTTGCAGCAGCATGATGGTCTTGGCGTCCTGGATGGCGCCGGACGTGATCATGGCCAGGGCCTCGTCAAAGGCCACCTCCATCACCTCGATGTCCTCGCCCTCGTCCGGATGACCGCCGCCGGCCGAGGTGCGGTCGGCCGGACTGTAGCGGCCGATGAAGAAATGCAGTTTCTCGGTCACGGCGCCGGGGCTCATATAGGCCTCGAAGATCCGGGTGACGTCCCGCACGGTATAGCCGGTCTCTTCCTCCACCTCGGCGCGGATGCGCGATTCGGGATCGGCGTCGTCCAGCAGCCCGGCGGGCGCCTCGATCAGCAGGTCGTCGCAGCCATTGACGAAGGCCGGATAGCGGAACTGCCGGATCAGGATCACCGTCCGGCGGTCAGGATCATAGAGCAGGATGACCGCCCCGTTGCCCCGGTCATAGGTCTCCCGGCTCTGGGTCTGCCAGGCGCCGTCGCTGCGCAGGAAGGCAAAGGTGGTGGATTTCAGGATGTACCAGTTGTCTGAGAGCAGCCGGACCGACTCCACCCTGACCCTGTCGGCGATACTCATCGTGGCTGTTTCCCAAAACTGGCGGCGCCCATCAGGGCCGGGCGGAAAGGCGCGCCAAGGGTTGACGTCTCGCCGCTCAGTCCCCTATAGACGCCCCTCTCGCGCCTGGGCCATCCCATGCGTGTCCGAAATTCTATTGCGAAGGTCGCTATTATGTCGCGTCGCTGCGAACTCACCGGTGTCGGTCCCATGGTCGGCCACAACGTGAGCCACTCGAACATCAAGACCAAGCGCCGCTTCCTGCCGGCCCTGTCTCCGGCCACCCTGGCCTCCGAGGCCCTTGGCCAGAGCTTCAAGCTGCGGATCACCAATGCGGCCCTGCGCACCCTGGACTTCCGGGGCGGCCTGGACACCTTCCTGGTTAAGGCCAAGGACGAGGACCTCTCGCCCCGCGCCCTGAAGATCAAGCGCCAGATCAAGGCCAAGCTGTCGGAATCGGCCGCCGCCTGAGACCAAATGGTCTTCTTAGCGTTCCAGACGCCTCGCGATCACGGTCGCGGGGCGTTTTTAATTGTGGCGATAGGCCGGCAGGGCAGTGTCCTTCAACTGCCGTCCTGGGCTCGGCCTAATGCAGCCTCCGCCGCTTCAAGCAGGGCGGGTAGCCTTGTGTTTACCGTCAGATAGACCTGACTTTCCGCGACGTGTTGATACATGTGTCGGAACACATTCCCTGAATCTTCGATCTGTCGCCATTCGAGCTGCGGATTTTGCTCCTGCTGTGGTCCGCGCAGACGCCTTGCAGCCTCCGAAATGATCTCAAGACAGCGTGTCACTGCGTAGAAGGTTTTCCGATCTGCAGCGAATTGCGCCTCGCTCATGCCTTCGACGAAGCTTTGGGCCAATCGGGCATTCTCGCCGATCGCCAGCCAGGCCAATTCCTCCTTCGGCGTCGGCGACGCGTCAGAAGGCATACAGGGCTTCGGCGAGCGCTGCGCGCCGCACCGGCTCGATCAGCATGGCGCGGTTGGCGACATCGACGGGAACCGGGAACAGGTCTGCGATATACTGGGTGATCCCGACATAGCCGTAGAGGTCAAGTTCGGTCGCGGGATCCAGCTCGACCATGATGTCGAGATCGCTGTCGATCCTGGCCTCATGCCGGGCCGTCGATCCGAAGACGGCGGCGCGGGCGACACCTTGGCGCCGCAACGGCGCCTCATGGGCGCGAAGGATGGTCAGGACCGCTTCCGGTGACATGGCCGGATTGTAGCCCCGATTGGCCAGGTTTGCGAGAGACGCCTTGACTGGGGCCCGCCTCCCTCAGGCCAGCAGATGCGGTCCGGCGGTCCTGACGTCGGTGCAGCCGGTCAGGGCCATGGCCATCATCATTTCCTGTCGGATTACCGACAGCATGTGGGCGACGCCGGCCTCGCCCCGGGCCCCCAGGGCCCAGGCCCAGGCCCGGCCGATCAGCACGCCCTTGGCCCCCAGGGCGAGGGCCTTGACCACGTCCAGTCCCGAGCGGATGCCACCATCCATCAGCACGGTCAGGTCATCCCCGACGGCCTGGACGATCGGCGGCAGGGCGGCGACGCCGCTGAGCACCCCGTCCAGCTGCCGGCCGCCATGGTTGGAGACCACAAGGCCGTCCATGCCGCAGGCGACGGCCTGACGGGCATCCTCCGGGTCCAGCACGCCCTTGAGGACGATCGGCCCCTTCCAGTGCTGCCGCACCCAGTCCAGGTCCTGCCAGGTCAGGGTGGGGTCGAAGTTGCGCGTCACCCAGGGCCAGAATTCCATGATGCCCTTGGCGTCCGGAATCGCCGCAGCGATGTTTCCAAAGCTGTGGGGACCGCCGCGCAGCTGGACATCGACCAGCCAGTCTGGATGGGTCAGGCCGTCCCAGGCCCGTTTCAGGCCGGTAAAGGGCCCGGCATTGCCAAACAGGCCGGTGCGATAGTCGCGGTAGCGGGCGCCGGGCACCGGCAGGTCGACGGTAAAGACCAGGACGGGCGATCCCAGATCGGCGGCCTTCTGCAACAGGGCCGCCATATAGCCCCGGTCCCGGATCATATAGAGCTGGAACCAGGGCGGGGCGCCGCCGTCGCGGGTCACCTCCTCCAGATCGCAGACCGAAACGGTCGACAGGCACATGGGCAGGCCGGCGGCCCGCGCCGCCTTCATGGCCTGGACCTCGCCGCGCCGGGCATACATGCCGGCCATGCCGATGGGCGCCAGGGCGACCGGCATGGCCATGGACTGGCCAAACAACTCGGTGGTGAGGGTAATGGTCGAGACGTCGCGCAGGACCCGCTGGCGAAGGGCGATGGTCTCGAAATCGGCGACGTTGCGGCGCAGGGTCGCCTCGGCATAGGAGCCGCCGTCGATATAGTCGAACATCACCCGGGGCAGCCGCTTCTGCGCCAGCAGGCGATAGTCATCGACGCAGGCTGGCGTCACCGCCCGCCGACCCAGTCGAAGGCCAGCAGCAGGCTGCGTTGCTGGGGCGAGCCGTTGTCGTCCGCTAGCAGCAGCAGCCGGGCCGCGCCGGAGGGGGCGGTGATCAGGGCCACGCCCTCCATGTTGTCGCGGGCCAGGCTGCCCTCCAGGGTCAGGACCGCTGAGGGCCGGGGATTGCGGGCCTTCAGCATGCCGACCGGATAGACGCTGACCAGCACCCGGGCGCCGCGGATCGGATCGAAGGTGCGGTGAACCGTGACCAGGGAGCCATCGCCAAAACTGGCCAGGGCGGTCAGGCCATAGTCCTGGTCCGGCCCCAGCAGGGCGGCAAAGCGATCACAGGCGGCCGACAGCCGACAGAGCCAGATCTCGCCCTCTTCCGACCCGGTCAGATAGGCGTCCTGCCCGGCGGCGGGATAGGCGGTCAGGGCCTCAAGCCCCTCATTCTCCGAGAACAGGCTGGTCGGCATGGGCGCCGGCCGGGGCGCTCCGCCCTGGGCGGGATAGAGCCAGATCCGGTGCTGCCGCTCGAAACTGACCAGCCGGTCGCCGCTGGCCAGGATGGCCAGGCCCTCGGCATCGCCCTCGGCCTTGCCCTGGACCGGCTGGCCGTCCGGCCGCTTCAGGGGCCAGAGCTTGCCGTCCGTCACCCCGACCAGGCGGCCCGAGGCGTCCAGGGCCAGGCGTCCCTCGAACAGATCGCCAAAGTCGCTGACCGCCACCAGGGTACCGTCCGGGGTGAATTTCAGGTCGGACAGGCCATGCAGTCGGTCGGTGACCGGATCGGTCAGGGCCGCCCCGCCGGCATAGGCAAAGGCGCCGACCTTGACCCGCTCGGGCGCGCCGGGGTCCAGGGGGACGGGCGTGCTGACCACCCGGATCTCCGGGCCGGCAGGAACCGGTGCGGCTGGCAGTTCCGCCGTCGGGGCGCAGGCGGTCAAGGCGCCGGCAGTTAGGGCCAGCAACAGGCCGGCAAGACCCCGGAGGCTCCGACCGGCGGCGCCCATCAGCCCACAGCCTCGCGAACGGCCTTCAGGGAGATCGCCCTGGGCGCCGAGGGCTGCACTGTCGGCGGCGCGCTCAGCAGGCCGCGCACCTTGGCCACCCGCTTGGGCTCTTCTTCGAACAGGCTGGCCAGCTGCTCGACCAGCACCCCGCCCAGCTGTTCCACATCCACGATGGTCACGGCGCGTCGATAGTAACGGGTCACGTCATGGCCGATGCCGATGGCCAGCAGTTCCACCGGGCTGCGGTTCTCGATCTCGCTGATCACCTGTCGCAGATGACGCTCCAGATAATGGCCGCTGTTCACCGACAGGGTCGAATCGTCCACCGGCGCGCCGTCGGAAATGACCATCAGGATGCGGCGCTGTTCCGGCCGGCTGATCAGCCGCTGGTGCGCCCACATCAGGGCCTCGCCGTCGATGTTTTCCTTCAGCAGGCCTTCGCGCATCATCAGGCCCAGGTTCCGCCGCGCCCGCCGCCAGGGGCTGTCGGCCGACTTGTAGATGATGTGGCGCAGGTCATTGAGCCGCCCGGGCGAGGCGGGCTTGCCGGCCTTGATCCAGTCGTCGCGGCTGATGCCGCCCTTCCAGGCGCGGGTGGTGAAGCCCAGCACCTCGACCTTGACCGCACAGCGCTCGAGGGTGCGGGCCAGGATGTCGGCGCAGACCGCCGCCACCATGATCGGCCGGCCGCGCATGGAGCCGGAATTGTCGATCAGCAGGGTGACGACCGTGTCGCGGAAATCGGTGTCCTCCTCCTGCTTGAAGGACAGGGGGGCGGTGGGGTCGATGATGATCCGGGGCAGGCGGGCGACGTCCAGCATCCCCTCTTCCAGGTCGAAGGACCAGGAGCGGTTCTGTTGCGCCAGCAACCGGCGCTGCAGCTTGTTGGCCAGGCGGGACACCACGCTGGACAGGCTGGCCAGCTGCTGGTCCAGATAGGCCCGAAGCCGGGTCAGTTCCTCGGCGTCGCAAAGCTCTTCGGCCGGGACGATCTCGTCATGGCCGGTGGTGAAGACCTTGTAGGCGGGCTCGGGCCGGCCGCTGTCCTTGGGATCGGGGCGGGCGGGCTTGGCGCCATCGCCCATTTCCGGGGCCTCGTCGGACAGTTCGGCGTCGGCGTCGTCCTCGGTCTCGACCGCCTGTTCCTCGCCATCGGGATTTTCCGAATCGCCGGCCTCGGTCTCCTGCATGGACGAGCCTTCCGGCGACTGGCCCTCGCCGTCGCCTTCGCTCTCGTCGTCGGACTGGGACTGTTCGTCCTCGCCCTCCTCGTCCTCGCTGCTGTCGGTCGGGTCGGCGCCCTCGTCGCCCATGTCCAGATCGCGCAGGATGGCCTTGGCCACCCGGCCAAAGGCGGCCTGGTCACCAATGGCGCCGGCCAGACGGTCGAGGTCGGCCCCGGCCCGGGACTCGATGTCGGCGCGGAAACTGTCGATCAGGGGACGCACGGCCAGGGGCGGCGCCTGGCCAGTCAGGCGCTCGCGCACCATCAGGGACAGGATGTCGGCCATGGGGGCGTTGGCGCGGTCCTGCATCCGGGCCAGGCCCTTGCGCTCCAGACCCACTTCCAGAACGGTGTTGAGGTTCTGCCGCACTCCGCCCAGGGCATTGGAGCCAATGGCCTCGATCCGGGCCTGTTCCACGGCCTCGAAGATGGTCTGGCCGGCGGGCGAGACAGGCCGGCCGCGGGCATGGGCGGCGGCGTCATGGTGGGCCAGCCGCAGGGCCATCTGGTCGGCCAGGCCCCGGATGCGCGAGGCCTCGGCCGGCGACATGTCACGGGGCGGATGGGGCAGGATGGCCCGTTTGCCGGTCAACTGCGGACCGTCGCCTGAGAAGACGATCTCCAGGTCCGACATCTCGGCCAGGGAGCGCGCGGCATGGGCCAGGGCGCGCTTGAAGGGTTCGGTCGGGCTTTCGGTCTTGGCGCTCATCACCGGCTGTTAAACCATCCAAGCGGCGCTGCGAAAAGCCATGGCGCGGGATTTACCCTGTTTGATGGCAAGGACTTTACGCCGATCCGGCAAAAGGCGGCATGACCGCCATCACAACCGCCGCTTCGGGTCTCCAGGCTGCCGTCAGCCGCCTCAACGCCAGCGCCGACCGGACCGCCCGCATGGGCCTGTCGCCGGGCGGCGATGTCGATCTGGCCGCCGAGTCGGTGGCGCGGATAGAGGCCGGCGCCGCCTTCAAGGCCAATGTCGCCGTCATCCGCACCGCCGACCAGATGACCGGCGCCCTGCTGGACATCCTGGCCTGAGCAGACCGGGGGCTCTGACCGGCGGGATTTCAACGGTCCAGGATTTTCTCCATCGCCCTGCCCTTGGCCAGTTCGTCGATGAGCTTGTCCAGGCAGCGGATCTCGCGCATCAGCGGATCGGCGACCTCTTCCACCCGCACCCCGCAGACCACCCCCTTGATATTGGCCCGGGCCGGGTTGAGCGCCGGCGCCTGGGCAAAGAAGGTCCTGAAGTCCGATCCGGCCGCCAGCTGGGCCGCGAAGGCCTCGGCGGTAAAGCCGGTCATCCAGAGGATGATCTGGTCCACCTCCGCCCGGGTTCGCCCCTTGCGCTCGGCCTTGGCGACATAGAGCGGATAGACGCTGGCGAAGCTGGTCCTGAAGATGCGGTGTTCGGTCATGGCAGGGGGGTCGCAGTGGTCGGCAGGGTTATCCTGGACCGCTGACAGCTTGAGAGCGCCAGGGTTCTTGACGGTGGGGCGCGATCTGAAGATCAGGGTCGCAAATGTGATCGGCTCGTTCCCATAAGGGCGTCGCCGCTGTAGGCTCTCGCTATGGATGTCTATCTGGTCGATCCGGGGTCTGTGACTCTGCATCTGGTTGCGGCCTGGTGCCTGTTGATCGCAATGACGGTGATCGGTGGCCTCCTTGCATTCTGTCTCGGCTGGCGGTCGTGGCCGGTCATCCTTCTTTCCGTCCTGCTGGTCCCAACGGGTCTGAGCCTGTGTTTTGGAGGGCACGTCGAATTCTCGATGCTGTTCCTGACTGAAGCGCTGTTGCCAGTGAGTCTCTTCATGGGGCTGCCCGCCGCCGCGGTGGGGGGAGCAGTAGGCGGCGGACCCCGTTGGTGGCGCAAACATTCAGTGCGTGATTAGAGAATGTTTTTGATTTGCTAGAAATCTTACGCTTTCTGAGGACCATCTATACTGCAAATGTCTACCATATATTTGTTATCTGAATGCGATAATGTTCGTTATTGTGAATGTTGTCCGGAGACCGCGTTTTCAAGAATGTAGTGTGTCTCGGCCGCGTTCACTCGGTGTAGCGGCCAGGACGGTGCAGGACCAACGGCCTTGCTGGAGATAGCTTGAGGCCTATGGACAAGAAATAGCTTCGAGGCTATGTGACACCATGCCATGGACCGTCCGAAACCATGAAGACTTCGATCCGGAGTTCGACGACCTGCCCGCCGGAGTGCAGGACGAACTCCTGGCCATGATGGCGCTTCTGGAAGCCTACGGTCCGGCGCTGGGCAGGCCCCATGTCGATACCCTGTCGGGATCCAGGCATGCCAACATGAAGGAACTGCGCTTCAAGGCGGCGGACGGGGTCTGGCGGGTGGCGTTCGCCTTCGATCCGGAGCGACAGGCGATCCTGCTGGTCGCCGGAGACAAGGCGGGCGTGGCCCAGAGGCGGTTCTACAAGGGACTGATCACCAAGGCGGACAACCGGTTCACCGGGCATCTGAAAGCGATAAAGGAGACTTGAGACATGGGCCGTACGCGGGAAGAGATCATGGCCACGCTGCCCGAGGCTCGCCGGGTGCGGATCGAGGCCCGCGCCGCCGAACTGGCCGGCGAGGTGGAGGGCCTGAAAGCCCTGCGCGAGATCGCCGGCCGCAGCCAGGAGCAGATCGCCCAGACGCTGGGCATCAAGCAGCCCTCCGTCCTCAAGATGGAGCGCCAGGCCGATCTTTACCTCTCCACCCTGCGCCGCTTCGTCGAGGCGGCCGGCGGCACCCTGGAACTACGGGTTGAACTGCCCGGAAAGGGTGTTCTGCACCTGACCGGAATGGGCGACCTCACCCGCTGATCTGGACAGGTCTGGTGGCGATGGCCCTGACGGCGTGAGCCAAGAAAAATCGTCATTCTGAGTAGTGGCTGAAGGCCGCGTGTCGAAGAACGCAATATGTGTCAATAGCGTGCAGGTGAGGCTTCCGGCAGCGTGCGTCCTTCGACACGGTCGCTGCGAGACCTACTCAGGATGACGAAGATTGGAGCGGGTTTGTATTTGAGATCGACTTCGCCCGCCGCCGCCAGGCGTCGAACCGGACCTTGGCCAGCCAGAACAGCATGACCGGCAGGGGCGACAGGGCGATCAGGTAGAGCGGGATCGAGTCGCGGAAGGCTTCGGGGAAAACCTGCTGTTGCCCGAGGAAGAAGGACCCCGAGGCGATGAACAGGGAAAAGCACATGCGCCAGAGGTGGCGGGCGATGCGCGAGACCTGTGACAGCTGGCGGCGGACCAGGGCGTGCAGTTCGCCGGCGGCGGCGAAGGCGCCGGCAATGGTGAAGAGGAAGAAGGCCTGGGGCGGGGAGCCGTCCACCGTGCCGCTGGGGCTGGCCGCGCCCATCTGCATGAAGATCACGCCCGCCGTGGTGATGGACAGGGCGATGACCAGGCCGATGACCTCCGGCGCGCCGGCCTTTGCGTCCCGCCGCCGGGCCGCCATGACGCCGCTGACCAGCAGATAGAGGGCCATGATGCCGGCCACGAAGTTGGGTCGCTGTCCGGTGTCGAGGAAGGGCGCCACGCCCGCGCCGATGGCATAGGCCATGGCCATGGCCAGGAAGAATACCGACCCCGCCGCCCGATGGACCCGCTGGCCCTTGCGCGCCGCCAGGGCGACCACGCCTGTGACCATGCCGATCGCCCCGCCGGCGATATGGGCCCACAGCAGGGCGCCGGCGCCCAGATGCATCCAGGCCGGATCGCCCGGCCCGGCCTCCAGGTTGCCCGCCAGGGCGATGGAGGGCAGCAGGGCGGCCGCCACGGTCAGAAGAACAGGTGCCAACAGGACAGGCGAGAAGGGGACGGTGAGTTTCATCCATCCTTTCTTGTCGAAAGGCCGGGCCGGCGCCATGACCATGGGTAGCGCATGCATGATCATTCGTAACAATGGGGGCCTGTCGATGTCGAACCTGACCACGTCAGCCGGGCTCGCGGCCAGCCTGATCGGGTTCGCGGCCGGGCGGGGCGCCGATCGCGCGGCGCTGATGGCCAGGGCCGGGCTGCGACCGGCCGACCTGGAAGATCCCGACAGTCGCCTGCCGTTCGACAGCTACATGACCCTGATGCGGGCGGCCCAGGACCTGTGCTGCGACCCGGCCCTGGCCCTGCATTTCGGCGAGGCGGTGGACCTGGCCGAGATGTCCATCGTCGGGCTGATCATGAACGCCTCGGCCACCATGGGCGACGCCTTTGCCCAGATGCAGCGCTTCGGACGGCTGTCGATGGAGACGGAGGGGCTGAATGACGGGCCACGTTTCCAGATCGCTGCAAGGGACGGCCAGCTCTGGATGGTCGACACCCGCGCCGACCCGGACGCCTTTCCCGAACTGACCGAGGGGGCCTTCGCCCGGCTGGTCTGCGGCCCGCGCCGATTTCTGCCCGAGCCCCATGTGCTGGAAGTCCAGGTCAGCCACCCGGCGCCGGCCTACCGGGCCGAGTATGATCGCATCTTCCAGTGCCCGGTAACCTTCTCCAGCGGCTGGAACGCCCTGCGGCTCGATCCGCGCATCGCCACCTGGCCTGTCGCACTCCAGCCCCGCTATGTCTTCGGCGTCCTGACCCAGAAGGCCGACAGCCTGCTGCAGGAACTGGAGGACCAGAAGTCCGTCCGCGGCAAGGTCGAGGCGGTGCTGTTGCCGCAACTGCATACGGGGGAGGTCAGCGCCGACGGCATCGCCCGATCCCTGGGCTTCAGCCGCCAGACCCTGTTCCGCAGGCTGAAGTCCGAGGGGGCCACCTATGAACAGGTGCTGGACACCCTGCGCCACCGCATGGCGATGCGCTACCTGACCGGCGCCAAGGTCTCGGTGAACGAGACCGCCTATCTGGTCGGATTCTCGGAACCTGCCGCCTTTTCCCGCGCCTTCAAGCGCTGGACCGGGAAGAGCCCGCGCGAGGTGCAGCCGGCGCGGGTGGCGGGGTGATTTTTCACGCCCGCAGAGCCAATGAGCAGAGATCTCGAGGTCAGAAATCTTCGTCATTCCGAGTAGCGTCCAAAGGACGCGCATCGAAGAACGCAATATAGTTCAGCATCTTGGCGAAGACGCCGTTATCAGCTTGCGTCCGTCGACACGGCCGCCGTGCGGCCTACTCGGGATGACGAGTTTCCGGTGCTTTGAACGTCGGCATCAATGCCCGCTCAGTGCCCCGCATGCCCCCGGTGGCTCCAGGCAGCGGCCTGGGCCTCCACGATGGCGACCAGGTCGCCCATGGAGTGGTTCATGTCGATCAGGTGCAGGCCCCAGTTGGGGTCGGGCTGGCCCAGGATCATCACGTCGCCGACGATCTGGTCGACGCGGGGATCGGCGGGATCGCCCTGGGTCGTGACCTTCAGATAGCTGAACTCGCCCGCCCGGACACAGTCCGTGGTCAGCAGGCCCGGGGTGGAGGCAAACGGCGTGGTGACCGTCTTGCCGGTGGCCCAGGGGGCCGGCGCCGCCGCGCTCTGGGCCCGGCCGCCGGACCAGAAATAGGAGGTCGGGGTCCCTTCGCCGCCGGCCAGGGCCGATGGATTGACGCAGGCCGCATGCATGCCCGCCTCGGCGACCTTGCCAAAGCGGCTGGTCGGGGGCGGCGGGATGGTGTCGCGGAAACTGACATAGGCGACCAGGCAGCCGGTCTGGCCGCGCTTCGAACAGCTGGGGATCGAGCCGAACCGGCCCTGGTCATCGACCGGCAGGTTGGAGCCGATGGGCATCAGCCCGACCATCAACTTCTGGGCCGGTTTTCCGTCGATCTCCTCCTTGACCAGCCTCTGCAGGACGCCCGAGCCCTGGGAATGGCCGATCAGCACCACCCCGCGCCCCTTGTTCTGGGTCTTCAGGTACCAGTCCCAGGCCGCCTTGACGTCATTGTAGCCCAGGTCCCGATCGGCGCCGGGGTTCTGGCCGGTCATGTAGGCCCGCAGGGCGGACAGGGTGACCTGGCGATACAGCGGCGCAAAGGTGCGGCAGGTCTGGCCGAACCGGGCAAACTGCACGGCGATCACCGACAGCTCCTCGGCATTGGCGGTCATGTCGCTGTTGGGCGTCTTGTCGTTGGAGACCGTCGGATAGACATAGAAGCAGTCGATGGCCGGGTCGGCGGCCCGCTTGAAGGGCTGAACCGTCAGGGTCCCGTCAGCGGCGACCAGGGTGGCGGTCTGTTCGGCGGCGCAGGCGTCGGCAGCCCGGCCGGGCAGGCAGAGCCATGTGGCCGGATCGGCATAGTCGTTGGCTGCCGGCGCCGCCAGGGCGGCGCCGGGGCCTGCGGCGGCGAAGGCCAGGGCGCTGGCCAGGGCCAGAAGGGTCTGTCGCATGGGGTCGCTTCCTCGGTCTTGTCTGTCGTTTGACGGCAGGATGACGCAGGCCGGATGGCCGGTCCAGAGCCTCAGAGGCTGGAGGCGCGTTCCATCATGTAAAGACCCCCGCTGGTCGCCAGGCCCAGGGTCAGCCCGATCAGCAGTTTCCAGGCCGCGGCGGGCTGCAGGTCCGGCCCGCCATCCGCCGCGGCCGTCCTGCCGGTGATCATCGGTCCGACCAGGTTCTTTCGCCGCACGCCATACCAGCCGATGGCCAGCAGATGCAGGACGATCAGGCCGACCAGCAGGTTGAAGACCAGCCCGTGGCCAGCCGCCGCCAGCCGCCCGGTCTCGAAATCCACAAACCGCGACAGGGGGCCGGACTCGAACCCGTCCTGGTCGACGGCAAACAGGCCCAGCCCGACCTGCAGGGTCAGGGTGGCCAGCATGGCGACGACGCTCCAGCCGCCAAGCGGATTGTGGCCAGGGCCTGCGGCTGCGCCACGCAGATAGGCCAGCACGCCGGCGGGGCTCTTCAGAAAGCCGGAGAACCGCGCGGTGCTGCTGCCGGCCAGGCCCCACCAGAGGCGAAACACCAGGATGCCGGCGATGGCGAAGCCGCTCAGCCTGTGCCAGTCCAGATGATCCTCATGGGCCCACCAGGAAAAGACGATCAGGGCGGCCAGGAGCCAGTGGAAAAGCCGGATCGGCAGGTCCCACACCTTCATGGTCCTGTTGCTCCCGTCCTGGCCAGTCCGTTCAGCCCCGGGATCACTTGGTCTGGTATTTGTCGTGGCAGCTCTTGCAGGTCCCGCGCAGGGCGCCGAACTCGGCCTGGGTCTTGTCCAGGTCGCCGGAGGCCGCAGCGGCGTTCAGCTTGCCGGCCTGGGTCACGAAGGCCTGCTGGGCGGCCTTGAAGCCGACCGGATCGGTCCAGACCTCGGCCTTGGCCTTGGTTTCGATGCCGCTGGACGGACCCGTCCCCACCGGGAACCAGCCCTGGCTCTCGATGGAAAGCTGCTTGAGCCGGGCGGCATAGGCCTTGATCTTGCCGACATCCTTGTCGCCGGCCAGGGTTTCATAGAGGCCCTTGGTCGCCCCGCCGACAGCCTTCATGCCGTCCCGGCGGGTCTTGATCTGGTCGCCCGCATCCAGGGCAAAGGCGGTGGTGGCGGTCAGGGCCAGGGCGATACCGGCGAACCAAAACGCTTTCATGAGTCAGTGTCTCCTGCCTGTTTCGGCGATTAAGCCTCAGTCGCAGGGTTTAGGGAAGAGGCCGCTATTCCGCCGCCAGGGTTTCGGCCTGACGCAGGTCGACGCTGACCAGTTGCGAAATGCCGCGCTCGGCCATGGTCACCCCGAACAGCCGGTCCATGCGACTCATGGTGACCGGGTTGTGGGTGATGGCGATGAACCGGGTCTGGGTCCGCCGGCGCATCTCTTCCAGCATGTTGCAGTAGCGATCGACATTGGCGTCATCCAGGGGCGCGTCCACCTCGTCCAGCACGCAGATGGGGGCCGGATTGGCCAGGAAGACGCCGAAGATCAGGGCCGAGGCGGTCAGGGCCTGCTCGCCGCCGCTCATCAGGCTCATGGTCGACAGCCGCTTGCCGGGCGGACAGGCAAAGATCTCCAGCCCGGCCTCGAGGGGGTCGTCGCTCTCGATCAGCCGCAGCTCGGCCTCGCCGCCGCCGAACAGGGTCTGGAACAGGGTCTTGAAATGGCCGTTGATGATCTCGAAGGCGGCCAGCAGCCGGGTCCGGCCTTCTGCATTGAGTTCCTCGATCCCGGCCCGCAGCTTGGCGATGGCGCCGGTCAGGTCGGAGCGTTCCGACTTCATGGTCTGCAGCCGCGCCGCCTGTTCGGCGGCCTCTTCCTCGGCCCGCAGGTTGACCAGGCCAATGGCGTCCCGCTCGCGCTCCAGGGCGAACAGGTGGGTCTCGATGCCCTCCACGCCGGTGGGGATGGCCACAGCCTCCTCGGCGATGCTGCGGCCGAGGTCCTCGGGCTCCATCTGGGCTGCTTCGCGGATGGCGCCCGCCAGTTCGCCATACCGGTCGCGGGCGGCGTCGAGTCTGGCGCTCAGGGTGGCGCGCGCCTCCCGGGCCTCGGCCGCGGCGGCATCGGCCGCCCGCAGCGCGCGGTCGGCAGCGGCACGGGCCGTCTCGGCCTCGGAAAGGGCGTCATTGGAGCGGGACTTGCGGGCCTCGGCCTGGGCCAGCTGGTCCATGAGCGCCTCGCGGCGGCCCTTGATCAGGTCCGGGGCATCGCGGGCCGCGGCCAGGGCGGCCACGACGCTGGCCCGGTCCCTTTCCAGGCCCTCCAGGCGCTTGGCGGCGGCGGCGGTGCGTCGCACCCAGCCGTCGCGGTCACCCACCAGGCTGTCCCGGCGACGGGTCCGGCCGTCGCGCTCGCGGCGTTCGGCGTCCAGGGCTGACCGGGCGCCGGCCGACTGTTCGCGGGCCAGGGCCGCCTGGCGGCGTGCCTCGTCCAGGACGGGCGACAGGCCCTGGCCTTCGTCTTCGCCCTCCAGGCCGGCGGCGGCGCTGTCGCGGGCGGCCAGGGCCTCGATCCGTTCGGCCTCGAACCGGGCGATGGTCTCGTCCAGGGACTGGGCGCGGGCGTCGCGGCGGGCGGCCTCCCGACCCATGGCCTCGACCGCATCCCTTGCGGTCGCCATCTGACGCTCCAGCTCGCGGGGCCTGGCCCGGACGGTCGCCAGCTCGGTTTCGGCGTTGCGGAAGGCGGCCTGGGCCTGGCGCAGGGCGGCGGCGGCGGCCTCGGCCAGGGGAGAGACGCGCTCGATCTCGATCTCGGCCTCCGCCAGCCGGGTCCGCTGTTCCAGGCGGATGGCGGCGGCGCGCGGGGCTTCGGCCCTGGCGACAAAGCCATCCCAGCGCCAGAGGTCGCCCTCCCGCGACACCAGACGGCAGCCCGGCTCCAGCCTTCCCTGAAGCAAAGGGGCGTCCGCCCGGCTGACCAGGGCTGTGAAGGCCAGCCTGGCGGCCAGTTCCGGCGGCGCCTTGACCAGGGGCGCCAGGGCGGTCGCGCCCTCGGGCCAACGCGGCGGGGGAAGCTCTCGCCCGCCCCAATGGGCCGGCGCCCGGGCGTCCAGGGCCGCCTCCAGGTCATCCCCGAGGGCTGCGGCCAGGGCCGCTTCATAGCCCCGGTCCGGCTTGACCACATCCAGGGCGGTGGGCCAGCTGGCCTTGCCCCGGGGGGCTGACAGCTGGGCCAGGCCGCGGGCCTCGGTCTTGAGCCGGCCAAGCTGGTCTTCCAGCCGGCGCATCTCGTCCCGGCGGGTCTGTTCTGCGCGGGCGGCCTCCCCGCGGGCGGCTTCTGCGGCCTCGACCGCCGCCCGGGCTGCGGCCAGGGCAGCCTCTGTCTGGGCAAGCTGCTGCCTGGCAGCCTCCAGGCGGGGGTCGACAGCCGGGCCAAGCGCCGCCCGTTCGGACCGGGCCTGGTCCTGGGCGCGGATCGTCCGGTTCAGCCGTCCTTGAGCATCTTCCAGCCGGGCTTCCGCCGCCCGGCGCCGGGCTTCATCGGCCGCGATGCTGGCCGCCAGCCGCTCGACCTCGCCCTCGGCTTGCGCCCGGGCCTCCTCGGCCGCCCGGGCTGCCGCTTCCAGTTCCGGCAGGCGGGAGGGGGCGGCCGCAATCTGTTCCTCGACCGCAATGATTTCCGGGTTCAGCCGCTCCAGGGCCGCCGTGGCGTCCTCGATGATCGTGGCCTCGCGGGCCGCATCGGCGTCGATCCGCGCCCGGTCGGCGGAAAGCCGCTGCACCTCGGCCTCGGCGGCTTCGGCCTCGCGCTCGACCCGGTCGCGCTCGATGGCCAGGCGGTTGAGCACCGCCGTGGCGACCGTCTCCTCCTCGCGCAGGGGCTTGATGGCCGCCTCGGCCGCCAGGGCCGCCACACTGGCGGCGGCGGCCTCCCGGGTCCGGGTCTCGACCAGGGCGCCGGCGGTGCGGGTTTCGGTCTCGACCCGCTGCAGGGTGTCACGCGCCTCGGCCCAGCGGGTGAACATCATGGCGCTCTGCAGGGCGCGGATCTCGGCCGACAGCTTCTTGTACTTTTCCGCAGACCGCGCCTCGCGACGCAGCCGGGCCAGGGCGGAGTCCAGTTCCCGGATGATGTCGTCCAGCCGGTTCAGATTGGTCTCGGCCGCCTTGAGTCGAAGTTCGGCCTCGTGGCGCCGGGTATGGAGACCTGACACGCCGCCGGCCTCTTCCAGGATGCGGCGGCGGTTCTGCGGCTTGGCGGCGATCAGTTCGCTGATCTGGCCCTGTCGCACCAGGGCCGGGCTGTTGGCCCCGGTGGAGGCGTCGGCGAACAGCAGCTGGACATCCCGGGCCCGCACCTCCCGGCCATTGATGCGATAGGTGGAGCCCTCGCCCCGGTCTATGCGGCGAACGACCTCGATGACCGGATGGTGGTTGAACTGGGCCGGCGCCGTCAGGTCGCTGTTGTCGATGGTCAGGGAGACTTCGGCATGGCTGCGGCCGGGGCGGGTCCCGGCGCCGGCGAAGATCACATCGTCCATGCCGCCGGCCCGCATGGCCTTGGCGGAATTGGCTCCCATGACCCAGCGCAGGGCTTCCAGCAGGTTGGACTTGCCGCAGCCATTGGGCCCGACGACGCCCGTGAGTCCGGGTTCGATCCGAAACTCCGTCGGCTCGACAAAGGACTTGAAGCCCGCAAGACGAAGCTTCTGGAACTGCACGTTGCGCCCTGGCGCCCGGACGCCCTGGCCAGAATTGGCCAGAAGCGCCGCCGGGACCTGAAGAGTGTCGTTTAGACCGCGATTCGCAGGCCGGGCGGCGGCTTCAACCGTGCCGGACCTGCGGGTTTCTGTGGGTTATTTCGCCTTGGCCAGGGCCGCCTCATAGGCCTTGTCGATCTGGGCCAGCGGGACTTCCGACTCCAGTTTCTGATCATTGATGAAGAAGGTCGGGGTCGCCTTGACCTCCTTGGCCAGGCCCGCCGTGAACCGTTCCGACTGGGCGAGAACCGCCTTGTCGTCGCCAAGGCAGGCGCTGACCTGCTCTTCCGACAGGCCGGCGCTGCGGGCCACCCGCAGCAGCACGTCGCGCGGACCGCCGGTCAGGGCTTCTTCCTGGGAATGGAACAGGGCGTCGATGACCGTGAAATACTTGTCCTTGCCGACGCAGCGGCCCAGCAGGTCAGAGGCGGCGGTATAGGTGTCCTGGGGACCCAGCTGGAAGGGCCGGAAAGTGTACTGGACCTTGCCGGTGTCGATGTATTTCTTCTTGAAGGCCGGGAAGACGTCCTTGTTCCAGTTGGCGCAGTGGATGCAGCTGAGCGAGGCATACTCGATGATCTTCACCTTGGCGTCGGGGTTGCCCAGGGTCATGTCGCCCTCGACGGCGGCGCCCTTGGGGCCACAGCCGGCCAGGGCCAGGGACGCAATGGCGGTGGCGACCAGGGTGGTCATGCCGAAGACGGTCCGTCGATTCATCGTGCGCATGGGGTGATTTTCCCGCTGTCCAGAACTGTTCATGGCGTCTCGCGACAGCATGGCGGCAATAGGGCCATCCGCAGCAGAAACTTGAGCTTGGCGATGCGACAGCCGCCGCCGGAAGTCAACGCCCGCGCAGGACCTCTCTGCCCAGCCTGAGCAGGGCCGCCTTCAGGGGACCGTCGGGACAATCGGCCAGTCCGGCGGCAAGCTCGGCCTCCTGGTCCGCGGCCAGGGGCGGCCGGCGCCGGCCGGGCGCCTGACGCTGCGGGGCTGAAACCCGGGTCAGGGGGCCCTGGACGATCCGCAGCTTCGCCACCGACTGGTCCCCCAGCAACAGGGCCACCCGGGCGATGATGTCGGGCGCCTGGTGCTGGACGATGGCGGCCGCGGGGCCGTCCACACGGATCTCAAGCGTCGAGGGCGCGCCCGCCCGGCCCTTGACCACCCGCACGGGCTCGGTGTGCCGGGCCAGAGTCTCGCCGACGATTTCCCGCCAGCGGGCGGCCAGGCCGGCCGAACCCTTGCCGAACCGCTCGTCCAGCGCCTTGATCATCGGCGCCAGCGACCGACCCGCCGGCGGTGGCGGCCGGCGCGCTGGCCGGGTCCGGACCCTGGCCAGGATCTCGGCCGTCTCCTGGGCGGATGGCAACTTGCGGGGCATGGGGCGCAGGATAGCGATGGCTGGACGGGATGGGGAGGGGGGGATCCTCCCCCCGATAGTGGACCCACCGCTTCCAGCCACTCGAAGACGCCCTGGCCCGACCTGCCGCACTCGTGGAGAAGTCTGACAAGACGCCGTCAAATCTTACAGAAACCTGCAAAAACACGACAGAAGTCGACCCAAAAACCGACTTTTCCGACGGGGAGGATGCCGGGTGAAATGGCGGACCAGGGCGATGGACCGACGTTGCAATCGCCCCGGAAAATAGCATGAATACAAGGGCGGGATGTCGTGTATCGGACGGGCTGCGCCTTCAGCCAGCAGGTCTCTCGACACCGGTTGCGCCCCCGAAGTCCACTTGTGCGCCTGTTGCGCAGGTTTTCTGGCCCGAACAGGAGGTAAACAGCGTGCAGGAGCGGGGACAGTCAGTCGGGAATTGCGGTGAAAGTGCACTCTTTGCCTGTTCTCGTTTTAGGCGCCCGACTGTCCGTACAGGCACACCGGTCGGTCCTGTGCGCTATCATTGACGGCCGTTCGCCTGCCAGCCTCGGCTGAACCCGGCGGTTGTCGTCTGCGTTTAAGGGGGTGAGGGCCACGGGCTGCGGTCAGGAAGTGACAACTAAAGTGGACAGTCGAGTGTCAATCTGGCTTGTCAGTTCGATCGAAACGATGCGAGATGTCGCCCGGGATGAGCGCATGGTCGCCATCCGGCCTGGAGGCGTGGACGAGCGATGACGGCGATTCCTGTCGAGGAGCAGATGGTCGCCAAACGGCGCGGGGACTCCGACGTCTACGCAGCCTTCGACGCTTCGTTGCGGCGGACACCGGATCGGTCGCGCGGTTCCTCTCTGCTGCCGAACTTCGGGGGTGCGGGGCCCGACGGCGGACCCCGCTTCGATTCCGGGGTCCCGCCCGGTGGGTATCTGTGGTGGTACGTCGACGCCCAGAGCGACTGTGGTCGTTACGGCCTGACCCTGATCACCTTCATCGGCAGCGTCTTCTCGCCCTACTACGCCTGGTCGGGCTGGGCCGATCCGTTCAACCACTGCGCCGTGAATCTCGCCCTGTACCGCCTGGACGGCGGGGCGGGGCGCTGGGCCATGACGGAACGGCCCGAGCGGCGGCTGGACCGTGACGCCAGCTACATCTCCATCGGCCCGAGCAGTCTTTCCTGGGACGGCGGCGTGCTGACGGCCAGGATTGATGAAATCTCCAATCCGCTGCCGGGCCGGTTGCGCGGTACGATCCGGCTTCACCCGGAGGCCCTGACCCGTCGCGCCTTTTCCCTCGATGCGGCCGAAGCGCATGTCTGGCAGCCGCTGGCTCCCCGGGCGCGGGTCGAGGTGGCGTTCGACAGGCCCGGCATTTCCTGGAACGGTGACGGATATCTGGACACCAACCACGGCAGCGAGCCCCTGGAGGCGCGGTTCCATCGCTGGGACTGGTCGCGGGCCCACACGGCCGACGATGTTCTGCTCTTCTATGACGTGGACCGTCTCGATGGATCGCGCCACGAACTGGCCTTGAGCGTGAGCCGGAGCGGCGAGATCGAGCGCGTCCTGGCCCCGCCGGCCCAGGCCTTGCCGCGCACCCTCTGGGGGGTGCAGCGCCAGGCGCGTGGGGACCCCGGAGGCCGCCTCAAGGTCGCCACGACACTGGAAGACACGCCGTTCTATTCACGCTCGGCGCTGTCCGGAGACATCTTCGGTCGTCCCGCCGCGATCTGGCACGAAAGCCTGATGCTGGACCGGTTCAGCAACCCTGTGGTGCGGTGCCTGCTGCCGTTCCGGATGCCGCGGGTGGTCTGGTAGGCCGGCGCCGTCAGTCGGCGTCCTCGAACCAGCTGATGTCCGCCGTGGACACCTCGCCGAAAGACAGGCCCGTCCGGATCGATGCGGCGATGATCTGGAACGCCGTCACAGGCATGCCGATGAAGGGCCAGGGATCCCTCGGGCTCCAGGTCACATCCTTGGCCCTGGTCAGGGCCCTGAAACAGGCGCCGAAACGGGAAGGCTTCAGGATTGCGCCCTGGGTTTCGGTCAGGGTCGGATAGAATTGCTGCATCCAGAGCGTGTCGCGCAGGCGCGGGGCCGGGGCCGCGGGGTCGAGCGTTGCGGCGGCAAGGTCTTCGGTCTCGATGAAATGAACGCCGCTGTTGACCCTTGGATTGCATTCGATCGCATAGGGGCATCCCTCGGCGTCGACGATGAAGTCGAACGCGATGAATCCCGTATGACCCCTTCGCGCAACGAAGTCCTCCACCCAGGCCGCGATGCCAGGATGCTCGACCCGTTCGAACGCCACGGCCACCGTGCCGGACATGACCAGACCGCGATAGACCACGGTGATCGAAACCCGGCCCGCATGGGCGATCGAGAAGGTGCTGAAATGCGCTCCGCGGATCCTCTTCTGGACGATCTGCCTGGCGTCTTCGCTGCCGGGGACCGGCTCTGTCCCGGCCAGGCCGAAGGCAACGCCCCGACCGGAACAGGACAGGGCCGGCTTGACGACATAGTCAGAGACCTGGGCCAGGGCGCTGGCCTCGGGACTGCCCAGCGCGGCTGTGGGCGGAACGGTCAGTCCATGGGCGGCGGCAAGGGCCGCGAAGCTCTGCTTGTCATGAAGCGCCAGCAGGTCGGCGGCCGGCGGCGCATAGACCGTCACTCCGGGGGGAACCCTGTCGCGAAGATGGGCGACATGCATGGTCTCTTCTGACAGGGGCAGGACCAGGTCCACACCGTGCCGGGCAATGATCTCCAGCAGGGCCTCGAGATAGGCGGCCTTGCCGGCTGAGGGCGCGGGCGTGACCAGGCTTCTGGCGACGGTGTTGGAGGCCCCCGTGAGGTGTCGCTCGAACGGCTCGGCGACGATCACGGTCCAGTCCCTGGCCTGGAAGGCGCGGGCGAAGTCGAGCGCCTTGGGCAGCCGGCCAATGGTGATGAGAACGGTTCCGGGGCTCATGCAACGTCCTCGGCGCGGCGGATGCGCACCATGATCTCTTCTGCCGGACGGGTCGTCAGCCGCGCCACCGGGCGCACCCGTTCGGGACGATCGATCGTGAAGCGATAGCGCCGCATGAGCCGTGCGAGGATCAGGGTGGCTTCCGTCGTGGCGAAGGCGGCGCCGACGCAGACGCGGCGACCGATTCCGAACGGAATATAGGCGCCGGCCGTGATCTCGTGCTCCCGTTCCGGGAGGAAGCGGTCCGGGTCGAAGGCGTGGGGTTTTTTCCAGAGACCGCTGTGACGCTGGACCACCCAGGGCGCAATCATCACCATCGAGCCGCGCCGCAGCTGGTAGCGGCCGAACCTGACCGGCTTCAGGGCCACACGGGGCAGGAAGGTGATGGGCGGATAGAGGCGAAGCGTTTCCCGGAAGACGTTTCGGGCATAGGTCAGTTGCCGTGTCTGTTCGAAGGTGACGGCCTCGCCCGAAGACCCCTCGCGCACCTCGGCCTCGATCCTCTCGGCCACCTCGGGTCGCATCGCTGCAATGAAGAAGGCCCAGGTGAGCGCGCTTGCCGTCGTCTCGTGGCCCGCCAGGAAGAAGACCCCGAGCTGGTCGATCATCTCCTCCCGGTTAAAGGCCGCGCCGTCCTTTGGATCCCGGGCCGCGATCACGTTTGCGGCGATGTCGTCGAACGCCCCCCCTTCAGCGAGGTGCTGGTCGAGCAGCACCCCGATATGGCGGCGAATGCGGCTGCAGGCCTCCAGGACCGCACGGCTTTGCGGGATGGTTGAGAAGGCCTTGTCGAAAATCAGTCGGCGCAGTTCGACGTGAGCGACGCTGCGCTCGAACACGGAAAACGACTCGAACACATCGCGGGCCGTCTCGTTCTCGAGCGAGGTTGAAAAGACCGTGCGGCAGATGATGTCGGCGGTCAGCTGACCGAGCATGAGGTCCAGAGAGAAGAGCTCGCCTGTGCGGCAGCGTTCGTCCAGCCGCGCCTCCATGTCGTCGATGGCGGCGGACATGGCCGGATAGGCTAGGCTCAGGCGCATGTGGGAAAAGGCCGGATCGATCATCCGCCGCTGGGCTCGCCATCGGTCGCCGGCCGAAACGAAGATGCTGTCGCCCACCAGCGGCTCCAGCGCCCCGACCATCAGGTCACTCTTGGGGAAGACGTCATCCGGATCGGCGAGGATGGACCGGATGGTTTCGGGGTCGTTGACGATCAGAATGAACCGCCGGGAATAGCCCAGGGGACCGAAGGGGACCTTGTAGGCCGAGGCCGGCAGGAGGCTCAACAGATTGCCCTCGCCGCTCAGGGCCGTGCGGACGAGGGCGGCGAGCGGCGGCAAGGGGTCTGGCCCGGGCGGTTCGTAAAGGTCGGGCAAGGCCGATCCCGGATCCTGGATCACTCCGGATTTTCCTTACAGACCACCGTTGCCCCTTGAATCTTCGGCCGCTCCGCTGAAGGATGAATAGACAGCCAGACGTGGTCGTTCGCAAGAGTCGAGTATGTATCTCCTTTTCAAGGGTCTGGTCGCGGCCCACATCGTTTTTGGCGTGGTTGGGCTGGTCAGCTTCTGGATCCCCGTTTTCAGCCGGAAAGGGTCTCGGGTCCATCGGCTCTGGGGCCGCATCTTTGCCTGGTCGATCCTCGCAGCCGGCGGTATCGCGATCCTGCTTTCGCTCTGCACCCTGTATGACCCTCTCGGGACCCATCCGCATCTCGAGGACGCCGAGTTTGTTCGCGGCATTTTCGGGGTCCTCATGTTGCATCTGGGCGTCCTGACCGTGAACCTGGCCTGGTACGGACGGGAGGTCCTGAAGAACAAGGCGGATCCGGCCGGCAATCGACGCGGCGTCAACCTCTGTCTGCAGGTCCTGCTGGCCCTGGCCGCCGTGGCCTGTGTTGTCGAGGGGATCAGCATCGGCCAGCCCCTGATCGTGGCGGCGTCGGTGATCGGATTCGCCACCGTGGCGACCAATCTGCTGCACATGCTCAACCCGGTCCCCCCGCCCAAGGCCTGGCTGAGAGAGCATGTGAAGGGCATCGTGGGGGCCGGGATCTCGGTCTACACGGCCTTCTTTGCCTTCGGCGCCGTGCGGTTCATGCCTGAAATCGCCCTGCATCCCGGCCTCTGGGCCATTCCTCTGGCGGTCGGTCTGGGTCTCATCCTCTATCACTACTGGAAGATCGGCCAGTCCGGCTCGCGGCTCGGAAAACTGGCCACCGGCGAATGACCGACCATTCGGTTCTTGTGGTCGGGGCGGGAATGGGCGGTCTCGCCGCCGCCATCGATCTGGCCAGGGCCGGCTGTCAGGTCACTGTGGTCGAGAAGAGTGCGACACCGGGCGGCAAGATGCGCCAGCTTCACCCTGGCGGCGGACCCGGCATCGACTCGGGACCCACTGTGTTCACCATGCGCTGGGTTTTCGAAAGCCTGTTTGCCGATGCGGGGGCGTCGCTGTCCGACCATGTCACCCTGGGCACGGCGGATGTTCTGGCCCGGCATGGCTGGACTGACGGGGCGCGGCTCGATCTCTTCGCAGAGATGGAGCGGTCGATCGCGGCCATCGGCGAGTTCGCCGGCAAGGCAGATGCCGAAGGCTACCGGGCTTTCTGTGCGCGCAGCCAGGCCATGTACGCCGTGCTCCGGGACAGCTTCATCTCGGCCCAACGCCCGGGCCTTTTCGATATGGCGCCGCGCGTCGGGCTGGCCGGACTTCCGGCCCTTTTGGCCACGGCCCCCCACATGACGCTGTGGTCCGAACTGGGGCGATATTTCCGGGATCCACGCCTGCGACAGCTGTTCGGCCGCTATGCGACCTACACCGGTTCGTCGCCCTTCGCCGCGCCGGCAACCCTGATGCTGATCGCCCATGTCGAGAAGGACGGGGTCTGGTTCGTGGAAGGCGGGATGGTCAGTGTTGCAAGGGGCATGGAGTCGCTGGCCCGATCGCTGGGCGTCACCTTCGTCTATGGCGAGGCCGTCCAGGCGATCCTGCAGACCGGGGGACGCGCATCGGGCGTCCGGATGGAGTCCGGCGAAATCCGCAAGGCCGATTCCATCGTCTTCAATGGGGACATCTCCGCCTTGAGGGGGGCGCTGATCGAAGGCGATCGGACCGCCGGCCCGGCTCCGGTGGCGCCTGGCAAGCGCTCGCTTTCGGCGGTGACCTGGACCGTCGCCGCCCGCACCCGCGGCTTTCCGCTGTCCCATCACACGGTCTTCTTCGCAGACCATTACCAGGACGAGTTTCGCCGGGTGTTCGGGAACCAGGCGATCTGCGAGCGGCCAACCGTCTATGTCTGCGCCCAGGATCGTGCGGGGGGTCGCTCGCCGCCAGAAGAGACGGAGCGCCTGCTGTTGCTGGTCAATGCGCCCGCGATCGGAGACCAGGCGTCCTTCGATGCGGCGCAGGTGGAAGAGGTGCGCCGCCGGGCCTGGGCGGTGGTCGAAGCCTGCGGACTGAGTGTGGAGCCGGTGGCGGAGGCCACGATCGCGACGACGCCGGCCGATTTCGAACGGCTTTTTCCGGCCAGCGGCGGGGCGCTCTACGGGCGCGCCAACCATGGCCTCATGGGCAGTTTCCAGCGCCCCGGCCCGGAGAGCGGTCTTGCCGGCCTCTACCTTGCCGGCGGCGGCGTGCATCCCGGTCCGGGCATTCCGATGGCGACCCTGTCAGGGCGGTTGGCCGCCATGCGGGTTCTCGACGAGGCGCGCGGCGTTTCCTCGGGCTGGCGATTGCCACAGACCGCTCTTCGGACGGCGAATTTGGAGCCGGCGTGTCAACCAGCCTGAAAACGGCTTACACTTTCTTCTCTCTGGTCCTAGAAAACCCGGGGCGATCACGGTTGGATTCGCGGTTCGGCGCGCGCTCCGGACCATGCTGTTGTCGCAGTCGGGATTAAGGCGGTGGCATGAACAGGCAAGGCCCGCAGTTCGCAGCATGGTGTCAGCCCGCAGCCACGAGCGACGGCGCCCGGGGTCAACAGGAGCGCCACGGGTCGCTCCGGCGACCTGACCGATGGATCGCATGAGCGCTTCAGATCCTGACTTCGATCTGATCCTGGTCGGTGGGGGATTGGCGTCGAGCCTGATCGCGTGGCGCCTTGCGCTTGATCGGCCCGAGGTCCGGGTCTGCGTGATCGAACGTGAGGGCGCCCTCGGCGGAAACCATACCTGGTCGATCTTCGACAGCGACGTCGCCCCGATCGACCGGGAATGGCTGGCCCCCGCGATCGGGCATCGCTGGCCGGACGGCTATGATGTCTATTTTCCGCGCCGAAGCCGGACGCTCGACACCGGCTACAGCAGCCTGACGTCCGAACGGTTGCACGAGGCCGTCGCGCCCCTGCTGGGCGGCCGCCTGATCACAGGCGATGCGGTCGTGGTGGATACAGAGGGGGTGACCCTTTCCGACCAGCGCCGGCTCACCGCCGGGGGCGTGATTGACGCCCGGGGCCCGAGGTCGGCGCCGGCCCTGGCCCTGGGATGGCAGAGCTTTGTCGGACAGACGGTTCGGCTTGCCGAGCCCCATGGCCTGACCCGACCCACCATCATGGATGCGAGGGTCGAGCAGTTCGGCGCCTACCGGTTTGTCTATCTGCTGCCGTTCGATGACCGGACGGTCATGGTCGAGGACACCTATTATGCCGACGGTCCTGAACTGGACCGGCAGACCTTGAAGCGACGAATTGAGGACTATATCCGGTCGCGAGGATGGAATGTTGAGGCGGTGGTCGCCGAAGAGGAGGGCGTTCTGCCGATCGCGCTCGATGGCGACATCGATGCCTTCTGGGCCGACGGGCCTCCGGTGGCCCGCGCGGGGCTGCTGGCCGGGCTGTTTCATCCGGTGACCGGCTACTCCCTGCCGGACGCCGTGCTGTTGGCCCGGTTGATCGCGGAACAGGACGACCTGTCGTCCGCCGGCTTGAGGCAACTGACGGAGACCTATTCCAAGCGACTTTGGCGGGAGCGAGCCTTCTATCGTCTGCTGAACCGGATGCTGTTCAAGGCTGCAGAACCTGCCCAGCGGTGGCGCGTTTTCGAACGGTTCTATGGTCTCTCGGACGGCGTGCTTCAGCGCTTCTATGCAGGCAGGAGTACGCTGTTGGACAAGCTGCGTATCCTGACTGGAAAACCACCGGTGCCCTTCGGTCGGGCGTTGTTACAGGTCCGCGAGACAGGACGAGGAAGTCGGGTATGAGAGACGTTGCAGCGAAACGCGCGGTTGTGATCGGCGCGGGCTTTGGGGGGATTGCCCTGGCCATCCGGCTTCAGCGGGCTGGCGTGCAGACCACCCTGGTCGAGATGCGCGACAAGCCGGGCGGCCGCGCCTATGTCTGGAAGGAACAGGGTTTCACCTTTGACGCCGGGCCCACGGTCATCACCGACCCTGACTGTCTGACCGAACTGTTCGAGGGGACGGGACGCGAGTTCAAGGACTATGTCGACCTGATGCCGGTCGATCCCTTCTACCGGCTTTGCTGGGAGGACGGCGCCCACTTCGATTACAACAACGACCAGGTGGCGATGGAGCGGCAGATGGCCGCCTTCAATCCTGCCGATGTCGAGGGCTACAAGCGTTTCCACGCCCATTCCGAGGCCCTGTACCAGGAGGGCTACGTCAAGCTTGGCTCGGTGCCGTTCCAGTCCTTCTGGACCATGATGAAGGCGGCGCCGGTGCTGGCTCGCCTGGAGGCCTGGAACAGCGTCTATGACATGGTGGCCCGGTACATCCAGGACCCGCATCTGCGCCAGGCCTTCAGCTTCCATACCCTTCTGGTCGGGGGTGACCCCTTCAAGTCCAGCTCGGTCTATTCGCTGATCCACGCCCTGGAGCGGCGCGGCGGCGTCTGGTTCGCCAGAGGCGGGACAGGGGCCCTGATCGCCGGGCTCGTCCGGCTGTTCGAGGACCTGGGCGGCGTCCTCCGGCTGAACAGCGCCGTCGAGCGGATCGAGACCGAGGGCGAGCGGGCGACGGGCGTGACCCTGGCAGGGGGCGAGGTCATCGCGGCCGACATGGTCGCCTCGAATGGCGATGTCGTCGACACCTACGACAGGATGCTGGGACGCACCCCAAGGGGCAAGGCGAAGGCCAAATCGTTGAAATCCAAGCGGTTTTCCATGTCGCTGTTCGTTCTGCATTTCGGCACCTCGACGCCGCAGACGCAACTGGCCCACCACACCATCTGTTTCGGCCCCCGCTATCGGGAACTGATCTCCGAGATCTTCTCCGGGCCGACCCTGCCGGAAGATTTTTCGCTCTACCTGCACGCCCCCTGCGCCACCGATCCGTCAATGGCGCCCGACGGCATGAGCAGCCACTACGTCCTGTCGCCGGTCCCCCATCTGGGGGCCGCCGACATAGACTGGTCGGTAAAGGGACCCGAGTACCGCGAGAAGATCATCGACTATCTCGAGGAGCGCTACATGCCGAACCTCCGCCGGGATCTGGTCACCACCCGTATCTGGACGCCGCAGGACTTCAAGGACGGCCTCAATGCCCATCTGGGTTCGGCCTTCTCGCTGGAGCCGGTCCTGACCCAGAGCGCCTGGTTCCGGCCGCACAACCGCGACGATGTGATCCCGAACCTCTATATCGTTGGCGCCGGCACCCACCCGGGCGCCGGCATTCCCGGCGTGATCGGTTCAGCCAAGGCCACGGCCGGGCTCATGCTGGAACAGGCCCAGACCGAGCGATGACGGGGCCCGCCCTGTCCCTCGGCTAAGGCCCCTTCGTCCCCACCGAACCTGGAACCCGGCAAAGGGACCGTTGTCGTGACAAATCCTGTCCACCACTTCGAAATCCCGGTCACTGACCTTGATCGGGCGATCCAGTTCTATGAAGGCGTGTTCGGCTACAGGCTGAACCGGCGAACGATCGACGGTTACGAGATGGCCTTCTTTCCCCGAAGCGACGGCAAGCCCGGGGCGAGCGGCGCCCTGGCCAGGGGAGACGTCTATGTTCCTTCGAAAACCGGGCCGATCCTCTATTTCGACGTTCCTGACATCGACCCGGTGCTTGAACGCGCCGTCCAGCGCGGTGCTGCGGTTCTTTACCCGAAGGCGCACATCGGTGACGGGAGCTACGTGGCCGAGATCGGGGACAGCGAGGGAAACCGCATCGGACTGAGTTCGGTGGAAGGGTGACGAATTCAGGGGACCGCCGCAGGGCCTGACCCACGCCATGCGATAATCACCCTTCCCGCTTCGACCGCCTTCGGAGAACCCTTGCCCCGGCCGCGTCCGTCCAGAAACCTTGCAGGACGCGAGACCCTTCGGTGCTGAAACCCGTGACCACCTTAATATCGTCGTTACCGAACCCTGTGACGACCCTGAGTTCGTCGTTACCGAACCCTGTGACGACCCGTACAATGCCCGTCCTGAAAGCGACGCTGGAGACAGGGCCGGTCGCAGGCCGCATGAATTCCTTCTCCCGCGAGGGCAGAAGGATTTCGTTATAATGACCCCACCGCTTCGAGCCGCCCGCAGCAGCCCTGGCCCGACCTGCCGCACCCTTAGGGATATCTGACAAGACGTCGTCAAAATCTTACAGAAACCGACGAGATCTTACGGAATCTGACCCCAAATCCGACGCTTCTGACAAGCCGGACGCCGGTCCAGGGGCAGGATCAGGGCGATGGACCCACGTCGCAAACACCCCGGAAACCCGCATGAATACAAGACCTTGATGTCGTTTCGGAGAGGGGGCAAGGCTTCAGCCAGCCGGCCTTTCGACAAGGGTTTCGCACCCGAACTCTCCATAGGCGCCTTTTTGCGCAGCTGTTCACACCGGAATGGAAGGCGAACAGCATGCAGGAACGGGGACAGGCCGTCCGATCGACCCCCGCGCCGGCCAACACTGGCCACAGGCGCTTCCCATGCTAGGTCTTTGTCGTGCAGAACCCTGACCTTCGACGCCGATTGCTGGACTGGTATGACCGCTTTGCCCGGGACCTGCCCTGGCGGGTGTCGCCAGAGGATCGGCGGGCGGGGGTTTTGCCCGATCCCTACCGGGTCTGGCTGTCTGAGGTGATGCTGCAGCAGACCACGGTGCCTCATGCCACGCCCTATTTCCTGGGTTTCACGGCCCGGTGGCCGACGGTGGTCGATCTGGCGGCGGTGGAAGACGGTGACCTGATGGCCGCCTGGGCCGGGCTTGGCTATTACGCCCGGGCGCGCAACCTGCTGGCCTGCGCCCGGGCGGTGGCGGCGGACCATGGCGGGGTGTTTCCGGACACCGAGGCGGGCCTGCGGGCCCTGCCGGGGGTCGGGGCCTATACGGCGGCGGCGGTGGCGGCCATCGCCTTTGACCGGCCGGCCAATGTGGTTGACGGCAATGTCGAGCGGGTGATCAGCCGCCTCTATGCGGTCGAGGCGCCCATGCCGGGGGCCAAGGATCAGCTCAAGGTCCTGGCCGGAGAACTGGTTGCGGAGGATCGATCCGGGGACTGGGCCCAGGCCCTGATGGATCTGGGGGCGACCGTCTGCAAACCCCGGTCGCCGCTCTGTGATCTCTGTCCCGTGGCGGATCATTGCCGGGGACTGGCGCGGGGTGATGCGGACAGTTTTCCGCGCAAGAGCCCCAAGGCCGCGCGGCCAAGGCGCCATGGCGTGGCCTATGTCCTGACCCGGGGCGATCGGGTGGCCCTGGTGCGACGGCCGCCGAAAGGCCTGCTGGGCGGCATGCTGGCCCTGCCGACCAGCGACTGGACCGACGCGCCCCTGTCGAAGGACCAGGCCCTGGCCGCGGCGCCCGTGCTGGCGGACTGGCAGGCGGCGGGCGAGATCGAGCATGTCTTTACGCATTTCGCCCTGACCCTCAGCGTGCTGAGGGCGGAGGGGGAGATGGACGCCATCTGGACAGCTCAGGACGGGCTGAAGGCCCTTCCCAGTGTCTTTCTCAAGGCCGTCCGCCGCGCCCTGTGAAGGATGCGGTGGTTCAGGCGGCCATGCCGGCCCGCACCTTGCTGCGCAGGACGTCGATGGGCGCCAGGCCCGCATCGGTCTTGAACCGCCAGTAGGTCCAGCCGTTGCAGGCCGGGGCGCCCTCCATCAAGGCCCCCATCTTGTGGATGGAACCGGTCAGCTCGCCGACCACCAGGGAGCCATCGGCCCGGACCCGCGCGGCCTTCTGGCCCTTGGGACACCAGAGTTCATCCCCGGGGTTGAGCAGGCCCGCCTCGACGATCTGGCCGAACGGCACCCGGGGCTCCGAGCGTCTGGAGCCCATGACCTCCAGGTCCTGAGGCGCGACAGGCTGGACCTTGGCGATCCGCTCCTTCGCCACGGCGATGTAGTCGGCCTCGCGCTCGATGCCGATGAACCGCCGGCCCAGCCGCTTGGCGGCCGCCCCGGTGGAGCCGCTGCCGAAGAAGGGATCGAGGATCAGGTCGCCGGGCCTGCTGGTCGACAGGATGACCCGGTGCAGCAGGGCCTCGGGCTTCTGGGTGGGATGGGCCTTGCTGCCGTCGGCCTTCTTGACCCGCTCGTCGCCGGTGCAGAGGGGCAGGGTCCAGTCGGACCGCATCTGGGTGTCGTCGTTGAAGACCTTGAGGGCGTCGTAGTTGAAGGTGTAGCGCTTGCCGCCCCGGGACTTTGAGGCCCAGATCAGGGTCTCGTGGGCGTTGGTGAACCGGGTGCCCTTGAAGTTGGGCATGGGGTTGGACTTGCGCCAGACCACGTCATTGAGGATCCAGAATCCCAGGTCCTGCAGGGCTACGCCGACCCGGAAGATATTGTGATAGCTGCCGATCACCCAGAGGGCGCCGTCGTCCTTCAGGACCCGCTGGCATTCCTTCATCCAGTCGCGGGTGAAGCGGTCATAGGCTGCAAAGCTGTCGAACTGGTCCCAGTGGTCGTCGACCGCGTCGACGCGGCTGTTGTCGGGCCGCAGCAGGTCGCCGCCCAGCTGCAGGTTATAGGGCGGGTCGGCGAAGACCAGATCGACGCTGCGATCAGGCAGGGCCCGCAGCTGCTCGATGCAGTCGCCCTGGATAATGGTCTCTGACCCGAACGTCATGGCAGCCCCTGAACGCAAAAAAGAGTCCCGGCACTCTCAAGCCTTATGGTGAAGGGCAGGTTAGGGGACGTGGTTAGCGAGAGGTTACCGGCAGGGCGGACCGGACGTCGGTATGGGTGAAATCATCGCCGATGAAGAGCAGGGGGGCGTCGAGATGCTTGGCCAGGGCATAGGCGAAACTGTCGCCGAAGTTCAGTTGTGCCCGAGCTCCAAATCCCCTGCCAAACTTGATTCTGGCCTCAAGCGCCATTTGGGACAGCGCCCAATCTATCGGCGCGACTTCGATTCCTACGTCCTGCAGGAACTCATTCAGGATCTGAATGGCCCGCAATCCATCACCCCGGCGCGTGGCCAAAACCGTTCCTGTCTCTACATAGTTTGGAGCTGACAGTCGGTATCGGCCATCAACTTCATTCGAAATTCGTTCCGCCAAAAGCTGCGCGGTGGGCTCGTTCAGCAAGATCGCGATGATCGCCGAACTGTCGATAACCAACACTAGTCTTCATCTCCTGAGGCCCAGTCCCATTCCTCTTTGGTTACGGGGCTGCGGTCGAATTCAGGAGCCACACGTTCCGCAAACGCCATGATGCGGTCAGCGAGGCTGCCGACCCGCTCCTTTCGCTCACGCTCCAGCCGTTCGCGCAGCGCCACGGTGACGGCCTTGGTCATGGTCTCGCCGGTGATCGCGGCGAGTTCACGGGCAAGCTGGTCGGCTTCCTTGGTCTTGATGCTGAGGGCCATGGTCGCGCCTTTCTAGAAGCATTGTCTAGATAGCACGACCGGCGTCCCGCTCCAACTTTCCGCTGGCGCTATCCTTGCGGAAACCGGGCTATCCTGCCGGCAAAACAATGAGGAAACGCGATGCCCGCCCTCGACCATCTGGACGCCAGCCGCCTGTCACCCTTCTATCAGGAACACCACCATGCCTGGCGTGACACGCTGCGCCGCTGGGTCGAGGCAGAGATCATGCCCTTTGCCGACCAGTGGGACGAGGCCGGCGAATTTCCGCGGGACCTCTACAGAAAGGCCTCGGAGATCGGGCTGCTGCGCCTGGGCTGGCCGGAAGAATATGGCGGCGTGCCGACCGACGCCTTCATGTCCATCGTCACCAGCCAGGAGATGAGCCGCCATGGGGCCGGGGGCATAAACGCCAGCCTGATGAGCCATGGCATCGGCCTGCCGCCGATCCGGGCGCTTGGAACCCAGGAGATGAAGGACCGGATCATTCCGCAGGTCCTGTCAGGGGAAAAGATCTCCGCCCTGGCCATCACCGAGCCGTCCGGCGGTTCCGATGTCGCCAACCTGAAGACCACGGCCCGGCGGGACGGGGACGACTATGTGGTCAATGGCTCCAAGATGTTCATCACCTCCGGCATGCGGGCCGACTACTACACCGTGGCGGTCCGCACGGGGGGCGAGGGGGCCGGGGGCGTCTCCCTGCTGTTGATCGAGCGCGACCGGCAAGGGTTTTCCCGGACGCCCCTGAAGAAACAGGGCTGGTGGGCGTCAGACACCGCCGCGCTCTATTTCGATGATGTCCGGGTGCCGGCGGAGAACCTGATCGGGGCCGAGAACCAGGGCTTTGCCGGCATCATGAACAATTTCAATGGCGAGCGGATCGGCATGACAGCCGGGGCCACTGGCTTTGCCAAGGTCTGCCTGGAGGACGCCATCGCCTGGGCCCGGGAGCGCAAGACCTTCGGCAAGCGCCTGGCCGAACACCAGGTGATCCGGCACAAGCTGGCCGAGATGTACAAGCGCATCAGCGCCACCCAGGCCTGGCTGGAGACCATGGCCTGGCGGATCAGCCAGGGCGAAAAGCCCATCGCCGAGATCGCCCTGCTCAAGGTCCAGGCCACCGAAACGATGGAATACTGCGCCCGGGAGGCCATGCAGATCATGGGCGGAGCCGGCTATATGCGCGGCGGCCGGGTCGAGCGCATCTATCGCGAGGTCCGGGTCAACGCCATCGGAGGCGGGTCGGAGGAGATCATGCGCGATCTGGCGGCGCGGCAGATGGGACTTTAGGTGCTGTGGACACTTAGCGCAGCCAGAGCACTATGGCGGCCAATGTGACGACGGCGAGATAGTTCCTGGCCGTTTTCTCGAAGCGTGTTGCGACCCGTCGGAACTGCTTGAGCT
>Ga0164294_10000055_pt1 | contig 113379 bp, 163 predicted proteins | sample GEODES005metaG_FD_111479 | JGI IMG/M metagenome (GOLD analysis project Ga0164294, IMG submission 111479) | Oligotrophic lake water microbial communities from Sparkling Lake, Wisconsin, USA - GEODES005 metaG | ecosystem: Environmental > Aquatic > Freshwater > Lake | place: USA: Sparkling Lake... | reverse complement strand
GGCTATTGACACAAGAGAAGTGTGGCAATTTGGTCAATATGCCTCAATATCAACTTTGGATTTAATGTGTGGTGTTATGGATGTTGAATCATCAAAGTCCGAAGAAATGGATGGTTCTAAAGTACATGAAGTATTTTGGAATGAAAAAAATTATGAAAAAATAAACAAATATTGTGAAAAAGACGTTGTTGTATTATATAACGTTGTATCTAAATTTTTAAATTTAAAATAATATGAATCAGGATGAAATGTTAAAACAAATTTATAGCCAATTTGAGTCTATACAGAAAAAGTATGAGACCGATGGATTTGATGAATCTGAACTAAATTTTGAAGAACTTTTGGGTGAATCAATGCAATCTTTGCAAGATGAAATATACCAAGATAGTACAAAAGTTTATTTAGGTGTTCAAAAAATACACGGAGATGCGGTATTACCTAATTATGCATACCCAACAGATTCAGGGTTTGATTTGTATGCTGTGGAAGAAAAAATATTGGAACCATTCGGTAGAGCGGCAATACCAACAGGATTGAAATTTTCAATACCTGAATATTATGAAGTTCAGATTAGACCAAAGAGTGGATTAGCTTTAAATCAAGGACTGACAGTATTAAATACACCAGGTACTGTTGATGAAGGTTACACAGGTGAGATAAAGGTTATTGTCTTTAATACTAATAACCATTCGTATACAATTCCTGTGGGCATGAAAATTGCTCAAGCGGTTCTTTCTCCTGTAGCATCAGGTAAGTTTGTTAATATTGTTGAGGTTGATGATGTTGAGAAAAAAGATAGAGGAGATAATGGATTTGGAAGTACAGGTATAAATTTATAATTATGAGTATTACAGTAGGCTTTTCAACAAGAAACCCTAATCCTGAATTTATAGAATATCTGAAAAAAAGTTCAGGGTTCAAAAAAATTGAAGTTATTGAAAAGATTAATAATGGTGAAAAATCATTGAGTCAAGTTTATAATGAAATTTTAAATGAATCCTCAAATGACATCGTGGTTTTGTGCCACGATGACATTTATTTTGATACGACATCTTGGTATAGTAAAATACTTAAACATTTTGAAAAAGATGAATACGGTATCTTGGGTATGGCAGGAACAACATATATGCCAAAGAGTGGTATGTGGTGGGAAGATAGAAAAAAAATGATAGGTATTGTAAATCATGAAAGTGAAGGTAAAAAATGGGAGTCTAAATATTCTGAATCATTAGGGAATTCAGTTTTAGAAACCGTGATTATTGATGGTTTGTTTATGGCTATTGATAGAAGAAAAATAAAAACTAGATTTAATGAAGATTTTAAAGGGTTTCATTTTTATGATATACCTTTTTGTTTTGAAAATCATTTAGCTGGTGTTAAAATTGGTGTTATTACAAATATTAGAATAACACACAAATCAATCGGGGTAACTAATGAGCAGTGGGAAGAAAATAGAAAATTATTTGAATCAAAATATAAAGATAATCTTCCCGTTAAATTACCATTTGATACTAAAAGAAAAATCAAAGTTTTAATTGGGTGTCTATTTTTTAGGACATTTACAGGTTCAGAATTATATGTTTATGAACTTGCTAAGAGTTTAATGAAACTAAATTGTAGTGTAACTATTCTTTCTCAAATTGGGGGTCCATTAACTGATATGGCAAAAAAGATAGGAATTAAATGTGTTTCATTTGAAAATGCACCAGGATTTAAACTTGGTGATGGGAAATGGGGAATGAATACAACAGAAGGATTCAAAGTCTCAACACTCAACTCATTATATAGAGTATCAGAAACTGATTTTGATATTGTACATTTCCAACACAAACCTGTAGGTGAAAGAATTCTTAATATGTATCCTGAATTACCTAAAATTGCGGCAATTCATTCTGAAGTAATTTCTTTAGAGGACCCAGTTAAAGATGATACTATTAAAAAATACATCGCAATTCGTCCTGAGATAAAAGAACATATGATTAATAATTTTGAAATACCTGAAGAAATGATTGAAGTTATTTATAACCCTGTGGATAATGAAAAATTTAAACCCAAAGATGCTTCGGAAAAAAATTATGTTTTATTTGTGGGAACAATAGATTATCTAAGAAAAGAAACCATTTTAGATTTAATAGAATACACAAGAGAAATTGGAAAAGAATTATGGTTAGTTGGTGAAAATAACGGAAATTATTTGGATAATCTTTTAATAGAAGAACACGTTAAACATTTTCCATCAACTTGGAATGTTGAAGATTTTATTTCAAAATCATATGAAACGGCGGGAATTCAATTAGGTAGAACAACAATTGAAAGTTGGATGTGCGGTAAATCAAGTTGGATTTATAAAGTGGATAGTGGTGGTTTTATTCTATCAAAAGAAAAATACGAACCACCAAACGATATTGAAAAATATTATACAATGAACGTTGCTCAACAAATAAAAGATGAGTATCTTAAACTTATATGATAATGAAACTTTTAATTAAATTCCCAACAAGAAATCGTAAAAACAAATTTTTTAAAGTATTAAAACAATATCAGAACTTATGTGAAGATTTTGATAATACTTTTTTTTTAATTACGTTAGACAATGACGATGAAACGATGAAACCATCTGAAGTCAGCGATATTTTTGGTACATTTAAAAATATTAAAGTTGTTTATGGTAATAGTGATTCCAAAATACATGCGATTAATAGGGATATTGAATTGGTTGATGAATGGGATATTGTATTGTTAGCGTCTGACGATATGACTCCAAAGGTTAAAGGATATGATAATATTATTCGAAATAGGATGAAAGAATACTATCCAGACACTGACGGTATTTTATGGTTTAATGACGGACATCAAGGTAATCAATTAAACACATTAAGTATTCTTGGTAAGAAATATTATGACAGATTTGGTTATATCTATCAACCCGAATATAAATCAGTTTGGTCCGATAATGAATTCATGTTGGTTGGTAATTTACTTGGAAAACAAACATACATGGATGAAGTTATCATTGAGCATGAACATCCTGATTGGGGTTATGGTAATAGAGATATAATTCATCAGATAAACTCACAAAATGAAAGTCACGATAGAAATCTTTTTGTAAGTAGAAAAAATAATAATTTTTACTTATGAAAAAAATAATAAGTTTTTCTCTTTGGGGTGATAACCCAAAATATACTATAGGTGCAATTGAAAATGCGGAACAATCAAAAACAATATATCCTGATTGGATATGTAGATTTTATTGTGGTAAATCAGTTCCATTAGATATTATTGAAAAATTAAAATCATACAATAATGTTGAAGTCATTGAAATGGATGAGAATGGTGATTGGAATGGAATGTTTTGGAGATTCTATGCTTGTGAAGATGCCGATGTGATGATATCAAGAGACACCGACTCAAGATTAAGTGTTAGGGAAAAATTAGCGGTGGATGAATGGTTAGAATCTGATAAAGATTTTCACATTATGAGAGACCACCCATATCATAATGCTTTAATTTTAGGGGGAATGTGGGGAGCAAGAAATGGAATATTAAAAGATATAATTTCAATAATTAACCAATACAATAAAGGTAATTTTTGGCAAGTAGACCAAAACTTTTTAAGGGAAAAAATTTATCCAATTATTAAAGATAATTCATTTATTCATGATGAATTTATGAAGTTTGAAAATTGGAGTAAGTTATTTCCAAGTGAAAGAAAAAATAAAGAATTTGTCGGTGATGTTTTTGATTCAAACAATGTACGACACCCTGAATATTACAAATTTTTATGATTCATACTTTAACCGTTCTAATTTGTGTTCATAGTAAAAATGATTTTTACGATTTATTACTTTTAAAATCTTTAAAGTCACTAGAAAAACAAACTTTTAAAAATTTTAAGACATTAATTGTTTTAGACGAATGTTGGGGTAATACAGAACAAAAAATATTAAACGAAAATTTAATTTTAGATTTAGTTATTAAGAAAAAAAATATAAAAAACGGATTGGCAAATGCTAAAAATTTTGGGTTATCTTTTGTTGATACATCACTCGTCGCATTTTTAGATGCGGATGATTTGTATATTGAAAATAAATTAGAAAAACAAATTAAATTTTTTGAAGAAGTTGATGTTGATTTTTTAGGAACTCAGTCATGGAATATTAATGGTGATGATGAAAATAATATTTTTGAAAGTTGTTTTTCTTTGGGAACAAATGAAACTCACAATGAAATATCAAAAAATATTAATCAAGAAAATTTTTTAACACATGGGTCTATGATGATAAAAATGGATTGTTTAAAAAAAATTAATTACTATAATAATATTACCGGTATGGAAGATTGGGATTTGTGGAAAAGAGCCATAAATTTTGGTTTTAATTTTTACCAAATACAAGAAAGGTTATATATATACAGATTAAATACTAGTACAAATAGATAAAAAAATATTTATGAGTTTTATAACGACAAATCATATGGGGGGTATTGGTAATGTTATGTTTAAAATAGCCGCGTCAATAAGTCTATCCATAGATAATAAAGTGGATTACATTTTTTCAAATGAATTTATTAGAAAATTAGATATGGAAGTTGTTACTAATGGATTTCCTGATTATAGAGTTTATTACGATAATATTTTGAGAAATATCAATTTTATTGATAAATTACCTGATAAATATTTGACATATAGTGAACCGATTTTTAGTTATTTACCTATATCGTATATTTCTGGAACAAATTTATTATTGGAGGGGTATTTTCAGAGTGAAAAATATTTTTTAAACAATAAAGAAAAAATTATAGAGCTTTATCAACCAAATGAATCCATTATAAATAAAATAATAAATAAAATACCTGAGATACAAAATTGTGTTTCAATACACGTTAGAAGAGGTGATTATGTTTTTAAGACAGATTATCATAATTTACTCAATATAGATTATTATAAAAATGCTTATGAAATTTTAGGTTCAGAAAAAACTTATCTTATTTTTAGTGACGGTTTAGATGAAATTAAAAATATGTTTGATTTTATCAAAAACAAAAAGTTTTTAACTTTTGGCCAAAATTTTTTAGATTTATATGCCATGAGTCTTTGTGAACAAAATATTATTGCTAATAGTACATTTAGTTGGTGGTCGGCATATCTTAATAAAAATATTAACAAAAAAGTAATTGCGCCAAAACAATGGTTTGGTCCAAAATTACCACATAATATAAATGATTTAATTCCTGAGAGATGGACAAAAATATGAGTAATTTGAAAATTTCAATATGTGTCCCAACTTGGGAACAGTTTGGTAAAGGTAAATTTTTTTTAGAAAAACTTTTTACCACAGTTTATGAACAATCTTATAAAAATTTTCAAGTTGTAATTTCAGACCATAGTTTAGATGATGAGATTGAAAATCTTTGTAAATTTTATAATGATAAATTTGAAATAGTCTATTTTAGAAATTTTTTAGATAGAGGGAATAGTCCAAGTAATACTAATAACTCAATTAAATTAGCAACCGGAGATATTATAAAAGTTTTATTTCAAGACGATTTTTTCTACGATAAAGACTCATTAAAAATAATTTCAGAGAATTTTGAGAATTATAATTGTGATTGGTTAGTTAATGGCTGTAATCACACATCCGATGATGGTGAAACTTATTATCGTGAAATGATACCAAGATGGAATAAAAATATTATTTTAGGAATAAACACAATAAGTTCGCCCTCAGTACTTTCGTTCAAAAATAATATTGATTTATTATTTGACAATAATTTAACTATGTTAATGGATTGTGATTTTTATTATCAATTATATTGTAAGTTTGGGGAACCACATATTGTTAAAAATATTTTAGTTACTAATCGTTTTCATGAAAATCAAATTAGTCGTAAGTATGACAAAAATATTAATGATGAAATTGAATATGTTAAAATTAAATTTAAAATTTAAAAAAATATGAATTTAGAAAATAATGGTGAAAGAATGGATATTAATTTTTTTAATATGGATTATAATTTATTTGATGTTTACCAAAAATCACATTATAAAAGATACGAATTTTCAAAATCTATAGTCTCCCCCGAAGATTTTATTGGTGATTTTGCCTGTGGGTCAGGATATGGAACAATAATGTTATCAAAAGTATGTAAAAATGTTTTAGGTATTGATATTGACTCGACCACTATAAATGAAATCAAAAAAAGATACTCAGTAATAGAAAATGTAAATTTTGAATGTAAAAATATTTTAGATATTGGTTACAAAAATATTTTTGATAAAATAATCTCATTTGAGACAATTGAACATTTTTTAGAAGAAGAAATTAATCAAGTATTAGAAATATATCATAAATCTTTAAAAGAAAATGGAAAACTTATTTTTTCAACCCCATATGACCAAGAAAAATCTGAAAATTCAATGAGATTTCATAAAACATTTTATATTACTGAAGAAAAAATAAAGAAATTTTTAGAACCTTTTTTTGATGTTGAGGAATTTTTTTATCAAAGTTATCTAACACATGATATTGGAAAAGATATTGAACCTAAACATTTTATGATTTGTATTGCAAATAAAAAAAAATAAATGGAAAAAATTTATTCTAAAATAGACCCTGAAAAATTACTACATATAATTGTAAGAAAACCAGATATTGTTAAAGGTAGAAATGAAATTGTACCTGTTAATAACTACATACAATGCGGTATGCTAAATATGGATAAAGGTAAAACTTTTACTCCTCATAAACATATATGGAAAAATCGTACACAGGATATTATTGCTCAAGAAAGTTGGATGTGTATTCAGGGGTCAGTAAAATGTTTTTTTTATGACATTGATGATTCATTTATTTCCTCATTTTTAATACATTCGGGTGACGCTTCATTTACTTTAGAGGGTGGACATACATATGAAATTCTTGAGGATGATACTTTAATTTATGAGTATAAAACTGGTCCATACGAAGGTCAAGAATTCGATAAAATTTTTATCAATGATAACAGAAAATAATATTTTTATACATCCTGATGTTGAATTTAAAAGAGAATTTAAATTAGGGAAAAATATTGCTGTTGATAAAGGTGTTTATGTTACAGTAAATTGCAAAATTGGTGACTATACACATATTTCACCATATGTTACAATAATTGGCGGTAAACAAGGATATTTTGAGTGTTTTGGATTTAATAACATAATGTCCGGAGCCAGAATAATTTGTGCCTCTGATAGATTTGATGGTAGCGGACTTTTCGGTTGTTTAATACCTGAAGAATTAAAAGGTAAACAAATTATTTCACCAGTCATAATGAAAGAATTTTCAAATATTGGAACTAATTCAATAGTAATGCCTGGTTCTATTTTAAGGAAAGGGGTGTTATTAACTGCCGGTAGTTTATTAATGGGAGACACTGAAGAATGGGGTGTTTATAAAGGTAATCCGGCAATATTAGTTAAAAAAATTGATGGTGGTAAAATAATAAAAAATGCAAAAAAAATGGGATATGAGTTTTGAAATTGTTGGTAAGTTTGAAAATAAAATATCGGAATTTTTTAATTCCAAATATGCGGTTGCGGTTGATAGTTGTACACATGGTTTAGAATTGTGTTTAAGATACACTAATGAAACAAAAATTAATGTACCAAAAAGAACTTATTTGTCAGTCCCATTTTTGGCAGAAAAAATTGGTTTAGAAAGAGAATGGAGAGATGAGGAATGGGAAGATTTTTACACGCTTAATTATGGTGATAAAAAAATTATAGACGCCGCTGTATTATGGAAAAAAAATAGTTACATTCCTAATACCTTTATGTGTATCAGTTTTCAATATCAAAAACATCTTTCATTGGGTAGGGGTGGTATTATTTTAATGGATAATGAAGTTGATTATATTTTATTAAAAAAAATGTCTTACGATGGAAGGTTACCTAATGTGCCTTGGAGGAACCAAGATATTGATACGGTTGGTTTTCATTATTACATGACACCTGAAACCGCACAATTAGGATTGGATAAACTACAAATGGCTATAGACACTTCACCAAGACAATGGGTTGTTACTGATTGGCCAGATTTAACAGAAATGAAAATCTTTAAAAAATAATATGAAAAAAGCATTTATAACAGGTATTAACGGTCAGGACGGTTCATATTTGTCAGAATATTTATTGTCCTTAGGATATGAAGTTCATGGTATTGTCAGAAGAAATTCTGTACCCGAACACCAACAAAGTCGTATTGAGACTATAAAAGACCGTATGCATGTTTATTATGGTGATGTATTAGACCAAACAAATTTACAAAAATTATTAGACAAAATACAACCTGACGAAATATATAATTTAGCGGCTCAAAGCCATGTTAGGATTAGTTTTGATATTCCTGAATTTACTTTACAAACAAATTCAAGTGGTGTTTTAAATATATTAGAAGCATATAGAAGAAGTTGCCCAACCGCAAAATTTTATCAAGCCTCATCATCAGAGATGTTCGGTAATTCAGTTGATGAAGATGGATTCCAAAGAGAAACGACACTAATGACACCAGTTTCACCATATGGTTGTTCTAAATTATGTGGTTATTCATTAGTTAGAAACTACAGAAGAGCCTATGGATTGCATGCGGTTAATGGAATATTATTTAACCATGAATCACCAAGACGAGGTTCAAATTTTATAACTAATAAAGTTGTTAAAACTGCTGTTGAAATTAAACATGGTATTAAGGATAAATTAGTGGTTGGTAATATGGACTCTTACCGAGATTGGGGTCATTCAAAAGATTATGTAAAAGCGATGCATCTTATTTTAAATCATGACACACCTGATGATTTTGTTGTTTCAACAATGAAAACACACTCAGTTAGAGAAATGATTGATTACGTTTTTACTAAATTAGATTTAGATTATACAAAATACGTAACCCAAGACCAAGAATTTATGAGACCTGAAGAATTAAAATATCTTAAAGGTGATTCAACAAAAGTTAGAAACTTATTTGGGTGGGAACCTGAGTATTCTTTTGAAGATTTAATGGATGAAATGATTGAGCATTGGGAAGAACAAATTAGAATAAATAAAATTATTATAAACAAAAAATATTAAAAACAATGAATATAATACAATTAGGGGCTTGTATTGGAAATGATGATTTAACAAAATTAGTTGGAGAATCTCAACCAGAGATTTTAATTTTGGTTGAACCTATGTCAATACATAATGAAAAAATTGCAGAATGTTATAATAAGATAACAAATAAACATATTGAAAATATTGCCGTTTCTGTTAGTGATGAAGAAGAGATGTCATTTTTTTATCACGAAAATGATGGACCAATGTATGAAGTGGCATCAACAACTATAAATCACATAACAAAACATGGATATAATACAGATGGTATTAAAGAATTAAAAGTTAAGTGTTTAAGAATAAATAATCTTTTTAAGAAATTTAATTTAAAAAAAATAGACATACTTTTTATTGATACTGAAGGTATTGATGATTTAATTATTAAAGACATTGATTTTGAGTCTTTTGACATTAATGAAATATATTTTGAGAATCTTCATTTAACCCAAAATGACATATATTCTTTTTTAGAAAAAAAAGGATATACAATTGTTAAGAATTGGGGTCATATGGGTTGGACATCTTTTGCAAAGAAAAATAATAATTAAAAATGAAAATATTAATAATCCAAGAAAACGGAAGACATACTGAAAATAGAACGTATAGAGAATGTTTTAATTTACAAAGAGCTTTATTACGAAAAAATGTAGATGCTGTTGTTTGGGGGTTAGGTCATGAAAACTTTAACATCCCATTTCAACAAATAATAAACGGTGTTGATGTTATATTTCTTTTAGAAAATTACGAATCAAATGGGTGGTTACCTGATTTAAGTGGGGTTAATATATTAAAAATATATTGGAGTATTGATTCTCATTTGGTCTTGATGAACCATGTAACAACTGTTACAAAAAATAAAATTGATATTGTTCTTAATTCTATTGAATCCCATCAAGGAAGTTTTAATCGGTCAAAAACTTTTTATTTTCCAAATTCATACCCTTCGGATTTAATATCACCAATTGATGATATTAGTAAAAATGTGTTTTTGGGATTCTGTGGTTCATTACTTAATCGTGAACACATTCTAAGTAAATTAGAAAACAAATTTAATTTAAAAAGAGATATTTGGAAATTGGGTGATGAAATGGTTAAAACAATAAATGGGTATAAAATACATTTTAATCAGACATTATCAAACGATATTAATTATCGTGTGTTTGAAACTATGGGATGTAATACTTTAATGATAACAAACAACACTGAAAACATTAATACATTTTTTTCAGATATGGAAAACATAGTTGTATATAATAATGAAAATGAATTATTTGAAAAACTAGAATTACTTTCATATAACAATGATTTAATTACTAGAATTAGTAATTCAGGATACCAATTAGTTAAAGATAAACACACGTACGATAATCGTGTTGATGTTTTACTTACTATTATTAATGACTATGTTTAGATTAGGTAAAAATAAAATTTTATAAAAAAATAATGTCAAAAACAACCAAAAAAATTGTAACGAATCATTCTAACGAAGAACATCCTATTTTAAAGACAAAAAAAGATTTAATTTGTCATATAATAAAAAAGAAAACTAAAGAAAAATTTCTTTCTGAGAGTCAAAGACTTTATTACGATAAATTAATTAATAGTGAAATAACTATTTGTTCTGGTCCGGCAGGTGTTGGTAAAAGTTATATCGCCATGAAATCTGCAGTAGATTTATTGTCAGACCCATCAACACCATATGAGAAAATAATAATTGTTAGACCAGCAGTTGAGGCTGAAGAAAAATTGGGTTCATTGCCGGGTAATGTTGAAGAAAAACTAGACCCCTATATTTTCCCATCTTATTATCTATTAAATAAAATTATAGGTAAAGAAAATAGAGAGAAATTAAAAGAGATTGAGGCAATTGAAGTTTTTGCATTAGCATATATGAGAGGTATGAATATTGATAACTCTATCTTAATATTTGAAGAAGCCCAAAACTCAACTCCAAGTCAAATGAAACTTCTTTTAACAAGAATTGGATTTAATTCTAAATTTTTTATTTCGGGTGATTTGGAACAATTTGATAGACATAAAGATAAGACTCAAACAGGATTATGGGATGCAATTGTTAGATTTAAAGATTTAGAAAGAATTGGAATTCATGAATTCGGGGATGGAGATGTTGTTAGGAATCCACTAATAACAAAAATATTAAAAAGATATGAATCATGAGAATTGGAATTGAAATAAATAATGTTCTTAGAAATACATTGGGTAGAGTTCAAGACGTGTATGAAAAATGGTATATAGATAATCCATATGTGGATGAATCAGTTGAGAGAAAAGTTATTTCTGACGTAACAACTTTAAACATTTTCAGTCACTTGTTATTTAATAACAAAGATGAAGTATATGATTTTTTATATAAAGAATATACTATGGAAATTTTTGGACATGCTGGGTCCACTGAAATGTCAGGAATGATGGATTTTAATGATTTCTATTTAGAAATGAGAGATAATCACGATATTATCATAGTCTCCGATGAGATAGGTAAATCAAAACCAGCATCTTTATTTTTCTTATCCAAATTTGGATGTTTAGTAGAAAATATAAAATTTTATTCCGAACAAACTAAAAATCAAATGTGGGATAGTATTGATGTTTTACTTACGGCAAATCCTGATTTACTATTGAATAAACCGACAGATAAGACTATTATAAAGTATAACACTACTTACAATTCAGATATTAAAGTAGAATATGAAATAGATAATATTAAAGAACTAAAACAAAAAATCACTGAAATTTATGCTTAAAGTTTTAAACGAAAATTACTTTATTGATTTGGATGAAATTGAAAAGTACCTTGATATGGGGGGAACCGAACCATCTACAGAAACTGGACAAGTTGAAATGAAAATAAATGTAATTAAATATGAATTGGTTAAATTATTATTGGATGTTATACTTTCCGAAGATACTGAAATAGATGAAAAGTTAGGACTAAAAAGTTCCTCAAATTCAACATCAGTACCTTTTAAAATAGCCTTCAACTCATTACTAAACAAAAAATTAATTAATCATTATTAATATGGAACAAGGTCTCAAAGAAAAAGTTTTACTTTCCATAGAAAACTTAAAAAATAAAAAAAATAGATTGTACTTTATGGTACAAGATACAAAAGGAAACGCCAAAGCATCGGTTAGATATATCTACGAATTGGCAATGACTTTAAAAAAACATGAATATAATCCAATTATTCTACATGAAAAAAATGACTACTCTGGCGTTTCTTCATGGTTAAGTTCTGATTATATGACTATGTTACCTCACAAATCTTTAGAACAACAAAATTTAGAAGTTTCTCCTGAAGATTTTATAATTTTACCTGAAATATTTGGTTATGTCATGGACCAAATTAAGAATCTACCTTGTGGTAAGATAGTAATTGCGCAATCATATTCATATATGTTGGAAACATTACAACCAGGACAAACATGGAATCAATTCGGATTTTTAAAATGTATAACAACGTCAAATAAACAAAAAGAATACATTGACTCAGTAATGAGAAATATCAGTACTGATGTGTTAAAACCAACTATTGGTCAAGAATTTGTGGAAAAAACTTTACCACCAATGCCGATAATTGCGGTTCATACAAGAGAACAATCAGATGCAGTTAATCTTATCAAAACTTTTTATTTGAAATTCCCACAATACAGATGGTTTACTTTCAGAGATATGAGAGGACTTTCCGAAAAAGAATTTGCAAAAACACTAAAAGAATGTTTCTTAAGTGTTTGGATTGACGATGAAAGTGGATTCGGAACTTTCCCTTTAGAATCCATGGCTTGTGGAGTACCTGTGATTGGTAAAGTACCAAACCTTCAACCTGAATGGATGAAAGAAGAAAACGGTTTGTGGATTGATGATAAAAATCTATTACCAGATTTTATTGCTGATTTTTCACAAAATTGGCTTGAGGACAATATTGTTCCTACATTATACGATGAAATTGTAAAAACATCTGATGAGTATAAAAATTACGAACAATTCGAAAAAGATGCAATTTCTCATTTCGAAGGATATATAAAAACAAGACTCGAATCTTTCGAGCAACAAATTTCAAAAATTGAAGAATAATATGGAACCATTATCACTATCACTTTCAATCATACTACCTTTAAAATCAGCAATTGTTAAAGATTTTAATGAGTATTTCGAAAAAGCAATTAAATCTATTCAGAATAATCCAGTATCAATACATGAATTAATCATTGTACATACACCTGAGGAACAACTTGTTAAATTTTTGAACGAATTTAATTTTGAAAATCTTCCTGTAAAGAAAGTTCTTTACTCGGACGCACCTAGTTACGCATCACAAATTAATTTTGGGATTAAAAATGCAACAGGTAATTGGGTATCATTTTTTGAGTTTGACGATGAATATTCTGCAATATGGTTTAAGAATGTGAAAGAATACATTTCTTATTATCCTGAAGTACAGGCATTTTTACCTATAGTTGTTGACACTGATGATAAAGGAGGATTTGCAGGATTTACAAATGAAGCAACTTTTGCGGCAAATTTCAGTCAAGAAATGGGTTATTTAACAAATGAAACACTACAAACTTATCAGAATTTTCAGAGTGCAGGAGCGGTATTTAAAAAACAAGTTCTTGAAGATTTTGGAGGATTCAAACCATCAATTAAATTAACATTTGTATATGAATTTTTATTAAGGTTAACTTATAATTCAATTAAAATTATGACAATACCTAGATTGGGATATAAACATCTTAATTTAAGAGAAGGTTCTATATTTTGGAATTATAAATATTCAGTAGAAACTCTATTAGAAGATGAAATTAAATTTTGGATTCAAGCGGCAAAAAAAGAACACTTCTTTTCAGAAGACAGAGCCATAAAATATGAAAGTCAAACAATATAATGGAGGAATCTCTGTCAGCATTAACAGAGGATATATCATCAAAAAAAAGAGGAAGAAAAACTATTAAAGAAAATTATTTTGATGTAAGGGAAGAAGATGCTGTTAAAAGTTTTCTTATTGCTAAAACGTCAGAAGAAAAAAATAAAATATACAATCAACTTCTTAGGTCACCTTTAGATAAGATGATTTCTTCAATAATTAGAAGATATAAACTCTATAGAAAAGATATGAGTTTTGAAGAAGTTCATATGGATACGCATTCATTTTTAATGACAAAGGTAGATAAATTCAAACCTTCAAAAAATAAAAAAGCGTATTCATATTTTGGAACAATATGTAAAAACTATTTGATGGGTCAAATTATAAAAGACCAAAAAGATACAAATAGAAAAATATCATATGAGGATGTTTCCACTTCTTTAGAACAAAGACCTGATTTGGTTTATATAATTGATGATTATACTTTAGGAATGGATGTTGTAATAAATGTCTATACTAAAGAACTTAAAGAATATATTGATAGAGAAAATTTGAACGATAATGAGAAAAAATTAGGATATGCACTAATTGATTTATTTGAAAATTATGATTCTTACTTTTCAAGTACTGATAATAATAAATTTAATAAAAATATTATTTTACTTTCATTAAGAGAAATGACAAATTTGTCGACAAAAGAAATTAGAACATCTATAAAAAAATTTAAAAAACTTTATATTGTTATCCAAACAAAATTAAAAAACAATTAAAAAGTATTTATAGATTATGCCAAGACCACAAAGAAAAGAAATTAATTTTACAAAAGATAGTATACTTGCCCTTATGCAAGAAATATATAATGAACTTGTAGAACAAAGAAATGTCGCAGTAAGAATTCAGAATAAAATGTTATCAATGATGAAAGACCCTGAAGACATGACTATGATTGGTCCTGTTATTGAAAAACAACAAAAAATAATTAACGATTGTGTTGAGAAAAAAATAAATCTATCAAAGATACAATCTAGTATTTGGGAAAAATCTAGTAATACCCAAGAATCTTTTTCTCTTTCAGATTTGGATGACGATTTAATTCAAAATTTAATTGAGAAAGATATTTCAAAAGATGAAGGGTCTTATAAAATATAATTTTTATGGCTCTTAGTATATCACAACAACAATCAAATATAATTGGTAAAATTCAGGCTTTAAAAACATATAATGATGTTTCTAAAACTGAAAAAAATATTTTAGATAAAGCCGGAAGTTCTTTTAGTGATGTTTCCAATTCAGTATCATCTCAGGTAGACAAAGTAAAAGAACAACAAAAAAGATTTCAAAGAAATGCACCTACTTCAATAGACAGACTTTTAGATTTACTTCAAGCAACCAGAGGAAGTGGTGAGGAAACTATAAAATATCTTAGAAAGATTATTATTCAAACATTAATGAATGTTGGTCCTGACATTTCAAAAATTTTAACTGAAGAAACATTAAAGGCCGCGGGATGTTCTCAAGAACAAACTTATACAGGAATTAATATTAAAAATTTACAAATACCTTCACTTAATCTATTACCGGTAAATCAAGGAACTTATATACCTATAACAAATATTGATTTATCAGGAACACTTAAAATTAGTGAAGATAACTGGTTAGGTAAAATTTATTACGAAAAAGAAACTCCATCAACTTCAGATAAATTTATACCTTATGGTGGAAAAATTAATTTTCCAATGAATAGAACTCTTAGAAGGAGTACCTTAAGTAAAGGACAAACATATGAACAAAATTACGGACAATACTACAATGGAAAATCAGGACAAAATTTGTTTGATATAACATATACTAATACAAATGATTTAGGTGTTTCAGGTGATTATTTTAGAGTTTTTTTATTAGATAGAGAAGATGCTCCTGTAACTCCTGAGGGGACTTCTTTAAATTCGATAGGTCAATTTATTACTGATTATTATAGTACGGTGGAACTATATAGTGTTCCACAAGTTGTTGCAACTATGGTTAATTATTTAACAGGTGCAGTATCAATTAAAGCGAGAGTTGGTTTTGGTGAATTAGAAGCCCAAAGTAAATATAATCTTATTCTCATGAGAATATTAGGATTATGTTTTGATGAAAGAAAAGAAATTGATGTTAGCGGAATTTCAAAAATAGGAGAACTTGATGGTGTTGATGATTCTTTTTTTGAATTTAACGAAGTTGATTTAAGAAATATAGAATTAGATATTGCTAATATACAAGAAGGAGTTGTAACTTTTGAAGATTGTGGTAATATAAAATTACCAGTAAATGCAGATGAAATTGTAAATCAGTTAGTTGATTTTGCAAATCAAATATCAGGACAAACTAGAGACCAAACAATTACAAACATTGAAAATATTTTAGATTCTATATCACAAAACAAACAATGGGGATTTTTAGCACCTAGTAACGTGTCTTTAGGTGTTGCAGTTGACAGGAATTTTATTAAAAATTTACCAATTGCTTTAGCATCCTCAATATTAAACCCAAAAGTACTTTTACCTTTCTATACTGTGATATATGAGTTAGAAAAAATGGCAAAAAAAGAAATAAACAAAACAATTTCATCACAAAATGAAATAATACAATCAGCTAATTCAGTTTTACAATCAGGAACAACTTTTGGTCAAAATATTTCAGGTACAGTTAACGATAGTGTTGATTTTGTGAAAAAAAATAGGTCATTTGTTATTAATTTAGTTTCAAGAATTTCAACAATTTTTATTCAAACATTGTTTAATACATTAAAAAAAGACCTTTTTAATTTAGTGAGTGCAATTGTAAAAGATATTGAAAAATCAAAATTAAGTAAGGAATACGCTATTGTAATAAGATTACTACAACTTTCATACGTTTTTATCAAAATTTTTATTGATTATAGAAAATGTAAATCTTTGCTTGATGAAATAGCAATGTTGTTAAGTTTAATTAACGATTATAGTGGAAAAAAAATATTTAAAGTACCTGCGTTTTTAAATCAATTTGCATCATTATTGCCAGGGTTTTCTGCAGAAAGAGCGGTTTTAAATTTAATAGAAAACCTTGAAAAATTAGGACTACCAACAGGAGCAATGCCTGACGGTTCTCCTAACCTGATGAATCTCTTTTCAAAGTCAATAATCAGTGGAATGGACGAAGAAGAAACTCAAAATGGAAAAGTATTAACGTCAATAACATTGCCCCCTCCATATGGATTACTATCTACAGCCGGAAAAAAATATTAAAATATGTTAAAGGAAGAATTAGAAAATATTATAGCTCAACAATCAGATTTAAAAAATCTACCAAATTCAGAGTTAATTAAATCTATGGATTTACTAACTACTGATTTTGAATCCACAAAACAAAATATAATTAATCTAACTTATTATTTAGATAATATAGAGGAATTGTATAATTTAATATTAAAAGAATATCAATCAAGAGGTAAATGAGTAAACAATTATTATATCAATGTGTTGTTTTAGATAATGAAGACCCTTTAATGTTGGGTAGGGTTAGGGCTAGATTGTTGACGGACAACTATAGTGATATGTTAAAATCTTTTGATAATCCACCATGGAACCCTAAAAAAGACCCGTGGTCAACAAGAGACCCTTTCATTTTTAATCCATTATTACCATATTTTTTATATCAAGTACCTAAAGTAGAAGAATTAATCTATATTCTATATTATAACAATGATTTCAAATATAGGAATCAATTCTATGTGCAAGCAATGTTTTCATCGCCAACCACATCTCCTTTTGAATATTATGTAGGTGCTCAAAAATTTACAGGTGTTGGGGTTCAATTTACGAATCCGTTACCAATAAAAAATCAAGACGGTACGTATGCAAATAATTTATCTAAAGGAGTATTTCCTGAACCTGGAGATAACGCTTTATTAGGTAGAGGAAATGCTGATGTTATTGTTAAAGAAAATGGTGTTTTAATTAGAACAAATAAAATAAAAGGTAACTTAAGACAAAATACTTTACCTGTTGGTAACGACAGGGGAGGATTTTTACAATTAACCAAGTTTGATATTAATAAAACTTACGATTCAACAAAAAATTTTACAGAATTAGATGAGGACGTTGTAATGACAAATTACGTTATTGAATATCAAATAATTAATCCTGAAAATACTCAAAACAAATATAGTGGATATGTTTATCTTTATAAATTAAAACCTGATTTAAGAGTTAACTCACAAAATATTAAAGTTGATTCTGAAATTGAAGATTTAAAATCTTTAGTTTTAGTACAAGAATTTAGAGCTCTTGGGTTTGATGATACAGTTAATTTTATTAATCAAACAATTTATTTGTTTAATTCAAAAAACAAAATTGATGGTAGAGTTATTTTCAATCCTATTTCTAAGTTTCCAATATATTATAGACCAACTCCATCAATGTATTCTTTGATTAGTTCAAATGTTAATCAATCTACTGACAAAATATCTTATAAGTTAGTTAATGACGTTTTTAATAAAATAAGATTAAATAGTAGTACAAAAAAATTTGGCTACGAATTAATTTATGCTGAAAATAAATTAGGTATTCCATTTAAAATTAAAAAATCTAGTCAGGACGTTTATAAATTTAATAAAACTCCTGTAACTATGGGAAGTTTTGGAGCAGATAAAATATTTTTATTATCTCAAAAATCTGAAATACCAGGAAAGGGTGGAATTAATTTTGATGGCACTTTATATGGTATTACAAATGAACAATATGTCCAAGAGATTATACCAAAAACTTCAAGCATGGTTAGAGGTGAAGAACTAATGCAATTAATTAATATTATTGTTAGATTCTTAACCTCCCACACACACTCATTTCCTGGATTACCACCAGTACCTATTGCTTACGATGGTTCTAGCACAACAGGAATGCTCACAGAACTTCAAAATGCGGCAAATAAAATATTAAATGAGAATATACGAATAAATTGATATTTATCTAAAAAAGATTGATGTCATTACTTAGGTCGTATATTAACAAAAACAACACTATTATCTCTAATTCATATGTTAATACAGGGAGAAATCCGGTGTTACAATTAAATTTTGGTTCGTCCGATTTATTAATACCAAATTACGGATACACAAGATTTATCTTTAATTTAGATTTAGAACTTCTACAGGATAAAATTAATACAGGAGAAATCTCAACAGGGTGTACATCTGCCATGACTCATACTTTACAGATGACAAATACATGTGCATTTGATGAAGAATTATTAAATACCGAAATGTCAGACGGTAGAAGAAGGGCTTCTTCATTTGATTTAATTCTTTTTAGAATACCAAAAACATCTGGAAATACAGGAAATTTTCAATCTTGGGATGAAGGAGTTGGATATGATTTTACAGATACCAACATGAATCAAAATGGTATGTTTGGAAGTTTATACCCGATAAATTATGTTGACCCGAGAAGTTATTCAGATAGACCCTCAAATTGGTATAAAAAAACAAATATCACCGACTGGTCTCAACCAGGAATATATAACAATAAAAATGAGGGCGTAGTTAAATATTCAGGTTTAACCATTATTGATAGACAACATTTTGAATTTGGAAATGAAGATATTAATATGGACATGACCGAAGAAATTAATTCAATCCTATTAGGAACTTTAACAGGTGTTACAGGATGGGGGATAGCGTATGTGCCTGATGTTGAAAACCTCACAGGATTAACCGAATCATACTCTGTAGGGTTTTTCACAAGACATACTCAAACATACTATCAACCTTATCTATTAACCGATTATGATGATTTGATTCAGGATGATAGAAATACATTTGTTAAAAATCAAACGAATAAATTGTTTTTATACATTTATGAAAATGGAGTACCTATTAATTTAGATTCAAAACCATTTGTGAGAATTAATGATAGGTCTGGTGCTTTAGTACCAAACATGGGTTCTTTACAAACATGTTTAAAAACTAAAGGTGTATATGAAGTTGTAATACCAAATGGTTTAACAGGATATACCGCACCATGTCAATTTTATGATATATGGTCAGGTTTAACAATTAATGGACAATCAATACCTAATGTTGAAAATCAATTTACATTAAAACCTTATCAAGCTAAAATACAGATAGGTTCAAACACAAAAGAACCGTCTCAATTTGGTTTTAATTTTTATGGAATATTACAAGACGAAAAAATATTAAATACCGACGTTAGAAAAGTTGGTATTACAATTAAAAAGGCGTACACAACCCAACAATTACTTCAAAATATTGAAGCCTACTATAGAATATACGTTAAAGAAGGTACTACCGAAGTTCAAGTCCAAGATTGGACTAAAGTTAATAGAACACCTAATGAGTATTACTTTATGTTTGATACAAGAGATAAAATTCCAAATCAATATTATGTTGATATGAGAGTGAATATTAGTGGAGAAGAAGATACTTATAAAAAAGAATTAACTTTTCAAATCGTAAATAAAAAATAATGGCGTCATCAATAGTTGTAGGACCCGGTCAAACAAAAATTTCACTTGACCTTAAAACAGGAAATTTAATTATTTTTAATAAACAAAATGTGCCGGTACATATAAAACTAACCGGTAAACCAGGAAATTTTGAAATTAATGTATCAAATTTAGAATTAACTAAAGAAGGTTTAAAAATAACTGGAAGGTCAGGTAGAAGTAAAGTTTTGGATATATCCCGTTTAAATCAATTGATAAACTTTGCAAATAATCCATCTGAAAAAGAATTTGAACTTAAAACAGATGAAAAAATTGGTTTTGTAAGTGTTTCAGTTAAAGCAGTAAAAGTTGAACATAATATAAATGAAAATTATATTAAATTAAAAGAATCGGATTTAAATAGGTTAGTAAAAAAAATAATATCTGAACAAGAAGTTGAAGAAGGTATTTTTGATGATGCTAAAGATTTATATAGAGGTATTAAGGGAGTTAAAAGAGGATATGGTATGGATTACTTTAAAAGTATGAGTAGACTAGAAATCCTTATTAAAAAACTAAAAAAATTGGATATTCCAAACGAAAGTGTGATGAATGAGTTATCTCAGTTAAAGACAAAAGTAACGTCCTTAAACATACCACAGCAAAGAAAAACCGCTTTGATGTCTCTTATTGATAATTCACTTTATCATTTTAAAAAATATTCAACAATTAACGACCAAATTTTAAGCCAAATAAAAACACTAAACTTAGATAGTTGGAAATAATATGAGAAAAATAATAAAATTAAAAGAATCGGACATTACAAGATTAGTTAAGAAAGTTTTAAATGAACAAGAACAGAGTAATTATATGTTCTTCAGTAATTTAGAACAAATAAAAAGACAATGTGAAATGATGTTAGAAATGGACCCTAATAAAATTGATGAAATAATTCAACACGGGCATGATTGGGCTGATGACCATATATCAGAAGCTAAAACAAATATTGACCAAGTGTTTGATTTTTTTAAGAATGAAATGTCAAAAGAATCTGATTATTTGGATTATGAGGATATTAATGAGGGTAGAAAAAAAGCTGGAACTAAACTATGCGAAAGAGGAAAGGCGGCGGCAAAGGCGAAATATAAAGTTTGGCCCTCAGCTTATGGAAATGGGTTCGCCGTACAAGTGTGTCAAGGAAAAATAAAAGGATTAGATGGTAAAAAACATTGTTCAGGGGCATATTGTTAATTTATAGATTATATCTATATTTGCATCATGAAAGTAAACAAACCGTTTAAACCCATATTTAAAATTTATCTTTACTTAAGAGATAAATTTAACCCTAAACCTATAGTATCTGACGAAGAAAAATATGCAGTTGAAATTGCGAAAAATCTAATAAAATTAGAAGATTCTATATTATATATAGCACCTATTTCTAATAAAAGATTTATAAGACACGACAATAAAAATATATACGTTGTTATTGATGTTCGTAATATTTTAATAATAAATCACATATATAGTTATAGTGTTTATATTGAAAGTGATGAACTATATAACACTTTAATTGATTTTTTTAATCAAACATTAGAGAAAAAAAGAGACAATTTTGAGAAAGAAATAAAGAAAAACATACAGCATTCTTTAAAAAATATTTTGGATAATATGAAACCAAATTAAAAACTCTCTTTCAAAACCTTTAAAATCAAATCTCTTAATCCTTCGTTCTTTGGTTTATATGAAACCATTTTAGGTTTGTTTCCTGTACCTAATTTTGAGTGTGATTTTTCCGCTTTTCTTTTTTGAGAACACGCCGATTTCTTTTGTGAATCAGTCATATTTGATGCAACACTTCTTGCCCTACATTTAGGATATCCTTTACTTTCAGCTTCAGGTCTACCACACGGAGGATGACCTCCACCTTCTTTTTTTCTACATATATTAACCCACGGACCTGCAGGTTGTTTACTGCCTTTAGGTTTTTTCTTGGTACCAAACCAAACACCTAAATCTTCTTTAAGAAAACTTTCTTTCATATTAGTAATTTTATTAATAACTTCTTTTGGAGCTTCAATGTCGGCAATATTGCTTCCATCCTCATCATTCTGACCTGTATAAAATTTTTTTAAATACATATCAACCTGAGAAACTTTATTAGTTTTTCTTTCTATTTTTGCTCTTTCGGCAGGACTTTCTTTATAATCACCATCAGCTTCTTCATATGCCAATTCTGCATTCTTATAATGATAAACAGGTTCTGTAAACGGACCTACTTGGTCGTCTTTCCATAGTTGGGGTGCAAGTACTATTGGTACCTTAAATTTACCCGAAGAACCTGAAGTAGTCGCTTCACTAATACTTATTTTTTTCATATATTATAAATATCCAAAAATAATATTATGCAAGAGAAACAACCTAAAGGTTTTTTATTTGAAACAATAGCATATTTTTCAGATGAATCTATTGAAAATATGATTGATAATTTAGATAAAAAAAACGTACCCTACTTATTAACACAAGCTTTGGAATACGCACATTCAAAAAATGTTTTTAATTTGACGGAATCTGAATTACTTTCTAAATGCTTAAGGATAATTAATAAAGAAACTTATTCATATGATGACACAACAGGACAGGAATCAAATAATGTCAAGGATAATTGAATTGGAACTTGAAAATACAAAATTAATATTTGATGGTCATAAACCCATCCACGATGATTTTTTTGAACCTAAAAGACAAGAATTAACATTATTACGTTGTTTGTATTTTGGATACAGTACTAAGTATTGTTCAATAAAAAAAGGGTCTCACGGGACCCTTTTTTAGTAAATAATCTTATCTCCTTTAATAATATTTTCATCACCCCACATAGGTTGAAGATTATTTAATTCCCAACATCTCATAAACTCATTATCACCCACTTCTTGGAACTTAAATGATGTAATGGGTAATCTGTGGTCAACATGCCATTCCCCGTAATTATCCCACGTCATATCCTCTGTGAATTGATTCTCTAAATGAACTACTAACTCGTCAGGGGAATATTTCAAAATATCAAAGTAATGACCATACTTATCCATATTATTTTCCTTTAATACAGTATAAATCGCAGTCCTGAAATTGGCTATGAGTTTATAGATTGGGTCATTGTGTTTACGGGTCTTTTCGTAGTTACGTTTATATTCTCTATGTCTATCAATATTTTTATCTCTCCATTTTTGATGATATTCTTTTAGTTGTTCTTGTTTACCTTCAGACCATTTTTTATGTTTTTGTGATATATATTCTTTATTACCATCTCTCCATTTTTTATCTGCAATTTTTTTACCACCAATAAATCGTCTACCGGATGGTCCCATTTCAACACCATTCTCTTTTAATATTCTTAGAACTGTTGGTTTACTAATTCCTGTTTTTTCAGAAATAGTTTGAGACCCTAATAGTTCCTCATTATACATTTTAAGTATATTTTTTAATTCTTCTTCTGTTGGTATAAATTTCCTCATATAATATAAATATATAACAATTATACCAAAAAATCTTTTATTACAAAAAATTATAAAAAAAAGGGACAATTTCTTGTCCCTTTTAGTGTATTTGTAAAAGATTGATTATCTCAATTCTTTTAAATCAAATGTTCTAACACCATCAACTGTAATTCTGCCATAAAAGCGATTGTTCACCATCTTTTTTGCGTATCTCGTCATAATACCCTTGATTGGTGTAAAGTTAAACGGATTGTACATTGTTGGAGTTAATTGTAGTGGTACATACGGTGCGTAGATGTATCCAGTGTCTAACAAAGAAGTTCCTTTGTGACCCATCAAAACTTGGTTTGCTGGGAAGTAAGGGTCTCTGTAAACTTGATATCTACCAGCAAGTGTACCAACTCTTTCAATACCCATGTTGTACTGGTCTTGCTCAGGAGCTGCGTTTGAAACGTGGAAATACTCCAAGTCATCAAAAATTGCACTGATTTCAGAAGATACAACAATCCAGTTAGCACCACCTCTAAGAGTAGACTTATGGATTTGAGCTGAAATTTGATTGATTGCAGTGATAAGAGTTTGGTTCCAGTCTTTCTGAGTGTAAGGAACTGCGTTAGTACCTAGTCTCTTCCAACCGTTGTAATCCCATCTCAAGTTCCAAGCTGCACCTTTTCTAAGGTCTCTCAAGATTTCTCTATCAATTTCAGCAGCAACTTGTTCAGATAATAAAGCTGTCAATTCAGCTTCAGCGTCAATGTTGTGGAATGCAGCAACGTCTTGTGCCATTTCTGGTGACCATTGTGCTCTTAATTTTCTTTCAGTTACAGAAACTGTTACTGATTGAAGGTCAAAAGAAACCTCACCAATTTTATCTTCAAATTCAAGATTCTTATAGATTCTATAAGTTGCGCCAAATGCACTATTTGCAACTGTAGAAGATGAGAAAGATGAACCTGAATAACCATCAAGAGAATTTTGTCCTACAGTACAAGGTACTTGAAGGTCAACTTCAAGATAGATATTTCCATTAACATCACAAATATTGTCATACTGTCCACCACCTGTTTTTGAATCAGGGAATGTTAATGTAGTGTTGTTGTTACCGTATTGTACAATACCTTTACCATATCTTTGAGTTACAACTCTAAATAGATAAGGATTTGTCGTGTTTGCAGAAGTGTATACGTTACCAGATGCACCATATATAGTCAAATCAGAAAGGAAAGATTCGTTATCTATCGGATTACCATCTGGTCCAATTAACTTACCCGCTCCAGCTGTAGCAAATCCTGACATAATAATCAAAACTTTTCTATAAGAATCAAGAGCGTAAGCCGATTGCTCAAGATTAAGTGTTGTACTATTCCAAGCCGCAGTATATACAGTTGCAGTAATTGCTGAGAACTGACCTTTAGAATAATCAAAAAGACCTGGTGGGTCTAAAGCCGGTTCATTACCTTCATAAAATCTGTCATAAAGGGTTCTTCCACTATTATAGTTATATCCACTATTAGGTGTCTGACCATCAACCATATTTGGAGAACCGTAAGGTGCGTAGTGCTGGTTTGCTGCGTCTGCATAACTTTGAACGTTTGGTACAAAGTAGAACAATTTACCGATAGGTAAATTCATTGCTTGTACTGATACGATGTCGTTAGCCAATAACTTAGAGAAAACTCTTCTGATAATTGGAAAAACTACAGTTTCAAAAGCACCTACATCACCTGTTGATGATGCTTCGTTAATAAGATATGATGCTTGGTTTTCATATAGCTGTGCTACATTTTCTTTCATGTGACCCTTAAGGCTTTCTAAGAAACCTAAGCTGTCCCATTTGTTGATTGTGTCTTCTTTGATAACTTTAAGGTGCTTAAGACCAATATTACCAACAAGACCTGATTCTAATAAAGCTCCCATGTTGTTTGTTTTATTTAATTGTTTATTTATTTTATTATCTAATCTTTGTAATCAAATCTTTAATCCTCAAAAATTGAGGGTTTTCATATGTTTTACTTTCAATTAGAGTTGATGAAGAACCTGTTTGAACACTTTTATTTAATTTGTTACCTACAGTTTCATTCAACGATTTTGTTTCTGTCTTAGACAATTCGTCTTTTACTACTCTATAAAGTCCTTTGGACTCTTTTAAAGTTTCAACATTGTCAAATCTTCTAAGAATGTTTATTTTTTCTTTTTTAGTTGTTGAGTGTTCGGTGAAAAGTCTCGTGGCATATGCAAGATTAGAATTGAAAATTGCAACTTCGTTCAATTTTTCTCTAAAAACATTCAATGCCTTTCTATACTCTTCATTCTTATCTCTCAAAGAACTAACTTCTGTTTCTAATGATTCAAAAGTTAAGTTTCTATTAGGCGTAATTCCTTTTCTAAGACCTCTTGATTTGTCTTTAGAACCGAAACCATAAGTACGTGCCGCCTCTTTAGTCTCAACTTTCTTTTTTAAAGGTTTCATTTTACCTTCCATGTTTTCACCCTCTTTGTATTCAAATTTAGCTTTACCAGTTCCCATAGTTTTAGGTCCTTCTTTTCTGTCTTCTTTAAATCCTTTAGAAGGTCCTTTTTTATAGTTAAACTTAGGTCCGCTACCAATTCCAACACCTTTAGGTTTAACAGACATTTTACTTTCTTTTGTTTCTACTTTTTTTGACTTCTTATGACCATAAGATTCATACATGTCGTGACCTTCCATTTCATCCATGTCATCATATTCATACATTTCATCCATGTCATGGCCGTCCATTTTATCCATGTATTCATACATTTCATCCATGTCATCTTCTTCAGTGAATTCAATTTCATAAACAACGTCTTCATCAGTAGTTTTCATGTTATTACTTGAATCGCCAAAAATTGCATCAATAACATCTTGAGTGTTATTCTCTTCTATTTCTTCGTTGTATTCCATACTTTCATAATTTTCTTCTTCGGATTCACCTAATTTAACAAGATATTCTACATCAGAATCATTATCTGATAAGTGTATGTCATTACCGTCTTTTTTAACAATAATTCCATCTTCTTCACCCATCGCTTTGAATACTTTAAGAATTTCTTCATCAGAAGCATCAGTTAAATCAATTGGTTCTTCCATATCAGAATCATCTTCCATGTCAAAATCATCTTCCATATCAGAATCATCTTCCATGTCAAAATCATCTTCCATATCAGAATCATCTTCCATATCAGAATCATCTTCCATATCAGAATCATCTTCCATATCAGAATCATCTTCCATATCAGAATCCATGCTAAGATTATCATCTGAGATATCATCTACCTCAGAATCTACGTCCAACTCTTCTTGTTCAGATAGAGATTCTTTTACTAATTGGCTGATTTCTTCCTTCATTGTAGAAGCAAGTATTCCTTTTGCATTTTCGGCTATAGCTTCTTCAACATTTTTCATTTGAATTAGAGCCTCTTCAACAAGATTCTTATTTTCTTGCATATTATTTTCTTTAAACAATAAATAGTGTCTTTATTGAAAAAAGATTACTTCTTACATTTATTTTAAATAATAAGCATAAAAAAAGTGGTCAAATTTGACCACTTTAAAAATTATTTTTCAATAACCTCATCTATTTTACTTTCCGAAACCGAAGTTATTCTCCAATCATAAGAAAAAGATTCGTAAACTTTTGTTATTTTAGCTTCTACATCAGTTACACTAAATCCCCTTACAAGTTTTTCTTCTCTAATTTTTTTAATTTTCCCTGAATTATCGTCAGGTAAATCGTAGGTAATTTTTGCTACAAAATATTTTTCGTTCATGTTTATTATTTACCTAAATAATCGGATAATTTTTTCATTAAATCAATAGACTGGTTAATTTTAGGTGATGATGACATCTGAATTTTTTTTTCTTCTTCTAAATTTTCTTCATATTTTTGTCTGTCGTCAACATTGTCAAACAAGTAAGCTCCTGGTGTGGATGGAGAAGAAACCAAATCAAAACAAATTAATTCAAAATCGTCTTGTACTTCATTTCTTTCACCTACCTTCTTTAAAGAACCAACACCCCTTGAGGAAATTCCTAAACTAACTCCTTGTCTTAATAGGTTGGCCGCAATGTCTCCTTTAGTAGTTACAACACCTCTCTCATGAAATCCTGGTGATGTTAATAATTTTAATTTACCCATTAAAATATTTTTGTCCCACCAAATATCGTTTATGATATGAGAAACCCTATCAAGGTCAATCAATGATGATTCAGGGTGATTAAGTTCTGATGTTGATAATCCTTTTTTAATTACGGTTTTATATTTTTCCGCTTCTCTTTTTAAAAGTCTTTCAGGATAAAATCTACCATTTCTATTTGGAGTATCATATTTCTGTAAGACGGCATAAAATTCAAATGGATTACGATAATCAAATTGTTTTTGTTCTAATATTGGTAAGTTAGAATGGTTTCTTGGGTCAATCAATCCGGCATCCATTTCCACTAATATACCATGACCAAGTTCATGAGCTTCAAGTATTCTTAATTTTTTCATCAAATAGTTTTTAAATAAATATTTGATGTAAGTAATAGTTCATCAATTTTACTTTTTAGTTAAAGAAAACTCAAAATAATCATTATTGTTTATATTACTTCTTTGAATATTTTTTACAATAGATTTTATTGAATCTTTAATTTCATTTGATTTAAAGTCTATTTCTTTATCAAGATATAGGTTTATTTCTAAATTAAAAAAAGATTTTTTTCCTGATGAAATTCCACTTGTTCGTAAGTCTAAATCTACTATTGAATTTTTTGTAAAAATTTTTGTATTGATTGAATCAAAGATTGTGTGTTTTAATTCCCTACTTAGATTCCCAACAACCCTATTCCAACTATCTAACTCGTATTTTGGGGATACCCATGATTGTATGTTTATATATAAGGATTTGAGATTTTTGGAGTCTACCGTACCATACACTGATTTAAATGTATTTGATACATTCATTTTTACACTTTTTCCTTTTTTCATTAATTTTCATATTATTAATTGTTTATGTTGTGATAAACATAACATATAATATGTTTGTAGTCAAAAAAAACTAATATCAATATATTTTTAATATATGTTAATAATTGAACTTAAAAATAACGATTCTATTGAAAAAGCGCTAAAGACTCTTAAGTCTAAAGTAATTAAAACAAAACAGCAAAAAATTCTGAATAGTAAAAAAGAATATATAAAAAAATCAATTAAAAATAGAAGTAAATTACTTAAAGCAATTTACATTCAGAGTAAAAAAGATTTTTAAAGTGATTTATTTAATTTTCTAAGTTTTAATAAATTAATTTGATTGAAACTATCTTCTTGAATTTTATTAATTGTGTCTTTTAATTTAACTTTAATATCAGAATCATTTTCAGATTCTATTAAAATTGTCAATTTATTTATTGACTCTTCTTTAATTAAATTGAATTTAGTTTCAAGTTCGGTAGTATCTTCTTTGATAATTTCAAAAAATTCTTTTTTGGACTCCTCATCCAAAGTTTCAAGATAACTATTAATAGTTTGATTGGCTATTTTTACCATACTACTAATTGGTATATTGATATTATCAAGAGTTGGTTTTACAGACTCTTGTATATTCTTAACAAGTTGTTTTCTAATTTGAACCCTTTCAGTTAAATTAATTATATTATTTGTATAAACCAGTTCATCAATAAGTTTATATTTGTTTTCAACTTCTGATTCACCAATTATTTTTGGTAATTTAAATTTTGGTAAGAGTTTTTGAATTAAATAAATCCCCTCAGAAACAAATTCTTTTGCATCTTCTTGATTTAATCCTTGTGATTTTGATAAATCATCATATAAAGAATATATTTTAGATATATCTTTATTATTCAAAATATTATGCCTGAATTCATTTATTGCACGCTTAAAAGATTTTTCATCTTTGTAAGTCTCTAAAAGATTTTTCTCAATTATGGATTTTATTAAACCGAACGTCATATGGGGGTTTGTTTTCAAATAAATATTACGAGTTTAATAACTTATCCAATTCTTTTTCAATTTCTCCCAAAGAATCTTGACCTTGTTCTAAATTAATAAATCTAGAACCCACCAAATAATTATTTTCCACCAATAAATTAAGTCTGTCACTTTGAGACTCAGGTGTTACTTCCGATGTTGTGGTTTCTTCAGGACCAGGTGGAGGTGCTCCTCCTGTTTCAGGTCCTAAAGATGGCTCAGGTGAACCTCCACCAAATCCACCACCCATATCTGGTTCACTTGTAGATGGTGCTGAAGCTCCTCCTGTTGCACCACTCATACCACCATATAATTTATCAATATTGTCAAATATACCTGTTTTTGTAATCACTGTCGGTGTTTGTTTTAATTCTTCACCAAGAGCCCTTTCAAATCTTTGTTGTAACAAATCAGTTCTGATTTCATCATCTGAGAAATTAAATATATGTTTTTTAGCCCACGTTGATGAGGTTGCCGAAATACCATTTCCTGGGTCTGCAACCAAATCTTTATATAATAGTACTTTTTCTTTCCAAACATCAATTTTTAACAAATCCGACTGTGTTGATGGATTTGAAAGACCTAATGTAAAATTTGAAATTTCGTCTTCAAACCCCAATAAAAATAAATGTACAATGGCAATTTTATTTAATTCGGCCAGCATACATTTTTGTATTCTATTAATTGTTCGCGCAAAACGAATATCCTGTAAAGACAGGTTTTTTCCATCTCCAACAACTTCTTCAAACCCCAAAAATGCTTTAGGTACGCGAAGAGCGGTTAATAATTTTTTCTGAATATATTCAATATCGGCAATTTCTGATAAATTTTGAGCACCTGGCAATGTTTCAATTGGTGATGGTGTTGCTGGGTCTCTAACAGGAATAAAGTAATCTTGGTCAACCGCCATCTGATTAAATCTTAAATCAACATTACCTGTTTTTTGGTCCACAACCTGCTGTCTTTTAAATTTATCGGCAACACGGTTTACATATGCTTCAACATCCTCATCATTCATGTTTCCAACAAATACTTTGAAAACTCTTCTTTCGGGTGCTCTTGATGTTCTATAAATCATCATTGCGTCTTCAGAAAGTAATAATTGTTTCCAAATTCTTCTAGCCTTATCAAGCATTGAAGTTCCGTAAGGAAGTTTTCTATCATCCCCTAATAATCTAAAGTGAGCAACTTCCCAAGTTTGGAAAGTCATATTTTTTTGTTTCCATTGGAATGTTAACCCTTTTTTGGCCTCTTTCTTTCCTAAGTCCACTGTTTGAGTATCAGTAGTTCCAATCTCATGTCTCTCTATTTCAATGTTTGGTAATTGTTGACAACCCACAATACCCTTTTCAGGGTCTAATTTTAGATAAATAAAATTATCTCCAAATTTGCAAACATTCCTTGTCCACATTGATAAATTTGTGTTTATATCCAAAGTGTTATTAAACAAGTCAGCTAAAACTGACTTAATTCTTTTTGACTCTGAATATATTTGTAACATATATCCGTCTTCATTTACTGTTGTAGATTCTTCCGAATAAATGTCTAGTGCTGCAGCAATCTCAGGAGTATACTCCATACTTTCGTAATCATAAGTTGCCGAAAGTCTTGTTGGTTCATAATAAATCGCTTGTGAATATAAATTATTTTCAACCTTTGCCCATTGATTTGCAAGGTAATAACTTTGTTGTGCTTGTAACTTTTCTCTTTCGTATTCTGATTTATCTTGAGTTCTTAAAAGTTCTTTTTTGTCAAATTTGAATGTAGGGTAGTCTTGACCCAATAATGAATTAGGTCCGAATGCTTTTCCTAACCTTTGCCAAACCGTTAAATTATTTTCTGCCATGATATAAATTTAGATTTATGTTTGATAATATAAATAGTTATCATTAAAAGAACAACCATCTATATTTTTCATAATCACTTCTACTAGGTCCTTGATTAGGAAAATATTGTCTTTTTGAGTCTGTTTGTGATATCATTGGATTAAAAAACTGCGAAGAATTTTTATTTTCATTTACAGAAACAGACCATGAATCTATCATAGCCTTTGTGTGATTCAAATTTTTAGTTAATTGTTGGAATGATTTTTCGGCCACATAGGTTGCCATTGATAATCCCATAATACAATCATCATGGTGTCCTTTTTGATGGTCTGGTCTTCCGTTAATATAAACAAAAGTATTCATTTCGTTATATAATCTATGAGACCTAACCTTAAATCCATGTCTTACCGACTCTTCAAAAGATGCAATAATTTGAACACGTTTACTATTAAAATTAATTCCTGGTATTTTCTCATTTATCTTTGGGTCCCATTTCCATTTATTTGAAGTATCAGTAGTATTATCAATGTATAATCCCTTATAGTTAAGTTCTTGTAATTTTCTTGCAGTTGCAACTCCCATTCCTCCTGTTAAATCAACAACACAAAACGCATCATACATTGTACCCCACTTATATGCAATTTCGGCAACAACGTCAGGAGGGACTTTGGCGACGTATTCAAGAACTTGTTCATTCTCATCAAAGTCTATTATCTCAATACAAGAAAAATCTTCAGAATCACCTCTTGACACATCCACACCCATAACGTATTTATGTCCAACTATAGGTTCTTTCCATATCCATAACGCATTACCCATAAGTTTTGCACCAGGTTCTTGTAAAGTATTTTGAGCAATACTTTGTAGTATTTCAGATTCAAATACATTATCACCTGAACCTAAGAAATTACACTCCAACTCCTGAGCCACTTTTCTCCTATCGTATTTGAGTTTTTTAACCATCCCTTCAAACCACGCAGAACAAGGTTTATATCCTTGTTTAATGTATTCTGTAACGATAGAATGGTCCCTTTCGTATGGATTATCTACAGGTAAATTAATTACCACATCAGTAGAATATTCTTCTCTATTAAGTAAGAAATGAACCAAATCATTTGTTTTAACCATATACAAATCTCTTGTATATCTTGGGTCACGATACCAAAACATTTCAGATATTTTAAAATCATTCATGTTTCTTAATGCTTGGTCATAAATTTCATAATAAATTGGGTCATATCCGTTAGGTGTAGATACCACAATAACTTTACCCCCTGTTGAAAGTGATGCCATACACGCAGACCAGAAATCTCCGTCCGCATCAATGAACGCCGCCTCATCAAAAATAAGAATGGTGGGAGTATATCCCCTCAAGGCATCTTTTGATGTTGCAACCGCTTTAACTTCACAATCATTAGTTAACTTAAAATGTCTTTGTGCGTTTTTTTCTTGTGAAAATCCTACACCTACCCAAGTAGGCCATTGTTCAGTAAAAGACCTAATCTTATTTGCCATCTCAACAGAGGTATCTAATTTGTTGGCAATAATTAGAATTTTTTCAGGTTTTTGTTTTTTTGCAAAAACTAATTTTTTTGATGCCCATGCCGCGGTTACTGTGGATACCCCGGCTTGTCTATATTTTAATGCAATATTTTCATTGAACTTTTCATAGTCTTCAATAAGACTAACTTGGTCTGGAAATAAGTCCAATGGTACGTATTTTGATACCGTATTATCGTATGTCTGTAAATAAGTACGAAGTGCATATGGAGTATTTCTCATGCACTTCGTAACTTCTATTATTAATTGTTCTTTTGTCAAAATAATTATTCTCTTGAGATACCCATACTAGATAGGAAATCGTCCAAGTCATCATCATTCAAATCATCAGAGTCATCACTAGTATTACCTTGTTTTTTATTGGTATTACCTTGTTGTTTTTTGTATTCTTCATACTCTCTTTTGAGTGTTTGAGCTTCTTTCATGATTTCTTCAAATCTAGCAGTGGCTATTTTATTTTTTTCTGGTCTGGTATCAATCACATCTGCAATAATTCCTAAAAGTTCTTTCGCTTCTATTTTGAAAAGCTCTATTTCAAACCAATTTATCAAACCTTTGTTTGATGGGTCAAATATTGCGTCAGGCATTGCCATTCTGAGCTTTTCTTGTACTCCAGGGCCAACTATCAATTGCATTGGTTCGTTTGATAATAAATCAGTTTGACCTAACACTTTTCTAGCCATTTCTGTGTCTTTAGGATATCCATGTCTTGCATTCACCGATTTAATACCTTTTATTATCTCATGGCAAAGTATTGGAAAAATCATACCATAAGCTTTAATTGTAGTATCGGCACTATCTTCTCCACCCTCATCTCCACCCTCATCTTCGCCTTCATCGTCTCCACCATCTAATTCAACTTTACCGGCAACACCTTGTCCTGTTTGACTCATCATTTCAATCATTTGTTCCATTGTGAAATAGAAAAAATCATTGATTGACATTATCTTATTATAAAGAGGGTATAGTTGGGGGTCAATAGAATCTAACTCTCCTTTTACTTCAGGTTTTTTGAAAACATAGTGGCCTTTTTTAGCGGCTCCCTGAACAAGTGCGTTAATAATATTTCTCTTATGTTTTTCTAACTCAAATTGTTCCTGAGGAGTTAAATCTTCAATATCAAATGATGGAATTTCTAATTTTTGTTTTTCTTCCTCATCTTCTTCATCTTCGTCTTCTTCAGGTTGATACCTAAAATTAGAAGTATCAATCGGTGTTTCATTTAAAAACATTTCTAAATTAACCCAAGATTCGTCAAATTCTGTTTCATCAAAACATATTCTTTTGGCAAGTTCTTTTAATTCTTCTTTGTGTCTGCTCTCACGTCTCATTACATCGTAAGTGGCATTCATCATTTCACCCATTAACATTTGTTTAACGTTAGCTGGAGACAAGTCATTAATACCTGTAACTTGTTTCAAAGCGTCAACAACGTCACCAAATCTTTTAGAAACTAATCTCTGCACATCTTCCGAACCTTTTCTCATTGCCGGATTAGAAGAATATATGTCTTGACCAGACATTAATTTTCTTTCAAGGTTAGGGTCCATTCTTTCACGTCTACCACCGTAATCTATTTGTTCTTTTATTTTTCTCATTTTTTTAACATTTTCATTATTGTGTCAATTATTTTTTCCTTAGCTTCTTCAGGGTTAATATTCTTAGCCTTAGGGGCTTCTTTAACTCCGGGATTTGGATTTTTTCCAGGGCGTAAAGGAGTTTTTACCGGTGATGGTGGTTGCTTAGTTCCTGGTTTTGTTTTTGGACCAGCAGGGGCTGTAGTAGGAGAATTTTCGGAAACTTCTTTATTTTTTTTATTTGCTTTAGGAGCTTCTTTAACTCCCGGATTTGGATTTTTTCCAGGACGTAAAGGAGTTTTTACCGGTGATGGTGGTTGTTTGGTTCCTGGTTTTGTTTTAGGTTCTTTAACAGGTGCTGTTGCGGGATTTTGTTCTGACAAATATTGAACTAAATCTTGTTTAGTAATTCTTGGAGGTAAATGAGATTCAACTATTTGCATAATTTTGTTTTCTAAAAACAAAGATATTGGATTTTTACCTTCTTTCAAAGATTTTTTAACTTGTTTAACACAACTTTCAAATTTTGCGTTTTTTCTTGGACCTAATTGTTTGCGACAAATTGCATATGGATTGTTTTTATTGTCATCATTTTCTTTAACTTCTTCAGTAGGAGTTGCTTTAATTCCTGTAGATGTTTGTTGTATATTCATCCCTTTAGGGGCTGGAGGTAACTTAACTCCTTTTTTAACATCATCTGTTGGTACGTTATAAGAGGTTGTGGTACTTTGTGTCATTGCTTCCACTACCATTCTATTATGTAATGTACTAATCTGTGATTCTGTTAATTTTAAAACGGTTTTAGATGATAAACCCATTTCAATTAGTTCTAGAGATTTTTTGTTAATTTTCATATATCATTTTTTTTTTCAAATTCAAGAATTAAATCTTTCTCGTATAATTTATCTTTTATTGTTTTTTCTTCTTCTCCAAATTTAAAAACAATTCTTTTTGAATTATTTGATTCATCTGTTTCCCATGCTAATGCAATTATATCATCCATTGCGTCCATCATAGAAAAAAAATCTGAATTTTGAATTAACTCTAATTTTATATCTGTGTTTTTCAAAATTCCAACTTTTTTAATATATTTTAATTCAGGAGGATTTGGATACGAATTACATGGTTTACTTTCCCATAATTCGCCCCAAACTTCTAAAGAATCTGAGAATATGAATTCATACATATTATCGCCTTTATAATTTGGTCCTAACCCATTTATATATATCAAATAACTCATATTACAAATCCCTCAGGTGTTATTTTAAATTGACCTGTTTTACCTTCAAAAACTAAGTTTTTCTTGTTTGTTTTTCCTAAAAAATTAAAATTTGAATTTTCTTCTAAAAATTTTTGAGAAGACAATTCTTGTTCTATAGTCTCACTCATTTTTTTAACAGAATCCATTTTATTTTTTATATTAGATTTTTTGGCAACTTTTTTTTGATTTGAAATTCTTTTTTCTGACTCACTAATTTCAAAATACTTTGAAAGTACTTTATCAATTTTAGATTCACCAAAAATGTGGTCTAAAATTGCTCCGTGGCCATAATCTTCTTCCATTTCAGATTCAACAGGAACATCCATATCAGCTTGAACATCTTCAACTTCAGAATCCCCCGTAATATCTTCATCACTCATATCCATATCGTCATCACCCATATCCATGTCCTCATCTGATTCAAATTTAGAAAGAATATCTTCTTTATCTTCTTCAGACAAATTAGCCAAATCAACTGAAGACAATACCATGTTTATTACATATTTTATGTTTTCAGATGTTAGACCCTTGTCACCTTCATATTCTCTTATTTTTTGAGTTAACTTTCCTGTTAACTTTTGAATCATTTTAAAAGTAACTTCATCTGATGTCATTCCATTATTCATTCCACCCATTTCATCATCTGAAGGCATTTCATCATCTAAAGGCATTTCATCATCCATTCCTACCATTTCATTATCTGAAGGCATTTCTTCTGAAGGTACTCCAGATTCAGGTGAAGGTGGTAATTCGGGTGAAGGAACTGCCGGAGGTGCTGCTGGCGGTGCAGGAACATCGTCCATTTCAGGCTCAGCCGGAGTTGGTCTTTTTAAAACAAATTTCTTTTGTTCTCCAAATAGGCTAGTACCTTCTTCGGTTTCTGTTAAACGATTAATTTCTTTTGACATTAAATTTAATCTTTTTAACGCCTGAGAATATGAAGAATAATACTTTCTATTCTTCATAGGCTCAATATAATCTGTTTTAGATTCTGAAATGGTTTTTTTTATGATATATCCTGATTTTTCTTTTACAATTTGATATTCATTTCCATCAGAAAATCCAATTGAAAATTCGGTTGTACTATGTTCATTAAGATTAACAGGGACAACTTCATTATATCTGGCAATCTCCATTATTCTTTTAATTTTATCTTGACCTGTTAATTTTTCGCTTCCTATTGGTTTTAAGTCTGCCATATTATTATAATTTTTTTTTATTTTTAGTTATTTAATCCATTAAATCCACCCAATTTCACGGCACTTAAGTCAATTACCCAACCTCTAGTTCCCTCAACGTAAGCCTGAGGATGTGGAACATTTCCCAAAGTTGCATCCCATGTACCACCACTATAGCTACCTTCCATCTGATTTGTATATTCATATTGTACGTTAACGTAGGTTGTACCTATACTAGTTTGACTTGGTGTTATCGTTGGTGTTGGTGTTGGAGTTGCGGTCTTTGTTGGTGTTGGAGTTGAGGTCTTTGTTGGTGTTGGGGTGTTAGTTGATGTAACTGTAGGTGTTACTGTTGTTGTTGGTGTAACTGTAGGTGTTACTGTTGTTGTTGGTGTAACTGTAGGTGTTACTGTTCTTGTTGGTGTAATACTTGGTGTAATACTTGGTGTAGGAGTTACTGTTCTTGTTGGTGTTATACTTGGTGTTATACTTGGTGTTGGGGTATTAGTTGCTGTAACTGTAGGTGTTACTGTTCTTGTTGGTGTAATACTTGGTGTAATACTTGGTGTAATACTTGGTGTAATACTTGGTGTGGGAGTTAATGTTCTTGTTGGTGTTATAGTTGGTGTACTAGTTGTAGTTACAGTTGGCGTTGGAGTTGGAGTTCTCGTTGTTGTAGGAGTAATTGTAGGAGTAATTGTAGGAGTTGGTGTTGGTGTCGGAGTTGGGTTTGCGGCCAAACAAGTTTGACAATCTCCATAATTCGTACCTAAAGGACCCGAAACTTCGTCAACTCCTGTTGAAGGTTCTGCTGTGTCCACAATTTCATAACAACCTTTAGCGGTTGCTCCTGTGAAATTAAGATAATAATTACCACCGACTACTGGAAGAGTAGTAGAACTGAATTCTATATTCAATGCTGACCCTCCAGCACAAGGGGCGACGAGATATGTGACTAAAGCCATTTTATTTTTTCTTTATAAATATATGATTAAAGAGAATAATTTAAGTTTATCTTGAGTCTGTTTAATATTTAGATAGAACTGGTTCAGTAAATTTTGATATTCCTCTAACCAATTGTTTTAATTTTGATTCATAGTTTTCACCTGACGCATATCTATGTCCTGAACTATTTACAAAATTATTTAACAAATCCTCAGGTTTTTTATTTGTCAAATATTTTCTGGTTATTAAATCGTAGTATAAACAAACACCATCTCTAACCGATGTTTGATAACTATTTGACCCGGTATCAACATTACCAACATTAAAAGGATTTTTAGTTTTTCTTGGTCTTACATTTGGGTCAGTTGATAAACCTCCCTCTAATGATAATTGAGCTAAAGCCAATTCAGGTGGAACATATCCTTTTGATAGATGTAGTTTAGCACATCTTGCCATCATATCTCCTGTCACACCTGCACTACTATTTCTTGAATCAATAAAAGACTGACAAATATCTCTATACGAGCTATACCCTTGTTCAGTTGTTAAGTCCAAATAGGTAAAATCACCAACTGTACCGTATTGCTCTATTTTGGTACTAATGTCTGAATCTTTAAAACGATTAATCACTAGTAAAGAAATTAATGTTTTAACAAAATCAGTATTAACAACACCTGTTACTGATAAATTATTTGCTTTTTGAAAATTTTCAACAGATTTTTTTGTTTCAGGTCCAAATTTACCATCAACCCCCCATTTAGGTAATTTAAATTTAAGAAACTCTAATCCTTTTTGTATTAGTCTAACAATTTCAGAATAAGGTATTTTTTGACCTGGGGTGTATTCGTATTTTAATCTATCATCGGCAAAATCTTTAAGGTCTTTCAGATATTCTGAATCATTAAATATTTTTAAAATGTCGTCTTTGGTTGAAATGATTTGTTCTTGTATATTTCTCTCAACAGATAATTCTTTATCTATATTTTTATTTAAAGCGTCAAATAGTTTTTCAATATGTCCTGACCTTCTTAAAAATTTAAAGACCAAATTTTCATAAGATAATTCACCTTCTTTATCCAATCCAGACTTTCTATATTCTTTAAGTTTAGACTTTAAAGTTTCTAGTTTCTTACCATCTCTATCTTTAGAATTTGAAATAGTTTTTTCTATTTTTTCAATCCAACAATCTATTTTTTGAACAAGGATTTTTTTATCAATATCGGGAGATTCTTTTTTTGGTTTATGCAACCACTCATCATTAATTATTGAATATACTCCAGAACTTGTGTGTTCTTCTTCTGAATCTTGAGCATATAACTCAACATCATATCCATAAATTTTGATGTCATGAGATTCATTAAATATGAATTTTCTTGCATCAAATAGTTCTTTATGAACTTTATCCTTTTTACCGAATTGTTTAAAATCAATTATAATGTGTAAATCAAAATCAGAATATTCAGACCAATTATAGTTGGATAAAGACCCCGTTAAAATAATATCATCAACAAAAATATCTTCACCCAAATAATCAATAAATTTTTCGGCAATTTTCATCAAGGCACTTTTCACCTTGGACTTCATTTTTGAAGTTTCTACATCATCGGGATTATCCCAAATCTTAGGATTTAGAGTATCTTGTAACGAAAAGCTTTTTAGTATTTTAGTAAATTCTCCCATGACATATAAATACCCAAAAAATCAGAGTTTTTTATATTTGAAATTTTTTGAAATTTCTGTTGTGAAAAATTTACCCTGAGATTCTGATTTTCTGAATTTAGTATAGATTTGGTGGGGAACCTCATCGTATTCGTACTTTAAATTGTTATTAAATTCTATAACCAATTTTTTTGTCTCGGTGTCGTATTCTGTCTTCTTAATGTTTGAAGATTTAATTTCGTTAATTATCTTCGTCCCTCTTATTTCTTCTCTTGTTATTGCCATTTTTTAAAGGTGTTAATTCATCAATTTTAGTAAGAAATGGGCGTAAGTAATTATTAAATTCTTGTTGGGTAATATCGAGACCTAAATCACTAATATTTTGAAAAATTTTTACCATATTATAGCGAAAATCACCTCTTAATTCCATCATTTCGGTACCATAATACGGTGGGTTTTCCAAATCTGACTGAGTCCATTCATTTAATTGAAACCATCTCCTTAATTTAAGATATACTTCAAGAATAGGTTTAATTGCGTCGGTTTTTTCAATATATTTTTGCCACATCTTCATAATTATAAATATGCAAATACAAGAATTAGGTACTAAAGAAAAAGAAATGTTCGGTAGTGGTATTGAACATACCATTTATGCGTCAAAAAGTAATCCAAATGTTATTTTTAAAGTAGGTCACAAAGATACTGTGGATGAATGGTTTGAAGTGTTCAAATCTAATCCTGAAATTTTTCCAAAAGTTTTTAGGGCAGGTAAAATGCAGGATGAGGACATATATTATGTTGAGTTAGAAAAATTGGATACCAAGAAATTTGAGAATGATTGGGATGATTTAGAATTGGCAATGGAAGATGTTGGGGTACTTGATGTTGATACGGGCGAAAGTTTTGTTGATTTATATATGAATAATGGTTCAAACTCGTCCGTATTTGTTGAAGTAGGTAAAAAATTGGCCAAACATGATAAAGAAGTTTATAATTTTTTCATAGAGTTTTTAACTGTGATTAAAAATTGTGAAAGGGCGATACTAAAAGTTAAAGGAAAAGACACAATTGTTGATGCTCACAAATATAACTTTGGTTACGGGTCAGATGGAAAAATTAAATGTTTAGATTTATAAAAAAACCCTCCATTACGGAGGGTTTTGTTTTACATAAGGTTAATCCTATTTTTCTTTTTTTGGGCTTCTTTTTTGAAACTTGGGATATACACGGTAAGAATTCCGTCTTCTACTGTTGCCTCCAATGTTGAAGATTCATAAAGATTATTAAGTTCAATTCTACGATTAATCTTTTTTTCTTTTTCTTCACCATTCATTTTATACTTTCTGATACCCTCAATTACAAGTTCAGAACCTTCAATTAGAACATCTAAATTAGTCTTGTTAAATCCGGGAACCTCAAAGTGAAGATATGCACCATCTTTCACAGTATTAATCTCGTAGTCTTCAATTTTTTCATTTTTACTTGTAGGAACAATTCTGTATGTTTTATACGTACTGCTAGTAGTACCGTTTGGATTAAATAATTGTTCAAACATTCTGTCTAAATCTTCATAATAATTCATAATAGTTTTTTTTTTTAATTTATTTATTTTACGTAAATAAGTCAAACAAAATGCCATTAAATTTATTACGACATATTGTCATATAAAATATATACATACTGACATATAGTCATATAAAAATATTTTTTCCTGCAAATTTGACAATTTGTTTGTTAGTGTCCAAAAATTGATGGATATTTGTGTCTGAAATCAATAAACCAAAAAAATCATAAAATATGAACGAACTAATGGATGACGATGATATGAAAACAAGTAAGAAACAGAAACAGAACGATAGTCCAACCCCTGTATTGGATAACTTTAGTAGAGACCTAATTAAGCTTGCCGAAATGGGTAAACTTGACCCTGTGGTAGGTAGAGAACGAGAGATTATTCGTATTGCCCAAATCCTATCTCGTAGGAAGAAAAATAACCCTATTATTATCGGAGAACCTGGTTGTGGTAAGACCGCAATTGTTGAAGGTTTGGCCATGAAAATTTTTAATGGTGATTGTCCTCGTAATTTGGTTGATAAACGAATTGTTGCACTTGATTTGACTTCAGTTGTTGCCGGTACAAAATATCGTGGTCAATTTGAAGAAAGAATGAAGGTTATTATGGAAGAGTTGGCTGCAAATCCAAGTATCATCATATTCATTGATGAAATCCATACCCTTGTTGGTTCCGGTAATGCCGCAGGTTCTATGGACGGCTCAAACATTTTTAAACCAGCCTTGGCTCGTGGAGAACTCCAATGTATCGGAGCAACTACTTTGGATGAGTATCGTAAATCTTTTGAAAAAGACGGAGCCCTTGAACGTAGATTCCAAAAAGTTACGGTTGAGCCATCAACTATTGCAGAAACAATTGAAATCTTGAATAATGTTAGGGATAAATATGAGGCCTTCCATAAGGTAACTTATAGTAATGAAGTCATTGAAGCCTGTGTAAAACTTGCTGATAGATACATTACCGATAGGGAGTTTCCTGATAAAGCGCTTGATATTATGGATGAAGTTGGGGCTCGTATGCAAACCGAACTCAAAGTTCCTGAGGCCATTGAAGACCTAAAAAAGAAAGCTTCTGAATTGAGGCTGATGAAAATGGAAGTCGTAAAGAAACAGAATTACGAACAAGCCGCTGAACTTAGGGATAAGGAAAAGAAATTGGTTACCAAACTTGAATCAGAAAAGAAGAAGTTTGAAGACCAAATGCAAAAAGACAAACAAGTCATAAACCTTACAGATGTTTATGATGTTGTATCTAACATGACCAAAATACCGGTAAATAAAATGAGTGTTGATGATACAAAATCTTTGATAAATCTTGATAAACAAATGATTGGTAGGATTATCGGTCAAGATGAGGCGGTTATTAAAATTGTTAAATCTATCAAGAGAAACAGACTTGGTATCAAAGACCCAAATCGTCCAATCGGTTCATTTATTTTCTTGGGTTCAACGGGTGTTGGTAAAACTCACTTGGCTAAAACTTTGGCAAAAGAAATGTTTGGAAGTGAAGAATCACTTATTCGTGTAGATATGAGTGAATACCAAGAAAAACATACCATTTCAAAATTGGTTGGAGCTCCTCCAGGTTATGTCGGATATGATGAAGGTGGTCAACTTACCGAAAAGGTTAAAAACAAACCTTACTCTGTAATTCTTTTTGATGAGGTTGAGAAAGCACACAAAGATATCTTCTCAATTCTCCTTCAAATCATGGATGATGGATTTGTTACCGATAGTTTAGGTAGAAAGATTAACTTCAAAAACACCTTAATCATCCTTACATCAAATCTCGGAGTTAAGAAATTCCAAGAGTTCGGAGTCGGTATTGGATTTGGTTCAAATTCATACTCAAATGAGGAAGCCAAAAAACAAATGTTAATGAAGGAGATGAAAAACTTCTTTGCACCTGAATTCTTGAACAGGATTGATGATACAATAATGTTTAACACTTTGTCTGAAGAAGACATCAAGAAAATCACAAGACTTGAACTTGATAGGTTAATGGCTCGTTTAGTTGAGATGAAATACAAAATCACTTATGAAGAGACTCTTGTTGATTATATCTCCAAGATTGGATATGATGCAACCTACGGAGCAAGACCGATGAAAAGAGCAATCCAAGACAAAGTTGAGGACTTCTTGTCGGAGGAGGTTCTTACAGGTAGAATGATTGAAGGTAAAACCTACAACATACTTGTTGACAATGAGGAAGTTAAAATAGTGAAGAAGGGTAGATAAAACATGGGGGTCAATTGACCCCCTTTTTTTGGGGCATAAAAAAAGGGAGAAAAACTCCCTTTTTTTTAATCCCATAAACCATATCTCATTTGAGCTTTTTGTTTCTCCTTATAGTGTAAGGTATATCCCAAACTCTCAATCATTTCACGACCCATTTTAATTCCATTATATACATCTTCAGGAATTACATATTCATTACGGGTATGATAGTTGTAATAACCAATTGAGAAATTAATACAAGCAAAATTATATAGATTACGAAGAGCCCAAACATCTGTGTAAGGGTGGGTCATATAGTCCATATCTTTAACCACCATATTCTCAGTAAGAACCTTATCTATTTTGGTGAAAAACTCACTTTCTCTATCAAAAAGTTTGGAACCAAAACATTTTTCAGTAATCATCCAATTCTCAGGTGCATCAAATTGGATTCCGTATCCGACATTTGAGAAAAACTCATCATCCGCATCTTTTGAACCGTGGCAACCAGTTTCTTCAGATACGAAAAAAGCGGCCTTTAAAAATGGGAGTTCTTTTAGTAGAGTAAGACATGCGAAAACACCACATTTATCATCACCACCGATACCTGTTGGTTTGCCTTCGTTATTAATTGCGAGTAGAGCGTCTTTTACATCACCCTGAGCATTAGGTAATTTACCTTCAATAACATTAATTGAATCAATGGCATGAACCGTGTCGGTGTGTGAAATAACACATGGGTAATAAAAATCCTGAGGTAAATCACTTCCATCATGTTTTGTGGCATAAACATTGTTATTCGTATCCACAAAATACTCAATGTTATTTTTTTCCAAAAAAGTTGTGATGAAGTCCACCATTAATCCTTCGTTGTAAGTTACGGTGGGTACGCTTAGAACCTGTTTTAGAAAATTTAAGTCTGACATTATAAAATAATTTCCACAAATATAGGAAAAAATTTTCTAATCCTCATGAAAAATACTAAATAATTCTGGTTGATATAAAAATTTATTAAAGTTTTCTTCAGAAAAAGAATGGGTTTTACCCCAAACTGACTTATCTTTTAGATTTAAATCAACTACTATCGATAATGTATCTTGGTTAATTTTTTTTATTCTAAAAATAATATTATCATCTTTAGGAGTTGAATACCAAGTATTTAGTTTATATTTTGATGTAATTTCTTCGTATAATTTAAAATATCCTTGCAAATTCTCGTCTTCAGATAGAGTATCAAATATTTTATCTAATTGAGTTTCAAATTCATTATTGAGCATATCTGTATCTACCTTACCTTCGTATTCATAATAATTTTCACCCCATCCTCCAATATTTTCTCCTCTACCAGGTTTTAAAACAATTTCTAATAAAGTTTTTAAATCGGCATACCTATTTCCTGTTATTGAATACAAATAAATTAAATCTGAAATAGCAATTGATAACCTATCGTATTTTCTAACCAGAGTGAATTCTTTACTTTTTAAGTACGTTTCAATCTCATGAGTAATTTCAGTTCTGGCATGTTCAGATGATTTTTCGTTAAATTCATCAATATATGCCCAATTCATCCTATCAAGTTGACTATCAAAAGGTTCATCTAATTTTTTATAAAGTTCACCCATAAAACTTTCGGAATTTGTATCAAATTCCCTATCGGGCATAACAATTTGTGAGATTTCTCTTAACTTATTTGTATTTGAATCGTTAAACCAACGAAAAATTCCATATCCTTCTTTGTTATCCTCCCACATTCTATCTGAATCTGTGAATTCATAATCTCTTGACTCTATGATATTAAGGAACCAAATATCATCATCATTAAAATCCAATATTTTATATAAGTCCTCATCTTCTTCAAAACTTAATACTATTTTTGAATCACCGGGACTTTTTCTATTTTGTATTACGTCATAAATTAAATCATCAGAATTTACTAATGTAGTTACGTCTATATTTCCTTTTGCATATTGTCTAAGTTTTTTGAAAACATCGCTACCTGTGATATCATTTAAAACTTTTCTTGCGGTAGGGGCTAATTTGAATAAGTTATCAATATCATTTTTTGAAAGTCCTGTATCACCATCTTTGGTTCTATAAAAACTATCTTTTTCATTAGTTTTTTTATTAATTATATAATATATTTTACCACCAGACGCTAATTTTCTTTCAAAATCTTTAGTACCCTGATAACCATCATAATGCCATGGGGTATTTTTTCCATAATAACTATTAGCCTCAATTGTTAAAGGACTAACAATTAAAACATTATCGTCTTCAAAAAGTTTTTCAACTTGGTCTTTAGGGTCTTGAATTTGTTCCTCATCCATAATGAAATAAATACTTTTAAATTTGTTTATGTATTTATCTATTCTTACCTTTGTAATGTTCTTTGAAAATATGGGGGTGACAGGTATTGATTTCAGGTATCAGGGATAAGTCGCAAGTAGTCGGATGTCACATACGACTTTAATCATTGGTGGTAAAGATAACAGGCAAAACTTTTGCTAAAATGGCTGCTCTTGGTTTGACCAGAGAAGCTGTTGTTGTTGCTGCATAATTGTAGAGAACAACTACGAGTCGGTTAGGACATATACTCAGGAACAGGAGTCCGTTATGGGGGTCACAGGTCAGAGCTCCCTTAAATAATTCTGAGACCAAGTTATTTGTAGATTTGTTTCTCACTTACATCAAATCTAATATTTCGGAACATTTAGAACAAATGTTGAACTAAACTTGTAGTGACTTATTGCTGAACAGGAAAGACGCGGGTTAAATCGAGCCCCTTTCAGTAGGAATACTGATTGAAAAATCGGATGAATTCAGGGAAAACTCCAATTACGGAACAATCCTGAGCCAAGCTTCGTAGGAAGAAGAAGGTGCAGAGACTAATGGGTGATAGACGCTTCTATCGTAAAACCATCAAGAGCGTCCGACATCTAAAAAAGATGATGAGATAGTCCAAAAATGTCGATTCCCGCCACCTCCACTTAACTAAAACCCCCTTAATTGGGGGTTTTTTTATATTCAACAATAATTTGGAGTAGTTCCTCAACCATTTCATCCGACATAGTATTTTTCATCCAATTCATTGCTCTTGACACCCACCTAATATTTCCTTTAATATATCCTTTAGAATTATCAATTCTATCTAAAGATGCCGTATATATTGGATTTTTATTTATTTTAGTGTAAGATGATAAATTTAATTTAACTCCACTAAATTCACAAATACCATCTTGTTTTTTCCATTGTTCATTTAAATCATCAATAGTTACGTCAATATCATGATACCTTTTTTTCATATTTCTATAATGGTATCTAAACTTAGTATATCCGTCTAAGCGGTTACTTGAATGTTGTGAAATGTCATAATTATTTTTTCTGTCACCAAAATTTTTAGCATTATTTTTTCCGACACAAGTTCTACTACAAAAATTAGGTCTATTTAATTTTTCATTTCTTCTAATTTCCGTCAATGGTTTTTCAAACTCAATACCACAATTTTTACAGGTACATTTACCCATTTTATGTTTTATTTTCCTTTTGTTCATATTTATAAATATATGGAGATGATAAAAAAAATATGGAGGTGGTTAGTTTTTTTAAAAATATTTATTATCTTTGTATTCTAAACAGACAACGACGGTGGTGGAACCCCACGGTATATGAATCCCAAATAGGCCGTCTTGATTCGCGATATTAAAGCGGTGAGGGTAGAGTCATTATAAGTACCGGGAGTAATTAACCCATTTACGAAAATATGACCGCCGAGTAAAATTGGTTATGATGTACAAACGGGTACGAAAAGTCTGTTTTTTTTATTTTGGCCTCGTCGTCTAATGGTTAGGACGCTACCCTTTCACGGTAGAGATTTCGGTTCGACTCCGTGCAAGGCTACATGAAGTTAATATTGATTTTTCTTTTGTCGGTGATTACACCGGTAAAAGACAGTGCAACGCATTTAGGAGTATATAATGAAATACTTGAGCAGGGTCTTGAATTTCCTGATATTGTATTTGCTCAAGCGGTTCTTGAGTCGGGTGGATTTACCAGTAGGTTAACCCAAAAAAATAACAATATTTTTGGTATGCGAAATCCTATGAAAAGAACAACAACTTCTGTTGGTTCTTTTCATGGATACGCAATTTACAACTCTTGGAGGGAAAGTATTGAAGATTATTATTTGTTCCAAAAAATGTTGTTTTCAACTCATAAATTTACAAGGGCATCATATTTGAACTATTTAGACAAATACTATTCAACAACTAAGGGTTATAAAAATATGGTGTTAAAAATTATTAAAAGTAATAAAACTTTATTATATCCTCCTCCGTCAGATAGAAATGATGGGTCGCTAAATAATAGTTTTGTAACACCATAATTTAATAATTTATTAAAACGAAAGTCGGTTTCATTCCATATTTATCAGAATGAAAATCAATGAGTTATTAACTATTGTAATACCTTGTAAAAATGAATCTGAAGTCATAAGTACTACTTTGGATTTACTTAACAAACAAAAACATATCTCAAATACAAGAGTTATTATCTGTGATAACTCTACCGATAACACAAAAGAAGTAGTTCTATCAAAAAAATACGAAAATATTAATATAGAATTTACTCAAGGAGGTGTTCCGTCTATTGCAAGGAATAACGGAGCAATTTTATCAGAAACAAAATATATCTTATTTTTAGATGCTGATATATTTTTAACAGATACCAATACAACACATAATATTTTAAAAATAATTGAGGGTGGTGATTTAGAGTTAGTAACTGCTAAATTTAGATGTAGAGGAAAATATTCATACGTATATCCAATATTTGAGTTTTTTAGAGATTGGACTATGAATCATTTTCCATTTGTTTTAGGTGGATTTATGTTGTTTAATAGAAACAAGTTTTTTGAGCTTGGTGGATTCAATTCTAAAGTTCTATTTGCCGAGGACTATGATTTAAGTAGTAAAATACATCCTGATAAAATTTTCATTTCTAATCATAAAGTTTATACAACAGATAGAAGATTAAAGAAAAAAGGTCTTTTATATATGATTAAAATGATGTTTCTTTCTATGTTAAATAAAAATAATCCTGCCTTCTTTGAAAAAGACCACAATTATTGGAAATGAAAAAATATCAATATGTTATTGTTTCTGATTTACATTTAGGAACTAAGGATAGTAAATGTAATGAGTTTTTAGAGTTTTTAGAACAACATCCGTGCGATACTTTAGTATTGAATGGTGATATAGTTGATGCTTGGGCATTAAATAGGGGTAGCAAGTGGAAGAAAAAACACACCAAAGTAATTTCTAAAATTTTAACAATGTCAAATGACACAAATGTTATTTGGATTAGAGGAAATCATGATGAATTTTTATCTGAATTTATTGATACCTCATTTGGAAATATACAATTTAAAGAAAACTTTATTCTGAAAACCCAAGAATGGAAAACCAGAGATGTTTTTATCAGTAGAAATTTTTATGTTTTTCATGGAGATGTTATTGATGTTTTTATAACAAAATATAAGTGGTTATCAAGAATAGGTTCAATAGGATACGATATGGCTCTTTGGTTAAATAGAGTGTATAACAAATACAGGGCGTGGAGGGGTTTATCTTATCAATCAATTTCACAAAAAATTAAAGAGGGAGTAAAAACCGCAACTTTATATATTAACGACTTTGAAACTACTGCCATCAATATGGCCGAGAAAGCTGGATGTGAAGGTGTTATTTGTGGACATATTCATCAACCTGCAGATAGAATGATTAACAATAAAAGGTATTTAAATTCAGGTGATTGGGTTGAGAATATGACCGCACTTGTTGTTGATAATAATGGACAAATAGAATTAAAAAAATATGAAACTAATAGAATTACTACTGAATTGGAACACAGGAAAGAAGATTAATTTTGAAAGAGATATTATTTGGTCATTAATCATATCCATATCTCTTTTATTGTTGTGTAATTTACATTTATAATTTCAATATATTTATAATATATGAAAATAATTATAACCGAATCACAACTAAAAAAATTAAATTTAGAAGAATTTGCGAAGAAAAGATTTTCTGGTGCTGAAAAAATTGCTAATACCGCAAAAGAGAAAGGTGGACCTTCAATACTAACATATCAACACTTTGTTGTGAAATTACCATATTATAAAAAAGCTGGTGAGGGTAAATTTGATGAAAATAAATCTATTGAAGAGTTTAAAAAAACATTAAATTCTATCTCACTTGATATGACACAAAAAGAGTTTCAAACTGAAGTGGGGAGATTAGAAGTTTTAGGTGAATTAATTATAAAGAACAAAAAATAATAAAAATCATATAATTTAAAACCCTCACTTCGGTGGGGTTTTTTTGTTACAAATTTTTACTATATTTGTTACAAATGGATATAAATAAAATACTGATTGGAATATTTTTTGCCTTATTAGGACAAATAGGTTCCTTTATACAATTACAGGTTGCAATAAAGTATAATTGGTATGAAAAATATTTATGGGTAATACTTTTTAGTAGTATTTTTACAAGTTGGTTATATATTAAATCAGTTAGTTTTATTGCGGATGGGTTTGGTGGTCAGATATGGCCAGGAAGGTTGTTAGGATTTTCAATTGGTATGGTTGTGTTTACATTTATGTCCGTTATTTTATTTAAAGAAAGTTTTACTATTAAAACAATTATTTGTTTATCTTTAAGTTTTTGTATATTGTTGATACAATTATTTTGGAAATAATGGTCTCGTAGTTCAACGGATAGAACGGGTGACTTCTAATCTCCAGATTCAAGTTCGATTCTTGACGAGACCACATAAAAGGGAGAGTAATCTCCCTTTTCGCATATTTATATCATATGAAATTCATGACCATTTTATTAAGGGAGGGAAGAAAAGAAGACCTCATGAAAAAATACGAATCAAAATTCTCAGATGAGGGTCTTAGTAACGTTTTTGCGGACCAATTCATTAAGCAAACTAACTACAAATACGCCGATTTTATTTTAAAAAATTTAAATTCTAATTATTCATTTAGAGAACTTGAAGAGGTAATTGAGGCATTACAAAAGTTTGATAAAGTACAAAACAATTTAGAAAAAAAAGACATAAATGATTATACAGGATTTTTTGATTTGATTTCAAGAATTAGTGAATACACTAGAAACAAAGAGAAACCAAAATCAAAAAAAATATACGAAGATGATAAATTTGTTGTTGTTGAACCTCAAAACTTTGCGGCATCTTGTAAATACGGTTCAAAAACAAGATGGTGTACAACAAATAAAAATAACGATGATTACTTTAACAGGTATACTTCAGGTAATCAAGGTCTTTACTATGTAATTTCAAAAAAAGATATGGATGAAAATCTATATAAAATTGCAATTCACATTAGTAATCAAGGTGAGGAAACATTCTACGATGCTGCCGATAGCACTTTAAGTAGTAGAGAAAAAGTATTTTTTAAAAATGCATATTCTGAAATGTGGAAAACTATTAAAGAATATCACGATGATGCTCATCCAGATGAAACAGTCGATAAAATAAAACAATCACTTACAACAAACGATGTTTTTACTGAAAGTATTATAATTTCTGATGTTATAATAACGACAACAATAAACGGATTTGAACTTATGGACCATTATGAAAACACCTTCATAGTTCATTCTGGTTTGAAGATATATGAAAGAAAAGAAAAACAACAAGGTTTGTTGGATGAATATTTAATTATTATTAGTGCTAATTTAAGAAAAAGAGATTCGTCATACGGTTTAGAGATTAATTATAACTTTGGTGACGTTGGTTCAGAATTTAAAGTTGATTTAGGTTTTGATGGTTTTGGGGGTAGTTTTAATGTTATTGTACATCACACAACTAATATTAGTTCTACAATAGCAACTTACATCTTAAATTCTGTTAGACGAATCTTAGAAAATAATTCAATTCTTTTACAACATATTCATAAGACACCCGTATGGACACCTGATAGACTCCATTACGGATATACTTTTGAAAAAAATAAAGGTTTGATTAAAAAGTTAGTTGATTGGTTAGATGAAGGAAAAATTGGAACAAAGTTAGATTTTCTTGTTGAGATTGGTAAACTTGAAGGAAAGGTTTCAGAGAATGGTTCAGTTTGGTACTCCCAACAAGGTATGAATAATTGGCATCAATCCTCAAAATGGAGAGGTCATTTTTCATCCTTTTTTGCATCAGCAAAAAATGCTGGCATTTTGAAATATAGAAAAATAGGAAACCAATTTTTTTTAATGAAAGGACCTAATTTTGAAGCATATAAAAACGGTGAACTTAAAGCACTTTAAGGTTTGTTAGATAACTTGCGAAAGTAGAAATAAAGACCAAAAAAGAATCCCGCAATACAATACAAAACGAAGTTGGCTTTCCATAAACTTCCTGTCCATAATATTATAGAATATTGAACGGCATCGAACCCGAATGGGTTGAAAAATAGTGCTAACATTAGAAATATTTGTGACAGGTTGTCTTGAAACGTTCTCTGCCACGTAAACTTGTTTTTCTCCATCTTCCATCTGTGTGGGTTTAAAATTTATGTCCTAAGACTTTTGGTGTTTTAATAATAAATATCTACTTTTGTGTTATGAAAATTCTATTTTTAGACCATGACGGAGTAATCTGTTTATCAACAGAATGGGGTGGTCGTTATAAAAAACAAAAAAAATGGGGCGGTAGAAAATTGTCTATGTCTAATGGAGAAATTCCACTTGAATATAGGTTTGATAACTTTAACAAAAAAGCGGTAAAAGTTTTAAATGAGATTTTAGAAGAAACTGGAGCTGAGATTGTTGTTAGTTCTGATTGGAAACTTCATTGTAATCTTGAAGAAATGGGTGAATACTATGAATCACAAGGAATTATAAAAAAACCTATTTCGTTTACTCTTAAATCGTATGAATGTAAGTGGTATGACAATAATGTGTTTCCTTGGGAAAGACAATGGGATTTAGAACAATCTAGGTCTATTGAAATTAAACAATATTTAGTTGACCATCCTGAGATAACAAATTGGGTGGCTGTAGATGATTTAAACATGGGTAAAACGGGTTTATATTACTCTATGGAGTTCGAACATGAGTGGGGATTAGATAACTTTGTATTGACCGAAAAAGATAATGAGGGGATTAAACAAACAGGAATTAAAGAATCTATTCTAAAATATTTAAATAAAAAAGATGAGTAAAATAAATATTGAAAAAATTTTGGAAGAAGAGGGAAATGTTCGTAGATTTGTAGGAGTGGCACCTGAAGGTTTTGTCTTGGTACACGAAAAAACCTTACAAGACCTTCAGGATTTTGAAATATGGAGAGAGTGGAAAAATGGTCTTAAAAGTATCGAGGAGATGAACAAATTAAATTTTCAAGATACTTAATAAAAACAAGCCCTTTAAGCATTGCAGGCGATGCGCATGACTTGTAATCATGATAACTCGGTTCGATTCCGGGCGGGGGCTCATAAAATCCGTTAGTATAGTATGTTAGTGATTTTGCAAACCAAGGTAGAACTTGACCCGGAACCACAAGAAGATTCCCAAGAAGATTGGGAATTAGGAGACATTATCTATTTTTAACGTGTAGTGGTCATACAAGTGTAACTGCCTGCAGCAGTGAAAGGAAGTCGACTCCAAGGGTTGTTCCCACTTGTCCCTGACCACTTTTTTTATTTATAACATATTTATATTCATGATAAATGAAATAAATAATATACTTTCAATATATAATTCAATTTTAGAAAATAAAAAGATAATTACTTTAAATGAGATTAAACCAATCACATTAAATACTGTTAGATATAAAAATGTATTTTACGACACTAAAGCGGCTTCAGATTCGGTTAATAAGGCACTTTTAGATGATTTACAAACTGCCGCAGCTAAAGCTGGTGTAACTGTTACAATAACAACCGCATCAACAGGTCACAACACTAGAACAACATCAGGAGCTGAAAGCCGACATGGACAAAAAACCGCTGTTGATATTGGAAAAATAAATAACCAAGATTCTGGAGATGCAACTAGTCCATCAAATGGAAACGCTCAATTTAGAGATTTAGGTAATAAATTAAAAGATATCTTAGTCTCTATGAGATATTCTCTGAACTCTGAGAGGGGAAACGATAAAGCCGTTATATGGCAAACAAATGTAGATGGAAACCATTACAATCATCTACACGTTTCAAATACAACAGATAGTACATCTACGGGTACCACATCCACAAATAATACAACATCGGATACTACATCGTTTACACCAAAAGTAATTAACCCTAACCAAACATATTATCAACCAAAATTAATTGACCCTAACCAAACTTATTACCAAAGTTCAGTAAAAACGGAAAGTTATGACATAATATTTGAAGAAAAAATTTATGGTGGTTTTGGAAATGGAGTTTCAAGTAATGGTTATGTCCTTGTAATACCAAAAGATAAGAATTCTAAAATTAAATCACCCGTAGATGGGGTAATAACAAAACAAGGATTTTCTTATGGTTGTAAAAACAAAATAAATATTACACACGAAATTGATGGTAAAAATTTTTATTTAGAATATTGTGGATTAAAAAATACAAAAGATAGTGGTGATGTTTTTAAAGGCGAAATGATTGGTGAAATTGGTGATGATGATGTAACTGTTACTTTGTATAATTCATCAAAAGAAAGAAGTAGAATTGATTATTATAGAGAAAAAGAATATTCGGGTGATAATAAAAAATATTCAAGAGACGGTAAAAAAGGTTCTTATAAAAGAAAAACCATTATTGACCCTAATAAAGTGTATTATCCAAGTAAAATACCGGATGCTAATGCTGTATATTTTCCATCTCGTGAAATAAATCCTAATGCCGTATATTATCCAGCCAATTTTAAAGAAGAATATAAAATACAAAAAGATATCAACAAAATTAGAAAACTATTAAAATAAAAAAACCCATCTTAGGATGGGTTTTAAATTTCTTTTTAGTAATTAAAAATTACTGAGTAACTACAGTATCAACAGATACTGAATCTACCACTGTTGAATCAACAATTACAGTATCTACAACTACAGTTGAGTCTACATTTGAATTTGTGGAACTATCTCCACCACATGATACCAATGATACAATTGCAAGGAAAGCGACTAATTTTTTCATAATTATGTTTTTATATAAAGTAAATATACTGAGAAAATCCCATTTAGTCAAATATTATTTTAAAAATCTTAATTTGTACAATGTGGAGTATATTAATTCTTGAACAGTATCAATTTGATTTTGAATAAATGACTCTTTAACATTTTTTCTAACCTTTTCAATCATAGTATCTAATGATTTGAAATAGTTAATTACTTGGTCAAGACTTTTATAATCCTCAGTTTTCACAGAATCATAATTTTTAATAATTTCGTATTTACCTTGGTAACTTTCAATAATTCCATCAACTAAACCATCAATTTCTTCATAATATTTTTGTAATGCTTTATGTTCAGAAAATGATTTAGTTTGTAAATGAAATATGTGTACTTGAGTTTGTGAATGCAATAAAACTGAGACCATATTTTTGAAACCCGAATTACTTTTAATTTCAATTTTATTTTCCTCCTCATTTAAGTACATTGCCTTAAATAATTGTTCTTTAGTTAATGTTAATTTTTCCATATTGATAAATATGCGGCAAATCAAAAATGGTGTGAATAGCGGGACTCGAACCCGCAACAACTAGCGCCACAAGCTAGTGCTCTACCAATTAAGCTATATCCACCATATGAGGTCCTATTAGGATTTGAACCCAAATTTCTTCGTCCGTATCGAAGTGTATTAATCCATTATACTATAAGACCAAACTAACACCCTAATTTATCCAACTTACAGGTATTATGGCTGTCCCTAAGAAAGAGTTTAGCATTTTTGATGAAGGTGTGTTAATACAACCAACTCTCTATCATACAGGTTAGGAATAGACTTTTGTAGATACAATCTAACGGCAGTCAACCGTACCCTTTACCGCCCCACTCAGGGTGAACTGACCCATATGGTTATCACACCATTTCTCATCGTTCAGGATTGAACTATCCGTTGATTAGACGGAACGTGTAGTCAGGACAGGATTTGAACCTGTATGTTAGCTTTACCTTATCGTTGACTAACCGCACCTTCTAGCGAGCGTCTACCAAGTTACATTGACCCCGTAGTGGATTTTAACCACATTATTTTTACGTCTAGAACGGGTTAATAACATTCCGCCACCTGACTATGTTTAAAGAGCTTAGGTACTCTTCGTGATAGGGGTGCTATCTTCGCCCTAAACCACCATTCATAAGGTCTGTGTCCCTCAATGGTTCTCGTCAGTTCTATTCACAGCAATAGACGAGAGTCTGTAGTCAGGACAGGATTCGAACCTGCAACGCTTCCGCACTCCTGCGTTGATGCCTTTTTTGTTTAATGTGAGGTTCGACCTACCTCATTGCAGTTTTTCATCGTATACCAATTCCGCCACCTGACCATATAGTGGATGAAAAAAACCTATTTTCCTTTCGGCCGTCCACAAAGGCCCACTTGAGCGGATTATCGGGCTCGAACCGACCCTATTTCACATTGGAAGTGTGATGCCATACCAACTAGGCGAAATCCGCATTTGTGGGTATATATTCATCACATATTCATGGGTTCCCACCACCCCTTGAGCGGAAGACCAGGCTCGAACTGGCCACCCCAACCTTGGCAAGGTTGTGCTCTACCGAATGAGCTACTTCCGCATGTCCCCATCATGAGATTGATGATGAGTAGATTTTAACGGGTTTCTCTGACTGTTCGAGAACCATATCCCCTATATCTGTTTGATAACCCATATAGTTACCTCATGAATTAGGTCTTTTTCATTAGTGTCTTACCACATAAAAACCTGTCAACCTTTACTGGGCGAGGATAGGTTTATCAACGTTATTCCCATGAGTAGTCATTTACGACTGATACTACCAAACATCTACCCATTGTTTAAGTCTTGGATTAAAGACTCTGAGTATCTCTTACTCACTGCGGTCTATCACGGATTCGAACCGAGAGTCTTCGCATCGACAGTGCGACATGTTAGCCCTTACACCAATAGACCAAAATCAAATTTTTTAATTTCTTTAGAATATATCAAAATAATGTTATCTACTGACAATAATTTTTTTTCCAAATTTACATCTTTTTCACCATATAATTTTCCTTTTATTTCAACCCATTTATTACTTTTTTTTATATAAAAATCAGGATAATATTTATGTTTTTTACCATCAACCCCTATGTATTCAAAGTATATTATATTGTTTTTTTCCCAAGCAATATTATGTTCATCACATTTTATGGCAAATTCTTTTTCAGAGCCAGAATCCATACAAACCCCTTTATAAAAACATTTGTGTTTTACAGTTGAATTTTCCCTATATCCCCCAGATGACTTCAACCAGCATTCTTTGTGATATTTTCTTGATTTCCATCTAGTGTGAACTATTAGTTCTTGACAATGTAGACACATAGTTTTTATTGTGGCCTTTTCATGATTTAATAAACCTATTTTTTTATTTGCAATTTTTACTTTATCTGAATTTTTTGCTGAAATAGATTTTTTAATTTTGTCATTTTCTGTCCAACTTCTACTGTTTCTACACTCTAAACTACAATAATTTATGAGGCCCTTTTTTGGTTCAAATTCTCTATTACATTTTACACAATGTTTCATAACTAAGTCTTTACATATAAATATGTAAGTTGAACCCTAAAACTATACTTTGTATAGTTTTATTTTTTTATCTCCGTATTTAAAGCTGCTTCGGTAGGATTCGAACCTACGATGGTTTTTACACACCAGATTAACAGTCTGGACCGTTCGGCCACTACGGCAACGAAGCAATTCAAAGAACTAATTGTTGAGTATCTATACTCAAACCGCGGATAACTCAAAATAAACAATACTTCCAAAAGTTAGGAAAGGAGAAGATGGTCGAGTGGACAACTCCTTTTACGATTGGCATTACTTGATGATTTCAACTCCGAGAATCTCCAACCTCCATCATCAGGTTGCGATATCCCATTCCCCAATCAACCTTTTGCACGTATGGTAGGATTCGAACCCACGTTAGGACTTTCGTCCGTACAGTTTTGGAGACTGTTGCCTAAACCTCTCGGCCACACACGTATTTTTGAGGTCGGACCCAGATTTGAACTGGGGTAGGAAGTTTTGCAGACTTCAGCCTAACCACTCGGCCACCCGACCATTATTTTAATGAGTTCCATTTGTTAATGAAATCCCATGTCTTATTCCCGTAATGAAATCTTCAATCTCACCCTCAGTCATATTTTTATATCTAAGTCCAACCATATTCCCAATTTCATTACCACAATCACTGAAATCACCTTCATACTCCATTGAACGACTATATTCTAATAAGCTTAGTGCAATCCAAGATAAATCATCACTATTAAATGTTCTCTCCATAATATCTATTTTTTTATCTCACCATATCCAAACTGATGTTTTCATTTCTCATCAGCTCATGCAACATTTCCCTAACTTCCTCATATGCATCATATTTGTCTTGTGGCAAGCTATCAGGGGCATATTTGGTTTTAGACCTGAGGTCTTGGTCCAACTCATACAATACAGACCAAAATTTCATAGCATTACTAGCCATTTCAAAATCTTGTTGGTCATCAGGTAAGTTAAATTCAAGTATTGCTTTCATCTTTTAATATTTTAGCTCGTTTTTTTGGAACCTTTACTTCATAAGACCCTGCAAATGATGAAAAAATTCCGATATAATTTTTCTTTGTCTCTCTCACATGTTGTAGTACTGAACCTTCGTAAAGATACGGACATATATCCGTACTATCAAATTTTATTTCTACTTTCATATTTTATTTTTTGTTGTTAAGGTCGGACTCGAACCGACAACGTGGTCTCGTAAAGAGAATCATAACCTTTTTGACTTACCGAGCTTGAGCCCGCTTACATATCCACTACCTAACATCCTGTTCTTATGTTACAACCAACGGTTTTTAAAAAGGAACGGACCTTTGTGGTAATCGTTGGTTACGCTCCAACTCTTCTAGATTTTCAGTCTAGCGCTTCTACTAAGTTAGCTTGATTACCAAATGTTGTCTCGGTCGGAATCGAACCGACGACATCTATCGTATCAGAATAGAACTCTACCACTGAGCTACGAGACAATTGTTTTACAAATTTACAACCAATATTTCAAAGAACCAAAAAAAAAAACCCCGAACTCATTTCTGTAGTCCGGGGTTATGTATATAAGTCTTCAGGAACTTAACTAACTAATGATGAACTACGTTTGAGCATATTGCGAAACCAACAACCAAATTGTTGTTTATTAATGACAATATGTTTCACTCTGTTGTTCATGTTATAATAAATAGTCTAAAAAATATAAAAAGTCAAGTGTACCAGGAGCGGGATTCGAACCCGCACGGACTTTTTCTGTCCAAAGGATTTTAAGTCCTCCTCGGCTACCTTTACGACACCCTGGTATCTATACAATACAAATGTAATATTATTCTTTTGGTTTTCCAAAATAAACTGATAAAATGTTTTCGGTTTCTTCAGTCAATTCATTGTAAGTAAGCTCTAACTCAATTGTATTTTTTCGTGTATCAAAAACAAAGTAACCTTGAGACCCCTCATTAATTTCCCAACCTCCGTAATTGTTTTCTAGCACCTCATAACACCAATCTTCAATATTTGCAGGAACTCTTCCACCATCAACAAACGACGATTCAATATAACCACTATCACCACCACCACTATAGTCTAATTGTAATATACCATTACTATCAGGTCTTGCACCAGATTCTCTTATTTCATCCATAAGTCTTTTAACTAATTCAGTATCTTCAGTATCATCACCCCAAGTTAAACCACGGCTATCCCCAGGTTGTTCATAACCCCAATGACGAGTAACCTCTAACATAGAACTATCTGCAATTATTTCAATTTCTATGTTGTCATAATTAACATCATCCTCATCCAAATAATCAACTTTTGACAGTACCCTTTCAATTATTTCACCCAAATAATGTTTAAAAAAGTTAGGTACTTCAACACCCCAATGATTACTAAAATTTCCCACATTATTAAGAGCTCTTTGAGGGTCATGATAAAAGTCATTTACTATTTCAATAATTCCAGAATTAATATTGTTTGATTTAATGTATTTTGCAACCTTGCGAAGCACCACTTTATCTTCTTCTGACATAAAATTTTTTTCCATAGTAATAAATATAGTATTTAATCTTCAAATTCAAGTTTAACAGTCCTCATCATCCATTGGGGTCTCTGATTTTTTGTAATATTCTCTACCCATTCTTTTGCGGAAGGAATGTAATTGTAACAATCTTCTTTTACATGTTGTTCTCCTACATATCTAGTGTATACGGTCTTTCCATCAGAGTTTTTAAACTCAGTCCCAAACCTTTTTTCCATTTCAAAAATGCCTTCACTATGATGTCTAAACATTCTATGAAGTGAATCACCAAACCAAGCCTTTGTTTCGTCTAACCACTCATGTAAATGGATATAATCTTCAGGTTTTCCACCAAATTTTTTAACAGATGATTTTGCATGAATGTTTGGATGTGCCATAATTTTATTTGTAAATGTCAACGTTATAGTGTGATTCTATTAAAAACTACGTTACAAATATAAATAAATTATTTGAAAAAAATCAACAATAAGAATCTTCATTGTGTTTTTTATCCTCTTTCTGTTTTTCAGGTTTGTTTTTAATTAAATGACCTTTTGAGTTATATATTTTAACTTGACCATTATACTTTTCTGACTCTTTTACAGCATCTTCCTCACAACTAAACATTTTTTCTGCAATGGAAAAAATCCCTCTCTTCCATTCAACAAACTTAACTTTAAATGATTTTTCGTTTTTCATAATTTTCAGCTAAAATACTTCAGCCATATTTTTTTGGATTTATTTGTATATCTATTTAATAAATATTGATTGGACTCAACATTTTTTTTAGATTTCCTATTTGTTAGTAACAATTTTTCATAAATAATTTCAGTTTCTGTTGCAGGTGCTGCAAATTTTTGTTCTATCCAAGGTATTTCTACGGAACCAACCAAAGGAACTCCTTGACTTATTAAATCGGCTCCGACAATATTGAAAGTCTCAGAGAATGAAACTTGCATACCTATGTCTATTTGAGCACAAATCTTTAAAAACTCTTCTCTTGGTGTCCATTCATGTTTAACAAGTTGATGTCCTCTATCTGAAACATGCAAAAATAAGGCTTTCAAATTGTTCATGACAGGTTCTCCTTTCATTTCAATTCTGCCTCCATTGATGTGAAACCTTAATTTTTTACCAATTTTTTCTGCAAATTTTATTGCGGCTATTGCTTGAATTATGTGATTTTTTAAAGGTCTGATTGCCCCAAAACAAGAAATGTTAACATATTCACTATCTAATTCATATTTTTTACGAATAACCGCTTCAGGATAATAATTAGGAAGGTATATTATTTTTTCATCTACTTGGGAATCACTCCAACCTGTTGATGATTTGATAAAATATTTAACTTCGTCTAATGCTCTTGGGGCATTAACACCAATAATAAGGTTTTCAAAATTAACATAGTCTCCAATCCAATCAATCGCCATTCCTTCATTTGCCAAGAATGGCATTTCACTATGTAAACGAATCACCCATTTAACATTTGGGTGTAATTCAGTTAAAACATTAAACTTTGTTGGAACAACCCACAGAGCCTCAATAATTACATGTGTTGGTTTATACTTTGTTACTTCTCTGTCAATATCATTGTTATCAGTAACAACAACTAAATTTGATTCAAATCCTGCATCAACTAACATATTATTCATGAAAGATGCAGAATTATATAAGCCAGTACTTAAACCGACATGGGAATGTTTATCAGGATTATAATCCTCTCTTCTTTTTAAAATGAAGAGTATTTTGTTTTTTTTCATGTAATAAAAAAGGGGTTTATTATATAAATAATAATAAACCCCTTGAAACTAAACGATTAATTTAAAATTAATTATTTTTTTATGTAAAGAACAATCGTGTCTATATTTTTGCTCACTTTACCTACAGAATAATTAATCCTACTAATACCATTTTTAATTGTAACAATAGAATCCATAACCATTTCATTATTAAGGAGACTCTCATCTAGTTTTTGATTAATTAACTCTAAATTACTTCCAATTGAAGATTGATTTACTAATACGGTGTCCACTTTGTTTGTAACCGTATTTATACCACTCATTTCTTTTTTTGAATTAAAATTTAATAAATAATATCCTGACGACATTATAACCAAAGATGACACGGTAATTGTTAGTACTAAAAACATTCTTGAAACCGAACGGTCTATTTTATTCAACTCGTTTTGATAATGATTGTATGACATTTTTAAAAAAATTTAGTGGACTCTACAGGACTTGAACCTGTATGTAACCAATTACGGTTTCTACTCGTTATGAGCGAGAGCCGATAAGAGTCCTAAAGGATTATTTTTTATTTGATTTATTTCATTTAACTTGAACACAACTAAATTAGGAATATTTTTCCATTTTTCCAAATCTCTTTCTGTTTCATATCCTTTTACTTCTATATAAATGTTAAAATCAGGTAGATAAAAATCAGGATAATATTTCCTATTTCCATTCCAAACGTAATCAAAACACTTTGTTTCGTGTTCCCAAACAATATGATTATTATCTAACCATTTTGCAACCAAAACTTCCCAACTACCTTTTAATTTAATACCTTTATAATCAATATTCTTAACTCTCCCAACTACATTATTTTTAGTATAACTTTCCGGATATTTCTGAACCGCCAACTTCATTATTTCTGACCATCTAATTTTTTGTTCTTCAGAATATTTGATACCTTTTTTTTTCTGAGATATTTTTTTCTTTGTTTCTTCTGAAACTATTGGTTTTGGTAAGCCTAATTTTTCGGATTTAATATATTGATTAGTACCTTTTAGTTTTAACTCCTTTCGTTTAATATTGTAATTTATTAAATTACTTACCATAATTTGTCTGTTAGTATTAAAATTACATAACCTCTCGTGGTTTATCAAACTATTACGATTTTTGCAAGATTTTTCACAATATTTACATTCCATATATTTTTATTTATAAATATATTATTATATAGTTTTATTGAGTTTCCTGCTCTAACCGTCTGAGCTACAAGTCCTAATTGATTACAAATGTAATAAACTATTTTGATTTTCCAAAAATATTTTGGATATTTATTGTTATGATAAAATGTAGTCTTTTGGATATGATGATTACGTATGAGAACTTGGTTAATACGAGACGTGGAAAGTCCCGAACCATAAACTATTGTTAAAAGTGATATATTAAAAATTGGGTCGGAATTATCTGACCCTTTTTTTATTCAAAAATAAACTTTATTTTTATCAAAATGGAACAAGTACTTGTATTAAATTTTGACTATAGCCCAATCAATGTAACAACAATACAGAGGGGATTTAACCTTGTTTATAAAGGTAAAGCCGAAATTATTAAATCGGACATGAAAGATATGATTAGTGGGGTTAAGAAATATGTGAGACCAATAGTTATAAGATTATTGACATATATTAAGTTTCATAAAAGAGCGTATAGAGCAAACAGAACAAGGATTTATAAAAGAGATGGATACGAATGTGTTTATTGTGGGTCAAAAAAATCATTAACACTTGACCATGTAATACCTAAATCAAGAGGAGGTGCAAATACTTGGGAAAATCTGGTAACATCTTGTTTCAGTTGTAATCTGAAAAAGGCAAATAGAACTCCTGAAGAAGCCAAAATGAAAATGAACCACATACCATTTGTTCCTACTATTATGAACGATAATTATGTTTTACAAAATGTTTGGGATGACCTCCAAAAGAGTTTTTTTAATTAATTATTTTTTATACCTTTGATAAAATATAAATTATGAATTTGGGAAATGAATTTCAAAGTTATTACACAAAACATCTTGGGAAAAACTCACTTGACCTTCATTATGTTGGAGCTCACATTAAAAACTCAATGACTCCATACATTTTGGAAGAAAGAGAAATGAGAGTAACTCAGATGGATATATTCTCACGTCTCATGAGAGACCGTTTGCTGTGGGTTGCGGGTGAAGTTGATGACAGGATGTCAACTGTTGTTCAGGCTCAGTTAATGTTCTTGGATTCTTCAGACAAAACAGATATCACAATGCATATTGACTCTCCTGGTGGTAGTGTTAAATCAGGATTGTCTATGGTAGATGTAATGCAATATATCGCTTGTGATATTAAAACGGTAAATACGGGTATGGCGGCTTCTATGGGTTCGGTTCTCCTCGGAGCGGGAACCAAAGGAAAACGTAGTTCTCTAAAATATTCTAAAACGATGTTACACCAAAGTTCTGGTGGTACTGGAGGTAACATTCAAGACGCTCGTATCAATATGATTGAGTGGGAAAAAGTAAACAAGATTTTGTTTGACCTTTTGGGTGAATTTTGTGGTAAAACCACAGAACAAGTTATGAATGATGCTCAAAGAGATTTGTGGTTGGATGCTGAAGAAGCTCTTCAATACGGAATTATTGACGAGATTGTTAAAACAAAAAAGAAGGGTAAATAACCCTTCTTTTTAGAATTTAGAACACCCCCTTTTTGTTTTCTAATTTATAGTCAAAGAGCGATTAGCTCTGAGATTTATCATTGTTTTAACTTATCCAAAACATTAGAAGCTTTTGATGAATATTTCTCAAATGAGGAACAAATCATATCACTTATTTTGTCTTCTATTTTATTAATAAATACTTCTTCTCTCATAGTTTCTTCCAAAGAATTTCTAATTTCTGAAAGACTACTAAAATCTTTATCCATTTTTAAGTGGAAAATTAATGTTTCTGATAGAGCCTTTGCAACCATATTGGTCATTTTTTCACAATCTTCAAAAGAATTCCAAACTTCGGATGGATTTTTTGTTAATTGTGAAATTAAATATTTTTTTAAATATGAATCACTCATATTCAAAGTTTTCAAAACTGTATCTATCCAAGGTTTATAAAAAGTTTCAGGTAAAGAATGTACATCATTACCAAAAAGACCTTTAAATGTACTCAATAAATTTTCTTCATTAATGAATCCTTGATTTGATAAAGTTGAAATTTCTTCAAATAGTTCAAAACTAACTTTAACCTTTTTATGTCCTGATAATTTGTTAAAATCATCATTACCTAAAACAAATTTTAATCTTGAATTAATTAAGTTATTTTCAATAATTGAGGAATCTTTTTTTTCTTTTGTTTCAACAATATGTTTCTTAATTAAAGATTTAAATGAAAAATTTTTATTTTTAATGTTTTCTTCAATTAGTTTTTTTCCAAAAAATGATGTTTTATTTTGTTCAGGTATTGTCCATTTTCCTGTTGTACTTGTAAATGTTTCCCCAGTGTCCATTAGTATTGTAAAATCCGAATTTCCATCACATTTCCATGTACCATCTAATTCACTCTTTTTGTCGTCATTAAACACAATTTTAAACGTATAATCAATATTATAGTAAAATATATTTCCACTTGGTTGGGTCATTTTTTTTTGTGTATTGTTAACAGGTTTTGTTTTATATTCATCTTTAACTCCATGTTTTTCTTCTGACTTTTCAATACAAGACCATACTGTTTTGGCTACTGGTGTTGGAGATGGTGTAGGTGTTGGAGAACCTCCTCCATATTTTTTTTCATAAGCAGTGTAATCATTTCCTAAATCTATTCCTCTTTTTTTTAATCTTTCTTTTTGGTTATCATAAAATTGTTTTCTACCTTCCTTTGTACTCATACCATCTTCAAATTGTGATAGAGTCATGAAGTTTGGGAACTTTGCAACTATTGAATACCATAATTTACCAACTTGAAATTTATTCATTTTAATTTTATTTTTTCTTCCAACCTGGAGTATTATTTATTGCATCGTCATCATTAGTCTTTTGTTTTGAATTATTATTTATCCTAACTCCGTGTCTTGATAAAGTTTGTGGTTCTATATTTTTACCAGATTCAAGTTGTTTTATTTCTACATCTATTTTTTCTATTTCCGAATTTATACTATTCATAATTGCTTGATAAATATCACTGAGTTTATATCCATGCCAAAGTTTAGGATAATTTTTTTCATTTCCTCCTTTCAAATAGTTTTCAAATTCTTTCAACATCGCATCTCTACCCTTACCATAAACAGCGGGTTTAAGTGTAAAACCTAAAAGACCTGCAAGCCAACCCGCCGGACTTACCCATCCTAAAGATGGAAATTCAATAGAATGAACTAATCTATAACAAACTACAAAAAACCAGTGCATATTCTCTTCATCATATTCCGAAAGATTATCTTTATTATCAACTAATGATTGGTACAAAAAATTTAAAGCCGATTTAACAAGTGTTAAATAAGCTATTTTTTTTACAAGTTGTCTGGCTAAGTTTCCTGTTGCACCAACAAAACCGTAAGATTTAAAAACCCTCCTTAATAATGGGTAATCTGCAACTCCAGTCAAAAAAAATCTACGAACTATTTCTACTTCTTCTTCGTTCAATTTTTTTCTAAAAGAAGTTTTGAAATATTTATCACTTGCTTTTGTTATAAAGTTGATTGGTGGTACCCTCACAATTAAACTTTTTGTTCCCGCTAATCCACCTGATTTAGCGTCTTTACCAATTGACCAACCTTGTTTAAGTTTTCCCCATTTTGAACTTAAAAATTCAGAACCAGGTATATAATCAGTAATATATACCGTATAATTTTTCAGGTCATTTACGATATATTTTTTAACTATATCATCGGTTTGCGGAAATCTTACTCGAACTATGTTTGGTATTCCGTTAAGAATGACATTTGGTTTTACACCACTTTTAATGTTTTTTTTGATTGCATCTTTGATTAAATTCATATTATTAAATGTCGGTAAATGTTTGGTTAACAATTCTGGTATCAAATAATCCGCGATAGCTTCATTTTGAATTAATCTTTTAATAATTCCGTCCTTTGCGGCCACATCTGCCGGTGTATCTAATTTTATTTTACCACTTGTAATTCCTTCAAGTTTTTCAAGGTCCTTCATAAGGTTTACATCCTTTTGTTTAAACCAAGATTTAAAACCTCTTACTTTAGATATTGACATTATATCTTTCACCATATCATCAGTAATCCCATTAAAAAATCCTGTATTTTCTAATAATAATCCCATCATTTTTTTAATTTTTTCTACTTCTGTAATCAGTTTTTTTTCCATATTTTTTTTTTAAAATGTGATTTTAAATGTTGTGTCATTATGTATGATGGTATCAGGATTTTCAAAAAGTTTTGGTTGTGCTTTTTTTACTTCCCTTAACATAGATTGTTGTATTTCATCTTGATTATTAAAAATCAACTGATACAAATTGACCAATTGGTTTTTATCTCTTTCAGATAAATTTTTTTCGTTTTTATAATTAAGAGCCCTATACATTTTATCATAAGTTATGAAAGTTCCGGCAATCACAACACCCTCTTTTATTCCGTAGATACCTAATTTAGATATACCTCTTAAAATTTTTATAAGTTCTATCAAACTTTTTTTAGGTAATTCAGCAATAAATCTTTTAACAATTTCTTTCGAAGTTTCCTTTGCTAATTTATCCGCAACTGGAGTAATTTCTTTAACCAATTTCTTAGCCATTTCTTGTTCGGCCCTTGATGCGGTTCCAGATGCCACATTCTCAATTAACTCCGTACTACCCTTTGCTCCCAATTTCATAAAAATTTCAGAATTCTTCAAAAGATTAATTAGTACTCCCGTACTTAAAAGACTAAATGATAATATTAAACCAGCCTCAAAATGATGACCCTCTTTCCAATATCCTGTTGCATTTGATACCGCCGCAGCTGTGGATATAAACATTAAAATTGGAGTTGCGGGAGTAGGTACCATCCCTAATATACCACTTGTAACTTCAATAAATGACAACCAATCATGCTTGTTCCAAGTTTTCATCCAGTCAATAGTTTTTACGGCATTTTTAGGTGAAAACCCAATTGTAGGACCACCCAAAAATATTTGTTCGGACATTAAAACTTTTATTCTTTCCGTTTCTTTATATAATAGATAATTTTTGTTCATTTTTTATAAATATTTGTTTTTTTCAAAATTAAACATCATCTTTACATCATGAAAAAAATGACAACAGGTACAATAAAAGTACAATCTTTGAAAGATGGTAAAGTTTTTTCCCGAGCACTACTCAAAGTTTTTAATTCTCAAATCCCAACCGATGAAGAAGATGAAATTGTTTGTAGAGTTTTATCAAGAACAAACTTAATAAATAACAATTTGGATTACGAACTTAAGTTGATTACCAAATCTGATTGGCAAGTCCTCTATTTAGTCCAGTACTCCATTTTTCACCAGCTTTACCAAGCATATTACCTTTACCTCTTTTTATTGAGTATAAATCAGCCCATTTAGGTACACTACTTGCTGATGCTCCACCTGTACTTGCACCTGCTGCGGCGGCGTCTTGCTCATCTACTTCTACTTTTTTAGAAGAGGTATATTTCTCGTATATTAAAATTAACGTGTCTACATTTAGTTCCATGATAATAAATACTTCATATGTTAATAAGGTTCGGATTTTGGTATTGCCTTTGGATTAACTTCATAGTATTCATTTAAAAATGAAATTAAATCATCTTCATCTAGTTCTACAATATCTTCATTATATTCTTCACTATCTTCGTCTTCATCAAATAAAGAGAATGATTCTAATTCATATCCATATTCTTCAACAAGGTTATAATCAATATTATCTATTCTAACATTTTCTTCATCATCTTCTATTGTTCTGAAAGTAACCTCTAAAATATTCTTGTCAGAATTAAGAAAATAATTAACTACTTCTTTGATTTCCATAAACTTTTTTATTAAGAAATATCTTAAAAAAGATGAAAATCCATATATAACAAAAAAATCCCCTAATTTATAGGGGATTTATTTTTAATTTCTTCCTTTCATTCTATTCATCATCTCTAAAATCAGACCTTTTTGTTTATTTACACTTTCTCTGATATCGTCATCAATGTCTAATGAATCTTTGTCAGAAGTAATTTCTTCCCAAGAATCATTATCATCATAATCATCTTCTTCATCTTGATTATAATCTAAAATTGCCAAATCATCATCCTCATCATCAAAGGCAGATTCCATTTGGTCAAATTCTCTTACCGCTCCATTTGATGAAAAATTAAATGGTCTTTCAATTTCAGAATCATCCAAGTCCATATCATCGGCTTTGATTGAATATGTATCTCCACTATCTTTTGGTCCTTTGGATGTGAAAGTATATGCTCTTTCTCTATTATCGTAAGGATTTCCTTGATATGTTTCTTCCATTTCTCCATCCGCCATCATTTTTCTATCGTTATCGCTGTCATCATCCATTCCATCAGGAGCCATATCATCTGACATATGTGGAGCTTCCTGACCTGTCAAATTTTGTAAAGCGTCTGCATCAAAAGCATCATCTTCGTCCAAATCACCCATAAAGTATTCAATAGATTTATTTGGCATCATGTGTGTTGTATTATCTTTTGATTTGAATTTATACATGGTATCACCTCCATGTTTATCTTCAAACTCATCTTCATATTCTAAATCATCGTCAAATTCAGGGTGTTTATATTTATATTTTTTACCTCTTTTAAGCTCACTTGAGCTAAGTTCATCAATTTCACCTTCAACGTAATCAAACTTATTATTTTTGTCTATATCATAAACTTTTTTTAAGTTTTTAACTTGTTGTGTCTCCTCTCCCATTTCTTCTCCCATTCCTCTACCCCCATAACCACATTCCATACATTCACCTTCATATACCATTCCTCCGCACTCAGAACACATTGATTCTTTTTTAACTTGTTCGTTAATACCCATATTCGTGTATCTCTTAACATCGCCTTTATTAGTTACGGTTACACCAACTTTATCGTTAGCAAAATCTTGAGTATAAAGTGGTTGTGTATTTGACACTTGAGGTTGCATGGTTCTGTAACCATCGTATAGAGTTTTATGTTGGTCTAAGATGTTTCTTTTTTCATCGTTAGACATTAATCCTATTGACCATTGTTTCATATTAAATGTTTTTAATAAATATTGACGTAATGGAATAAAATAACTAATATTGTGTATAACAAGTGAAATTCAAATTTCTTGGTAGTATCTTGGTAATTTACTTATCTTATTTTTGAATTCACTTGTTTTTTTTATTATGATAATCAATAACTACGATATAGAATCTTATTGCGAAGGTGCAATAATGTTAGACGGATTAGAAGACGCAATTGTCGGTATAGTAGAGGAGTTTGGTAATTCTCCAAGAATATTATATTGTAAATCCAAGATTTTACAAATTTTACAAGAAAGAGATTTAATGACCGAGCAAGAGGCAGAAGAATATTATGACTACAATATTTTAGGTCTTCATGCCGGAGAACAGAATGCAGTTTTTTTGGTTACAATGAAATAATTTTTTATCTTTGTGTCATGATAAAGATACCTGTAGATACAAAAAATGTACCAGAAGTTAATGTATGGATAACCTCCGATACTCACTTTTCCCATAATAACATATGTCGTGGTACAACCGCTTGGAGAACTCAAGACGGACAAGTTCCCATATCTCAAACTCGTGATTTTGCTACTGTAGAAAAAATGAATGCCGCCATAGTCAATAACATAAATGAAGTTGTTGAACAAGATGATATATTGATACATCTTGGTGACTGGTCTTTCGGTGGATTTGAGCAAATACGTGAATTTTGGGATAGATTGGTATGTAAGAACATACATTTGGTATTGGGGAACCACGACCACCACATAGAAAACAATAGGCAAGGTAGCCAGGGTTTGTTTAAATCCGTTTCACACTACAATACACTTGAAATGGGACAATTTAAGTTCCGTTTGATGCATTATCCCATAAGTTCTTGGGATGGTCTTAATAAGGGTGTAATGCACTTACACGGACACTGCCATTTGCCAACTCATATGAGGTTTGGTAGGGGACAAAGAATGGACGTGGGTATGGATGGTCATCCTGAGTTCAGACCTTATAATGTGTATAGAGAAGTTGTTCCTTTGTTGAGACATAGAGAAAAATTGTCTGAAATGCCAGAAGACCACCATGTTGAAAGATTGTTAAACTCAAAATAATAAAAATGGATAAAGAATTTGTCCCATACGAACAATCATTATCTCTTAAAGGTTTAGGGTTTGATGAACCATGCTTTGGGTATTATGAAGATAATAATTTAACCATAACTTTCCCTTCAACGTCTGAAAATGGATGGAAATGGGTTGGAAATTCAATTATACCCGCAAAAAATACAAAAGCACCACTATACCAACAAGCATTTAGATGGTTTAGAGAGAAGTATAAGTTTGATTCAACAATTCAACATAATAAAAAATATGTTGCCATTGTATATTCATCAGTTGAAAATTTTAGTATTGATGAGTATGAAACCTACGAACAAGCAGAACTTGCTTGCTTAAAAAAGTTGATTGAAATAGTAAAACAAAAATTATGAATAAATACCATATTGAAGTAATGGGGTCTCAATGGCCAATTAAAGAAGTTATTGCGGAAGAATTTAAAATTAGTAATGGATGTTACCATTTTTTGATTTATCAAAAAGAAAGTCTTAATTTTAGAGAAGTTGCAATATATCCAATAGATAAAACAATAATATCTGATATTGAATATTATATTGAGTTATAAACATAAAAAAACATTAAGATGAAATTTGAATTATCTGAAACTCAAATGTCTAAATTGAAAGAATGGAATGAAGCCATTAAAACCATTTATGGTGAATATGGTTCTTACACGTATTGTTTTAGACCAACAGGTATCGGTGATGTGGTTACAGTAGAATGTAGTTTGGTTCCGAATAAAAAATTAGATTTAACAGAAATAGAAACTTGGTGATGAAAAAATGGTTTATAGCAAGTAATAGAATTAGAAAAATTAAAGGAATGTATTGGATAATACCCTGTGTTTCAATGTTGTATTTTAAAGATTATTTTCTTGAGACAGGAGTTACCTCTCCGGCTTTTGTAATTCAAATTTCTTTTCTTAACTTTACATACGGATTAACTATTCAAAAAGGATATTAAAAAAAGTAATTATGAATAAATTTTTATGTATTTTAGGTCTTATCTTTTTTACAAGTTGCTCTGAGGCAGTTTTAGAAAAAAATGAATATGTTGTTATAGATACAATCGAGTCTAACAAAAATGGATTTAATCAAGTCCTAACCTACGATGTTGTAGTTAGGGTTGAAGAAGATAGTAGTTTGCACTATGGGTCAATAAGACCCGACGGAAAGTTAGTTGAGATTAATTTTAGAAAAATAAAAAATTATTACAAATGAGCGGAATATTATTTTGTTAAAAAACGTTCACGAAATTTTTTTTCATATCGTTCTGTAAATTTTATTTTTTTTGAATTATATAATTCAATTATCAATTTTTCATCTATTGAAGTAATATCTACAAGTTTGTATATCAACCCATTTTTTTCACAAAACAATTTTGCCGCGATTGTTTTTTGATTAACCAAAAGACTATTCCATAGTCTTTTGGGTTTAATTTCAACCAAATATTTATTGTTAATGACAAAGTCAGGATGGTAAGTTCTTGAACTATTGTTAAACATATAGTTAATTGAATACTCCGAACTTTCGGCGGTTTTCCAGGATAAGTTAAATCTCTCTATGATTTTTATCATATAAGTTAATTCTTTAATACTTCTAAAAAACCATCCATTATACCATCCACTCCATCCATTTCCAGAACCTTGTGGAGTTATTTTTCCATACATAGGATTTCTATTTCCTGAAGAATTAGTTGATACCTTTAGTTTGAATTGAGCTAATTTTTCGTTCGCAATTGTTTCTCCAAAGTTTTCAACCCATACTTGATAGAAGTTTTTTCCGTACATAGGATTTTTATTTCCTTTGGTTGTTTTTGACATTTTATTTCTGAATTCATCGGTTTTGTATACCGAATAATCCTTATTACTATTCATTTTTTTCTTAGTTTCTTCGGTATGATTTTTACCAAAAAAAGGATTTTTTTCACCAGTTTTACCAAACATTGGATTTTTATCCCCTTTCATATTTTCAGACATCTTTTTTCTTCTTTCTGGTGTAATTATTTTTTTAAGGTAACATTTTTTACATTCAGTGTTTGATTTTAAACCTTTTTCGTGAGTATATTTTGATTTATATTCTATAACATTATTACAAGAAGGACAATTTCTATAAAACATATTTTGATTTTAATAAATTAATTACTATTTTTGTATTCATAGTCAGGAAAACCTCTAACAATAAATATTATGAATAATGAAAAAATTAAGAACCCCTCTACAGGAATTTTATTCCTGATTAGAGGGGTTCCGTAACTAGGGTCAGGTAAAACATCTTTTGCAATACACATTTGGAACGAGTATGCTGTTGTGGAGGCAGACCAATATTTTTATGATAAAGAAGGGAATTATAATTTTGACCCCTCAAAGATTAAAGATGCTCATGCTTGGTGTAAGAATAAAGTTGAGACTATGATGGGAGACCACCAACTCAATGAACAGTATTACCCTGAAATTGCGGTTTCAAATACCTTTACCCAAGAATGGGAAATGGAAGATTATTATAAATTGGCTGAAAAGTATAACTATAAAGTTGTATCTTTGATTGTTGAAAATCGTCACGGTGGTAAGAATGTTCATGGGGTTCCTGAAGACAAATTGGAAATAATGAAAAATCGTTTTGAAATTAAACTTTAACAATGAAGAGATTTTTTTGTTTTTTTGGATTACATTTTTGGAAATATAAAAGAGAAAAACATAAAGTTACAAATCATCCTTTAGGGAGAGATTGTGTAAGGGTTCCTGTTAGAGAATGTGTTTCTTGCGGACACAGAGAACATCATTTATTACCCAAACATGAAGGATTTACGCGATGGGTTAGTTTTGACCACGTTGCCGGTGATGCAACAATAAGATATGAAGAAATTTAAAACAAACACATATGCAAAAATTAGTATTTAACACAACGACAAAGACCGTAGAGATTACCTTTGAAGACGGATTGATAAAGAATTACAATGACGTTCCTACCGTTAAAGTGCGAGAAGAAGGGTTTTATGAGGTAATGCAAAAAGATGAATTTGAAGACAAGAATTTTCCTGTATTTAGGTTGCCAATTTCTAACACCAATATGGAGATAAAAAGATAATGAAATTTGATTTAGAAATATTGAACCAATATGTCAAAGATGGATGGGTGGAAAGAAATGACCACCCATCTTTACCTATATCAATCTACAACTACTCTCGTAAAACTCAATACGAAGGAAAGTGGGATGATATAACTTTGAAAACTCGTGGACTCGTTTTAGATAATGAGGGAAACGTTGTGGCAAAGGCTTTTGATAAGTTCTTTAACTATGAGGAGTTGGTTGGTAATAAATGGGTTGAGTCCAAAATACCAAATGAACCTTTTGAAGTATTTGAAAAGATGGATGGGTCTTTGGGTATATTGTTTAATTACAATAACGAATGGATATTGGCAACCAAGGGTTCTTTCACTTCTAAACAAGCAATCAGAGGTATGGAAATACTTAAAAAATATAGATATGAAAAATTAATCAAAGGATTTACCTATCTATTTGAAATAATCTATCCTGAAAATAGAATAGTTTGCGAATATGATTTTGAAGATTTGATACTTCTTGCTGTTGTGGATAATAAAGATGGTTATGAATTAAGAATACACGATGATAATATTCATCTTGAAGGAATAAGATTCAGAAACCTATATAATAACTTGGGATTCAAAGTTGTTAAAAAATATGATGGAGTTCGGGATTATTCCGAATTAAAGTCCAAAATTTTGCAAAACGCGGAAGGATTTGTTATCAAATTTGAAAATGGTGTTAGAATGAAAATCAAGGGAGAAGAATATGTTAGATTACATAGAATATTAACTGGATTTTCTACCTATGATATTTGGGAATATTTGAAGGATGGTAAAGACGTTATGGAATTGGTAGAAAAAGTTCCTGATGAATTTGATAAATGGGTTAAAGAACAGGTAAGTGCTTTGAAATATGGTCATTTTAGTGTCTCTGAATATTGTGGGAAAGCCCACGATTATTTTAGATATGGTAAGTATAGTGACGTTGACCCTGAGCCTTCTAAAAAAGAATTTGCGGAACATCTTAAAAAAGTTGTTGACCCTAACCTACATGCAATTATGTTTGCAATGTGGGATGGTAAGAGAGATAAAGTAAATGAATTAATTTTTAAGTTAATAAAACCTAAATACTCTAAACCGTTTTGGCAAAAAGAAACAGAATGAAACCAGATTTTAAAAAATTATTAAAAAAACATCAGACCCATAATTCTTTCTTGGATGAAGGCTCAATTTTAGTTGCACTTGAAGAATCCTACAATATTGGGAAAAAAAGTTCCGATGGAGAGTTTACTCAACTGAAAGAAACATTTCAATCATTACTACATGAGCACGCTCACACTTGTAGACCAAATAAAGCATTAACTCTATTCATGGAAGATTGGGAAAAAAGGGCGGGGATTTATTGATAATAAATTAATATTTGAGTTAAATTCCTACCCTATTTATGATTAATTAAACCAATATTTTATGTATTTAGAAGGAATTATAGTGTGTGTAAATTACAGTGATTTTTTATCACACACATTACCATTTAACAAGCCATTATTTAATCATTTAATTGTTGTTACTTCACCTGAAGACGAAAAAACTAAAAATTTATGTGAGTATTACAATGTTGAATGTTTGGTAACCGATGAATTCACTAAAAATGGTGACTCATTTAATAAGGCTAAAGGTATTAATGCCGGACTAAATAAATTATCAAGAAAAGATTGGGTAATTCATTTGGATGCTGATATGTACTTACCTCCATTAACCAGAGGAATCTTAGAAAGAATATCTTTGGAGCCAAAAAATATATACGGAATAGACCGTATGATGTGTCCAAATTTTGAAGAATGGATTAAGTTCATTTCTTGTCCAAGACAAACTCATACGGGTTGGGTTTATATTCATCCTACCGCATTTCCAATAGGTGTTAGGATTGGAGAATATATGTCTGAAGGGTATGAACCAATTGGGTTTTTTCAAATGTGGAATCCTAAAGCTTCGGGAATATACTTATACCCCGAATTTCACGGAGCTGCGGATAGAACCGATGTTCTTTTCGCCAAAAAATGGGCAAGAAAAGATAGAGGGTTGATACCCGAAATAATTGGCGTTCATTTAGATTCAGAAAATTCTACAATTAATGAAATGGGTAAAAATTGGAATGGTAGAAAAACTAACTATTTTGGTTTGTCAGATGGAAAAAAAGAATTATCTTTATTAAAAAGTTTTTTTAAAAAAAAACAATAAGAAGTTATGAATAATTTAGACGCAAGATATCAAGCATTACTTGAAGACATTCTTCATTGGGGTGTTGAAAAAACAGATAGGACAGGAACTGGTACTATATCAGTATTCGGAAGACAAATCCGTCATAAAATGAGTGAAGGTTTTCCATTACTAACCACAAAGAAGATGGCTTGGAAAACTATGGTGACTGAATTGTTATGGTTCTTGAGAGGAGATACTAATATCAAATTCCTTGTTGATAATGGTTGTCATATTTGGGATGGTGATGCTTATAAGAATTATTGCAATGCTTACCCCAATGTAGAAAAAACATTTAAATATGAAGGTAGTGATATTGAAGTAAGGAAAATGACTAAAGAAGAATTCATAAATAAAATTAAAACCGATGATAAGTTTGCTAAGAAGTGGGGTGAATTAGGTCCAATTTATGGTAAGCAATGGAGAAGTTGGAAGTTCACAGATAAGTTTACAAATGGAGAACAAATTGCTTACGTAAATGGAAAGGTAGACCAAATCGCAAACCTAATCAACGAACTCAAAACAAATCCTGATAGTAGAAGATTAATGGTTAGTGCTTGGAATGTAGGTGAGTTAGACCAAATGGTATTACCGCCTTGTCATTATGGATTTCAAGTTTATACAAGAGAGTTGAGTGAGAAAGAAAGAATCATTCTTGCAGGGTACGACTATGAAAATAGAGGCGGCATAGGATGGAATATGATAAAGGAGACAGTTGATATGGATAACACTATTCCTAAACGAGCAATCTCATTAATGTGGAATCAACGCTCAGTAGATACATTTTTAGGTTTACCATTTAACATAGCATCCTACGGTTTACTACTAGAGATTATTGCTAAAGAAGTAAACATGGTTCCCGATGAATTGATTGGTAACTTAGGAGATGTTCATTTATATTCGAATCATATCGAACAAGCAAAAGAACAAATTCTTAGGACCCCATACGAATTACCTAAAGTAAAAATTACTGAAAGAAATTGGTACATGCACGAATCAGTTAAGGAACACTTGGGTGAAAAAAAATTCAATGAAAAAATAATGAGTTATAGACCGGATTGTTTTGAATTGATAGGTTACGAATCACATCCAAGTATTAAAGCACCTTTATCAAATTAAAAATTATGAAAATAGAACAATTAGAAGAACAATTAGATAATTGGAAAGCCGTTAGATATAGAATGGAAAATGAAGGTATTGAATATTGCTTCAAACACTATAGTCATTTTGAAGAAATCAAAGATGAAGAGTTTCATGATAAAAGAAAAAAATTAATATCTTTGATGGAAGAAATGGAAGAATACGTACAATTCAATATTTTAGAAACACAGAATAGTATTTATGAGTGGGAAGATAAGGATTTGGATGTAGAACAACTTTAATGGTAAAATGTCATATAGTATTGAAGCAAACTAATACCCAATTTTCTCGCCAATGAATTGATTTTTGAATCATCGGATAACTCAATATTTTTTAACTCAGCAAATTTAACCAATCCGCTCAAAAATTTACTTCTAGCCTCATCCTGAATCTCAAGGAGATTTTGAAAATCTTCATTATCTCCTCTTTTTTCACCATAATACCTATCCAAATGTTCAGAATCCATATAAACAAAAGGGGACGAACCAAACATATTGGTAATACCACTTTTTTGTAATAATTTGAAATATTCAAGAAAATAAGGTAAGTCCATTGACCTTCTTAACTCTCTATTTGTAGCCATAAAGTGAGTGTGAGGGTCATCTTCTCTGTTAGGTTGTTCTTGGATTTTTTGTTTTACTAGTTTCCATTTGTCTACTGAGGATATTAATGACATTGTACTCCCATTATCCCACTTTACGCTAATAAGCTTATCGTTTTCATCATATGGGTCCCTTTGTATTTTCGTTACAGTTCCTTTAGTTCCTGGAGGAACTGATATTTCACCTTCCATTAAATAACAGACTATTCTGTCACCTTCTTTTAATTCTGGATTTATCATGATAATAAATATATATTATTAAGTATTTATTGTGTATGAATTATTTAATAACTGAAGAACAATTAAGAATTATCATTAAAGAAGAGAAAGATTCAAAGTTAACTAACTACATGAAAGAAATGTATTCGTTTACTTATAAAATTGCTTCAATCTCTAAGAAAAAATATGGACTTAATGTAAGATTTTTACTAACTATGGGAACTGCAATAGGTGGATTTTTGCTTCCATTGGACAGGTATTTAAAAGAAGGTTCATTTGAATTAAATGATGACCAAATCGCTCTAATTTTAACAGGTATTGCATCAATTACATTTTACAATAACAAAAGAAATGTGTCAAATATAATTAACAAAATAAAAGAAGAAGGATTATCTGATTATTTTAAATCCGTGTTAGAAAAGTCAGATAAATTAAAAAATTCTTTTGTTTCTTTTTTAGAAGGTCTTTCATTAACATTAGGTTCTGTACAAGAAATTATTTCATACGCATTTTTACTTCCTTTAGTTACAGATTTAATCAACGTAGCACACGGTACACAAAATTTTTTGGGAGCATCAGAAATGATAGTTGAAAGATTATTAGCTTCTGGTGTTGTTATAGTTTCGGGACAGATTTTGATTGAAGTTATTAACAAAATACTCAAAAGAGTATCGTAAAATTTAGATATCTTCAAAAAAAGTAGGCACTCTGGACTCATCCCACCAATTACTCCACTTATCACCTGCAACAACTCCATCAATTTTTCTAACGTATCCTGAAGCATTTATGAATAATTCAGTGTCATAGAATTTAAAATCTGGTTCGCATGCAGTATAAAATATGTCAGCAACATCTGTGGCAAAATCATTGTCCCACATAAAAGATTCAATCCATGATTTACCCTCGGAAGTAAAAGAGTCTTTCAAGGTAACATGTCTATCATCATAAATTAAATTGGAAATGTCAACAAAGAAAGGAAGGCTGATATTATCAGATTCCATATATGTTTTTTTATTGAAAGCCGGAAATACGTTTGTATCACAAGAAAATTTAATATTGATGGGACTGTTACCAGACATTTGTCTTTTGAATCCAGTCAAAGATTTAAGTTCAGTTCTTATTTTATTTTTTGTTTCCTCACTTAAATAAACATCTTCGGGTTTTTTACCATCAACAAAAAAATCAGATTGATAAGCAATTTTTTCACCGAACATATCATGAACGTCTTCCATAATAGTATCTAAATCATATCTAAATTTTAATACAGTGTATGATTGACCTTCTTTAGGTAAAACACAATCTATTTCACATTTAATATATGAATCTCTTGGTTCTACGGTTCTGAACACATATTGAGTTCCACCATAAATCCATTTTTTTCTTTTCAAATACTTTGAAACTCCATTAAATATACCTTCCATTTTTAGTTTTTCCCCAATATTTTATTAATTATATTTTCAGTTTGTTTTGGTTTCATAGTGTACTTGTGTTGGTTTTTTTTAAACCAGTCTCTAACAACAAATTCCAAATCTTTTCTTTCTTTTTTTGCCCTCTTTCTGAATCCGGCTCTAAGTGCCTCCAATTCGTGAGATTGACCATAATATTTATGAGAAGATTTAGGACTTTTAGGGAATTCATATCCTGATTCATGTTGTTTAACATGTTCAAGTTCATGTCTAACCAATTCATTTAATTCATAAACAAGGTCTTGTAGTATTGTATTTTTTGAATTGGGATTGGTAACTATCATTATCTGTATTACATCATCATCTCTATAATAGTCCGCATCAGCATCAAAAGTATCCACTTTATCTGATTCTCTTAAAAATAATTCAATATTAAAATTATTTAGTAAGTTATCAAATTTATAAAATTCGCCCCCACTTATATCCGAAGGTAATTCAAAATCTCCACTTCTTTGGTATTTTACGAGATAGATAATATCATGAACTATTTTATTAGTTATATTATCATAAACATCCTCAGTTAGTATTTCTTTTATGTTTTCATTAATCTCCTTACTATAAACATTTTCTATCCCAATACACATTACAGGTCTTTCTTCACCCATTAAAGACAAAAAGTCTTTTAATTGTATCATACTTTCCACTCTTAATGGGTAGAAATCACTTGTTGAAGTTGTTACAACCTTATGTGTTTTACCTCCCATTAATGAGTTGATAAGCGAGTTCAATCGTCCTGTAGGTAAAATTGTCATTTTATAAGTTAGATATTCTGTTTCTTTACCAACAGTGATATAATTGTTGGTTCCTACAATCTTCATTTTAACTTTTGCAGGAAGTCCAGGAAGATGAGGTCCCATTGGGTTCTCAATTGTAAATGTTTTCTTATCTAAGTATTTGTTATATATTTCAATATCTTTCATCCTTAATAAATACTACATATTATAGTTGTTTTTATAAATGTAATTGATTAACTTTATTCTAAATTACAAAATATGTTTTTAGTTATTTATTTGGTTTCAGTTTTTTATTGTATTTGGAGGATGGTTCGTAGTTATGTTAAAAGAAATGGTGGTGATGTGGTATATGCAACTCCGGGTCTTGAAACACTCGCAATTATTGTAATGGCACCCGTACTTATGGTTGTTGATGTAACATTAACTTGGATTCGTTTGTATAGTGAAGCCGAAAAAGCAAGAAGAAATAATAGTTCTTTATAAAAATATTAGGAAAGATGGCAGAGCGGTCGAATGCGTCGGTCTTGAAAACCGAATTACTTGAAAGGGTAACTGGGGTTCGAATCCCTATCTTTCCGCTTAGAGAAGCAACCGCAAGCCATTCGGTATTTAGGTCTTTTTTGACATAATGGTCTCTGTCAGAAATGTAAATCCTGCTTCTCTTCAATTGTAAGGTGGTGAAACTGGCAGACATACCATTCAGTCACGGGGGCGCTGAAAAAAGAAAGTAGGTAATGAATATAGATTGACAACAAGCTGTCATAGATTTGTTCATTACTAAATCTCAGTATGGAGGTTCAAATCCTCCCCTTACAGCTTTATTTGACTTAAAACTTTAAATTTATTATTTTTTTAAAAAAATACATATGTCAAGAATAGATACTTTAAAAAAACAATTTCCTGAGTTAGACATGTCCCTAATTGATATTTTTCAAATGATGGACCCAACTAATACAAACAAATATTTACAACTTTTTTGTAAATTATTCTCAAAAAGATATAGGGACGATAATGTGGTAAAAGACAAAAGTTCTATAAGAGAATTAGGTGAAATCTCAAAAATGGTAGGAGTTGACGATAAAAACCTTTCTAAATCTCAGTTATTTTTAATAAGAGATATGTTATTTCAATATTATTCTCCATCCCAATTTGAAGACATTAAAAGTTTTATTCATCACATGGAAAAAGGAATAATTCCGGAAAATGACGTATGTAAATACTCAACATTTGATGATATAAGTTCAGCACTTTCTCTCTCATCTTTACTAGAGATTGAAAAAGAAATGGAAAGTCAAATACAAAAGGTGTACGATGATGAAAATTGGGTTGTTGTTTTACCTTTAACTTTTGAATCTTCAATAAAATACGGAGCCGGTACTAAATGGTGTACAACATTTAAAAACGAAAAACAATATTTTGCAAAATATTGGAATAGAGGTATTTTGGCGTATTATATTAATAAAAAAACTGGATATAAGTTTGCGTCATTTAAAGCATTAGATGGCGACGAAGAAGGAGTAACTTTTTGGACTGCGTCAGATAATAGAGTTGATTCTATGAACCTCAATATTGATGGTTATATGTATTCAATTATTAAAGAAATTCTTAATTCAGAAAAAACTAATTCAGAGTATTTGGATAAAGATATGAGAATTAAAGTTTGTAATTATTGTGGTGTCATTTACAATGAATCCAGAATAAGGCTTGAAGAAAATTATTATAATGATAACTTAATAGCCGAAGGAGAACTTAGTGTAGCGGATACTCCCGGTACTACCACATTATACATAGCTCCACCCATAAGCACAACTTTTGATGCTAATTTAGCCGTAACTTTTAATGGAGATTTTACTGACCGACTTACCGTTACAAACAACAATTTAAACAACAATTTTATACCACCACCAGAACCAGTTCCTAATATGAGAGCTTAATTAATTGAAAACCCAACTTATTGGTGGGTTTTTTAATAAAGTTATTTCTTTTTCTTACTGGCTAAATATTTGTCTAACGGTAAATCGCTTGGTTTTATTGGACTATATGGTTTTTCCCACTCTTTTCTCCACTCACCTCTTTCGTATTGAACAGGTGAAGGTTTAAAGTTTTTTCTCATTTTCATATTTGTTATATCATTTTCATCATCATCTTCTTCATAATCAAATCCGTAATCTTGAATCTCATCATTTTCGTCATCAATATACTCATCTTCAAAATCAGACTCAAAATCTTCATTTATGATTTTTTTAATTATTTGAACTAATTCTGATTCAGTTAATTTTACTATCTTTTTCATTTATACTATTTTATTATAAATAGTTATAATCAGACTATTTATTGATGAATATGGCAAATTTGCAAGAACTATACGACAAATATCAGGTTACTGAAAAGAATATGTCCACAGGTAACTTTAAGAAATTGGAAAAAACAATATCCGAGTTAGAAAAATTGGATAAAGTTTTATTGTTAACCTGTTCAAATAGATATAATTGGGATGAGAACAATGTTGATATACCTAAATCAACTATTTTAGCTATGATTATCCAAGAATATCTTGGAAATAAGGGAGTCCTTATTGATGTTCCTGAACTTAATATAGTTCCTTGTGAAGGAAATGTTTCAAGAAAAGATGGTAATAATTGCGGATTAAAAAAGGCTCTTCTTAAGAGTGATACAAAAAATCCATCAGGATATCACAGATGTTGGGCTAGTCTTAATGAGAAATCTGATGAACTTTGGAAAATAACCAAAGAATTGTTTGACTCAAATGCTGTAATATTTTTTACTTCGGTAAGATGGGGCCAAGCAAATATGTTTTATCAAAAATTAATAGAAAGATTAACTTGGATTGAGAATAGACATGCTACTTTAGGCGAAAGTAATATTGTTGAAAATATACAGTCAGGATTTATTTGTGTTGGACAAAACTGGAAAGGTGTTGATGTTGTTGATACACAAAGAAAAGTTCATACATTTTATGGTTTCAAACCTAATGATAAATTTTATTGGAATTGGCAATACACAACCAAAATCACTGATGAAACTCAAGAATCATATAAAGATGCTTTTCCTACTTTTGTTGATAAGTTTAAAGTTAAAGAATTATTATAGATTATTTCTTATCTTCTTTTAATAAGGTAGTTCCATCTTCTTCATCCATTTTTTGGACCAACATTTTATCTTTATCCGTGTCACTAAACCAATAATCAATAATTTTACCGTAACTACCAATAAATGCTCCCAACATTAAAAGAAGTAGTTCTTTCCATTGTTCGGACATTGTTGTATTTGAAGATATCGCAAACCCAATTCCTAATATCAATCCTAAAAAAGTTAAAAGTACAATCGCACTAATAACTAATCTTTTTTTCATCACTGAACTTAACAATCTTCTGAACGAGTGACCATCTGTATTTTTTTTCATAATTTAAATTTTTACCAAGAGTTTGATTAAGACAAACATAGTTGTTTTGAATATCTCTAAATTAACCATCGTTATTGTTTTTTTTAATAAATAGTTTTAAACTTGAGTTATGTTTTTTAAATCACTTTTTGCCCTTATTTTAATAATAGTAAGACTTTTAGTATCTGTAAAAGTAATTTCTTGGTTAATATTAAATTTTTTTAATAATATACCTCATCCTATTTCAGAAATAGAAGTTTATCTTGTAATAATTTTGTTGGATATTTGGTTGTTATCCAACAGTACTGAAATTGTTATAAGAAAAGTTGAAGATTAATTAATTATAAAAATTATAAGATAAGTTTTTTCTTGATATTTATAGAAACCAAGATACTAACCTAAGAAATTTAGAATTTCAGTGGATTGCCGTGTCTTTGGTATTAATGTAAAACCAAGATATAAAATGAAAAATCTATCCAAAGAAGAGTTATTGAGTAGGATGGAGGCGATTAATAGAAGTAACGCCCTTATTTATTTTGACCTTACTGGAAAAATTTTGGGTGTTAATGCGATTTTTTTGAAAGCAATGGGATATGGGGAAGATGAGCACGCGGAAATTGTTGGTAAACATCATAGTATTTTTGTATGTGAAGATTATGCAAGGTCGTTGGAGTACGAAAAGTTTTGGGACATATTAAGAAGTGGTAAGTATTATAAAGGAGAATTTGAAAGAAGGAAAAGAGATGGTAGTCTTATCAACTTACAGGCGACATACAACCCTATTTTTGATGAGAGTGGTACAATTACTAAAGTAATGAAAGTTGCTACTGACATTACTGCAATTGTTAATAGTAAAAAACAAGTGGACGCAATTAACAAAAGTACTGCCACTATTACTTTTGATATGAATGGTTTTATTTTGGATGCTAATTCTATTTTCTTAGAAACAATGGGTTTCAAATCTAATGAAAAAAATCAAGTTGTTGGAAAACACCATAGTATTTTTGTCAGTTATGAATATTCAAAATCCGATGAGTATATTAAGTTTTGGCAGAACTTAAATAATGGTAAATTTTTAGATGGGATATTTGAAAGAAAAAAAGTAGATGGTTCTACTATCTATTTACAAGCAACATACAATCCTGTCTTTGATAGTAAAGGAAATGTCACAAATGTAATTAAAATTGCGACTGACGTTACTGAATCGGTAAATAATAAAAAGGAAATTGATTTATTATCAAAAGATTTGCAACTACAGTTAAAGGAATCGGAGAAACTAAAAGATGCCATCGAAAAGGAGAAAAATGTTGCTTTGAACGATTTAGATGCAACTCTTAAAAAGAGTCAAAACGAACTCATAAAAATTATCGTTAAATGTGCATTGGGAGTTATTATTAGTGTTGGATTCATAACTACAATAATGTACTCATTTGCACTTCTTACACAGAAAGATACTCAAATAATTGGTTCAACTTGGAGTAATATGTTCAGCGTATTACTTACAAACGCCTTCTCAATAGTTGGCACAATTATGGGTATTAAGTACGCCACATCAGATGATAAAAAAGACAAAAAATAAATAAAATGGCAACAAATCAAGAACAAAGAACTATTGATTTAGAAAAAGAAATGGCAATTGATAAAGGTAAATCCGATTTAGTAGAAAAATTAGTTTTTATTTTATTTCCAGTATGTGTATCGGCAATCGGATGGCTATTAACTCAAGTAAATGTGTTGAATGATAAAATTACTGTGCTAGAAAATAAAGTTGCCATAGTTGTAAATGCAGAAAATAAAGCAATTCCTGTACAAGGGACTACAATTGAACTTGAGCAGTTGAGAGCTAATGCTATGCAAGCTAGGTCAGATATGAAAATGGATTTATACAACGTAATATATGAAGTTAAAGAAAATGCAATGCAAGAAAGAGCTGATATTAAAGCTCGTTTACAAGTATTAGAAGATAGATATAAAAGATAACTAAACTCTCATCAATTAAAAATGATTAAATATTTATAATGTAATAAACATTATAAATATTTTTTTTGTGCCTAAAATAAAAGTATTTATTAATAAAAGATAAGATATGTCAGAGAAAACATCACCGAAAGAATTTGAAAAATTATTATCCTCAATAATGAACAAGAGATTGTTTATTAGTATAACAGTTCTAATAACATTTTTAGGAATAATCGGAGGTATTGGTTTTGCAATTTCAATGCATACTGAAATGGCCGAACAATGGAAAGAATTACTTCTCCTACTATTAGGAGCCTTTATTGGTAGTTATGGAAAGATAATTGACTATTGGTTTAAAGATAATGATAAAGATAAAATGTTGGTCCAAAAAATGGACGAAGAAGATGGTGTTTCATTATCAGATACCTCACAAATGGATTTAACAAATCCAGAACCAACACCGATTATACCTGAAGATATACAAAATGCAATGGAAAGTACCCCCCAAGTCGACCCACAATTCACCACAGAAGATACCCCCCAAGTCTCCCCCCAAGTCGCCCCCCAAGTCGAAGTGGAAATTGACGAAGATGGTGATGGTACTATGGACGGTATAGATAAGGATGGTGATGGTGATATAGACGAATACTTTGCACACAGATATTGCGACCACGTTTGGGGGGATAAAGATGGTGACGGACAGGAAGAGTGTTTAGTTTGTGGAATAATCAAAGAAAATTAATAAGTATGTTATTTAAAGTAGGGTCACAAGGAGATGACGTAAAAAAACTCCAAGCAAAATTAGGGTTAACCGCAGATGGTGTATTTGGTCAGGGAACTGCTAAAGCAGTTAAAAAATGGCAAATAGATAATGACGCAAATCCTGATGGTATTGTGGGTAGTGAAACATGGAATAAAATGTTTGGTCCACCACCACAAATTATAACCGAACCAAAACAACCTCAAACTTCTTCAATATCAAGTGTTAGTGGGTTAAAACTAAAAAATTTAAAAGGTCATATACCTGACTCAGTTATTGCACAAATACCTGATACGGCATCAAAATTTAAAATTAATACACCATTAAGATTGGCACATTTTTTGGCTCAATGTAGTCATGAATCTGGCGGATTTAAAATAGTTCAAGAAAATTTGAATTATTCATCCACCGGTTTAAAAAATACGTTCTCAAAATATTTTCCTGGAAATTTAGCAGAATCATACGCAAGACAAGCTGAAAAAATAGGTTCAAGGGTTTATGGTGGTAGAATGGGAAATGGCTCGGAGGCAACAAAAGAAGGTTATAGATTTAGAGGGAGGGGACACTTACAACTTACTGGTAAAGATAACTATAACGCTTTTGGTAAAGCAATAAATGAAGATGTTATTTCAAATCCTGATTTGGTATCAACAAAATATCCATTATTGAGCGCTGCTTGGTTCTTCCAAAGATGTTTACCAAAATGTGATTTAGGTTCTTCAACTGAAGCTATAACAGCAGTATCTAAATGTGTTAATGGCGGCACTATTGGGTTGAGTCAACGTATTCAAGAGTTTCAAAAATTTTATAAATTATTATTTTAAATACATATAATTATGAACAATTGGTATGTATATAGACATATAAGACTAGATAAAAATGAACCATTTTACATCGGTATTGGTAATAAAAAAAATTATTTACGTGCATACGATGTGGAAAAAAGGAATGAAATTTGGAAAAAAATTTATAAAAAAACAAATATTGAGGTTGATATTTTATTTGATAATATAACAAAAGATGAGGCATCAGTTAAAGAACAGGAATTTATAAAATTATATGGTAGAAAAGATTTAAATACTGGTTTATTATGTAATATGACAGATGGTGGAGATGGAATTTGGAATTGTAAAAGAACGTCTTTTACCAAAGAAAAATTAAGACAACAAAAACTAGGTAGTAAAAATCCTCAATATGGAAAAAAACAAAGTGAAGAAATAAAAATTAAAAGAGGAATATATAAAAAGGGAAGAAAAGCGTCTGAGGAATCTATACGTAATCGTATTTTAGGTGCAATTAAATCTGGACAAGCAAAAAAAACATTAGTTATAACTTATGTTAGTGGTGAAGAAATTGGAATTTTTAATTCTTTAAATGATGCTCTTAGACATTTAGGAATAGATATAAAATATAATTCTAAAGCTAGTTTAGTTGCAAATGGTAAACGGAAACAAACTAAAGGATATATATTTAAATTTTTGTAAAACACTTTAACGAATTTTATAATTTATTAAAATAATACTTCCTGTGATGTCAGCAAGTTGATTTTTTTGATTTTTTTTAATATTTATTATCGCTATCACTCCCGGAGTGTTCTCATATATCCTTTCCAAAAGACCCGCAAATTTATTTGACGGGTCTTATTTTTTTTGTATATTTGCTATATGGAAGAAATAAAAATTATTGGAATATTTTTTTTATGTACATTTGTTTGGATGGCGTTTGAGGTTTGGAGAGCTCCTACATATGATGACAAATCTAATGGTAAATACACTGAGATAGAACCAACAAAAAAATTATCTAACTTTTTTAAAAGAAGAAAAAAATGAAAATATTATTTGCAGACAGTTTCGGAAAGTCACTAAAAAGATTGGTTTGGCATCAAAAACCAATCTATAAAGTTTATGAATTATTCAGATACAAGATTCCAATGTTTTTTGAGAACCTTTGGTTTTTTAGAAAATCACTTTGGGAATTTAGGTCTTGGGATTATTCATTTAATCTTCAAATGCTTGGTCGCTCTCTTGAAAAAACTGTCAATACCATTGAATATCATGGTCATGAGGTAGATGATTCAAGAATGAAGAAAGTTCAAAAAATGAAACGAGTTATTGAATTACTTGGTCATCTTCGTTCTGATTCATACATTGAAATGGCAGAAAAAGAATTGGGTAAAATTAAAGATATTGATTGGGATTTTGAAGAGGTTAAAGATAATCCCGATTATTTTCAACTCATTGAACCAAATTCTGAAGAAAAAGAACATAACAGAAATGTCTATAATAGAGCGGACGAGATTGAAAAAGAAGAATGGAAAGAGATTTGGAGAATCCTTGAAGGTCAAGACCATAGTGAGTATGTTAAATTGGTGGAATCAACAAGTGATGAGGATAGAAAGAAAACTGATTTGTGGTATAAATGGTTTGATGGTAGCGGCGCTAAACATTGGTGGGATTAGTGGATATTTAAATACAAATAAAATTATTTTATGATTGGAATTATATTGTTTATCTTAGCGTTAGTATTATCTCTCGTATGGTTATGGGCTGGTGGAATTGACTACATGTTAAAAAACCACCATGATTACAAAGGAGAAGATTTTTTAAATTGGACAGAAGACGAAAAAAACGACATTTTATGAAAATAACATTCATCAGCGACACTCACAACAAACACAAGCATCTCACAAGTAATGCCTATGGTAATATACTTGGAAGTGGTCATGTTCTTGTCCATGCTGGTGATTGTACTAGTGTGGGTAAGAGTCACGAAATTGTTAATTTTTTGGATTGGTTCAGTAATACTGATTTTACTCACAAAATCTTCATTGCAGGAAATCATGACTTTGGATTTGAATTACATACTGACATTGCAGATGAGTTCAAAGAAAAGGGAGTTCATTATCTTTTTGATAGTGAGGTTGTAATTGATGGGGTAAAGTTCTATGGTAGTCCTTGGCAACCTGAATTCTATAATTGGGCATTCAATCTTCCAAGAGGGGAAAAATTGGCTGAAAAATGGTCTAAAATACCTCCAAACACAGATGTATTGATAACTCACGGACCTGCTTTTGGCATGTTAGACCATACAATCTCAGGTCAACAAGTTGGTTGTCAGGATTTGTTTCACAGAATCATGGAAGTTCAACCTAAAATTCATGTTTGTGGTCATATACATTGGGCTTATGGTCAAAAAAACTTTAATGGTGTTGAATTCTTAAACGCATCTGTTCTTAATGAAAGATATGAGTATGAAAACAAACCAATTGTTGTTGATTTTGATGTTGAAACAAAACAAATTGATTATCCATGAAAAATAAAATAAATGATGGTCACTATTTGGAGTTAATGGATAGGTTACATGTATTAATGTGTAATTTGGAAGACCATTGTGTAAAACATCCTGTATCCAAAAAAAATAAAGAAATAAAATTTAAGTTAGAATACGCTTTAGGGCAACTATGGGACGCATACCAAGAAATTGGTAACGAATCAGTAAAAAAAAATGAAAATGGAATACAAAAAACTATATTTAGACGACATAAGAACTCCAAAGACTGAGGGTTGGGATATTGTTAGGTCTTACGAAGAATTTGTTGATTACATTCTACTAAACGGGATGCCTGATGAAATTTCTTTTGACCACGATTTATCAAAAGAACACACCAAATATTTTTTTAATAATGGAGGTCATGAAAATCCGCCAAATCCACAAGAAACAGAGTTTAATGAAAAAACAGGTTATGATGCGGCAAAATGGGTGTGTAATTATTGTTTAAAAAATGAATTACCGATTCCTAAATGGAATGTACATTCGGCAAATCCTGTAGGAAAAGAAAATATTACATTTTTATTGAGGAACTATGAAAAACAGTTAAATCAATAAAAAAAGGTCAGAATAATCTGACCTTTTTTTGTATCATAAAAGTTATTTATTTTTCTTCTGTTTCTACGGTTATGTTGGTATACACTGGACGTTCGTAAAATCTTATTAAGTTATTTTCTATTTGAGTAATTTTATCTTTTTTATTTTTAAATAAAATGAACTGATTTGTCATTGGATTAACAAACATAAAAACGTCCACATTCTTTTCAGAATATTTACTAGTATTCAAATAACAAGTCACCTCAAAAAAAATATTCCCCTCTGAATCTATATATGAACTAACACTTATAAGTGGTTTGACCTGTACATTATATGGAGTAGGTTTATAATCAATTCTTATATCAATACCTTGTATAGTGTCTCTAAAATCTCCAGAACAATACCTTATAATTTTTGTGTTTGGAAATCGTCCTTTTAGTACTTCAACAGCGAAATCTTCATTCTTATTACCAATCATTATTGTATGCATATTCAAATCCACCAATTCTTCTGTATACTTTCCGTCAGGACCAAACAAATCGTTTCTATTTTCTTCAATCCAACTTTCAAATGAAATTGGGTTTAAAGTTTGTTTGTTATTTTCAGAAAATAAGAATTCTAATCTTTCTTTGACTTTAAAATTTGTATCAAAACGATTCAGTATTGACCATTTGTCATTTTCTGAATGTGGAAATATATTTATCACCCCAAAACCTGTTTGACAATTATCATCAGGATTAGGTGCTTTCCCCCACATTCCGAGAGGTTTATATATCAATTCTAATTGGTGTCTTATGAGTGCAGGTATACTGTATGAAGACTTGTAAGATTCTAATAAAATTTTTATTTTTTTCCTTAATATGGTTTCGTCCATCATCATATTTTTTATTTATTTTTCATATCCTTAACTATTTCACCCATCGTTTTTTTCTTATTATTCCAAGGTTTGAATGAGCGTTTCCATTTATACTCTACTTCAACAGGTCCAAATGTAGTTTTCCTTGTATCATATCTCCAAATGGAAATAGATTCTTCGTCCTCATAAACGACTTCCCATTTAACGGGTTTTGATTCTAATTTTTTTTCGAATGGCATGTTACAAAGATATGAAAAATTATATTTTTCCTTCTCTTGAAGAGAAATAGTCTACTGATAGAGGAGCATAAACTTTTTCCTTTTCTTTTTTTCTACAATAACTGTGTTCCTTACAAAAATATTCTTCAAATCCTCTAATTCCGCCTATTTCAAAATCATACTTATCATTAACCTTCGAAAGTTCGGGTTTGATAACTTTTGTACATTTAAATTTATCAATCAAGTTGTATTTTTCTCTAAACGTACTTTTAACTTGTACTGGAACCCAATAATCTGAATTATCTCTCATTTGTTTTATAAGAAAATCAATACCTAAAATCATATCAACAAAAGAATAGTCATAGTTATATTTTTTATAAACAATTTTATTATCTTTTAACATATTTTCAAATAATTGTTCAGTTTGAAAACCTTTTTCCCTTACTTGTACAAGGGCTCTCATGAAATTATCATGATATTCTGATTTTTCGACTTTGAATTCTTGTGGGTTTAAAATTTTATTTAATAGTAAAATTTTATTCGGAGTCTTGACTAATTTTTTGTTTTCACCCACTTTATCATTTTCAATTCCTTTTCTAGGGTCAATAAGTTGAACATTTGGATAAAAAAAATGGTCGACCCAATTTTCTATAAAAAATTTACTTGGTGTTTTTTGTCTTGTAGTCCAAGTTCTTACTTGTTCTATTAAATCTTCATAGAAAAAGGTCACCAAAACCGCCATAGCGGTATAATTGGTATTTAATCTATTGATTAAGTGATAATTACCGTTCCCATCTTTGAAATAAACGTTGTATTTAGACATCCATTTTTCTCTCAACTCTTTTGCGATATTTTCTGCATTCGGACAATTCTTTGATAAATCTTTAACAACTTCGTCAATTTCATCTAATCCATTTTTTACAATGTCAGACTCATTATTTAATTCTTCCATTTGGATTTTGGATATTCTCTTGTTACTCGAAAAATACGTTTTAATCAAAGATTCCATATAGGGAGAATATTCTGAAAGATTTTCTGATATATGTGATTCTACAGATTTACAAAACTCTCTTAGATTGATGTCTTTAAATACCGTGCACCCTTCAATCTCTTTAGATTTTTTTTCTTCAATTAAAAGAGTCAGATACTGACTTTCAGTAATAATAATTTTCATTAATAATAAATATCTAATGTAAATAAAAATCCCCTCCAATAAAGAGGGGACTTAAAATATAAACATTATTGATTATTAATCCTTATCACTATTAAAACTATAACCATTGCCAAGTGTTTCATAACAATCTTCTTGAGTTTCTTCAAAATTGTTTGGAGTTCCTTTAACGTTTACAAATACTAATTCTGGATATTCACATAAATTAACTCCACTAAAATCAGCATTTTCACAATTACTAAAATTAATAAATTTAACGGTTTTAGGTAACTTTGAAATTGCTTTTTGTACTGATTTAGAATTAAATCCATCTAAAACAACAAAATCTTTATTAGATTCGTGTTTTAAATTTCCTGATTTTCCCATACTACGAATGTCATTTCTTTCACTATCATATGAAAAATCGGATTCAAAATTGTCATTATCTAAATCATTTTCAAGTTCGTCAAAAAAACTATCATCTTGTTCTTTAATTACTCTTTTAACCAATCTGACTAAATCAGATTCAGTTAATCTTACTATTCTTTTCATAAATTTTTATTTTATTATAAATACTCAAAAAAAATAAAAATCCCCCTACAATAAAGAGGGGGACTTAAATTAACTTTCAGGATTTTCCCCTGTGTCTTTTTTGTTGATGAACTTATCAACACTTGCAATACCAAAACAGGCTATTGTTAACCATTTGAATGAGTCATAAATAAATTCATTTATAACTAAATCCTTACCTATGGCACCTGTAATAATATCTGCAAGAGCAAACATAGACATCATAATAAATGACATAACTCCGATAACGGCTTTTTCGTTAATTGAATTGTCATCGCTAAACATTGACGATAGAAATTTTTTCATAGTATTTGGTAATTTACTTACCAATAAATATAACAAAAAAGGGAGACCGTCGCCTCCCTTTTTTTAGTCCCCGTCAGGACAATGTGTGTTTAATTTTAAAGGTTCGGCAATTTAAACGGTGCCGTTAGAGAAGGACGCTCTCCTTTTTATTCAATTTAAAGTCTGAACAAAAACCTATACAAAAAAGACCTGGTTATGTTTTTCCAATTTCGGAAGGAGTTAGATTACCAATCTGTAGGTCCGCCCGCATTTATTCAAGTTATATTTTTAATATTTAGAGAGGAGAAAAAGTAACTTTGGTGAGTATAGGGAAACAACCAAAAAAAATTCCTCTGTCCTTATTTCTTTTACAAATATACGAGAGATTTTACAACCTGTCAAATTTATTAAAGAAATTTCTGTGGTTGGGAGTGGAATCGAACCACTGGCACACGGCTTTCACACCGATGCTCTACCTATGTGAAGTCATGCTTCACAACTGAGCTACCACAACCATATGTGAAAAAACTTGAATTGAGTAACCTGAGTATCTTTCATTACCTATGGGCCTCAATTCTTTTACAAATGTATGAAGTATTTTTGAACCAATCAAATTTTATCTTAACATATCTAAATAAAATTTTACCGTTCTTCTTAAGATAGGTTTTTCTACTGATGTGAATGTATCTTCTAATACGGAAGATATTTTATTAACCAAATACTTCTTATTTTGAGAAAGCATATACAATTTGTCATCCACTAAAATCTGTTTGACTGGAGAGTCCATAAATTTCATATTGAATTCATAAACAGGGTAATTCCTCCTCAAATGAATTAAAATTTCATTTGAATAATTTCCTTCATATTTCTTACGAATATCTTCTTTTTCTTGCTCTGATAATATCATATAAATAAATATATCAATATTTATCTTCAAAAGGTATATATGAAATAAATTAGTATTTTATTATATTTCAATATGAAAACTCCAAAACAAAGGTATATAAACATCATTGAGAAGTACCTTAACGTCCTTAAAAAGGAGGAAGTGGAGTTGATGTATGGTAAAGGTTCTAAAATCAAAATACATACCTTAAATCCGTCTATAACGACTAATTCTATATTGGTTGAGTCTGTGATTATTTTGGGAGATTCCATAAATGAAGAAGTCTTGGATAGGTCTTTAGCTGATTACCTAATCCAAGACATCGTATATCTCATTTTTCCTGAAGCATCTATTAAGTGTATGGTAAGATGGGATGTTTAATTTTTTTTCTAATTTAAATTTGTTTTCATATATTTGCATCATGAAAACAAAAATATCGTTATTCATTTTAACATTTATTTTATTTGTAGGAATTTTTGCAAATTCATCTGATAAATCAATTAAGAATGATTTTTTACACACTTCTAAAAGATGTACTGTAAAAAAAATATCTTTTGGAACCGGAGATATTTTTATTGTAAAAATTTTCAAAAATAAAATGAGCTATAAAGTAGATAGTAAAAATGACGAAAATGTTGATTTTTATCTAAATTCTAATTTTTTCACAAATCAATCCCCAATTGGAGAAGTTTTAGTTAATGGGAAATTAATAAATAAAAAAGTAAAGATGGGAGGATATTTTACTTCAAACGGAGGTAACCCAACAATAACTTTATATAGTAGACCTTCGTCTTTATACTCTACTCAAACAAAATACATAGGAATAAAGAATGGTGTTTTAAACGAATCAATTTTTAAATCAAGACTTTCTAAATGGAAAACATACAGAACTTTATTAGGTAAAGACAAAGATGGTAATTTAATATTAATACATTCAGGAAGAAATGGTTTAGTTAGTATTAAAGATATTTCTATCATGGGTAAGTCTGAAGGGATGATAGATGCCCTTATATTTGATGGGGGGTCTTCTATTGAGGTTTTAGTTAAAGATGGTAATTATACTCATTGTTATCATTCGGTATCTGACATAGATAAAAAAAGACTAAAAATACATAAGCCATTTACATATATAACAGGAAAATTTAATTGATTTTTTCAATACCATTTAAACATTCATAATTTGACATATACCCTGCGACTTCTTTAACATAATTGTGAGTAGTTAATGGGACTCCCTCATATTCTCCTTTATACTTTTCAGTCATTTTGTTCGGAATATAGTTTGGTATTTCTTGAGGTAATACCGTTAAAATTAAATTTGGTTGTTTCTTAGGGTATGGTAAATATTTATGGTCTTTTGCATTACATGGTGCTGCATAATTTTTATCATTTGTTTTACACCATTTAATTGGTTTTCCGATATTATGTGCGGCTATTGAAATATCTAACGCCCCGTTACCTGTTCCAGGAGTGTTTGTTGCTTTTGATGATGAATATCCTACCGTTTTTGCTAATTTATAATTATTTACTAGATTAACTATTGCCCCCATTCCGGCGCCAATTACAGTATATATTTGGTCTCCATTTATGTTGAACAATTTTTCCATATTAAGATTATTCCATGTTGATAAACGTATTTGTGCCGGACCATAACTACCTGTTCTACCACCCAACTTGTGTTTTCTTGCCCATTCATATCTGTTTAAAAAATTGTACACATTTTTTTTAAAATACCTTGGGGTGATTTCAAACTGACCTTTACTAAAACTAATAAATTTGGTAAAATTAGATTCCCTACCGATAATTCCAATAGATGCTTTTAAAAACATTATTAATTCTTTTTCAGTAATTCCTAATTTTGAAATTATGTATTTTTTATTTATCATCACATAAACAACTAGTGGAACCATTGTATATGGTACGCAACTTATAATACCAAAACTTTTAATGAAATTATTAACACCAGTATTTATTTCTTTAAAGTATTTATCTTGAGCTTCGATTGCAGGGCCAATACTTTTTGGGTTATTGGACTTGTACCCAAATCTTTCTATATGTCCTGGCATTTTTTCGTCAGGTTGTTCAGATAAAATTCTTTTAATTATTTCACCTAAATCCTCCTCTGTTAACTTTATAATTCTTTTCATTTAGTAGAGTTAATATTTTTTGACACTTCATTATCAGACACAACCCAAACTATCATAGCATCATTTTTACTTAATAATTTATTAGCCGGGGTTGCATGATGTAAACCTTGGGTTTCGTTGCCAATGTTGTGTAATATTATCGGCATACCATCCTTAATTGCTGTGACAAACCCAACATGAGTGTTAAAAGTGAATTTACCTTTCACTTTCACATTACCGTCGTTCTGTAAACCTTGTAATTTAATTCTCTGACAGAATGCTTGCCCTTTATTTGTTGATGCATTATAATACATCCCTACAATATCTCCAAGCTGTAAATTTTTATAATTAAATGAAGTTCTTTGTGGATAACTATTTGTAACTATTTGAGGAATATTTCCTTTGCATTTTCCATCCATGTGGTCATCTTTATAACAATCACATATCTGAGGACTTACTTTGTTTTTAACTAAATTGGTATAAATTTCATTCCATTTAATATCATCAGTTCCAAACATGTTGTATTTTTCAACACCTTTAGCTTTCATATTTTGAAAAGCAAACCATGCATTTGATTTACGCTTAACCAATTCTTCATTGTATGTTGATAAACATTTTATCATATACGCAGCACACCTTTTATCGTCACCAGTGCTAATTATTGTGTCTTGTTTAGAATTTATTTTTGAACATTCTTCTTTTGAAATTCCAACACATGTATATTTTTCTTGTTTAGGTTCAACTTTTAGTGAATTCTTACTTTCGTATCTTTTTAATGCTGCTTTTGTTAGAGTACCAAAATACCCTGTTGGGGTCATCGATTTAGTTTTTAAAAATCCTAATTTAAATAATTTTGACTGTAATTCTTTTACATCATTAATTTGTTTTGGATTATTTCTTCCTCCGTCACCTAGTTTCAAGTTTTTTGGGTTAATATTTTCTTTATTTGCATTTGGGTTTAAAGGTGAATATGTGGGTATGAGAAACTTAGATTGCTCATTCAAAACTTTTTTAACAATTTTTTTTAAATCTTCCTCAGTCAGTTTTATTACTTTCTTCATAATTTATATTGCTCCGGAATTTATTCTACTATGCAATTCATTATTTTCTTTTTGCAAGAATTCAACTTTAACTGATAATGCGGCAACTTTTTCAGTTAATTGTAATATTAATTGTCTCATTTCATCTTTTTCTTTACTACCGTCTGATAATAAGGTTTCAAGTTTTATGATTCTATCTCTGCAATCGTTCTTCATAAAATCTTCATCCTTTTCTTTTCTCATTGCTCTTTTTTCCCAATATCTCCATCCGCTTGTGGAGCCTAAAACGGTAATTGCTGTAATCATTACTGCCCATATTGATGAATTATCCATTAACAATTTTATTATAAATACCTCATTCTAATAAAAAATCTTTGATTAATTATATTTCCGTTATTATAACTTCCGAACCCATCATAGACTCAATAAAATATTCAATATCAGAAATATTATATTCCAAAGTATGTTTAACGCAAATAAAAATATAATAGTAATCTGTAATCCAAGAACTTGTTGAATTGTGAAATCTACTTTTTTCACCACATTCAATTTCATTTATTAATATTAAATTAGGATAATACTTTTTACATATTTTTTTCACAAATTTTATTATTGATTCCTTATTTTTTGACATGATTTATATATAATAGTTATTAAAAAAAAATGTCCCATATGGGACATTAATATTATAAAATAAATGAGACAAATTCAATTACTGGCCTTTAATCATTGCCAAGCCGTGTTTGATATATTCTTTGGCTCTGTTTGATACGTGGTCCATTTCAAAAACTTTTTCAATATCTTTAACAAGTTCTTCACCGTGTTTGTTTTCTTTGTAAAGTTCAATAATTTTATCCATTGATTTATTACATTCTTTCTTTGTTTCGTCAAAATAATTGTAAGGCTTATATGATTTAAGATTGTTAACAAGTTTAAACGCCAAATCTTCACCACCATCAGTAATTTTAGGATGTAATCTTGCTGTTTTTAATAGCTCAAGAACGTCTGTAAGTGCGTTAATTCCCGACTTTCTAAGTTGTACACCTTCAATATAATCCTCTACATCATCTCCACCAACAATTTCGTCTAAACTCTTTGTATTTCCTTTGTGACAGAATAACCTTTCTTCTTTTTTAGATGATTCTGATTGTTCAAAAAAATATTGATTTCTAATACTTGTTTTTTCTTCTTCTGTTAATATAAATCTCCTGTTCATATACATAAATATTCTATCTAATTAAATAATTATTATTATGAAAAAAATAATTATTATTCCGTTATTATTATTGACTTTTTTATCATTTAGTCAAGACACTGTTAGATTAACACATAATAAGTTTACGACAATTTACTCAAAATCTAAAGCGTATCCAGTATTAGTACAATGGTGGGTTACAAAAAAACAAGTTTCCTGTCCAACTCCATTAAAAAGAAATGACAGATTTGTTCCTGACCCTTTATTACCAAAAGAAACTGATTTGGCTATGTATTATAAAGGAAGTGGACTTGATAGAGGACATATGTCACCAGCGGCGGACAATTTATGTGACGGAGAATTGGTAATGAACGAATGTTTTTATTTTTCTAATATGTCACCACAATATCATTCATTAAACGCCGGTGATTGGAAATCATTGGAGACGTTTACAAGAGAATCTGCATTGAAATATGATTCAATTAGAGTTTGGTGTGGTAATATTGGGGAAGTTAAAAAAATAGGCAAGTTATCAATACCTGAGAAATGTTGGAAAGTTATTTACATAAAAAATCAAAAGAAATATTATTACTATATTTTCAATAACGACCAATCAAAACCTGATGGTATGTTAAATAATGAAGTTAGTCAGGTAGAATTTAAAAAATTAATCAAGTTAAAATTAAGTTTATAATGAAAATATTAAAAGAATCAGAATTAAGATTATCTATTAAAAAAGTTTTACTAGAAAGATTAGGAGTTCCTGAAGGAATATTGGAAACGGCCGAAAAGTTATATGATGATATAATTAGAGAATTAGACCAAAATACTTTTGACGAAAATGAAAAAGAATATGAATTTGATTTTAATGTAAATTACAAGATAAGTGATTTGGATATAGATTCTGTAAAAGTTTATTTTGAAATAAATAAGTGGAATAACACCTCCAAAAAAGATTACGTGATATTGGGATTTGCAACTCCATTTGAAAGTACTTCTTATAATGATAGTGAAAAGTTAACAATTGTTACTTCATTTGATGAATTTATAATTAAATTTAAATTTTTAGTTCCACAGAATTGGAAATTTGAAGAATTGGTTAATCTAATTAAGAAAGATAAATTGGATATTCTTAATTCTCTATCTCATGAATTAATGCATGCGTATGATTCTCATAAATCCGGATATGATGACGCATCTGAAAGAGCAACATATCAAGCTGCACAAAGTATATCTTTTGGAATTGAACCAATAGATAAATTTTTACATTTTTTATATTTTACACATGCGACAGAAAATGTGGTTAGACCAACTGAAATTGCAATGGCAATTAAATCAGGTAAGGTTAGTCAAAAAAATTTTTTAAATTTCTTGAAAGATAATGAAACATATAAAATGTTAGACGAAGCCAAAAATTTTTCATATGAAAAACTAAGAAAGGAATTAAAGGACTTTATTCCTAACATAGATAAAATCGGAAAAAAAATGAACCATAATATGGGTTCAAATGATGAAGAAAAAATAGATGAGATATTAAGAATAGTTTATGTTAACTTAATTAATAATAAAGCTCAGTCTTATGTTAACCTAATGACTTCAAACATTATAGAAAAAATGCTTGGTTTGCAGGGTAAAAAGGGAGAACACTTTCAAAAATTTCTCAGAAAAATACAAAAATTTAATAATACTAAAGATTTTTTTAAAAATGAAGAAAAATTATTTAAATTTGTTGCAAATAACATGATTAAAAAAATATCAAAACTTTATGACATGACAAAATCAGAAAACAAATCAATTAAAGATTGGGATTTATACCACAAAGTTAATAACACAGATAAGAACTTAACAACAGAAATTAAATTCAAAGTAAAATAAAAAAACCACCGTAAGGTGGTTTTCTTTTAATAAAGAGTTTCAAATATTTTTTTTGATAACATATCTTCGTTGTCAAAGGCTTCTTTTTCCCAAGGCCTATTATCATAATCAAGGGAAGACAAATCATATTTTTTTAAATTCCAAGTTATTTCACCATTTTCATAAAACAATTGTCCTGAGTTATACTGATATATGTGAATAATTTCATGTGAAATTACTTTAATCGCCTCGCCCCTACTCATTTCGTCAATGTATAAATAATACACTCCATCAAAAAAACGAACATGAGCTTTTAATTCACCATTAAATTGTTCTTTAGCTTCATCACTTAATTTGTCAATAACAACATATGAGCCCATGATACCTTGTGATGACAATCCAACACTCAATATTGTGTCATAATATGAAGGCAATCTGTTGTTTGTAATTGTATTACCATTTGATTCAAATAATTCAACTTGATTAAAATACCCATAATCTTCCTCCGCAGATACCGTTAAATAAAGTGCTCCAATCAAAAATATTGAAAGTATTATTCCTGTAATTATTAATAATTTTTTTTTCATATCTTATAAATATTAAACCCCTTACGTAAATAAGGAGTTTAACATTAAATTAATTCTATTGAATTTATTTTATTTCCTTGTTGTATTTGGTCTATTATTTCTAAACCATCAACTATTCTACCAAAACAAGTATGATTTCCATCAAGATGTTGTGTGTTTTGTCTACTGTGGCAAATAAAGAATTGTGAACCACCTGTGTTTCTACCTGCATGTGCCATAGAAAGAACACCTTTATCGTGGAATTGCTTTGGTGATGATACCTCACACTCAATAGTATAACCAGGTCCACCATTACCAATCCCATTTGGACACCCTCCTTGAGCAACAAATCCAGGAATAACCCTATGAAAGTTCAATCCATCATAGAATTTTTTACCAATAAGGTCTAAAAAGTTTTTTACTGTGATTGGGGTTTCATTGTCATATAATTCTGCAATCATATCCCCTTTTTCTGTTGAAATTTTTACTCTGCTCATAATTTTTTTTTAAATATAATAGTAAAAATCACAAAATACAAGTATTATTCATTTCTTCTTTTCTGATGGCAAATGTTGATATTTTTTCACCTATTTCAGATAGAATATTTACAGTCCATAATCCAAATTTATAGTCAGTAACTTCTATTTTTTCTTCAGAAATAAATCCCATTTCAACTAATCTCATCTTAAAACAAAAATTACATTTTTTACATGGAACTTTTTGTAAAGTATCAATTTTTTTAAAAATACTCATAATAAATTATTGATGTAGTTTTTGTGTTTGGTTAAAGATAATATTCATTTTGACTTTCAATTGTTCAATAATCTTTTGGTCCTCTTCTGAAACTTCAAAAGATTTACTTTTTATTTCTCTAATCTGTTCTTCAATTAAATTATATCTCCTAATACCTTCATTGTATATAAGAGCCCTTTGTTCATTTGTTAAATTCATATTATGTAATGTTATGCAAATATAAAAAAAAATGAATACCTTATGATATTCATTTTTTTTAATTACGTGCAGAGTATTTTATTTTTTTTTTACTAAATCGGCAACATCCTGAGCGTCTTGTTGAACATCTTTTGCTTCGGCAATAACATCTTTAACTGAGTTTATTGCTTCTCCAACCGCTCCAATGTTTTTATGTTCTACAACATCAATAACTTTATCTGCGGCAATTTCAGCTGTCTCAACTACATCTTCAAGATTTTCTTCAATCTTATCAATGTCGCTTAATGTTTTTTTAGCTTTCTTTTTTTGTTCGGCAGATAATAATGTTGTCTCATCAACAAATTTATTTGCCTTTTCTTCTAAAACATCAATTTTACTAAATAATGATTTCAAAAATGCGAATAACTTTTTCATAATGTATTGTTTACATATAAATACATTTTGTTTAGTTAAAATTTTTAATAAGCAACATTATTTGACCGAACATCAATGTAAAAATCTGAATTTTCATACTTTTTTAGCATAAAAGGTGGAATACCCATAGTTGAGGGTGGGTCAGGAGATAATTTATAACCCAAATAGTCGTTAATATCTTTAATTATAGTTTCTCTGAACACTCTACTATCATTTCTAACGTTTGGGTCTTCCTGATTATACCAAACAATGATATATGGAAGATTATACATGTTATAGGCAACACTAATCTCTTCAATATTCATATCTTTATAAAATACAGATATAAATTTCTTTACTGAGTCAGCGGCTGTTTTTTTATCTTTCATAAGGTATCAAATTTAAATCCATAGTTTATTTTATCCATACCAAATAAATCTATCATAGTGTGAAAATCTTCAATAATTTCCTGTTCTATTTCATATTCAGTTCCGTCCATTTGAAAAATAAAGTCAACAAAAAGTTTATCACCAAAATCATCTTTGATGATAATTTCAAAATCAATAATATCTTCATATTTTGGTAATATTATTTTTCTTATGTATTTACTAAATTGATTTTTTATTTGAGTAGTATCCATTACTATATATTTCTAGGTTCATTTAAATGGTATTTATCTTCACTATAAGGAATTGTTACTACTAATGGGTCTATACCCAATAAATCCTCAAGTCTATTAGTAACATCATTATCTATTTTTTTGAAAAAACCAGAGTCCCTAACAATATCAAAGAAAAGGGCAACAACAATGTGGTCAGTTGATTTTTTTGTAAAATTAATTTGTACTCTGTAAAGACCCTCAATTTCCATGGGTTTAATTATTTTCATAATCAATTTTGTTAATCGTTCTTCTGATATTGTGTATTCCATATTAAACAATTCTTTTAACAAAATATCCCATATTGGCCATATAAGATTTAATGAATTCAACGTAGTCGTGATGTTCCACACCAAAAACATCTCTTATTAATTGATATAAAGATTCACGAACAAACAGTAATTCATTATCCTTATCATATACCATTTGATTGTCCTGACCTGTACCCCAACTGAGGATGTCCTTTGCCTCTATGACTTCATATTTTGAAAGGTAGTCATCAAGAAATTTAACCATTATGGTACTCAATCTAGATTCGGATATAATATATCTCATAAAATATAAATATGATTGCAAGTAAAATTACTCGTCAATGTAAGCATCAATAAGTTCTTGCATGGATAAACCTAATGTATCAATTCCAAGAAGATTCATTAATTTTTCCTCACTAATTTCAGCGTCACTCGTGTCCGCAATTAACCATTTTTCAATCCTATCTTGAGCCAAATATTCTTTACCACCGGCTTTAATCAAAAACATAGGTCCAAACATATTAAGAAAATGATTTCCAGCATTTTTACTCATCATGTGTCTAAATTCAATAGGTAAATCCCAGTAATCAGTTATCATTTCTATGTTATTAGAAAGGTCCTTCTTAAAATATTTTTTTATTAAGTTTTTAACCTGAGATTCTGATATAATGTATTTCATAATTAAGCGTTCTCAACATTTATTTTAGTGTATCCCAACTCTTTAAGGTATTCCCTAACTTTATTTCTAAACGCATATAAATGAGTTTCTCTGTGTGCGTTTTCTTTATATATTATTTTCATATTAGAGTTACCAGTAACTTTTGGTTCAAATCTGATTGAATGAACATACTTACCGTCAGGCATTGCCTTAATGTGTTTTTTGATTTCTTTGTTTAAAACGTTTTTAATCCAAGCTTCTTCATTTTCAGATAATATATCAAGACTAAGATTAAGTTTTCCATGAGCAACGTTACCATATTCTATACCCAAATAATCTTCAAAAAGCTGTATTAACTTTTTTTGTAATCCATATTGGTCTAAATTTAAGGAGGATGGGTCCTTTTTTAAATAAGAAGGATAATCAACATACAAATTTACTTCAACCTCATATGGTTCATCTTCTTTAAGTTCAACTCTAACCCAACTAGGTATTTCCAATTGTTTAATTAAACGTGGAATATGTCTTTTGTATTGTTCGGTAAACTTTTCTTCGCTTCTTAATGATGGAAGAGTATATGCACCAATTTCTGCCAAGTATTTTCCATAATGTGGTATTCTAAATCTATTAAAATTAACATCTACTTCACCAAAATATCTCCTATATTTATCACCAAAAGTTTGTATCAAAAACTCTTGACCAAACTTTTTTAACAAAAAAGAAAAAGGATATTTCTTAACTTCTTCACCCAATTTATCTCCAAGCCAATTTCTAAATAAGAAAATAAATAAATCGGTAAAATCATTATCATCATATTTGCTCAAATCCTGATTAACTTGTTCAACAATAGTTTTTACCATATTAATTAGTTGAGATTCTTGTAGTGTGAGTATTTTCGCCATAAAAATAAATATATTATTTCACATAAAAATGAAAAACCCACTATTTGTTAATCATAATTGTTTCCATCATAAGGGAACGCAACACTTTTAATTTTATTTCATAGAACCTCTGAACGCCTCCATGTCCAAAAATACTGTTCCGCCAACAAAAACTTTATTTAAGATATCTTGTCTTGTATTGAGATTGGCGGCTCTTGAGAATGGGGTCCCTTTCAAATTTAAATCATCGGCAACAAAGGTTAAGTTTCCAAGAGATTTGATATCTGTACCTGCTAAATTTAAACCAACTTTACCAAAAACATATGTTAGATTTCCAAGAGATTGGATAGGTGATTTAAAAAAACTCACATTACCACTAACTTTTGTTAGGTTCCCCAAAGAACGAAGTGAAGTGTGATTGGCTCTTAGATTACCCCATATTTCAACAACTGAACCGAGAGTTTCAACATCTCTTCTATCAGTTAACTCAACTGTACCAATAAGAATATAAGGTGGATTACCTTTTCTTTTTAAAAAAACTTGTAAATCATCCCAATTATTATCAAATAAATCAAATGATAATTTAAGAATTTTATCTTTTACTTTTTCTAACTGGTCTTCTGTTATGATATATTTCATTAAGAATAAATACCCAAATAAATAAAAAACCCTACCAATAAGTGGGGTTAATATATCATTCATCTTCCAATCCATCCATTAGGGTGCAATCCCAATCTGAAATATCATCGTTAAAATCCATATTTAATTTATTTAACACCCATTCCACTTTTGTCGCTTCATTAGATATTGAAACATGTGTTGTATCTACCTTGTAATTTAACACCTGATTAACCTTACCAATTTGGTGACCAGTGGATGCAGTTCTAGTTACATTATAATCTAATACCTCATCCACATTACGCAGATTTTGACCTCTAATTAAAGTTATATTCAACATATCTTCTACCGTTCTTTCTCTGTATAACTTATGAGGTTGGATTGTATCCACCTTGCAATCTAACACCTCTTCTACCCACTGAGTTGAGACACCATAATTTCCTGTAGTTTTGTTTACCTTGTAATTTAATGCCTCTTCCACCCAACTGTTATTACACAACAAACCACTACTTTTTGCATGTACCTTACAATTTAACACCTCTTCTATCCATTCTGACATAATAGATTCAAATTCATCCCTTTCCAAAGAGAATACAGAAAAAAAATTAGGAAAGAAATCATATCTCCAATACAACCTTCCCACTTTTTCATATTCAAAATACCAATACTTATTCTCCCTGTCAATAAACCATATTGAATCATTATAGTCAATTATTTCAGCTTTGGATAAATCCTTATATAACTTATTAAAAATAATTTTCTTTAATTTATCGTGTATCATATTGCAAAGATAATAATTGTTTTTGAAATAAAAAAACCCCTCATTTTGGGTGAGGGGTTAGTTATATTTAGTTACTTTTCCAAATAACTTGAACCTTTATTAAGCGCCAACTGAATAGTTCCTGCTTTTGAGGCAGTTCCTGCAGATTGAGCCACTTTATTATTATTTATAATTGAACCCACAACTTCTGAAGTTACTTCACTTATAGAATTTAAAATTTCTTTTGAAATATTATTAAAAAAACTTAAAATCTTAGAAGACCATTTTAAAAGAAAAGTTAATCCAGTGTTATCTGCAATCCATTTTATTCCTGTTGACAACCATTTACCAACATTCGATAATTCAGATATAATTTTTGATAAATATGGTTTTAATGATGCCCAAATTTTATTTGTTTTTAACCATTTAAAGACTTCGGATATTGAATTGAATCTTTTTTTCGCTCCTCTCATAAGTGGCGCGAATAGTCCTGAAAATGCACCAGAAGTTACAATGCCGATAACATCAACAACAATATTAAACCAGTCTGTTTCTCCAATTACAGCTTTATAAATGTCAAATGATAATAGAGCTCCATATGCTGTCATAACTGCGGGTGCAGTCCAACCTAACGATGTTAAAAAAACCTCAATCGCCACTCCTGCGGGTGAAAATAGTTTTTCTCTGAAACTTTCCATTATTTCGTTTAGATTTGACCCTTTATTTAAAGGTATTCTTAATGGGTCTTGGATTTTATTTGTTTTTTCAAATTGTCTTCCTTTCCCCAAATAATCCGAAGGGTTACTAGGTTGAGCAATTTGCAATTGTTCACCCATTAAAAGTTTATATTGAGTTTCTGTAATTATTATTTTCATAAATAATATTATTTTACAGCCATTTTACTGAGTGCGGTGTGTATGTTTTCTATAGCATCATCAATATTTTTACTCATATCATTTAAAATAACCAATCCTTGTTGGGTTAATAGATTTTTTTCCTTGATTTCATCAAAATAAGTTTTTAACTCACTTATTTCTTGATATATATAGTCTAAATAAATCGGTTGTCCCGGTGCAACATTTAATTTTTTAGGTATTTGAGAGGCATTACCTATAAGAAAATCAACATAGTCATATTCTCCGGCCTTTACAGGATTTTTAAATTGCTTCATTCTTTTAATATCATTCATTATAACCGCAACCTCATCCTGAACAGGTTTTAACAATGACCTAACATAATCTGTCATTTTAACAGAGCTATATTTTGACATAAGGTTTTTAATATATTCAGGTGCGTTAATATGATTCATACCTTTACTTTTACTTAATGTTTTTAATTCAGGTGATACCAAATTTTTAATGGTTTTCATCCATCCTTGTTCATTAACCAATGGTTTTACATTACCAAGTTTTGATTCAACTAGTTTTGAGAAATTATCTATAGATACTTTCATTCCACCTGTATGTTGTTCACGGATTGCATTCTTTTCAGATTCCGTCATGTTATTTAATAAGTGCTTCATATTATTTTATTTTAATATAAATACTATGGATATATATTAAAATCATTTTCAACACTAGCAACCTTACTAATATTCCGAATATAAGATACAATTTCATCACCACGCTCTGCAAGACCAATATCTTGGTTTCCATCTTGGTCCAGGATTATCGCAATTATGTCTTGCTCTAAACGATTTTCTACGTTCAGGATTATTTTTTTTGATTGTCATTCTCTTACCGTGAGCAGAGCTTCCACCAAAACCAAAATTAACTTTTACAACCTTACCCTTATCGTTTTTAACATATACCTTAGACTTCTTCACATCTCCTTGCATAACTTTACCAAGTTGAACTTTTCTACCTTGATATTCCGCTTCAGTCAATAAGTCACCAACAACAAAGTTGGTTTCTTCAACTGAACCATAGTCATCTTCATATAAAGTTTCATTTTTGGGTTTTATACCCTTCTTCTTCATATTGATTGCAATTGCTGCTTGTTGTGCAGGACTTGATGCCTCATCGGTTTCTCCAACAGATTCTTTTTTTACACAGTTTGGATATTTTTTGCCAAACATTGTCTTCATTCCCTTTTGAGTATAACCTTTCCAGCACTTTTCAGTGATTTCACCCTCTTTCATTTCCTCAGTTTTCTTTTTGGAATTTTCTTTACGAGTTTTGATGTATTCAAATGCGGTTCTAAGTCTATCTTTAACCTCAGGGTCTTTTGCTCTTTCTAAAGCGACTCTAAGTCTTTGATGAATTAAATTAATAATTTGAGATTGTCTGGCGTGTGATTTGGATTTGAAACTATCTTTACTCAAGGTATCAATAATATCTTGTTTGGTTCTGAACTTTACCGTAACAGTATCCTTAGGGTTTTCATCAGTATACAATCTTCGGTCGGAATCCTTTGGTTTTTTCCCAGTTCCTACTTTTGGGTCTGACTCCTTAAGTATTCTACTTATAATTTTAGCTAAATCAGATTCTGTTAACCTTACTATTTTACCCATAACAAATTAATTTATTATAAATACTGATAAAAACAAAAAACCCATCAACATCTTCTTCTACCATCGTAGTATTTTTCAGTGACATCAACATAAAATAGCTCCTCCAATTCTTTTACGACTCCAGCATAATCAAAATCATCAATCAGATAATATTCTTCATGAATATCGTCCATTAAATGATTATAAAAAACAGATTCATAATCATCAAAATTATTAAACTTACAAGGATTAACATACTTCAAGACTTCAATAGATGTTTTCTTAACCAAATCATATCTTCTTAATATCCAAAGCTTATTAGGAGATTGAACTAGTCTATCATATTGGTCTTCTGTAATAAGGTATTTCATATTAATTTAATCTTTCTCAAAGGTATAAACTCCTTCAATATATTCTTTTTTTCCGAGATAATTTGACATCCATACCATAAATGACTTATCTGTATCATTATCAGACAATGAAAACACCCCCTTAACTGTATTCCACATAGGTTCAAAAACTCCCAATCCAACACCATGATAAAGACTATCACTAATTTCAAATACCATACCACCATTTAAGTTGGTATACCAAATATATGTTTGACCAAATGAGGGAGATGTATGTTTTTCCAACGGACCAACATAATTGGTTATATATTTTTGAACCAATTCATCAATACGAGATTCTGTAATAACATATTTCATATCAGATAAATACAAAAAACTTTATAATTTTCTACCCTTAGCAGATGGGGTTTTTAGATAATCTTGGTAGTCCATACTAAAAGTCAGACCATCTATTTGTTTTTTATAGACAAAATAATTAAATCTCATTTTTATTACCTCACAGTAATTTCCCTTAAAAATAAATGTGGACCCAACCTGTAACTGGCATCTATTTTTATAGATATTCTGTCTCCAAAATTTATAATGAATATCCATATCTTTATTTATTTACATTTAAAACGTCTTCCACCTTTTTAAAAGCATCAACACCAAGTTAGAAAGTTTTATTTACCCTACAATCCAAAACATTATCAACCAGATTTAACAAATTTGTACTTGCAAAATTGGGTTTGGTTACCTTGAAATTTAACACCTCTTCCACCTTTGGGATTGAGGATGGCGCATGAGTTGCAGTTGTATTTACCTTGCAATTTAACACCTCTTCCACCCACTCAGATAGAACCCATTGGAATTCTTCACGTTCCAATGAAAACAATGTAAAGAAATCATTGAAATATCCAAATCTCCACCACAATATATCTGGCCTTTGATATTCAAAATACCAATACTTATTCTCCCTATCAATAAACCATATTGAATCCTCATATGGGATAATTTCCACATGAGATAAGTCCTTATATAATTTATTAAAAATAATTTTCTTTAATTTATCGTGTATCATATTACAAAGATAAGAAAATGTTCTAATAAAAAAATCCCCACATTTTATTGTGAGGATAATGAAACACCATTAGTGTCAGTCCATCAATACTATCAATGGAGGGGCATTAAAAACATTCATCTTCAAACTCCATAACTAACTTATGAAAAAACCATTCACCACATAAATCTTGAACCTTAAAACCAAAATCAGAAGATAAATCTTCGGATATTTCTTTAAATAAAATTTCTAAAGCAGAATTAATGATATATTCCCCATACTCGTCTCCATTATCAAAACTATCACACATATCAAATCCTTTTTTTACGTATTTAATATAAGGTAAAATTTTTGAAGACTTTATACCAAATCTTTTAATTTTTTCTTCTATTTCTTTGTTTTTCTTTTCATACGCATTTACCTTTTTTTCATCAAATTTGTTGTGGGATTCAACCAATTCAACTCGATTGGGACTTACTGGTAAATTAATAAAATAAGCGTCATATGATTCTTCAGTATCTTTAAAAACATCATATCCATCCAAATTAACTTTATATATATAAAAGTAATCAATTGCGTTGTTTGCACCATAGAATCTAGCGGTTGCAATATCATCCCAAAAATATATATTTTTTGTATATTTCATATTGGGAGAAAATGGTTTAAGTCCAATTTTATCTAAATCAGGAGTGTTTGAAGTATGATAAAAAACTTTTCCTGTGGTATCAACAATTTCTTTCTTTGGACTAATGAAAACCGCAATTGAATCGGGATTCTGCAATTGAGAAGAACTTATCATCTCTCTCACCGATGGAGTGTTTTTAATATCATTATACAAGGAAATACCATGCCTATGGTTATTATTTCTTAATGAATTTTCATCAGATATACTAATATCAACATCATTATTAATTTTCCAATCATTTATTGATTTCAATATTTTTTTTCTATTTTGTTTATCAAACACAAGAAATGCCCACCAAGGTCTACCTTCAGTTCCGAGATTAAAAAAATTTGAACCAAAATAATTTGCTTTAGCCAAATTAGAAATTGATTTATCAAAAGAGGAAACCAATTCCTTGCTTTCCAAAATTAAATTGTATTGATTTTCACTGATAATAATCTTCATGTATTATAAATATAATTAAATAAAAACCCCCTACTTTATTTTAAAATATTTATTTTTTTCTTTATCCATAAAATTTCCTCTTGCAATCTATCGTCATATGAATTAATCACCCTAACAATGGCGGGACCATATGATTTGTAATATTGGTCAAAGGAACGAGATGTCCTTTTGGGATGTCCTATCGGCAAACCTCTTGTACCAAATATAGTATTTTCAAGTCCAATAGTATTATCCATTTCAAAAAAATCATGGAAAACATATTCGTCATACTTCTTATCAGAAAAATATGATTCGGGGTATGATTTGTCTTCTGAACTTACCCATTGCCCTGGCAATCCCTCAAAACTATAAAATACTTTTTTCATTTAATAATTTATTTTTTCTTAACAATCAAGGGTCCAAATGTATTAATATATTTATCAAACATTGATTTTTTAAATACAATTGAAGCTTCCGGATGTTCGACATAACCCCCATTTTCTTTTCCTCCAACATATATCATGATTGGGTTTTTTGTTGCCTTTTTTGAAAAGGATAAATGTGTGGTTTTAAACCATTTAGAATTAACCCAATCCCTCCAACTAGATATGGTATCAATTGTTGGAAATGTTTTAACTATTTTTGCCTCATTATCGATTAATCCTTCACCAATTTCATTAGTCCACCTATCATAATTTTCAAAAGAAAAAAATGTACCTTTTGATATGTCGTCATACAACTCATCAAATAACTCACCATCAAGTTCATCATTTTTTCTTAGATATTCTTGGTAGGATTCCTTACTTTTTTTAAACATATCATCCCAATCTCCACCTTCTGGGTTTGAAGGTACACAACTCCCATCTTCACAGTCTTCTTTTAATATTTTTTTAATTATACGAATCAAATCTGATTCTGTTAGTCTTACTATCTTTCTCATAATTTTTTTATTTACAATAAATACAAAAAAAATCTAAAAATTTTCTTCAGAAAAAAGGGGGCGGGGGGATTGACTACCGACGAAGTCGGTCGGGGTTACCGGAGGTCGGTTTATGAATACCCTCACTTCCACCCATATCAGCACGAGCCATTACAGTAGAAAACTCGTTCATGGTCTTTTTAAATTCTTCCGCATTAATACAATACTCTAACATAATCTTTTTATGTTCGTACATATCAAAAACACTATCTTTTTTATTCGGGTGCATATTACAAATATAAAAATATTATATGAAATCAGATGAAACCCCTCACTATGGAGGGGTTTCATCTGATTTCATTTCTTCCCATTCTTCCTCAGTAACAACTTCTCTCCAAACTCCACATATTCTCTCATCCATATATTTTCCAAGATTATTAATATAATTTTTAACTTCAACATGTATATCTTCTTTATACTCTTGGTCAAAAGTAATAAGGAATACTTCAGAACAAGCCCTCAAATGGGCGTAGGGGTGACCAGTAATTCCTGCAACAACTTGAACATCCAAATACATAGGATATTTTTTCAATACCAATTTTCTTAACAATTTCTGAATTCCTTTTTCCATAACAAATAAATACAATATTATTCAAAACCGTTTAATGTTAAAATTTGGTCAATTACCTCAAGAATTTTTTCTTTCCTTATTTTGGATGGTTTTATATTAAAAACCCCCAATTTTTTTTTGAAGTCATTAAAAAAAGACCTTACATTAAGTGGTAGGTCAGTATCCTTAATATTATAATAACCGTGAAAAGGAACTTCGTTAGTTCTTAATGGTTCCCCTGTTTTTTTGGACATTGACTGACCACTCCTTTGCTTATAATCTTCCACCGATTTTCTGAGAACTTCCATATTAATATCCTCATCTTCTTTGAGGATTTTTTTAACCAATCGGTTCATATCTTGTTCAGTCAATTTTTTCATACTAATAAATACAAAAAATTTCCCAAAAATTTTTTTTCTCGTTG